>Ga0209293_10000237_pt1 | contig 9878 bp, 11 predicted proteins | sample Mud_0915_D1_FD_187690 | JGI IMG/M metagenome (GOLD analysis project Ga0209293, IMG submission 187690) | Wetland microbial communities from Old Woman Creek Reserve in Ohio, USA - Mud_0915_D1 (SPAdes) (version 2) | ecosystem: Environmental > Aquatic > Freshwater > Wetlands > Sediment ... | reverse complement strand
CCGGTCATCTCTCTGTTTTTGCGGCGTAATTCACGACGCATCGGAATCTCCTTTGTTGACCATTTGCCGGATTCCATAATAGCGTCTGCTTGGTTGCTCGGTAACCCGAAACGGACCGATTTTCGCGTTAGCGTGGTCGCACATTTTCCCGTGGGGATTCCTGTGACACCCGGCCGCGGGGAGGGTTGCGGACATTGTTGTTTCGCATAAGAAATGTTGACGGCTCCTTCAGATCACACTTCTTGACCTGCTCCCCTCAGATCGGTCCGAGGCGTGTTAATGCATTTCATTAGGGTTGCGATTGACAACGTACAACAGGCTTTATTAATCTCTACGGCGGAGTTCAAGGCTTGGTTATAAATAATGCATAAATGGAGAGTCATCATGAAAAAAGTCTCTTGCACAATGCTTGGTATAGCATTGTTGTCCCTGTCGCTCACTCTGGTATGCTCCCCGGCTCCTGCGGCGGACTTCCCCCCGCCTCCTGGGTGGGGGCAGCCTGCCGCCCTGCCGCCGGCGAATGGCCAGGGGCAGGTTACCTTCAAGCACGGCGGGACAACCCTGACGCTGCCGCTCAACCAAATCGAGATCGACACCACGAAGCCGGACATGATCATCGTGTCGCTCACGTATGTAGATGCCAAGCAGGCGAACAAGCTTGAGCTATCCTTCACCTCCATGCCCAAGTTGGGCAAGAACCCTCACCTTATCACGGGTTTCGTGGTCACCACCAAGGCACACGGTCTGTCCAAGAGCTCGGCAAACAAGACCAAGTGCGATCTCGCAATTTCCAGTTTGACCAAACAGGCCGTGTCCGGCACGCTTTCCTGCAAGGCCATGACTGACCTGAGCGCCGAACAGGCCGCGCCTGACGTGACCGCCGTAAAGTTCGACGGCAAGCTCAACGCACAATAGCCGGTACTCGCTGCCGAGCGACGCATCGAAGGGGCGCCTGCCGTTCGCAGACACCCCGATCCGGAACATCACGCATCGGATGCCCCTGCCGGAGTTGCCGCAGGGGAGCGCGGTGGTCGACTTGCCTCTCCTTCTTCCGCTTCCACTCTCGAGCCACCTGCTGCGCCCTGGCGACCCGGGGACGAGTCATCCTCTCGGAGGACGCAGCATCATGGACAGGAGGAATCCGATCAGCAGGAGGACCGCAATGAATGGTGCGGAAACCGGAACCACCCCGGTTGAGTCCAATAACTTTTCCGGGGGCAGAAGACTGATCAGTAATGGGCCGTTCATGGAGTCACGGTATCACAGCCAAGGGGAGTAGAACCGGCGTCACCGATTCAACAATATCGCCGGTGCGGTGGCATCTCCCGGTCCCCGTGGGATAGAATCCGGGTCATCCGGATCAGCGGGAAAGGAATGCCACATGTGTGACCGCGCGGAGCGGAGGGACATCGAACGTCCAACGGGTGAGCTCCCGGGGCGAAGAGACGCATACAAGTGGTATCTCGTCGCCATGCTGTGGGGGATCTCGTTCTTCAATTACGCCGACCGCCAGGCCATCTTTTCGGTCTTCCCCCTGCTCGAGAAGGAAATGGGGCTTACGGCCGTGCAGCTCGGGCTTCTCGGTTCCTCCTTCGCCTGGGTCTATGGCCTGGGGGCGCCGTTCGCCGGGGCGATCGTCGACCGGGTGCGCCGGAAAACCGCGATTCTCGCCGGTCTCCATTTCTGGAGCCTGGTCTGCGTGGCCACGGCGCTGTCCCGCAATTTCCGCCACCTCTTCCTCTTCCGCGCAGCCGAGGGACTGGGCGAGACCTGCTACTTCCCCGCCTCCATGTCGATGATCAGCGATTACCACGGAAAAGCCACGCGCTCCCGCGCCATGGGCCTGCATCAGACCAGCGTCTATGCCGGAACGATCGCGGGCGGCTTCTTCGCCGGCGCCATCGGGCAGCAGTACGGGTGGCGCTGGTCGTTCATCGTCTTCGGCGGCCTCGGGATCCTGCTCGGCTTCGCGCTCCACGCCCTGCTCGTCGAGCCGAAGCGGGGGGCCGCCGATTTCGCCGACGTCGGCGCGGGAGAGCGGGCGCATCTTGCCCCGCGCCTGCCGATGCGGGAATTCCTGAAGGTGGTGTGGGGGACGCCGACCGTGCTCATCCTGATGGGGGCGTTCATGTGCGCCAACTTCGTCGCCGTGGTCCTGCTCTCGTGGATGCCGAAGTTCCTGCACGACAAGTTTCACATGGGACTGGCCATGGCCGGGCTGACGGCGACGATCTTCGTCCAGCTCGCCAGCATGGCCAGCTCTCCGGTGGGCGGGTGGATCGCCGACGCCCTGCGGAAGAGGACTCCGCGCGGTCGCCTCATCGTGCAGGCGGTAGGGGTCTTCGGCGGCGCGCCCTTCGTCGCGATCTGCGGGATGACCCAGTCGGTGGCCTGGCTCATCGCGGCCTTGACGGCCTGGGGGCTGTTCAAGGGGCTCTACGACGCGAACATCTTCGCGTCCGTGTTCGACGTCATTCGCCCGGAGGCCCGCGGCACCGCCGCGGGGTTCATGAACACGGTCGGCTGGCTGGCTGGCGGCGGCAGCGCGCCGCTTGTCATCGGCATCATCGCCCAGCGCGAAAGCCTCGGCCTGGCCATCGCCCTCGCATCGCTGGTGTATCTGGCGGCCGGGATCCTGCTTCTGGCCGGCATTTTCCTCTTCGTCAAGCGGGATGCGGCCGTCGTGCAGGACTACATCTCCACGGGGGGGAGGATCAATCCGAACCCGTCCCTTCGGTGAAAGTCCGGCCGGGAGGAGGGATGGAACAGCGCCCAGTGGCTTTTCCCTCCATCGGTCGTCCCGATCACCGCGGCGATCGTGGCCGCAAGGTCCTTGCCTGCCGGGACGATCTTCCCGATGCCCAATTCCACGGTGAGAATGAGCGCCCCCGGATCCCTTCGGACGTCGAACGGCAACGACGTGATGGCCGGCTCCTCCCGCATCCCCTCCCGGTAGCGCGTGAACCGGTAGACGTTCCAGTGCCCGGCCGGCGAGAGGTTGAACTCCCAATACTCCCCGGAATCGGCCGTGCCGAGAAACAGCTCGAGGCACGTCTCCTCCCATAGTCGATCCCGCCTTCGGGGCGCCTCCGCGGCGACGGGGATCTCCACCTTCGACAGGTTTCCCCGCGCCTCGCAGCGGAGCGACACGGTATCCCCGCGGCGCGCGATCGATCCGCCGATCGTCATGCCGGACGGGTTCGCTTCCCCGGGGAACGGTTTCAGGAGAAATCGTCGCGGATACATCGGAGGAGGCTACGGTTCGTAGCGGAGATGGCGCGCCCTTCGTCCGGCGAACGCCCGCTCCTCGCGCGCCCAGTCTGCCGCAAGGTCGCGCCACCCCTGGCCCCGTTCGATCGCCTCCCGCTCGCGGGACGATCCGCACAGCAGGTCGAACGCCGGGATGCCTTTCACGAATTCGTACGGTTCCGTCCGCCACCGGAAGCGCTCCGGATCCTGGGCGCGCGCCGCGGCAACGCAGGCCACACCGGTGCGGAAGGGGCGAAACGTCTCCCGGTCGGCGACGAAGACCTCGACGCCGTGGCAACGCTTGCCGGCGTGCTTGTCCCACGTCGGGACGAAGCGGACGGGCCGGAACCGGACCCCCGGCAGGCGTTCCGCCGAGAGCGCCTCCGACAGGGAATCGGCATCGAGCCAGGGCGCGCCGAACAGTTCGAAGGGGCGCGTGGTCCCCCGTCCCTCGCTCAGGTTCGTCCCCTCCAGAAGGCACATCCCGGGGTAGACGAGCGCCGTCTCCGGCGTCGGCATGTTGGGGGAAGGGAAGACCCACGGGAGCCGGGTGTCCCGTTGGAGCATCTCCCGCCGCCAGCCGCGGCAGGGAACCACCGTGAGCGCGAGGTCGAGGTTTCTCTCCTGCCGGTAGAGGGCCGCCAGTTCGCCGACGGTGAGGCCGTGGCGGACGGCCACGTCGTGCACGCCGCAAAAACTCCCGAAGCCGGGGCGAAGCGCCGGTCCTTCGACGTGGATCCCGCCGATCGGGTTCGGCCGGTCGAGTACGAAGAAGCCGAGGTTGGCATCCGCCGCGGCTTCCATGCAGAAGAGCATGGTGGCCTGGTACGTGTAGTAACGCGCGCCGACGTCCTGGATGTCGAAGACCAGCGCATCGAGTCCGCGCAGCGCCCTGCCCGCCGGCCGAAGCGACCCGACGCCGTTTCCGTACAACGAGTGGACCGGAACATCGATCTTCCGGTCGCGCCCGCCATGCGCGGCGGCCATGTACTGGATGTCCCCGCGGACGCCGTGTTCCGGGCCGAAGAGGGCGGCAAGCCGGACGCCCCGCGCCTCGTGGAGCAGGTCCGCGGCGTGACGCAGGCGACGGTCCACCGCCGTGGGGTTGCATACGAGTCCCACCGCAAGCCCCCGCAGGGGGGCGAAACGTTTCCCGGCGAGCACGTCGAGGCCCGACGCGACCCTCTCCGTGCGGCGCCCGGCGATCCGGCCCGCGTCTCCCATAACCGGTGAAGATACCACATCTCCCGAGGCGCGAGCCCCCCCTTCCGCCCCGTGATCGGGATCGTCGTTCCCCCGCACGTGCAAGGAAAGGAACGTAAATAGAGATTGTGCGCCAACTATTCGTAAAATATGAGCAATACTAACTGTATACTTCATATGTCATGAAATTTCTTGACATCCGCGCCCCGGAAGATACAATGAAGGAAACCGCAATCCTTCCTCCCGGGGGTGCCCTGCATTGGCCAAGCTGGTCCCCGTCAACCTGAGCGAACGCGCCTACGTCAAAATCAAGAAGATGATCTCCGACTACCGGTTCTCCCCCGGCAGCCGCCTCAACGTGGAACAGCTTGCGCGCGGCCTGGGAACCAGCCGCACTCCGGTCTGGGAAGCCGTGCGCCGCCTGGAGCAGGAAGGGCTCGTGAAGAACATCCCGAACCGGGGGGTCTTCCTCCTGGAACTGACCCGAGAGACCGCCATCGAGCTGTACTCGGTCCGGGAAGTCCTCGAGGGGATGGCCGCCCGCCTCGCCGTGCAGGGGATCTCCGAAAAGACTCTCGAGAAGATGGAGGCGCTGCTCCGGGCGCAGGAGAAGATCGTCGCGGAGGAGGACCTCGTCTCGTACTCCAAGTCCGACTTCGATTTCCACGCCTGCATCTACGCCGCCTGCGGCAACGCGATCCTTCGAGAGATGCTGGAAAGCATCAAGCAGAAAGCACGCCCGATCGCCATGCACATCACGCCGATCCTCACGGACCTGTTCCACGACCACGAGATGATCGTGCACGCCCTGCGCCTGCGCGATCCCCTGCTCGCCGAGGTCGCCTTCCGTGAGCACAACCAAAGGGTTCTGAGGCAGTTGAAGCAGGAAGACCTCAACAATCGAATCCGACGTACCTACATCCCGCCGAAAGGGAGGAAGCGATGAAAGGGAAAGCGAAGGCCGGAATACCAGCGGAGAAGACGGCGATCGTCCTGATCGAGCCGCAGAACGATTTTCTTTCGCCGGGCGGCACGATGTACGCCTACATCAAGGAACAGCTGGCGGAACGCGGCGTGATCGGGAACCTGGCGAACCTTCTCGCGAAGGCGCGGGGCAAGGTGAAGATCTTTTACGTCCCGTTTCATCCGTTCGAGAAGGGGTTCCCCGAGCTGAAGAAGGGCGGGCCCGGATGCGAGGGGCTGCGCGGGATCGAGATGGACATGAAGGCCGACTGGGGAACCGGCGCGTGGCTGAAGGGGACCCCGGGTCCCGAGATCGTCAAGGAACTCACGCCGCGGAAGGGCGACATCATCGTGGAGGGAAAGATGACGCTCGACGCGTTCCATTCGACGGCGCTCGACTACCTGCTCCGGGCCAACCAGATCGAGTACGTCGCGTTCACCGGGTTCCACACCAACTGGTGCGTCGAGTCGTCGGCACGGTCCGCCTACGACAAGGGGTACCGGGTGCACGTGATCTCGGACTGCACGGCGACCGACACCGCCGAGGAGCAGAACTACGCGGAGAAGTGGATCTTCCCGAAGATCGGGAAGGTCATGACATCCAGGGAATTTCTCGCTTCCCTCGTATAGGGAAGGCACCGCCGGAAGACGGCGAGAAGAGGAGGCAGGGGAATGAGGATTGCGAAAAGGATGGCGATGGCGGGAATCGCGCTGGCGGCGGCCTTGACGCTGTTACTGCCCGCGGTGGCGGGAGCGGCGGCACCCGACAAGGTCAAGGTGGGGTTCATGTTCGGGATGACCGGCGCGGCTTCGCCGATCGGCCCGGTGCAGCTCGACGGCGCGAAGCTGGCCGTCAAGGAGATCAACGCGGCGGGCGGCGTGATGCTCGGCGGGAAAAAGGTCCCGGTGGAATTCGTCGTCCGTGACGACGAGACGAAGCCGGACATCGCGATCCGGCGGTTCCGCGAGCTCCTGACGGAGGAGAAGGTCCACCTGATCGTCGGGCAGACGTTCGCCCCGATCTCCGGCGCGCTGAACAAGGAAGTGAAGAAGACGCCCGTCCTCTACTTCCCGGTCAACGTGGTCGCGCTCAAGATGTTCGAAAAGGCCGAGATGGCGCCCTCGACCTTCGCCCCCCACGGCAGCGCGTACGCCGCCGGGTACGCCGGGGCCGCCTACATCATAAAGAATCTCGGCTACAAGAAGATCGTCTTCTTCGGGCCCGCCTACGCGTTCGGGCAGGACCAGTGGGCCGGCGCGAAGGACGCCATGAAGAAGTACGGCGTCACGGCGGAATACCTCGAATCCCCGGTCGGGACGAGCGATTTCACTCCGTACCTCACCAAGGTCGCGGAGATGAAGCCCGACATCGTGATGCTCGCCCACTGGGGGGTGGACGCGATCAACGTCCTCAAGCAGTCCTATGAGATCGGGCTCAAGAAAAAGACGAAGATCTGGTTCAACTGGATGACCAACGTCTTCGGAAGCGGTGTCCCTGCCGACGCACTGGAAGGGGTCTACTCCCTCATGTCCTGGTACTACGACATGACGGGGTTCAAGGACGCCGAGGTGGTAAAGGCCGCGGACGACTTCAGCCGGAAGTTCCGGAAGGAGTACGGCTATCCCCCCGACCCGTACAGCGCGATGGCGTACATCGGAACGATCGAGGCGCTCCGCGGGGTCGCTCTGGCGCAGTCGACCGATCCCGCCGCCGTTTCGGCGGCGCTGATGAAATCGCCCCGCTTCGAAACCATGAAGGGGCCCGCCACGTGGCGGGCGGATCATCAGCCGACGTTCAAGTACGGCGCCTTCGTGGTGCAGGGCAAGGGGGCGAAGGAGCGCAAGGATCCCAAGTGGGACCTGGTCAGGATCGTGGACGTCTATTCGGGGGAGGATTATCTTCCTCCCCTGTCCGCTCTCGGGTACTAGACGGCATTGGCGGGAGGGGGGGTCCCCCCTCCCGCCGTCGAAGGGAGCCTTCCTTGCCCGAAGAGACCATCCTCGAAACCCGGAGCGTCACCAAGCGGTTTGACGGCTTCGCCGCGGTGTCCGGGGTGAACTACCGCCTCCGGGAAGGGGAGTCGGCGGGGATCATCGGGCCCAACGGGGCGGGCAAGACCACCTTTTTCAACCTGCTGACCGGGATGTTTCCCCCCACCGAGGGGACGGTGCTGTACCGGGGGGCCGACATCACGCGGATTCCCGCTCACGGGAGGGTGCTCCGCGGTATCGTACGGACCTTCCAGCTCGTGTCGGTGTTCGACAGCCTGACCGTTCGGGAGAACCTGGTCCTCGCCCTGATCCGCGCCGGGAAGGATCATGGGGCCTCCGCCGGGTTCTTCCTCAAGGATGCGTGGAGCGGAAATCTCTCCGGCCTGTCCGCGGAGGCGCTGGGGACGGTCGGTCTCCGGGAGAAGGCGCTCTGGAAGACCGCGGAGCTTTCCTACGGCGACAAGCGGAAGCTGGAGATCGCCCTCGCGCTCTGCCTGCGCCCCGCCGTCCTCCTGCTGGACGAGCCGTTCGCCGGCCTCTCGGACGTGGAGATCGTGGAGGTTCTCGAGCTGATCCGCAAGGTGAGGAAGGAATTCACCCTGGTGATCATCGAGCACAAGATCTCCCGCATCGTGGACCTCGTGTCGAGGCTGTCGGTGATGCACGAAGGGAAACTGATCGCCGAGGGCGGCCCTGCCGAGGTGCTCGCCGACCCGCTGGTCCGGCAGGTCTACTGGGGGCGGCCATGAGCGAGCCCCTTCTCGCGGTCCAGGAAGTCGACGCCGCCTACGGGAGCGCGCGCGTGCTGCACCAGGTGTCGCTTCGCGTGGACCCCGGCGAGATGGTTTTCATCGCGGGACGCAACGGCGCCGGAAAGACGACGCTGCTCAAGACGATCGCCGGGTTCATAGCTCCCGCGGCGGGCACGGTGCGGCTCGAGGGGAAGGATCTGCGGGGGATCCGTCCGGAGAACGTCGCGCGCCTGGGGGTACGGTACGTCTTCCAGGACAAGCGCGTCTTTTCGAAGCTGACGGTCCGGGAGAACCTCGAACTGGCGGCGCATACATCCGGAGAGAAAATGCGCGACGTGGTCGCGCGGATGGTCTCGATCTATCCCGCGATGGAAAAGTTCCTCGACAGCAAGGCGGGGGGCCTGAGCGGAGGGCAGCGCCAGATCCTCCTGATCGGGCGCGCGCTGACGGGGAACCCGAAGATCCTGCTGATCGACGAGCCCACCGAGGGGCTGGCGGCGGGAGTGATCGACGACATCTTCCGGCTCCTGTCGGAGATGAAGGGGAACCTGTCGACGCTGATCGTCGAGCAGAACCTCCCGGTGGTCGCGCGGCTCGCCGACCGGGTCTACGTGATGAAGGAGGGGAAGATCTTCCAGGAGCTCGCCACCCGCGCCGAAATAGAGACGACCGGGGCGCTGGAGAGGAACCTGTGATGGAGAGACTGCGGCGGTTCGACATCCTGATGATCGCCGCCGCGTTCCTTCTGCTGCTTCCGTTCCTCAAGTTCCAGCGCACGACCGATTACATCATCTTCTGCGTCTTCGTGCTCTCCTTCGACCTCATCTACGGATACATGGGCCGCCTTTCGTTCGGGCACATGCTGTTCCTGGGGGCCGGCGCCTACGGCGTGACGCTGTTCGCGGAGCACGTCTCGCCGAACCCGTTCCTCTCCGTCCTGTTCGCGATCGGGGCAGCCGCCGCTGTCGGGGCGCTGCTGGGCCCCATCGTCGTCCGGACGACGGGAGCGGCATTCGCCCTCATCAACCTGGCGTTCAACCAGGTCGGCCATTTCCTCGTGCTGATCGCCTTTGCCCGGTACACCGGGGGGGAGGACGGCATGTCGGCCGCCTTCTCGAAGGTCGGGTTCCTCGATTTCCAGGACAAGCGGGTGCTGTTCGGCTTCTGCCTGGCCTGTCTCCTCCTCGCGTGCTGGGGAATGAAGCGGCTCACCACGTCCCCGTTCGGCATCCTGCTGCGGATGATCAAGGAGAACGAGACGCGGGTGAGATTCCTCGGGTACGACACCTTCAGATACAAATGGGCCGCCTACGCGATTTCCGCGGGCGTCGCCGGGTTCTCCGGCGCGCTGTCGATCCTAAATTACGGGTACGTCACGCCCAGCTTCATCGACCCGAACCGGAGCGTGGAGGTGATCTTCGCGTCGCTCATCGGCGGGGCCGGCAGCATCTACGGCTCCCTGGCGGGGGGAGTGGTCTTCATGGCGATCAGCAACTACCTTCCCACCTACATCCCCCGATGGGAGATGTTCCTCGGCTTCGGCCTGCTCCTTCTTGTATTCCGGTTCCGGACGGGGATCTGGGGGGCGTTGTCCGCCCTCGAGGTGTTCCGCCCCCGCCGGGAAGGGGAGGGCGGATGATCACCACGCTGGTCTACGGGTTCACGATCGGGGGGATCCTGTACATCCTCTCCATCGGGCTGTCGCTGACGTTCGGTTCC
>Ga0209293_10000235_pt1 | contig 9943 bp, 4 predicted proteins | sample Mud_0915_D1_FD_187690 | JGI IMG/M metagenome (GOLD analysis project Ga0209293, IMG submission 187690) | Wetland microbial communities from Old Woman Creek Reserve in Ohio, USA - Mud_0915_D1 (SPAdes) (version 2) | ecosystem: Environmental > Aquatic > Freshwater > Wetlands > Sediment ... | reverse complement strand
GCGCTTCCTCGGCTGCGGCCAGATCAGCGCCTTCGCGCTCACCGAACCGGGCGCCGGCTCCGACACCGGCGGCATCCAGACCCGCGCCGAGCTGCGCGAGGTCGAGGCGCAGCGCGACCCGGGCACCGGCTTCTATCGCTTCACCCCGCACGACGGCGACGGCGAGCGCGTGCTGCTCGATGCCACGCGCCTGCGTTTTGCCGATCGCACTCCGCACTACGAGCTGCCGGACGGCACGCTCGCCGTGCTCGACGACAGCGGCTTCGACCTCAGGACCCAGAGCGGCGAGCGCAGCGTCCGCGCCGGCAATGCGCGCCATGTGTTCCACGACATCGGCACCGTGGTCGAGCGTGACGGCCGCACGCTCTACCGCTATTACGAGCTCACCGGCGCCAAGATGTGGATCACCAACGGCTCGGTGTGCGACCGCTACTCGCTGTACGCGCAGAGCGCCGACGGCGAGCTCGGGCTGATGCTGGAGCGGCGCAGCGAGGGGCTGCGCATCGGCCCGAACGAGCACAAGCTCGGCCAGCGCGCCTCGCCGACCAACGAGCTCAACTTCGACCGCGTGCGGGTGAGCGCCGACCAGCTGATCGGCTACCGCGGCCACGGCCAGGTGAACGCGCTCGAGACCCTGAGTGTGGGGCGCGGGGGGCTGGTGATGGGCTGCGCCACGCTCGCCGACCGGCTGCTGCACGACTATGCCGAGGAGTGGAAGCGCGAACCGGCGCTGCACGCCCAGGCGCAGGCCGAGTACGAGCGCATCCAGACGCTCGCCACCCGGCTCATGGGCCTGATGGACCGGGTCGATCTCACCCAGGGCGATTTCCGCATCGAGGCGGCATTGTCGAAGTATCTGGCCTCGGAGGGCCTGCACCGCCTGCTGATGTGGTTCGAGCGCCTGCACGGGCCGATGAGCGCGGCGCGCGAGGAGCCGATCGAGAAGTGGCGGCGCGACATCCGCATCCTCAACATCTACGAAGGCACCAACGAGGTGCAGCGCTTCCTGGCGCTCAAGGACCTGCCGAACCTGCTCAAGGAGTCGGAGCTGGCGCGCGTTGACGACCCGGCGCTCGAGGCGGCGCTCACCAACTTCCGCGACTTCGCCGCCCCGCGCCTCAAGACGCTCGGCGCGGGCGTGTGGCAGGACCCCGACCAGCAGCTGCGCTGGTTCCCGGTGGTGGAGTGGGCGGCGCAGCTGTACGTGTGGTGCGCGCTGTACGAGCGCGTGCGCGCGCTGACCGCACTGGACGACCCGGCCGACGAGCGCCTGCGCACCGCGCTGCGCGCCCACCTCGGCAGCCAGTCGCAGCACGTGCAGGCGCTGGCGCAGCGGGTGCGCGAGGATTTCGCGCAGCTCGAGGCGCGCGGCCTGCACCCGGCCGACGCCAATCTGCGCATCGCGCGCGAGCTGCTCGATCGCAGCGCGCCGGCCGACGAGGCGCCGGTGGCGGTCGGTGCATTGGCCGGCGACTGGCTGGCGGTGCTGCGCAGCCGCTACGGGCTGCGCGGCGAGCAACTGGCGTGGAGCGGCTGGCATGCGCAGGATGCCGCGGTGCTCGACCGGCTGCTCGACTGGGCCGACCACGCCCCGGACCTGAAAGTGACGGTGCTGGCGTGCGCGCCGCGCGGCCTCGACGACCGTCTGCAGCGCCTCAAGGCGGCCGGCGCGCGCGTGCTGCACGTGGTCGAACCGGACGGCGGTTTCGCCGACGCCACGCCGCTCGCGCAACTGATCACGAGCCGCTTCCCGCAATGCCGGTGCATCGCCGTCGGCACCAGCGCGCTCGCGCGCGACCGGGTCTTCGCGGCCGAGCTGGCGGCGCGCACCGCGGGCGTGCTATTCACCGGCATCGCCACGCTCGGCGCGCACCGGCGCGGGATGTGGGTCGAGACCGAAGGCGGTGCGCGGCGGTTCGTGGCGCGCGAGCGCGCCGCGGCGTTCGCCTGGGAGATCAAGCCGTCCGGCCGCAGCGATGCGTTCACAGTGCGCGAGTGGCTGGCGGCGCTGGCCACGCCGATCGAGAGCGTGGCGGTCGAGGCCGAGGCGGCGCAGGCACCGCGCCCGTTGCCGCGCGCCGCCGCCGCCGGTATCCCGGAGGCGTTCAAGACCCCGGCCGAGGCCGGTGCCTGGCTCACGGCGCGCTTCGGTGCCAGCAGCCGGGCCGAGGCGGCCGCGGCCACGCGCGCGGTCGCGGGGTCGCTCGCGGCCGCCACCGTATGGGTGGCGCCGCCGGCGCTGCTGGCACAGGCCGGTGCCCAGGCGGCGCTGCGCCTCACGCGCGATCTCGGCGGCGAGTTCGCGGTGCTCACCTGGGGCGAGCCGGTTCCGTCGACACAACTCAACGTGCCCGGCCTTCAGGGTGTGTGGCGGCTGCCGCTGGCGGCCGACACCGATGCCGACACACTCGCCGGCGCGCTCGCCGCGTCGCTCGGCCATGCCGCGCACGTCGTGCTCGACGGCGAATCGCTGGCGCTGGCCGCGCGCCTGGCGGCGGCGCTGAACCTGCCGCTGCGACACGGCATCGTGGCGCGCGACGCCGGGCGGCTGTCGGTCGCGCTCGAGGAGCAGCTCATCGAGCGCGCGCTGCCGGCGCGCGCGCTGCTGCTGGCGGCCGACAATTACCGCGCGCTCGAACCGGTCGCGCCGATCGCCGCGCCGATCGCGCTCGCCACCCTGGCCGGCGTGCGTTCGCCGGCCCGCGCGCTGGCGCGCTGGCAGCAACGCGCCGCGGCCCGGCCCGGCGGACTGGCGGCCGCGCGCCTGATCGTCGACGTGGGCCTCGGCATCGGCAACGAATCCATATATAAAGAACTGGTGCCGCCGCTGGTCGCGGCCCTCCGTGCCGCGAGCGGCACCGCGGTCGAGATCGGCGCCACCCGCAAGATCACCCAGGAGCTGAAGCTGCTGCCGGCCGAGCGCCAGATCGGCCAGACCGGCATCGCGGTGAGTCCGGAGCTGGTGATCGCGCTCGGTATCTCGGGCGCCCCCCAGCACATGAGCTGGCTGGGGCGCGACGCGGTGGTGCTGGCCGTCAACCGCGACCCGCAGGCGCCGATCCACAGCTGGCACCGCAGCAATCCGGGGCCGCGGGTGATCGCCTGTGTCGGCGACGTGCGGGACTGGGTGCCGGAGCTGGTGCGTTGTCTCGGCGCCGCCGGCGGCGCACAATCGGATTGAGGCGCCCCCGGACCGGGGCGCGCCCGAAAACCCTTCAGGGAAGGTGGGGAAGAGCCGGCGGCCGTGCACCGCACCGGGGCGGTGGACGGTGGCCGAACGTGAGCCAGTAATTTGCAGCCTATGGAGGCCGTCATGGCAGAGGCAAGAGTGTTCGTGGTGGACGGCGCACGCACGCCGTTTCTCAAGGCGAAAGGCGCCCCCGGTGATTTCAGCGCCGCCGACCTGGCGGTGGCGGCGGGTCGCCCGCTGCTGGCGCGCATGCCGTTCGCGCCGACTTTATTCGACGAGGTGATCGTCGGCTGCGTGATCGCGGCGCCGGACGAGGCCAATATCGCCCGCATCATCGCCTTGCGGCTCGGTTGCGGGAAGAGCGTGCCGGCCTACACCGTGCAGCGCAACTGCGCCTCCGGGCTGCAGGCGCTCTCGAATGCACGCGAGCGTATCGCGCTCGGGCAGGCGCATCTCATCCTGGCCGGCGGCACCGAGGTCATGAGCCGGGCGCCGATCCAGTGGAACGCCGCCATGGTCGGCTGGCTGGCACGCATGATGCGCGCCAGGAATCCGCTGCAGCGGCTCGGCGCGATCGCCAAGTTCCGCATGGCCAACCTCAAGCCGGTATTCACGCTGCTGCTCGGGCTCACCGACCCGCTGGTCAAACTCAACATGGGCCAGACCGCCGAGATCGTCGCGCACCGCTTCGGCATCAGCCGCGAGCAGATGGACGAGTTCGCGCTCACCAGCCACCAGCGGCTGGCGGCGGCCTTCGACAACGGCACCATGAACGACGAGATCGTGCACCTGTACGACAGCCGCGGCAACGTCGCATTCGAGGACACGGGCTTGCGGCGCGACACCAGCCTCGAGCAGCTCGCCAAGCTCCGGGCGGTGTTCGACCGCAAGTACGGCAACGTCACCTCCGGCAACAGCTCGCAGGTGACCGACGGCGCGGCCATGCTGGTGCTGGCCTCGGAAGAGGCGGTGAGCAAATACAAGCTCCCGGTGCTCGGCGAGCTGCTCGGCGACGCCTGGGCCGGGGTCGAGCCGGAACAGATGGGGCTCGGGCCGGTGCACGCGGTGGCCAAGCTGTTCAAGCGCTTCAACCTCAAGATGAACGACATCAACCACATGGAGCTCAACGAGGCATTCGCCGCCCAGGTGCTCGGCTGCCAGGCGGCGTGGGCGAGCGCGGATTACTGCAAGAACGAACTCGGGTTCGATGCGCCGATCGGCAGCATGGACCCGGCGCGTCTCAATCCGCACGGCGGCGCGGTGGCGATCGGCCACCCGATCGGCTCCAGCGGCGCGCGCATCACCCTGCACCTGCTCAAGTCGCTGAGGCGCGCCGGCGGCGGCACCGGCGTCGCCACGTTGTGCATCGGCGGCGGCCAGGGCGGGGCGATGCTGGTGAAGGTCGAACCGCAGCGCAGTGCCGGGGGTGCGGCATGAGCTACAAGCACTGGCAGGTCGAAGACGACAACAACATCGCCACCGTCACCCTCGATGTCGAGGGCACGAGCGCCAACGTGCTGTCACGCGAGGTGCTGGAGGAGCTGGAGAAACTGCTCGATCGCCTGAGCGCGCGCGAGCACGAGGGCGTGATCTTCCGCTCGGCCAAGTCGAGCTTCATCGTCGGTGCCGACGTGACCGAGTTCCGCAGGATCACCGACTCGGCCCAGGCCGCCGACGTGGCGCGCCACGGCCAGCACCTGCTCAACAAGATCGTGGCACTGCCGTTCCCGTCGGTGGCGGTGATCCACGGCCACTGCCTCGGCGGCGGCCTGGAGCTGGCGCTCGCCTGCACCTACCGGGTGGCGCGCGACGACGAGGGCACGCGCCTCGGGCTGCCGGAGGTGAAGCTCGGCATTCACCCCGGCTTCGCCGGCACCGAGCGGCTGCCGCCGCTGGTTGGCGACCTGACCGCGCTCGACCTCATGCTCACCGGTCGCACCGTGAGCAGCCGCCAGGCGCGCACCATGGGTCTGGTCGACGAGACCGTGCCGGAGCGCTACCTGCTGCGCGCCGCGCAGACGCTCATCGCCAAGCGCCCCAGGCGGCACAAGGCGCGCTGGTGGAAGCGCCTGCCGGCGTGGAAGTTCGTGCGCAAGCCGGTGGCGCGCCTGGTGGAGCGCTCGGTGCGCGCCAAGGCCAAGCCCGACCACTACCCGGCGCCGTACCGCATCCTCGAACTGTGGCGGAACAGCGCCAGCCAGGAGACCGAGGCGGCCTCGCTCGGCGAGATGATGGCCGGGCGCACCAGCCGCAACCTGGTGACCATCTTCCTGCTTGCCGAGGAACTGAAGCGCCGCGGCAAGAAGCAGCAGCACAACATCGAGCGCGTGCACGTGATCGGTGCCGGTGTCATGGGCGCCGACATTGCCATCTGGGCGGCGTTACGCGGCTTCCAGGTGACGCTGCAGGACCGCAGCACCGAGATCCTGGCGCGGGCGGTCAAGAAGGCGGCCGGCTTCTACAAGAAAAAGCTCAAGCAGCCGCGCCTGGTGCAGGAGGCGATGGACCGGCTGATGCCGGACCTCGCCGGCGACGGCCTGACGCGCGCCGACCTGGTGATCGAGGCGATCGTCGAGAAGGTCGAGGCCAAGCGCGACCTGTTCGCGAACGTCGAGAAGCGCGTACCGGCCACGGCCCTGCTCGCCACCAACACCTCCAGCATTCCGCTCGAGGACATCGCCCGCGCGCTCAAGGACCCGACGCGCCTGGTCGGCCTGCACTTCTTCAACCCGGTGGCGCAGATGCAACTGGTGGAGATCGTGCGCGGCGCGCAGACCGGCGAGGACGCGCTCAACCGCGCACGCGCCTTCACCACCGCGCTCGACCGCCTGCCGCTCGATGTCAAATCGAGCCCCGGGTTCTTGGTGAACCGGGTGCTGATGCCGTACCTGATCGAAGCGGTGGCGCTCGCCGAGCAGGGCCATGCGCTCGCCGACATCGACGGCGCCGCCACCGACTTCGGCATGCCGATGGGGCCGATCCTGCTGGCCGACACCGTCGGGCTCGACATCTGCCTGTCGGTGGCCGAAGAGCTCGCCGGCCCGCTCGGCATCGAGGTGCCGCAGCGGCTGCGCGACATGGTCGCGGGCGGCAAGCTCGGCCGCAAGTCCGGCGAGGGCTTCTACCATTACGACAAGAACGGCAAGCCGGTCGGACGCGGCAAGCGCACCGACACCCGCGAGCCGATCACCGAGCGGCTGATCCTGCGCATGGTGAACGAGGCGGTGGCGTGCCTGCGCGAGGCGGTGGTGGCGGACGCCGACAGCGTCGACGCCGGCATGGTGTACGGCACCGGCTTCGCGCCTTACCTCGGCGGGCCGATGCGCTACGCCGAAACGCTCGGCGATGTCGGCATCTGCGCCAGCCTCAGGCGGCTGGCCGGCGAGTACGGCAAGCGCTATGAACCCGACGCCGGCTGGACCCGCGGCGAGATCTTCAAACGAACCCTGCTCAAAGACTGATCCCATGCGCATCGTTCCCGAAGCCCACTGGACCCTCACTGACCTGTTCCTGGCGCGCGTCCAGGCGAGCCCGGACGGCAAGGCCTACCGCTGGTTCGACGGCAACCAGTGGGTGAACATGACCTGGTCGCAGGCCGCGGCCGCGGTCGGCCGCTGGCGCGCGGCGCTGGTGAAGGAAAAGCTCAAGCCCGGCGACCGCGTCGGCCTGTGCGCGCGCAACCGCATCGAGTGGATGTGCTTCGACCAGGCGGCGCTCAGCCTCGGGCTGGTGGTGGTGCCGCTGTTCTACAACGACCGGCCCGACAACATGGGCTATTGCCTCAACGACGCCGGTGCACGCCTGCTGCTGCTCGAAGACGGCGCCCTGTGGCCGGAGATCCGCCGCAACGCGCCGACGCTCGAACGCGTGGTGTGCCTCGACAACACCCCGCGCGGCGATGCCCAGGCGCTCGCCGTGCAGGAGTGGCTCCCAGCGCAGGGCGTGGCGGTGGAGGCGTCGCCGGCAAAGGCCGACGAGCTGGCGACCCTGGTGTACACCTCCGGCACCACCGGCCGCCCCAAGGGCGTGATGCTCACCCACCGCAACATCGTCACCGACCTGCGGGTGCTGCTCGAGCAGGTGCCGGAGATCCTCGACACCCCGTACCGGTTCCTGTCGTTCCTGCCGCTGTCGCACATGTTCGAGCGCACGGTCGGCTACTACGTGCCGATCTGCATCGACGGCAACGCGCAGGTGGTGTACGCGCGCTCGATCAAGGAACTCGGCGAGGACCTGCTGTCGCAGAAGCCGTCGATCATCGTGAGCGTGCCGCGCATCTTCGAGCGCGTGTTCGCCAAGGTCGAGGAGAGCCTGCCGCCCGGCTCACCGAAGCGCAAGCTGTTCGACAGGACCGTCGAGATCGGCTGGCGGCGGTTCACCAAGCAGGCGACGCTCACCGACCGGCTGCTGTGGCCGCTGCTCAACGCCATCGTCGCCAAGAAGCTGCGCGCCCGGCTCGGCGGCAACATCGAGTACATCTTCCTCGGCGGCGCGGCGCTCGCGCCGCACCTGCTCAAGGCCTTCACCGGTGTCGGCCTGACCTTCATCCACGGCTACGGCCTGACCGAGACCGCGCCGGTGCTGGCCGCCAACCGCATCGCCGACAACGACCCGATGTCGGTTGGCCACCCGCTGCCGGGGGTCGAGATCAAGCTCGGCGCCGGCAACGAGCTCATCATCCGCGGCCCGATCGTGATGAAGGGCTACTGGAACCGCCCCGAGGCCACCGCCGAGGTGCTCGACAAGGACGGCTGGTTCCGCACCGGCGACGTGGTCGAGATCCGCGAGGGCCGCATCTACATCCGCGGGCGGGTGAAGGACATCATCGTGCTCAGCAACGGCGAAAAGGTGCCGCCCGGCGATGCCGAGCAGGCGATCCTGCAGGACGGCGTATTCGAGCAGGTCATGGTGATCGGCGAGGGCCGCCCGTACCTGATGCTTCTGGCGGTGAGCGCGCTGCAAAACGAGAAGCAGCTGTGCGAACGCGCCAATGCCCACCTCAAGGACTTCCCCGGCTACGCCCGCATCCGCCACGTGCTGCGCGTGTCCGATCCGTGGACCGTCGAAAACGGCCTGCTCACGCCCACCCTCAAGCTCAAGCGCAGCGAGATCGAGGCGCGGCACAAGGGCGAGATCGAGGAACTCTACAAGCGGCCGGAGCCGTGCGGGCCGTGACCGACTGACAACAACAACCGCGGGAGGACGATGCACATGGACGTGATCAAGACCCTCAATGCCGGCACCCCCGGCACCCGGCGCTACCAGCGCAAGTTCGGCGACGATCTGGTGTGCGTACGCTATCGCACCGACGAGGCCGGCCGGCGGCGGCTGACGACGGTCGAGATCATCGTCGAACAGACCCCGCTCCTGCCGTCCCACCGCCGGGCCGCCAAGGCGACCCGGATGCCTGCTCCCGGTGACAAGCAGCGCTCGCTGGTACGCATCGGCTTCTAGGAAGAGCAGTTGCGGGAGCGCATCAAGCAGGCCGGCGGCTGGTGGCTCCCGAAAGAGAAGCTGTGGCGATTGCCGCGCGCGACGGTGCAGGCGTTGAAACTCGAATCACGCGTCGTGGGGCCGGCGGATTGATGGCTACTAATGGACAAAAATGCCTGGATATGGATATTTTTGCCTACCCGTGGCAATTTGTAGACAGGGGTAGGCATTTCTGTCTAATTCACTGTTGGGCCCAAATCTACAGTTTGGTAGCAAAAATTCAGATATTTATTTTAAGAGAGGGTATGGCCTATGCGCCGTAAGTTTCTCGCTGTCACGGTTGCAATTCTTTTCTCGGGCTGTGCAACGCCATTTCCAGAGGGCATTCCGACAGCAGCGATTCGGTTTACGTCTAATGTGCCGATAATTGTCCGCCCGGTATGCTCCAGAGATAGCTTCATAAAACAGGCTCCGGTAAAGGTCGATAGCAATTTCCTCAAAGAGGTGTCACCGGTAAAAATGTACGGAACTCAAAGCGACAAGAATAACGAAGTCATAGAAAGACTTATCCCTGCGGAAAGGGCGTTGCCATTTCGAGTGCGGTGGGGCCACTACGCACACCCAAAGCTGACCAGTTGTGAAATCCTGTTTTCCTTTTCGCCCCGCCCAGACGAACAGTACCAGCTTGACTACAGGCTTTTATCGGGATCATGTTCGCTCAAGCTTTATCGCTTGTCAGAACGAAACGGATTGATCCAAAAAACCGAATTAACTCCGAAGTTGTTCGAGGCGAATGAGGAGAAACTGGTGTGTCGGTAAGTGTAACCGTCTACATACAGGCCCAACAATGCGCTCAACCCGGACGCGGCAAACAGCGCCGCGCCGGTTAGCTGTTTCGTTGGGCGGAGGAGAGCATCGCCTTCACAGAGGAGACACTCCCATGAACAAAGTGACACCTTTCCTCATGTTCAACGACCAGCTCGAAGCGGCGATCGAGTTCTACACCGCGACGTTTCCGAACTCCGAAGTACGAAACGTCGCCCGCACGGGCAAGGACGGTCCCATCAGCTCCGCCGAGTTCGTCGTTGGTGGTCAACTCTTCATGGGCTACAACGGAGGTCCGTACTTCAGCTTCTCTGAGGGGGTCTCGCTCTACGTGGACTGCGCGGATCAGGATGAAGTGGATGAATACTGGGACAAGCTCGTGAAGGCAGGAGCGAAGCCCACGCAATGCGGTTGGATCAAAGACCCCTTCGGTCTCTCCTGGCAAATTGTCCCGAGACGATTCACCGAGCTGATCCGTGATCGTGACCCCAAGAA
>Ga0209293_10000233_pt1 | contig 9975 bp, 8 predicted proteins | sample Mud_0915_D1_FD_187690 | JGI IMG/M metagenome (GOLD analysis project Ga0209293, IMG submission 187690) | Wetland microbial communities from Old Woman Creek Reserve in Ohio, USA - Mud_0915_D1 (SPAdes) (version 2) | ecosystem: Environmental > Aquatic > Freshwater > Wetlands > Sediment ... | reverse complement strand
GATGGAACTCCAGTAGAATGTGCCGCTCTGATGACCGACATTTACTGCGATGTAATAACCGCCTAGAAGTGAGACTGCGTCGCCGATGATCGTAAGCACCGGTACCATGAGAAGGGCGCTGACGATGCGCGGGGTGACAAGCTTTTTGGTGGGATCAACGCCGAAGACGCGAAGCGTGTCAACCTGGTGGCCGAGCACCATAGCGCCGAGTTCAGAAGCAATGCCCGAGCCGACCCGTCCGGCATAGACCACGGCAACTACCACAGGGCCAAGCTCCCGGATGATCGATATGCCGACAACCTTGCCGGTATACATCTTCAGACCCAGAATCGACAGCTCGGCCGAAAGCTGAAGGGAGAGCGCCATGCCTACGAACAGTGATATGAGTACGACGATGAAAAAAGATCCTGCACCGGCATAGTCCATCTGTTCTATGGTATCTTTGAAATAGAAGGGTTTACTGACGATGCCGAGGGAACCTCTGAATGAAAGCTGGTAGAAGTCCTGGAGGTCGTATGTCAGTTCCCTGAGCCTGAGGCCGATCGTGTTTCCTCGCCCGTGCAATTACTCTCCCCTTTTCGTCGGTGCTTCCCAATTGGCCCCGCAACAGCTTCCATTGGCCATCTATCCTTATCATAATACCATACATGTCACGGGCCATTATTTTACATTATTGCGCATGCAGGTGACGAAAAAAGGCGGGACTGCTACCAGAGCCTCGTGCCTGAGCCCCCGGAAAGGATGACCGGAGGGATCATGATTTCCCTGACCCTTCTGTTTTGGGGGTCGTGACGGCAGCACCGGCATTTTCCCTGTACCAGGCGTACACCTTCCTGATGCCTTCTTCGAGTCCGGTCTTCGATTTCCAGCCAAGGGCTGTTATCCTTGAGATGTCAAGGAGCTTCCGCGGTGTGCCATCCGGTTTTGTCGCGTCCCAGATGACCTCACCCCTGAAGCCGACGACTTTCCTTACCGTCTCTGCAAGCTCTCGTATGGTGAGGTCCCTGCCGGTGCCGATATTGACGAACTCGCCGATATTCTGTGCGCTGTACCGCTCCATCAAGAAGACGCATGCCTCGGCAAGGTCTTCCGTATAGAGGAACTCGCGGAAGGGAGACCCCGATCCCCAGAGTGTAACCGTGGCACTGCGGTCACCCTTTTCCATGGCCTTCTTTGCCTCATGGAACTTGCGTATCATCGCTGGGAGTACATGAGAGTACTGCAGGTCGAAGTTGTCGTGCGGTCCGTAGAGGTTGGTCGGCATGGCCGAGATGAAGTTCGTGCCGTACTGTTCATTATAGTACCTGCAGAGCTTGATCGCAGCGATCTTGGCTATGGCATACGGCTCGTTCGTCTGCTCAAGCCCGCCGGTCAGCAGGTACTCCTCCTTCATCGGCTGCGGCGCGAGCTTCGGGTAGATGCAGGAAGAACCTAGGTTCAGCAGCTTCTTCGTGCCGTTCTGGTATGCCGCGTGGATCACGTTCGCTGCGATCATGATGTTCCGGTAGATGAAATCCGCCTTGTAGGTGCTGTTGGCGAGGATGCCGCCCACCCTGGCTGCAGCAAGAAAGACGTATTCGGGCCGTTCCTTCCCGAAGAATGCCTCGACGTCGGTCTGCCGCGTCAGGTCGAGCCGCTGGGAACGTACGCGGGACGCCGCTGTCTCGCTGGGCCTCCTGCTATAGTAGTTCGTGACGATGTTCGCGTAGCCGCTCTCAAGGAGTTTTTCTATGACCGCTGCGCCGACCATGCCGGTGCCGCCGGCTACAAATATCTTTGAGTCCGTGTTCATATGACGTTCTTTACTCATAGTACCGCATCACTCTGAAGCCCTCGCGCTTGCAGAGCTGGTCCTTCTCCGCCTCTTTCAGATCCTCGCTCACCATCTCAGCGACGAGTTCCTTGAAGGATATCTCCGGCTTCCAGCCGAGCTTTTTGCGTGCCTTTGTCGCATCGCCCAGCAGGGTCTCGACCTCGGTCGGCCGGAGATAACGCGGGTCGACCTCGACCACGGTGTCGCCTTTTTTGAACGGACAGGAGGCCGCAGAGGTGATCGACGAGACCATGCCTTTTTCCTTGACCCCCTTGCCCTTCCATTCGATGCCGATGCCCAGCTCCCTGAAGGCAAGCTCGATGAACTCTCGCACCGAGTACTGGTGCCCGGTTGCGATTACGTAGTCATCAGGCTCCTTCTGCTGAAGCACAAGCCACATGGCCTTAATATAATCCTTTGCATGACCCCAGTCGCGTTTTGCATCGAGGGTGCCGAGATAGAGCTTCTTCTGGAGGCCGAGGCAGATACGGGCTACGGCGCGTGTTATCTTCCGGGTGACGAACGTCTCGCCGCGGATCGGGGACTCATGATTAAAGAGGATGCCGTTGCTTGCGTGAATGCCATAAGCCTCGCGGTAGTTTACCGTGATCCAGTACGCATAGAGCTTTGCTACGGCGTACGGGCTCCGGGGGTAAAAGGGGGTCGTCTCCTTCTGGGGTATTTCCTGCACCTTGCCATAGAGTTCGCTTGTGGAGGCCTGATAGAACCTCACTTTCTTCGTCATGTTCAGGATGCGGAGGGCCTCGAGGAGCCTCAGGGTACCGAGCGCGTCAGCATTGGCGGTGTACTCGGGGGTCTCAAAGGAGACCTGCACATGAGACTGGGCAGCGAGATTATAGATCTCGTCCGGCTGTGTCTCCTGGATAATCCGGATAAGGTTCGTCGCGTCAGTCAGGTCACCGTAATGGAGCTTGAACGTTACACCTTTTTCGTGCGGGTCTTGGTAGAGGTGATCGATCCTCTGGGTATTGAAGAGGGAAGAGCGGCGCTTGATGCCGTGGACCAGGTATCCCTTCATGATCAGGAACTCGGCAAGATAAGCCCCGTCCTGACCGGTTATTCCCGTGATGAGAGCTGTCTTCTGTTTTGCCATCAATTTATTTCCCTCCGAAGATCAAAATGCCGGTGATGACCGCCTGAAGCAATAATATTATACGGGATTCGGGGGTGCTTTCGGGTATCGAAAAATATTTATTTACGTATTTACAAGGTAAATACGTCAAACATTCGGGTTGAAAGTTTCATTTGTCCTTTTCATTTTGACCTCCTTTAAGATTGAATACTTCATTGCTGTCAGCCAGAGAACTGGACTTTAATCCTGTAATTTCCTACCTCCCTGCGCTAAGAGATTAACAAATCACAGCCTAAAATTGAGATCAGCCCAAGTCTGACTTTCTGACCCATTACATCAGTTTGCATATCAGTCTTTAGACTTGACCACCTCCCCTCATACTCTTTTGTTCAGTTGATCCTAAAAACAGCAGTTACCCGCTCCTTTGAGCAGGCAAAATCAGCCCTGATTGTAATCTAAAACCGGTTACAGTGGTTATTATGTGCTCACAGACGTATTGCCAAACTGATTTCAAGGGCAACTGCTCCGCGAATTGCGTGAAATTTCACCCCAAAAAGCGCGGGAGCTGGTACGGAAGGTGCTGGCAAGGCAGGCAGGCGATGTGAGCAAAACAGCACTGGTCCTTCATATCTCACGTCCGACAGTAGGCAGGGCACGCGACGGGGCACGTGAAGACAAAAGCAGGAGGCCGAAAGAACAGGGTTCCGGTACAGGAGATTGACCGGGTATCTTCAGCGAAAGCTCAGTCTTAAATTCCCTGAGGATACGGTCAAGGCGATCCTCAGACGCCATGGCGTAAAGAAAAAGACCAGAAAGACCGCCAATGCCCGGAGAAGGCCTCTGTATGACTATGAGGCTCTCATGCCTTTCCAGGAGCTGCAATTGAATACAAAACACCTGCTCGACGGTTTGCCCCTATGAGTTTAAAAAGGCTTCATGTGGAAGTAGGTAGGTAGATGTTACAGATGGTTTTTCAACAGATCGAGCAGCGTCAAACAGGGAAAAGATGAGGGGGAACAATCTTAAGTGGATCTATTCTTTAGACTTCCGAAAACTCCTCTGGATATTCAACTGCTCCACCTGCCTTTATCAAGGCATCTGCCTGAAGCTCGATGCCCATGAAAGCATCATCCGGCACTTTAAACGGAGCAGATATGCCCCACGTACGAGCCGGAACGAACCCGAACTTTGAATAGTATTCGGGATGTCCAAGCACGATTACAGAACTGTAGCCTAACTCTCGTGCTGTTCTCAGCCCCTCTTCAATAAGTCTGCCTCCAACACCCATTTTCTGGAACTCAGGGGATATAGAAAGGGGCGCGAGCGCCAACGACCCTCTTTCTGCGTATCCACTCCGAATTACTATAGGGAAAAAGAGTACATGCCCGACAACAACCCCATTATATTCAGCGACAAGAGACAGGTTTGAATTATACTTCTTGTTGTGCCGCAATTTCTCTACCACGACTGCTTCGTTTTTCTGCCGGAAAGCCATTTCTATGAGTCTGGCAACCTGCTGAAAATCGTCGGGTGTTTCTTTTCTAATTTGTATGTCCATAGCTACATTAACGATACACCATAGACATGCAGTTTTCTACAATAAATTCCCCGTATGGGAAAGAATGTTCAAAAGGGGTGTTTGTTGCTGAATTGAAAGCAAAGGCAGAGATCCCTTTATGCCTGTCTACTGTAAAAAATTATACAGTGCGCTTTTGCGGAATTCACCGAATTAATCACAGTGCGTCCTCGGCCAATCCCCTTGGTCCGTGCTCCTCGAAACGTTTTCGCCATTGGATTACTGTCGGGCGGGAGGTGGACAGTCGGGCTGCGGTCAAGAGAAACATGTTCACTATCTCTCTCTAAGCAAGGGTCTCTTCATTGACTGCAGTTGCCAGTTGCCGAACCATTATCATGGACAGGGGGTTCGATCATTGTGGAGTAAGCGTATACATTCATGCGGCAATCAACAGCAGTGACATCGCTGCATTCGAAACACGGTCCTGTCTGTTTAAACCCGGCATACCGCCGGCAACGTATACACTGCCTTGACAATAGTCGCATGTCGTGGTAAGTGTTAATCAGAATTTGCTTTTCTCAGCCTTCATGCAGCGGGTGTTATGTTTAACGAAGAACTACGTAAATCCATAATGGGCCTCTTCAATGATTTTCTTTTTAGAAAGGGCTTCTTCGACTTCTTCCACATAGTGCAACGGGAGGGCATTGAGGCCGCAAGGAGATTCTGGCACGCATATCCTTACAAGGACGTCTTTATTCCCCATGCCCTGGATATGTACGAAAAAATGATTGATTTTTATATGAGTCTCGGTCTCGCACCGAAAGCGACGTATGACGAGGTATGTAAAGAGCATGAGAAACTGCTCTACGAGAATACTTTCTTGCGGGAAACCATCGAGCAACTCCAGCTGAAGATGTTTGCAGATGGCGGAGAAAAGGTGCGGGAAGCATGGAAAAGCACTATTGACAAACAGCTTGAGATGAATATGGAGGTCGCAAAGAACTTTATCGAATTCTTCAGGCAATGGAGTACTTCCTCTTATGGGAGGCGAACGGAGGAGCTATTCAATACTCCTGAGGCACGCCGTGAGACACGCTATACGTTTGAGTCTCCTGTGGAATTTGCCTTCAGTGATGCAGCAGATAAAGCGGTGAAGTGTGTCATCCTGAATATCAGCGACTCAGGTCTCTGCATCAAGTCGTCTATTCCCGTCAAAAGAGGACAAGAGATAATAATCAAGAGTTCTCTTCCTATGCGAAGCAAAACATACACTGCACGATGGAACTATGCTTCCATGACCGGGTTATCGTCATAATTTGACAACTATGCCTGGCGCAGGTATCCTTCCTCCTGATCAACGAATTCGAACCCTGATAGGACCGCGCATTTACCAGGGGATAAGAGCCGCGGCAATCAGGCAGAGTGCTGTCATAAAAGTCTCCTTCCTTCTTCCCATACCGACACCTCCTGTTCATGCCACACGTTGTTCGATCTCTGCCTCAATTCGGGGAAAGGCCACATCGAAACGTTCTTTCGGCGTTTTTGCGTGCTCAACGACGCCCGGTATTTCTCGTAGATAGGCTATTTCATATCGAAAGAGAGCCGGTTTGCCGACCCGGCAACATTACCACGTTTTTACCACTCCTGATACCACTATTGGAGTGTCCTGACGGGAACATATTTTTTAAAAATCAACCTATGGACAATATCCCCCTTATCTGAGAAGATATGAACGGGAATGGTGTTGAGAGCGGCTGCCGTTTAATGGAGATCATTGCGAAAGCCCTTTCCTTATGTGCACGGGTAGCCGTTATGGCTACCACTATTAAATTTAAATTATTGAAAGAGGAGGGATTGCACGATGAAGATGCAGAGAGTATTGTTCAAGGCTTTGGGTTTGATGATCTGCTTTACGCTTGTCTTTGGCCTGGTGGCTACTGTTTCCTACGCCAAGACAAAGGGGGAGATCAACGCAAGTGTCAACGCAGCAATGAGCAGGTTCAAAAAGCAGGTAAAAGGTGCAAATGAATACCTCAAAGTGGCGAAGGGGGTTCTCGTGATGCCCAACATCACCAAGGCCGGATTCATTGTGGCTGGCCAATATGGCCAGGGTGCGCTGAAGGTTGGAGGCAAGACGGTTGACTACTACAGCCTGGCTGCAGGATCAGTGGGCTGGCAGATCGGCGCTGAAAAGTATGACATGATAATTATCTTTACTACCGAAGAGGCACTGAAAAAGTTCCGGGCCAGTGAAGGCTGGGAAGCCGGAGCCGACGCCGAGGTGACCTTGGTTGCCGCTGGAGTGGACGTGCCGGTCAGTACCATGGTGAGTCAGCATCCCATCCTTGGCTTTGTCATTGATCAGAAGGGTCTCATGGCAGGGGTGTCCATCAAAGGCGCCAAGTTCACCAAGATAAAACCCGATTAAAACGCACTACAGAAGGCGGGGAGATTCTCCCCGCCCGTGACCTCTCACCCTGAACTCCTCGTGAGAACGAAACCTCCGCACGGCAGGGAGTCAAGAGCTACTCAAAGACTGAGCAATATTACTCAATAATTGAGTGTTTCAAGATAATGTCAATCTGCCGGGGTGGGAGGCTGCCATCAGGATAGGCAGAAAAGAGAGAAACCGGCATTTCAGTCTTCAGGTCCCCGAGATTTGCATCATCTGTGGGCACGCAGCCCCGGCGATGTTACGGTTTTCATGTTCCATGCTGCACTGAAAGAAACCATCTCAAACCTCACCGTCTTGAACTTCTTCTCTCGAAAGTTCCGAAAAAGCTTGCGCTTTCGTGTTTTCATGGAATACACTTATCCGTTCAGTGGTTGAACGGAGTGCTCATAACCGTACCACCGAAAACGGCATCAGCCGTGCCCCGGCGGTAGCCTGTCTCGAAAGCCCGTTAAGACAGTTCAAAGTTCAATGTTTAGAAAACTGTAGAACGCAGGACATTGGACGGCATTGCTGATAGAGAACTTGGACTTGCCGTTAACCTTAGAAAGGTCTCTACCTCATGAACTTTGAAGGTTTTTAACGCAAAGCAATTTCCCCGCCTTGAACAGAGAACGGTTCTTTATTTTGAACAGCCTTCATGGACGAATCCCAGTTTAAGACCCTCCGCGAGTTAGCAAAGGACGGTACGCTTTCCCAGCGCGACCTTTCCCGCAAGATGGGGCTGAGCCTCGGCAGGGTGAACTATGTGATCAACGCCCTCCTCGAACAGGGCTACATCAAGGCAGAGCGGTTCAAGAACGCGAAGGACAAGATGGGCTACATGTATAAACTGACGCCCAAGGGCGTTTCCGAGAAGATCCAGCAGACGCAGACGTTTCTGAGACGGAAATCAGATGAGTTCGAAAAACTCCGTAGCGAGATCGAGTATCTCAGGCAGGAAGCAGGTGTAGGTAAAGATTGAGGAACTGAAGCCAAAAACGTTCAATGTTCTCTAGCTGTCGAACCTTGAACTGCGAGCTTCGAACATAGAACTGTCTTTATACGTAACCCTTAAACAGTCTTCTTTCTAACCGTGAACATAGAATCTTGAACAGTCTCTAAGGGGGAAAACATTGAACTCAGAACGAAGAACATCGAACAAGGTGCTCGTCACTGGGGCTGCCGGATTCATAGGTTTCCACGTATCAAAACGACTGCTTGAACGCGGCGATGGGGTGGTGGGGCTCGACAACCTCAACGACTATTACGACGTTAATCTCAAGCTCTCAAGGCTCAAGCAGATCACTATGGACCCGAACTTCAAGCCCGTGCGGCTGGACCTGCAGGACAGGGAGGGCATGAAGCGGCTCTTTGAGGAGGAGAAGTTCGGCATGGTCGTGAACCTCGCTGCCCAGGCGGGGGTGCGGTACTCCCTGATCAACCCCCACAGCTACATCGATACCAACCTGGTCGGCTTCTGCAATGTTCTCGAAGGCTGCCGGCACAACGGGGTGAAACACCTCGTCTTCGCATCATCAAGCTCGGTCTACGGTGCCAATACCAGAATGCCGTTTTCCGTGCACCATAACGTGGACCACCCGGTCTCGCTCTATGCAGCGACCAAAAAGGCGAACGAGCTCATGGCCCACACCTACGCCAGTCTTTTCAAAGTGCCCTGCACGGGACTCAGGTTCTTTACGGTCTACGGACCATGGGGCAGGCCGGACATGGCGCTCTTTCTCTTTACCAAAGCGATCATCGAGGGCAGGCCGATCGATGTCTTCAACTACGGAAAGATGCAGCGCGACTTTACCTATATCGACGACATCGTGGAAGGCGTGGTGCGGGTCATGGACAGGGCAGCTGCGCCGAATCCGGAATGGTCCGGTAATGAGCCCGATTCCGCTACGAGCTACGCGCCCTACAAGCTTTACAACATCGGAAACAACAACCCGGTGGAGCTGATGCGCTACATCGAAGTGCTCGAACAGTGCCTCGGCAGAAAGGCCGAGAAGAACCTTCTTCCCATCCAGGCCGGCGACGTGCCTTCGACCTACGCGGACGTTGACGACTTGATCAATGACGTTGGCTTTAAACCTGCCACCACAATAGAAGAGGGTATAAAGAGGTTCGTGGAGTGGTACAAAGAGTATTATAAAATAGGGTAAAACGTAAGGTTTGAGAAAAACCTCATAAGAAATGGGACGTTTGGAAAAAATCCCTGGAATTGGTAAAGCACGTCCATGCTGCTCTAAGGTCCTTCCCTCAAAGCGAAGTATATTGGCTTACGAACCAAACCAGAGAGGCTGCCATCTCAATTCCATCCAACATAGCAGAAGGAGCCGCCAGGCAAACAAAAAATTGTCCAATGTCTTCACGTGTCCCAGGGTTCGTTGGGTGAGCTTGACATGCAAATCACTATCTCATTGCAACCGGGTTATCTTACTTACGAGATAGAGCCAAGAATCTTTCGCACATGTGATCTGGCGCCCCCATCTGGCTTTCCTCTACGCTGCCAATTCCCTTGCCTGTTCCTCAAGCCGATCCATCTTCAAATACTGTCTTAGGCCCCATTTCGTCCCTGCGATATGCCTGAGTCTGGCCGCTTTGCCCAGTTTCATCACCTCAAGCTTCTTTGCCACACTGCCGGCCTTTCTGACAGCTTCCTCCCTGTTTTCCTGAGCATGGATCCTTTCGATAATCGCCGTCTCAAACGGCAGCGCTCTGAGTTTCGGCACGGCGATCTTTACTTGCCCCGCCCTCGTATGCAGTTTCCTGCGGTAGGATTCCGTACGAGTGTCTTTCCGCTCCGCGCTCCGTTCATAGCGCTGCGCGTTGCACAGAAGGTTTGCCTCTGCATCAAGCATCGCATTAAGGGTCTCCTGCACCGTCCCCTTTACGATCTGACCAAGGTGATCCTTTGCTCCCTCTTCATCAATCTGGATAATCTTGCCAGTATTTCTGGTTCAATTCTTCTGAGTCATGGTGTCTCTCCTCTGGTTATGGTTTTCTCGACAAAGTACACTGCCCGTTTTGAGGTCACCATGACGTTAGATGTGCGAAAATAGGATGCGTTATTTTCTTGAGGAGAACACCGCCTGCATCTTTCCCCAAAGTCT
>Ga0209293_10000231_pt1 | contig 10003 bp, 11 predicted proteins | sample Mud_0915_D1_FD_187690 | JGI IMG/M metagenome (GOLD analysis project Ga0209293, IMG submission 187690) | Wetland microbial communities from Old Woman Creek Reserve in Ohio, USA - Mud_0915_D1 (SPAdes) (version 2) | ecosystem: Environmental > Aquatic > Freshwater > Wetlands > Sediment ... | reverse complement strand
CACGCACCCTTTGATCCCGCCCACATGAGCTATGCCGCCTGGCTGATCTCGGGCGAATTGCCGCACGACGCCTACGCCAGTCTGCATCGGGTGCTGTCGGGCTTTTTCATCGGCGCGGTGCTGGCCCTGCCGCTCGGCCTGCTCATGGGCGCGAGCGACACCGTATACAAGCTGTTCAATCCGCTGATCCAGGTGCTGCGGCCGATCCCGCCGATCGCCTTCATCCCGCTCGCGATCCTGTGGTTCGGGCTCGGCAACCCGCCGGCGGTGTTTCTGATCACCATTGGCGCGTTCTTCCCGATCCTGATGAACACCATCGCCGGGGTGCGGCACGTGGACGCGATCTACATCCGCGCCGCCCAGAACCTGGGCGCCGGCCGCTGGACGCTGTTCCGGCACGTGATGCTGCCGGCCGCGTCGCCGTACATCCTCGCCGGGGCGCGCATCGGCATCGGCACCGCCTTCATCGTGGTGATCGTGGCCGAGATGATCGCGGTCAACAGCGGCCTCGGCTACCGCATCCTCGAGGCGCGCGAGTTCTTCTGGTCGGACAAGATCATCGCCGGCATGATCAGCATCGGGCTGCTGGGGCTGGCCATCGACACCGGTATGAACCGGCTCAACAACTATCTCCTGAAGTGGCACCGCGGCATCGGCAACTGACAGGAACGGCGATCCGGGAATGAGCGAGTCCTACATTCAGATCCGCGGTGTGAGCAAGGTGTTTCCGGACGCGCGCCACGGCGACGTGGTGGCGCTCAAGGACATCGATCTCGACATCCGCCGCGGCGAGTTCGTGTGCCTGCTCGGACCGTCGGGCTGCGGCAAGTCGACCCTGCTCAACGCCATTGCCGGCTTCTCGCTGCCGACCGCCGGTACCATCACCGTCGACGGCCGTCTGGTGCGCGCGCCCGGACCGGAGCGCGGCATGGTATTTCAGGAGTACGCGGTGTTTCCGTGGATGACGGTGGCGAAGAACATCGCCTTCGGTCTCGAGATCCAGAACACGCCGAAAGCGGCGGTCCGTGAGCGGGTTGATGCGCTGCTGGCGAAGCTGCAGCTCACCGAGTTCCGCGACCGCTACCCCAAGGATCTTTCCGGCGGCATGCGCCAGCGGGTGGCCATCGCGCGGGTGCTGGCGCTCGACCCGCCGGTGATGCTGATGGACGAGCCGTTCGGCGCGCTCGATGCGCTCACCCGGCGCACGCTGCAGGACGAGTTGCTGCGCATCTGGGGGGAGCTCAGGAAGACCGTCATCTTCGTGACCCACAGCATCGAGGAATCGGTATATCTGGCCGACCGTACCGTGGTGATGACCTACCGTCCCGGCACGATCAAGCGCGACATCCCGATCTCGCTCGCGCGCGGGCGCGACCCCAACTCGCACGCGTTCAACGACGTCAAGAAGGAATTCGCCCAGCTGGTCATGGAGGAGCAGCAACGCCACCAGCAAGACGAGATCCGCGCGGCGATCGCGGACTGAACGCGGCGCGCGGCCGCCGGCATCCGTGCCGGCGGTCAGAACCGCTCGAGGTCGGGGAATTTGAGCTGGCCGCCGTGCACGTGCATGCGGCCGAATTCGGCGCAGCGGTGCAGCGTCGGTACCGCCTTGCCGGGATTGAGCAGGCCGTGCGGATCGAAGGCGCGCTTGACGGCGTGGAACTGCTCGAGCTCGGCGGCGTTGAACTGCACGCACATCTGGTTGATCTTCTCCATGCCGACGCCGTGCTCGCCGGTGATGGTGCCGCCGACCTCGACGCACAGCTCCAGGATCCTGCCGCCGAGTTCCTCGGTGCGCTCCAGCTCACCGGGCTTGTTGGCATCGTACAGGATCAGCGGGTGCAGGTTGCCGTCGCCGGCATGAAAGACGTTGGCGACCGCCAGACCGTATTGCTTCGACAGCTCGCCGATACGGCGCAACACCTCCGCCAGTCGCCGGCGCGGGATGGTGCCATCCATGCAGTAGTAGTCGGGCGAAATCCGGCCGACTGCCGGAAACGCCGCCTTGCGCCCGGCCCAGAACCGGAGGCGCTCGGCGTCGTCCTTCGCGGTCCGGACCTCGGTGGCGCCGGCGTCGAGCAGCAGCGTTCGCACCCGCGCGACCGCGTCCGAGACTTCTTCGCCGGTTCCGTCGAGCTCGCACAGCAGGATCGCGCGGGCCGCGACCGGATAGCCGGCGTGCACGAAGTCCTCGGCGGCGCGGATCGCGAGGTTGTCCATCATCTCCAGGCCGCCGGGGATGAGGCCAGCGGCGATGATCGCGGCGACCGCGGCGCCGGCCTGCTCGATGTCGTCAAAGGCGGCGAGCAGCACCTGGGCACGCTCCGGCTTCGGCAGCAGCTTGACGGTGATTTCGACGATCACGCCGAGCATGCCCTCCGAGCCGGTGAGCAGTGCCAGCAGGTCGTAACCGGGCGAGTCCAGGGTCTTGCCACCGAGGGTCACCAGTTCACCATCGGCGGTGAGCAGCTTGAGCCCGAGCACGTTGTGGACCGTGAGGCCGTATTTGAGGCAATGCACGCCACCGGCGTTCTCGGCGACGTTGCCGCCGATCGAGCAGGCGATCTGTGATGACGGGTCGGGTGCGTAGTAGAGCCCGTGCACGGCGGCGGCCTCCGAGATGGCGAGATTACGCACCCCCGGCTGCACGGTGGCGGTGCGGTTCAGCGGATCGATCTCGATGATACGGTTGAGCCTGGAGAGCGACAGCAGTACCGCATCCGGGCGCGGCAAGGCGCCGCCCGACAAGCCGGTGCCGGCGCCACGGGCGATCACCGGGACACGGTGTGCATGGCAGGCGCGCAGAACGGACTGTACCTGTTCCACGGTTTCCGGCAGTGCCACCAGCCCGGGCAGCTGCCGATAGGCGGACAGCCCGTCGCTCTCGTACGGGCGCAGCGATTCCTCATCGCTCAGCAGTGCACTTGCCGGCAGCCGGCCGCGCAGGGCGTTGAGCAACCGGGCGTGCTGCCCAGCCCAGCCGGAGGTATCTTCGGTTGTCACGGTGGTCATAGTATCCAAGCCTAATGGGCGCGTCGGCGCAGGTAAACAGCCACCGGGCAACGGCGCTATACTGCAAGGCCCTACACGGTTTCGGGGTAATCCTATGAACCGTCTAATCCTGATAATGATATTGCTGTCGCCGCCGCTCGCCGCTCCGGCGGAGCCGATCTACAAGTCGGTGGACGAACAGGGAAAGGTGACGTACTCCGCCGAACCGTCGGCGGAAGGGGTGAGTGTCGAGCAGCTCAAGGTGGCGCCGCCGCCCAGCGCGGATGAGGTGCAGCGCGCGGAAGAGCAAACGCAGAAACTGAAGGAGCAGGCCGCCGAGCTGGAAAAGGAGCGCAAGGCGCGGGAAGCGGAGCAGGCGGCCGCCGCCAAGGCCGATGCTGCAGCGTCGGGCGGCCACACGGTGGTGGTTCCGGTCCCGGGTGTCGTGGACGATCCGACGCGGATACCGCTGCGGCCGGCGCTGCCAGCGGGTCCGGCGCGGCCGGTACCGACGCCGCTCCCTGCGCGCCCGCCGGTTCGGCGCTAGCGCCGATGGTCGAGCGCGCGGCGATTTGGTCGCGCGAAACCTGGCCGACCAGCGCCGCGGAGGCGATCGCCCTGCAGCAGTCGCTGGCCGGACAAGTGATCAAAGATGACCAGCTCGGTGTGGTGCGTTTTGTCGCCGGCCTCGATGTCGGGCTGGAAGCAGGGGGCGGGGAAGTGCGCGCCGCCGTTGCCGTGCTCTCATTCCCCGACCTGCGCACGGCCGACCAGGCGGTGGCGCGGCGTCCGGTGAGCTTTCCATATGTCCCGGGGCTGTTGTCGTTTCGCGAGACCCCGGTGCTGCTCGATGCGCTCGATAGACTCGGTCAACAGCCGGATCTGTTGCTGTGCGATGCCCAGGGTTTGGCGCATCCGCGCCGCTTCGGGCTGGCCTGCCACCTCGGGGTGCTGACCGGCATTCCATCGATCGGTGTGGCCAAGTCGCTGCTGGTCGGTACGCATGCACCAGTGGCGCGCCAGCGCGGCGCGTGGCAACCGTTGCTGCACAAGGGTGAGGTGGTGGGCGCAGCGCTACGCACCCGCGACGGCGTCGCCCCGGTGTACGTCTCGATTGGGCACAGGATCAGCCTGGCCACGGCGATCGATTACGTGCTCGCCTGTGCGCCGAACTATCGCCTGCCGGAGACCACGCGCGCCGCGCACCGGCTGGCGTCGGGGCCGTGATAGAGTGGCGCGCGTGACCGATATCCTCGCCCTGCATCATGTCAGCTTGATAGTCGCCGACACCGCGCGAGCACTCGCCTTCTATCGCGATGTGTTGGGCCTGCGTGTCGACCCGGCGCGACCGGACCTCGGCTATCCGGGCGCGTGGCTCGATCTCGGCTTGCAGCAGATCCATCTGCTCGAGCTGCCAAACCCGGACCCGGTCGCCGGCCGGCCGGCGCACGGCGGGCGCGATCGGCATTGCGCATTCACTGTTCGCGATCTGGATGCGCTCCGCCAGCGTCTCGACGCGGCTCGCCTGGGCTACACGCTCAGCCGCACTGGTCGGCGCGCGCTGTTCGTGCGCGATCCGGATGGCAATGCGCTCGAGTTCATCGAGCAGGCGGATTGAACCGGTTTCCGGTCAGCGAGTGGCGCGCCGGCTCACTCGACCACCAGCACCCCGTGCATGCCCTTGTCGCGATGCGACGGGCCGATCGGCGGCTGTTTGTCGCAGATCATTTCATAGGTGCCGGGCGCGGTCGGCGTGAAGCTCGCCTCGCCGGTCTTGCCGGCCCGCACCACGAGGTTCACGTCGATGCCGGCCTCCAGCGCCCGGATCACCAGGCTGTGCGGGATGAAGCCGGCGACGTTGGTGGCGCGCAGTGTCACCGGGCGGTTGGCCTGTACGACGATCCGGTCCGGCGTGAAGCGGTAGCTGTCGAGCTGGACGTCCACGACCTGGGTGTCGTCAGCCAGGACCGGCAGGGCGACGAACAGCAGGGCAGGCAGGGTCAGTCGCGTCACGGTGTTCTCCTCGGTCGGGTACAGTCGGCCTTCGGGGCGCGGTTAACCTAGCATGGCCGCCGAACCGCGGCAAAAGGCCGCCGCCGGTGTTGTCGGCGCCCGGCACGGCGATTATGCTCCGGGGCTCGCATCGATTCCCGCAGGCTGCGCGCCGTCACCCGCCATGAACATCCCCGACGATCTGCTGCCCGACGCCTGGCTGTGGCTGGGATATGGACTGTACGGCTTGCTGCTGCTGGCGGCGGTGCTGCGCGGTTCATGGCGGCGGCTGCGGGACGGCACCCAGCTGAATGTTTTTCTCGGCACGAGCGTCGCAATCATGGTGCTGTGGACGCTCAAGGCTGGCGTCATGCCGGGCCTGAACTTTCACTTCCTCGGCGCCAGCCTGCTGACGCTGATGTTCGGGGGTCTGTTGGCCACGGTCGGCATCAGCATCGTGCTGTTCGGCATCACCCTGTCCGGCATGGGCGGCTGGGAGGTGTTCCCGGTCAACGCGCTGCTGATGGGGGCGCTGCCGGCGGCTGTCACCTTGGGTGTGTACCGGCTGGTGCACCGGTTCCGGCCGCGGAACTTGTTTATTTATATATTCGTGTGCGGATTCTTCGGTGCGGCGCTGGCGATGGCCGTCACCGGACTGGCGTCGACGGCGGTGTACGGGCTGAGCGGCGTATACAGCATCGACGACCTGTTGCAGCACTACCTGCCGTACTACCTGCTGATGATGTTCCCGGAGGCGATCTTCACCGGCTCGTTCGTGGCGCTGCTGGTCGTCTACCGCCCGCAGTGGATCTGGACCTACGACGAAGATGCCTACCTCGGGCCCGGACGATGAGACGCGACAAGCGCAGCGCGGTCCTACCAGGGTTTTAGATCGGGAATTCAGCGCAGAGGACGCAGAGGCGCAAAGGGCGCAAAGAGTACATTGTGGTCGTGGTTCTCTGCGTACTCTGCGTCCTCTGCGAATCCCCCCGAATATCTGACTCGAGTTTCGCTAGTTCAGCGCCATCGACAGCTTGCGCCGGTACTCGTTGACCAGCTCGCCGCCGCCGAGCAGGTTGAACGTCGAGACCATCGCCTTGCGGGCGGCGTCGTCCTGGAACTTGCGGTCGGTGCGGACGATTTCGAGCAGCTGGTCGAGCGCCTCGCGGTGCCGGTTGCCGAGCACCAACAGTGCGGCCAGCTGGTAGCGGGCGGCGCTGTCTTTGGGGTTGGCGGCGATGGCCTGTTCGAGTGCGGCTGGGTCGCGGGCCGATGCGGCGATGCGGGCGAATTCGAACTGGGCGCGCAGCGCGGTCGCGTGTGCCGACTCGCGCGTCTCGGCGGAGGCAGTGTTCAGCACCTGTTCGGCCTCGTCGATGCGGCGCAGGTGCGCCAGCAGCCGCGCCAGCTCCAGCTTGACCCGGTCGTTGGCCGGGTCGAGCGTCAGGGCCTGCTGCATGATGGCGAGCGCCTGGTCGATCTGGCCGCTGCGCGCGGCCGCCACCGCCTGTCCGATCAGGGCATCGGACTCGCGCGGGATGTGGCGGTCGAGGAGTGCGCGGATCGTCTTCTCCGGCTGTGCGCCCATGAACTCGTCGACCACCTGGCCGTTGCGGAACAGCTTGACGGTCGGGAGGCTGCGCACCCCGTAGCGCGCGGCGAGCGGTTGCTGGTCGTCGGAATTGATCTTGGCCAGGAAAAACCTGCCCTGGTACTCCTCGGCCAGCCGTGCCAGCACCGGCATCAGCGCCTGGCAGGGTCCGCACCAGGCGGCCCAGAAGTCGGCCAGTACCGGCACCCGGTGCGAGCGTGCCAGGACCTCGGCCTCGAAGCTCTGCTGGGTGACGTCGGCGATATGGGGTGACTGGGCCATGGCGGGGTCTCGAATCGGCAGGTTCGTGACCGGTGCGGCCGGCAATCCGGGCCGGCCGCGGCCGGGTCAATCAGGCGGCATCAGCAGTGAATGTGGCCGGGCACGGGTGGCTGCAAGCAGATGCCGGGAAACTGGCGCTCCCTAGGGGACTCGAACCCCTGTTTTCGCCGTGAGAGGGCGACGTCCTGGGCCACTAGACGAAGGGAGCGGAGCGGTGCACGGGGTGGTCCCGGGTCCGCGAAGCGCGCTATTATACGCACTCGATCCGATTTCACAATCCAAACAATAGCCTCGGAAGAGCAGGCCGGACGGGTGTCTTCAACTATCAATCCAGTGATCATTCCGCGCGCGGAGCATTCGATCTCGCGCGCCCTGGTCAGCGACAACGCGCTCAAGGTTCTATACCGCCTTAAGGACGCCGGCTATGCCAGCTTCCTGGTCGGCGGCTGCGTGCGCGACCTGATGCTCGGGCGCGAGCCAAAGGATTTCGACGTGGTTACCGACGCGCGTCCGGAGCAGATCCGCGAACTGTTCCGCAGCGCGCGCATCATCGGTCGTCGCTTCCGGCTGGTGCACGTGCACTTCGGTCGCGAGATCATCGAGGTGGCGACGTTCCGGGCCCTGCCGCACGATGCCGACGAATGGGCGGCCTCCGACGACGTCGAAGACGGCGAGATGCTGCGCGACGAGCTGGCCGCCACCGAGGCGCTCGAGCCCGACGAGCCGGAAGAGCCCGCGGAGCTGCCGGAACCGCCGGAGCCGACGCGACGGGGCGGGCGCCGCTCGCGCGAGCGCCATCTCGAACCGGTCAATCCCAACATCTTCGGCAACCAGGAGGAAGATGCGCTGCGGCGCGACTTCACCGTCAACGCGCTCTACTACGACATCCGCGACTTCTCGGTGCACGATTACGTCGGCGGGGTAGCCGACCTCAAGGCCGGCGTGATCCGCATGATCGGCGACCCCGAGGCGCGCTTCCGCGAAGACCCGGTGCGCATATTGCGCGCGGTGCGGTTCGCGGCCAAGCTTGGCCTCAGGATCGATGCGGCCACCGCCGAACCGATCGAGCGCCTCGGGCGACTGCTGCTCGGCGTGCCGCCGGCGCGCATGTTCGAGGAGGTGCTGAAGCTGTTCCACGGCGGCAGCGCGCTCGCCACCTTCGAGCTGCTGCGCCACTACGATCTGTTCCAGTTCCTGTTCCCGGAGGCCGACGAGACGCTCGCGGTCGAGGACGACGACGTGAACTTCCCGCACGTGCTGCTGCCGCTGGCGCTGGCCAGTACCGACAAGCGCGTACAGGAGGAAAAGCCGGTCAACCCGGCGTTCCTGTTCGCCGCGATCCTGTGGGAGCCGGTGCGCGAGCGCACCGCGCTGCTGCAGGCCAACGGCATGCACGTCGTCGAGGCGCAGCAGCGCGCCGCCGAGGAGGTGCTGCGCGAGCAGCAGCGGCACGTGTCGATCCCCAAGCGCTACAGCTTCCCGATGCGCGAGATCTGGTCGCTGCAGTCGCGATTCGCGCGCCGCCAGGGGCGCAATGCCTTCAAGCTGTTCGAGAACAAGCGCTTTCGCGCCGCCTACGATTTCCTGCTGCTGCGTGCCCAGACCGGCGAAGAGCCGCAGGAGCTGGCCGACTGGTGGACGCACTTCCAGGAGGTGGACGCCGGGGCGCGCGACCAGATGGTGCGCAATGCCGCGCCCATGGCCGGTGAGGGTGGTGGCGGCGCCGGTGCCGGCAAGAAGCGCCGCCGCCGGCGCCGGCGCAAGAAGCCGGGCGCCGGCGGCGCGCAGGACTGAACCGTGCGCGTATTCGTGGCACTGGGCAGCAATCTCGACGATCCGGTCGCGCAGGTCGAGTCGGGGGCGCGCGCACTCGGGCAATTGCCGGACAGCCGCATGATCCGCTGCTCGTCGCTGTACCGCAGCGCGCCGGTCGGCGTCGGCAATCAGCCGGATTTCATCAACGCGGTGTGCGAACTCGACAGCGGGCTGTCGCCGGCCGGCCTGATGGGCGCGCTGCTCGCGATCGAGCGCAACCACGGTCGCATTCGCGAGCAGCCGGGCGGACCGCGTACCCTCGACCTCGATCTGCTGCTGTATGGCGGCGCCACCATCCACATGCCGACGCTGGCCGTGCCGCACCCGCGGCTGCACGAGCGCGCGTTCGTGCTGTATCCGTTGCACGAAATCGCACCCGACCTGGTGATCCCCGGCCGCGGTCCGGTGGCCGCGCTGCTCGACGGCTGCCGCGGCCAGGCGATCGAGCGGCTGGCGCAGCGCGCCGGCTGAACGCGAACGAGACACGCGGGCATGAGCGACAAGCCGCTGAACCTGGGCTACGTGGTGGTCGAGGGCCCGATCGGGGTCGGCAAAACCAGTCTCGCGCACAAGCTGGCGCAGGCCTTCGGCAGCGATCTGCTTCTCGAACGTCCCGAGGAGAATCCGTTTCTTGAGCGCTTCTACCAGTCGCGCAAGCACTTCGCGCTGCCGACCCAGCTGTTTTTCCTGTTCCAGCGCGCACGCCAGATGCAGGAGTGGAAGCAGCGCGACCTGTTCGCCCCGACCCGGGTGGCGGACTTCCTGCTGGAAAAGGATAGGCTGTTCGCGCGCATCAACCTCGACGACGACGAGCTGCGCCTGTACGAACAGGTGTACGATCAGCTCCGGATCGACCTGCCGGTGCCGGACCTGGTGATCTATCTGCAGGCCCCGGTCGAGGTGCTGCTCGAGCGGGTGCGCCGGCGCGGGCATGGCTTCGAGCGGCTGCTGGAGCGCGAGTACCTGGAGCGCCTGAACGATGCCTACACCTATTTCTTCCATCACTATACCGGCGCGCCGCTGCTGATGGTGAACGCCGCCGAGGTGAACTTCGTGGAGAGCGAGGCCGACTTCCAGGCCCTGCTGGCCTACCTGCGCAGCGCCCGCAGCGGCCGGCATTTCTTCAATCCGCTGCCGTCCGGGGGTCGAACATGAAAGCGGTGACGGTCACCACGCTGCGCGAGATGAAACAGGCCGGCGAGAAGATCACCTGCCTGACCGCTTACGACTACAGCTTTGCCGCGCTGCTCGATCGCGCCGGCGTCGACATGCTGATGGTCGGTGATTCGCTCGGCATGACCATGCAGGGGCAGGCCAGCACCCTGCCGGTGA
>Ga0209293_10000229_pt1 | contig 10044 bp, 9 predicted proteins | sample Mud_0915_D1_FD_187690 | JGI IMG/M metagenome (GOLD analysis project Ga0209293, IMG submission 187690) | Wetland microbial communities from Old Woman Creek Reserve in Ohio, USA - Mud_0915_D1 (SPAdes) (version 2) | ecosystem: Environmental > Aquatic > Freshwater > Wetlands > Sediment ... | reverse complement strand
GAGCCGACAACGGTTGTAGCCAAAGCGTGGGAGACGGTGAAGATGATCGGTCAACGTTCGTTCTGGGAACCGCGGAGAGCGCTCATAACCGGCGCAGGGCCCATTGGCCTTCTCGCGGCCATGATCGGCGTGCAGCATGGATTGGACGTCCATGTTCTAGCTCGCGTCACCTCGGGTAACAAGCCCGATCTGGTGAAGGCCCTCGGCGCGACGTATCACTCGACCAATGTGGAGAGCATCGGCTTCGAACCGGAAATTATTATCGAGTGCACCGGGGTCGGATCGGTGATCGGCGAATCGATCATGAAGGTCGCATCGGGCGGGATCGTCTGCCTCACGGGAGTCGGGACCGGCGGTATCACCAGCCGGGCGGCCGTAGCCGACATCGCGGCAGCAGTAGTGTTGAAGAATAACACGGTAGTCGGCAGCGTGAATGCCAACAAGCGGCACTGGTTCAAGGCCGGCGAAGCCCTGGCCCGCGCGGATCGGAAGTGGCTGGAGCGTCTCATTACGCGGCGGGAAAAACCGGAGAATTTCAAACAGGCGTTGGAGCGAAGACGCGATGACATCAAGGTCGTTATTCAATTCTCTGACATTTGATCCGATCATGCCACGTGGAAGACCGCGGCGGTTGGATGAAGCTATGAATGTATCGGAAGATGCTTTCGCTTGCGCCTAAATGCCTGCTTGACGATCGTGCGAAAGGGTGCAGTGCATGAATGATATTTTGATGATCCTGCTTAAGATTTCACTGGTGATCTTCATGGCGGGCAACCTGCTGGACATGGGTCTCAGACTCAATCCCCAGGATGCCCTCAGGGGATTGCGGAATGTTCGCTTTGTCGTGCATACCCTATTATGGGGCTTTCTATTGTGTCCGGCGCTGGCCTACGTGATCACCCGTGTTATTCCACTGGAATCTCATTATGGGATCGGCCTCATCTTGATGGGAATGACACCCTGTGCGCCATTTCTCCCTGCGATCGTAAACAAGGCCAACGGGGACCTAGGATACACGGCAGCGATCATGCTGTTGACCGCAGCCGGCACGGTTGCGTTCATGCCTTTTGCGGTGCCCCTTATGGTCAAGGGTTTGACTGTCAGTGCCTGGACCATTGCCAAGCCGCTTCTCCTTGTTGTCTTGCTGCCCCTGGCAGTCGGGATGGCGATCCTCCATGCATCGCCGGCACTCGCCTCCCGCATCCAGCCTTTCGTCAAGAAAACAACAGGCTTAGCCACGATTGTTATGGGCGCTCTGTGTTTGATTGTGTATGGGAAAGACTTGCTTGGAGTCGGCGGGAGTCTGGCAGTCGCCTCGCAGGTCATCTTTTTTCTGATCGTGACCCCCTTGGCGTATTGGTGTGGCTTCGGGTTGCAGCCTGATCAGAAAATCGTTCTCAGCACCGGGATGGCGACACGCAATATTGGCGCAGCCCTCGCCCCACTGTTTTCAATAGCAGATATGGATCAGCGAGCCATAATCATGGTGGTGCTGGGATTTCCCATAATGGTGATATTTGCATTGCTTGCAGCAAAATTGTTCGGCCGTCCTGCTGCGACGGATGAAGCTGGCGCGGCACCTTCTGTTCCAAGGTAAGGAGACGTATGGAAAATCTTATTTCACAATGTCAATGGCCGAAACATCCGGTTATCTACGAGATTAATACATGGGTCTGGCTTAACGAGCTGAGCCGGAAATACGAGAGGTCCGTCACGCTGGCTGCAGTACCTTCTGAGGAATGGGACTGCTTGTCCTCCCTCGGCGCCGATGCCGTATGGTTCATGGGTGTTTGGGAACGGAGTCCCGCGGGCATTGCCATTGCAAATCAGAACAAAGGGCTTCTGGAAGATTTCCGGCGGGCCCTTCCCGATTTTCACTCAGAAGACAACGTGGGGTCTCCTTATTGTGTGCGACAATATGTGGTCGACGAGCACCTGGTAGGCCGCAAAGGCTTGGCGGCTGCCCGGAGAGAACTCGCCAGGCGGGGGCTCAAACTCATCCTCGATTTCGTCCCGAACCACGTAGCGCCGGACCACCCCTGGGTCATCGATCATCCGGAATACCTCGTTCAGGGGAACGCTGACGATGCGAGGAGCGATCCGGCGTCCTTCGTTGCGGTGGGAGGAAAGGTGTTCGCCTGTGGCCGGGACCCCTACTTCCCGGCATGGCCGGATGTGCTGCAACTGAATGCATTTCAGCGAGGACTCCGCCAGGCGGTGATCGAAACCCTTTCGGACATCGCCGGCCAGTGCGATGGCGTGCGCTGCGACATGGCCATGCTGATGCTCAACTCGGTTTTCGAGCGCACCTGGGGCAACCGGGCGGGGCAGCGGCCGGCAACGGAGTACTGGGTGGATGTGATTTCCGCCATTAAGAAGGCGCATCCGGATTTCCTTTTCATGGCAGAGGCGTATTGGGACCTTGAGTGGGAGCTCCAGCAGCAGGGGTTCGACTACTGTTACGATAAGCGCCTGTACGACCGTTTGGAACACGATTCCGCGGAGAACGTGCGGCTCCATCTTTGCGCCGACCTCGCCTACCAGGCAAAACTGGTCCGCTTCATCGAAAACCACGATGAGCCTCGTGCCCTTTCGGTCTTTTCTGCCCAAAAGGAGCGCGCCGCCGCCGTGACCATTGCGACTATTCCGGGGGCAAAACTCTTCCATGAAGGACAGTTCGAGGGAAGAAAGGTCAGGCTTCCTGTCTTCCTCGGTCGCCGTCTGGTCGAGCCGGTCGACCCTGACCTCCAGACTTTCTACCACACGCTAATAAAAGCCGCGTCCTCTGAGGGGTTGCGGAATGGTAACTGGAAGCTCTGTGAGCGAACCGGCTGGCCGGACAATGCAAGTTACCAGAACCTCATTGCCTGGTGTTGGCGCAGCCTCGGGGAGCATCACCTGATCGTGGTTAATCTCTCTGACTCGGGTGCACAGGGGCAAGTGCAGCTGCCCTGGGATGAACTCAAGGGCAAGTCATGGCAGATGATCGACCTCTTTACCGGGCAAATGTATGAACGCAGTGGAGACGAAATGTGCCACCCGGGGATGTACGTGGACCTTCCCCCCTGGGGATTTCATGTCCTGGCCCGATGGCTGCCGATAGGGTGACTTCTATGATATGAGGTGCGGAGGAAGGCTCGAGACCGAGCCCTCAACAATCAGAATTCTATCCGTAGCGATATTCGCAAGGCGTGTAACAGGAGTATTACAGCACTCCTTTCATTTGTGGAATCCATCAGGCAGCCAGCCGAAGTCCTTGGCCTGAAGAGATCGACCATAAAGACGATGTGAGAGTGAACCAATCAGTTACAGGCAGGTGGTATAATATGTTATCAAAAAACTACCCGTTAATACTATTGCTAATCGTCTTGGCGTTCGGGGTTTGGTCGGGGATCAAGCCGCTTGACACCAGGCTTACCTGGGTCTTGGAAACCTTACCGGTAATGATGGCCTTGCCGGTTTTGCTGCTTACGTATAAGAAATTTCCACTGACCAGTCTGACCTATACGCTTATCGCCATCCATGCCATGATCCTGATGCTGGGCGCCCATTACTCCTACGCCAAGGTCCCATTAGGCTTTTGGATGCAAGATTGGTTCGGCTGGACTCGTAATAATTATGATAAGATCGGGCACTTCATGCAGGGTTTTGGCCCGGCCATATACACACGCGAAATCGTATCGCGGACATCGCCTCTGACGCGCGGCAAGTGGCTTGGTTTCATATCGATAGCAGTACCCCTGGCCTTCTCAGCCATTTACGAAATTATTGAATGGCTGGCCTCTCTTTCCAATCCGACGGATACCGAAGCCTTTCTGGGTACACAGGGTTACATCTGGGACACGCAAAGCGATATGTTCTTGTGTCTGATCGGTTCGATGGTTGCGCTCATTCTGCTTACGAAATTGCATAACAAATATCTGCAAGAAACCGGCTCATAACGGTTTTTATGCCAAATTTCATTGATCCTCACCGATATGGGATAAACAAACTCATTTCTATATATTATTGTCGGCCCTGAGAAACTCAATTTGCGGCAAAGGAGGACATTATGAAAGGACAGAAAGAAAGAACCGAGTTGATTTCCCGTCGGAGCATGCTGAAGGGGTCCGCTGCTTTCCTCGTTGGCGGTACAGTTGGATGCTTGGGTGATAAACTCTCTCCCCCAGCAGCGGCGCCAACAGCCGGAAGTCCACCACCCCTGCCATGGCCTTGGGTAAAGCTTGATCCGCTTGAGGCTGGCCGGCGCGCCTATCAAAACTACCTTAAGGAGCCCGGCGGCTGAGGGTATGGCACTTGGCTGGGGTACTCCAGCCTTCTGAAAGAAAAAGTCGGTTATCCCTGGACCACCCTGCCGGACTATATGTTCGTTCATGCCGGGCAAGGATACGCCGGACACGGGACGCTTTGCGGCGCCCTGGGCGTCAGCTCTTGCGTGATCAACCTGGTCCTCTACGATGAGAAACAGACCTATTCGACGGTGATAGACCGGATGATGTGGTGGTATGCGGGGATGAAATTTCCGACGGAACGGTTCGACGATATCTCGGCGGCCCCCAAACAGGTCCAGGCTCAAGCGATGACCCCTCTCTGCCACACATCGGTTTCGAAGTGGACGCTGGCCGCCGGCGCAGAGGTGACTTCCAAAGAGAAAAAGGAGCGCTGCGCCAAGGTGGCAGGGGAGGTCGTCTACACGGTGGTGCACTATCTCAACGAATACTTTGACGGCAAGTGGAAGCCTGCCAAATGGGAACCGTCGGAACAAATCGCCAACTGCATTCAGTGCCATGGTCCGGAAACTTTTCCGGATTACACAGGTGGCATGAATCACCAGCAAGGCCACATGGAATGCCAGCTCTGCCACACGGATCACACGAAGTAGGGTCATTCCTCCGACAGGAGATGAACATGCAAATTCGCATCGCCGCAGTATTCGTTGCGCTGGCATTCACCGCATTTTCTGCAGGGTTCGCATCTTCAACGGCCTATGGGGATGCGACGCCGATTTCAACTGGCGGCGACGCTTCTCTGGCCGTTGCATCTTCGGCCTCCGAGCCGGGGTGGCGCGAACGCGATACTCTTGGTGGCGATCTGGGCGGAATTCGACCATGGCTCAAAGAGCATGGCATTACGATCCAGCCCCGCCTGACCCAGTTCTACCAGGGAATGCCAAAGGGTGATGGCGCGCACGGGTTCGAGTACGGCGGGAAAGCCGACATGCTTTTGAATGCCGACCTGACCAGGCTCGGTGCCTGGCACGGGCTGTCTTTCTCCATACACGGCGAGTACAACTTTGGCGAGGCAGTGAATGGTCGCGGGGGAACGCTCATACCGGTCAATACGGCGATGGCGTTTCCCGGAACCGAGGGCAAGGACGCTTCCGATATATCCTCTTACCAATTCAAACAGTTGATGTTCGACGATGCGGTCTCCCTGATCGCCGGCAAGATCAGCATCATCGACTACTGCAACACCAAGCCGTTCATGGGCGGGGTGGGGATCGACTCGTTCTGGAACCTGGTCTTCACGGCCCCGCCAAGCGGCACGGTCCCAGCGTATTTCCTTGGGGCCATCATGAACATCAAGACTGAACCGGCCACCTTTGGGCTTTGGGTCTACGACCCCAACAGTGCGCTCAACAAGTCAGGCCTCGACGAGCCATTCCAGGATGGAGTCACGATCCGCGGCAGTGTCAGCGTCCCGGTCACCATTTTCGGCCTGAGTGGGCACCAGGGCTTGGCCGCCAGCTACAGCACCAAAGACGGCAAGGACTGGGAAACCGTCGATGATGAAAATATTTCATTTACATCCTCCGCCACCAAGACCCATCGCTGGTACGTCGCTTATACCTTCGACAACTGGCTCTATCAATCCAAAGAAAACCCCAAGGAGGGTTTTGGGATCTTCGGGCAGTTCGCCATTTCGGACGGCAACCCCAACTGGCTGCATTGGTTGGCCTTCAGTGGGTTCGGCGGCACCGGCCTGATACCCGGACGCCCTATCGACAACTGGGGCATCGGCTACTACTACGCCTCCTTCGCAAGCGGTTTGAAAGACCTTGATTCTCCATATCCGGACGTCCGAGACGAGCAGGGGCTTGAGGTATTCTATAACTACGCAGTGACGCCGTGGCTTGTCATCGGGGCAGATGTTCAGTTTATCCGGCCCGGCCTCGACCACGACACCGCGATCTTCACGGGCCTTCGTACGGTAATCAAGTTTTGAAAACGCAAACGACAAACCCAGCGCTATCCTCATTTTCAAGGGATAAAGACATGATGCTCGCAACCATAAGGATGACGATACCTGCCAAAAAACGTGGTGAGGCATTGAAGATCCTCAAATCGATAGCTGGGCATTGCAAGATTTATCCTGGCTGTCTCGGCTGCCATATCTACGAGGACGTCCAGGAAGATAACGTCCTCGTATACGAGGAGATGTGGGGCAGCGAGGAAGACCTGGAGCGCCGTCTCCGCTCAGCAGAATACCGCACCATCCTACTGGTCATGGAGATGGCACTCAAACACCCGGAGGTGAGGTTTAACACGGTCTCGACTTCAACCGGAATGGAGATGATCGAAAAGGCAAGACGTTCTATGGTCTGACTTTGGGAATTGTGAAAACTCAGTGATACTTGCCTGACGCTCTTCGACAGCCTATCCAAAGCGAAATCTGTTTTGCGAGCAAATACGATGAGAGGAGAGTCAACATGACCGATGGCCCTGTGCCGACTTCCCCGTCGATCACCGCGCTGTTAGCGGATGTGGATGGCACCCTCGTGACGAAAGCTAAGGTGCTCACCCAGCGTGCGATTGAGGCCGTGAGGCGGCTGCGCGAATGCGGCATCGAATTTTTCATCACCAGCGGGCGTCCACCGCAAGGCCTGCGCATGCTGATCGAGCCGCTCGGGCTGACCCTTCCGATGGCCGCATTCAACGGCGGCATGATCGTCTTTCCCGACATGACGGTGTTGGACGAGCGCCCGCTGCCCGACGATGTCGTGCCCGCCATTGTCGACACGCTTCTGGCGCACGGTCTCGACGTCTGGATTTATGGCGCCACCGCCTGGTATGTCCGCTCTCTAAGCGCCCCGCGCGTGGCTCGTGAGACGTCGACCATCCAATCTCCGCCCGTCGTCGTCCCCACGTTCGACGGTCTGCTCAGCCGGGTCGTGAAGATCGTCGGCGTCAGCGATGACCTGGATTCAGTCGCCCGGTGCGAGGCGGTCGCCCAGGCCCGGTTCGGAACGAAGGTCTCGGCCGCGCGTTCACAGCCCTACTACCTCGATGTGACCAATCCCACGGCCAACAAGGGTTTCGTGATCGAACGGCTATCGAAATACCTGAACGTGCCGCTGGAAAGCATCGCCACGATAGGCGATCAGCCCAACGACGTGCTGATGTTCAAGCGGAGCGGTCTCAGCATCGCCACGGGCAATGCAAGCGAGGAGGTGCAGCGGCAGGCAACGTACGTGACAACCTCCTGCGAGGAGGAGGGTTTTGCCAATGCCGTGGAACGCTTCATCCTGCCGCGCGCGACACGGAAGAAATGACGAACCAGGCCCGGCACGCGGTCTCGAGTTCGCTTTCCCGCTTGCCGTTTGAGCAGGCCGGCCGGCTTCTCCGGCCCGCTGACCAAGGGAGATGAGTGAGTTCTTTATGCCCTATGCGCTGTGCCGACCTCTTAAGGTGAAAGGAGAGAACCCATGACAGATACGGAAATCAGTCAATTATCGATCAATACCATTCGCACGCTGTCCATTGATGCCATCCAGCAGGCCAATTCCGGCCATCCCGGCACCCCTATGGGGATGGCGCCGGTGGTGTATTGTCTGTGGCAGCGCTTTCTGCGCTTTGACCCGGAAGAACCCATCTGGCCCAATCGCGACCGGTTCGTGCTGTCTGCCGGACATGCATCGATGCTGCTCTATTCGATCCTCCATCTTACCGGTGTGAGGGCCGTGGACCCCGATTACGAGGTGGTCGGCAAGCCCGCGGTTTCCCTCGATGACATCAAGAGCTTCCGCCAGTTCGGCAGCCGGTGTGCCGGCCATCCGGAATATCGCTGGACCTCGGGTGTGGAATGTACGACGGGTCCTCTCGGCCAGGGCGTTGCCATGAGCGTGGGAATGGCGATGGCATCCAAATGGCTGGCCGCGCGATACAACCGGCCTGGCTTCGACCTCTTCGATTATGATGTCTACGCCCTGTGCGGCGATGGTTGCATGATGGAAGGCCTCTCGAACGAGGCCGCTTCCCTTGCCGGTCACCTTGAGCTCAGCAACCTCTGCTGGATTTACGACAGCAACCGCATCACCATCGAGGGCCACACGAACATCGCTTTTCGCGACGACATCGCGTCGCGGTTCTTGTCCTATGGCTGGAACGTCGAGCGCGTGGGCGACGCCAACGATCTCGATCGACTGGACCGTGCGTTGAATAGTTTTAGGAAAACGACTGACCGGCCCACGCTCATCATTGTGGACAGTCACATTGGATACGGTTCTCCCCACAAGGCGGGTACGTCGGCGGTCCACGGCGAACCGCTCGGTGAAGAAGAGGTGAAGTTGACAAAGCGCATCTACGGCTGGCCGGAGGATGCGAAGTTCCTGGTGCCCGAGGGCGTGCGGGTACACTTCCAGCAAGGCATCGGCAAGCGGGGCCGCGAACTTCGGACAGCGTGGGAGTCCAAGTTCAAAGAGTACAGACGCCAATTTCCGCAGCTGGCGGATGAAATTGAAAAGATGCAGCGCCGGGCGCTGCCCGATGGCTGGGACAAGAACCTGCCCGTTTTTCCTCCGGATCCCAAGGGCCTGGGCGGGCGCGAGTCTTCCGGCCAGGTGCTGAACGCGGTCGCGAAGAACGTCCCCTGGCTCATCGGTGGTTCTGCGGATCTGACACCGTCCACCAAGACCCGGCTCAATTTCGATGGTGCCGGCGATTTTCAGGCTCACAGCTACGGAGGACGGAATCTCCATTTCGGCGTTCGTGAGCACGCGATGGCAGCCATTCTAAACGGCCTGTCGGTCTCAAAGCTGCGGCCCTTCGGTTCCGGCTTTCTCATTTTCAGCGACTATGCCCGCTGTGCCATCCGCCTGAGCGCGCTGATGGAGATCCCTGCGATCCATATCTTCACGCACGACTCCATCGGGGTCGGCGAGGACGGGCCAACGCATCAACCCATCGAGCACCTGATATCGCTGCGGGCCATTCCGAACCTCGCTGTGATCCGGCCAGGCGACGCGAACGAGGTGCTCGAAGCCTGGAAGTTCATCCTCCAGATGCGCCACCACCCAGCGGCGCTCATTCTGTCACGACAGGCCATGCCCACCCTCGATCGGTCGAGATATGCCCCTGCCTCCGGTCTGTTCAAGGGCGCCTACGTATTGGCCGACGCTGCGGGCGGCAAGCCGGACGTGCTGCTCCTGGCCACCGGCAGTGAGGTGTCGCTCTGCGTGGCGGCCTACGAGCAGCTCAAGGCCGAGGGCATCCGGGCCCGGGTGGTAAGCATGCCGTCCTGGGAGATCTTCGAACGCCAGAGCCAGGAATACCGCGACAGCGTGCTGCCCCCTTCGGTCAAAGCCCGGGTCGCCGTGGAGCAGGCGTCCACGTGGGGCTGGGCGCACTATGTGGGGCTGGACGGCGCAATTCTCGGTATGAAGACCTTCGGGGCCTCCGCACCCTTGAAGGTGTTGCAGAAGGAGTTCGGCTTCACGAAAGAGAGCGTTGTTGCGGCGGCGAAAGAACAGCTTGCGAAGGTCGGCTAAGAGAAGGAAGGAGGCTAACATGCAACTCGGAATGATCGGTCTTGGAAGGATGGGCGGAAACATGGTGCGCCGATTGATGCGCGCAGGTCACGAGGTGATCGTGTACTCCGCGACGGCAAAAACGAGGGAGACCTTCGCGAAGGAGACGGGAGCCTTCGCGGCGTCTTCGATTGCTGAGTTTGTCGGCAAGCTTAAGCCGCCGCGCGTGGTCTGGCTGATGGTGCCCGCGGCCGTGGTGGATAAAACCATAGGCGAGGTTGTGGGGCATGTGCAAAAGG
>Ga0209293_10000228_pt1 | contig 10073 bp, 4 predicted proteins | sample Mud_0915_D1_FD_187690 | JGI IMG/M metagenome (GOLD analysis project Ga0209293, IMG submission 187690) | Wetland microbial communities from Old Woman Creek Reserve in Ohio, USA - Mud_0915_D1 (SPAdes) (version 2) | ecosystem: Environmental > Aquatic > Freshwater > Wetlands > Sediment ... | reverse complement strand
CTCGCCTTGCAGCACACTCAGCAGTTGCACGCATTCCTCGGTTATCTCGCGCACAATGCGGTCGGCGTCCTGCTGGTTGTGCGCTTCGAGCGCGATGCGCGCCACGGCGCCGCCCCACAGGTCATTGCGGATGTCATCCTCGATATCCACCACGGTGTCGACCAGGCGCATGAAGCGGATCAGCCGGCGCGCGAACGGCTCCATCCGGCGCAGCCCCTCTTCGCCGGCATCCAGACAGGCGACCACCGCGATCATCCAGTAGGCATAAACGCCGGGCGTTTCCGATTGCTCGATCATCGCGGCCGTGGGCGGCACCTTCGAGATCCGCCAGGTAACACTCTGGCGCTCGGCGTCGTGCACCTGGCGCAGGGCATTGGACCAGGCGCGCGCCATCGGTGCATCGTTTGCATCGCCGAGCTGATGATGGCAACGCTGCAAGTAGAGCCGGTAGAGCGCCACCAGCCCGGCGGCCAAGGTCTGCGCGGAATCGACGACGAACGTCGACAGATCGCGATCCAGGGTGTAGCGCCTGAGTGCGTCATCGCTCACCAGCTCGCCGAGCGTTCCAAACTCGCGCGGATGCTTGTCGAGCAGATAGTCAAACAGGCCAACCAGAAAATTTGCCAGCCCGGCAGTGGTGGCGGCATACGCCCGGCTCTCGCCGCGACCACCCGCGAGCGCATGGCACGCCGCCCCGAAGGCGTAGCCGAAACCCATTGGCCACGGTATCGAGGTCTCGGGCCGCATGCGCACCCGCCACAGTGCCTTGTCGAACGCCGCCGCCCGTTCAGCTCCCAATTCCGGCACCAACACCTCGCGCCACAGTTGTTCACCGCGGTCGGTACAGGCCGTGAACAGCGCGCGGTAATCGAGGTCGCCGTGGCGCGCGTAGGCGGCCTCAAGGGCGGCGCGTAACTGAGATCGGTAGTGCGAGGTCTTAAGTTCGGCAAGATTCATCGGGTTACCCGTTATCGTTCTCCCTGGTGCCACTATACTGCATAGCCGGCCGGTTCCTCCTCCACCCCGTTCCCCCGCGGCCGCCCGGACCGGCCCGGCCGGGCGCGGCGATCGAGCATAGCTTCGATTTCCGCCTGGAAGCGGTCATTGCCGAGGGCGTAGTTGCCGTTGGTGGCGGTGCGGATCTCCGCCAGTTGCTGCGGGTCGAGGTGGGCACAGAACAGTGCCCGTTAAGCAGCACGCCGCTCCTGCGGATCGGCACCGAGCCGCAGGTACTCGATATGGGGCGTAATCAGAGAATCCGCCAACCCTTCGGCATTCGCCCGGTAACTCGACCAGCGGTAGTCCCGGGGATGCGCCACCATGCTGGCGCGCACCGGGTTGAGTTCGATATAGCGGTAGCAGGCGAGCACGTAATCCTCGCTTTGGGTGAGGCACGAACGGAATCGCCCCTCCCAGAGCGTACCGGAGCGACGATAGCTGCAGTTGACGTACTGCACGTAGCGCTGGCCGAGGTGCTTCATCAGCAGGGCCGCGCTGTCGGCCCGCTCCGGGGTGAGCAGCAAGTGAACATGGTTGGTCATGAGCACGTAGGCATGCACGGCACAACCGTACTTCGGTGCGAGCGTGCCGAGGGTGTCGAGGTAGCGGCGGTAGTCTTCCTCGGCGCAGAAACAGGCGCTGCGGTTGTTACCGCGCTGGATGATGTGCCAGGGGATGCCGGGGATGCTGAGACGGGCGCGGCGGGGCATGGGGATGGATTTCCCTATCCATGATCTTCGTTGCCGTTAGGGTTCTTCGGATTGGAAACCGTGGTCTGAACTGCCCCGCCTTTTTCGGACACACCATTTAGACACCTCGCCATTCTCGCTCCACCTCGTCCGGCGTGCGATAGCCGAGGGTCTGGTGTAAGCGCTTGCGGTTGTAGTAGAGCTCGATGTAATCGAAGATCGCGGCCCGGGCGTGGTCCCGGGTCGGGAAGTCGCAGTGGTGCACGAGTTCGTTCTTGAGGTTCGCGAAGAAGCTCTCGGCCACCGCGTTGTCGTAGGCGCTCTTCCTCCCGCTCATGCTGGGCAGGAGCCCCGCCTGCTGCAATCGATGGCGGTAGGCGGTGGCGCTGTAGGTGGCGCCGCGGTCGGTGTGATGCACGAGCCCTGCGGCCGGGGATCGGTGGTGCAGCGCCATCTCGAGGGCCTTGAGCGCGAGCTGCTGATTGGGCTGCGGCCCCATGGCCCAGCCGACCACCTTGCGGGAGTAGAGATCGACGAGCACCGCGAGATTGAGCCAGCCCTGCCGGGTGCGCACGACGGTCATGTCGCCGACCCAGGTCTTGTTGGGAGCACTCGCCGTGAACGCGCGGTTCAGCCGATCCGGTGCGGCCACCGGTGTTTGGTGGTGCTCGGTGGTGACCCGGAAGCGCCGTTTGCGGTTGGCTTCGATGCCGTGGAGCTTCCGCAGCCGCGCCACCCGATGTTTGCCGCAGGCAATCCCGGCCCGGTTCAGCACCTTCCAGGTCTTGAGCGCCCCGCACGCCTGGCGGTGCTCGCGGTGCACCCGGCGGATCTCGCTCACGAGCACCGCATTCGCCCGATCCCGGGCGCTCGGGGCGCGAGCCCGCCAGGCATAGAAGCCGCTGCGCGAGACCTGGAGCACCCGGCACAGGACGCAGACCGAATGATTTGAGCACTCCCGGTCGATGAGGGCGTACTTCACGTGACGTCCTTCGCGAAGTACGCCGCCGCTTTTTTTAGGATGTCGCGTTCCTCGGTGACCTGCTTCAGCTCGCGCCGCAGGCGTTCGAGCTCCGCGTGGGCGTCGTGCGTCTTGCGGCCGGGGCCGCGGAAGGCGGCCTCGCCACCCACCTTCTTCAGCTGGTCCTGCCACTTGTAGAGCTGATTGCGCTGGATGCCGAGCTCGAGTGCGAGCTGCGCGGCCGGCGTCTGACCGAGCTCGAGCAGCCGCACCGCCTCGAGTTTGAACTCCTTGCTGAAGCGCATCCGTTGCCGCTCGGGGTTCGTCTTGTTCTTCTGCTTTCCCATCCGACACCTCCTCGGGTATTGTCTACCTTCAAAAGTGTCCGATCAAAGCGGGTTAGTTCAGTCTGTCCCCGATTGTCCTCCCGATTGTCTGTGGTCTGTCCCCGATTGTCGCTGTCCGGACCCGCATTGGATCGTCGTAGAAATCATCGACGATACGCAACCTGTCGCCAGCGACCGCGCTCACCACAGCATTTTGACTGTTACCAGACATGTTGAAAGCTCGCGTGTACCCGATACAAACCGGATGCAGCTATTCTCGGCGTCTTGCCGGGACAATTTGGCCTCGGCTCTCATTGCAGCGTCATCGACCTTCACCAAGTATTGGCTGTGAGCCATTCATTCCACGGACCCACCTAATCCCTATTCAGATTCGCCCTTCCAGCATCACTCTTGGTGCGAGAGAGCGCTCATAACCCGCAACGAAAAGGTCAGTCGATCCACATACAATGTCGTGGTCTGTCCCCGCCCTCCCCGGAGGCTCAATACCACCCGCGCACCATAGCGGTATCGCTCGGCGGTGGCTGGTTCTTCTAGACATTTTAGGAGACGATCCGGGCCTCGCTTGCAGTACCTAGTTCTTTCTCTCGAAGAGAGTGGATTTTCCGGTAACAGGGTTCTTGCGAACAATGGCCTTGCCGTTCCAATACCAATCGTATTTCATGATACCAAATACGAAAGCCGGGTCGTTCGATGAGGCGATCACGCGGATTTGGTCACTTGGCAGAAGGAGATAGCGATATTTTCCTTTCAAGATCCGAGTCTCTCGTCCGTCTTCCGATAATTGGATCTGGAACTCGATCTCCTCCCGCCAAACCGAGACCAAGTCGACGCCTGTCGGGTCCGCGTAGATGCCGCTTTCGATGTGCGTGCTGCTAGCCATGCCGCTTGCCATCAAGGCCCAAGTCAAGCACAGTGCCGCAGCAACAGACTTGCTGCCCACATTCCTTACCCCCTCATTTCGGATACTGACCCCAGGCATCGGTCGGATCACCTTTATAAGGACCGCCTCCACCAAATCTGGGATCGGGTTCGCCAGGACCCGGAACATAGTTTCCTACCGTGACAGCGTAATCAACCGCCGAGTTGGTGGGAATTGTGTACCCGATCGCCATCCCTACGAGATTGGCCAAAATATCGGTCGTCGAGTCCAGGATGTGGTTGATCGTGCCTTGGTAATGCTGTTCCGCCCAGAATGAATCCCAATCAAGCGGACTCTCGTGGAACAGGCCGCCGAGGAATAGAAGCGGTGCGCCCACAACGCCCAGTTGCTGGGCAAGGTAGGCATTTGAACCGGCATGCCAGGCATGCATGCCATTTGCCGCTGCATCTGGCGGAAGTGAGCGCGCAACATCTACCATACCGTCTGCAAGACTCTTGGGCAACATTCCCCCGGTCGGCCCTGGCGCCCAATCTTCAGTAAACATTGCTCGCCATGCCGCACCGAAGTCTTCGCCGATCACCCAATCGACGATTCCCTTGAAGATGTTCGCCACCCCCGCCCAGCTGAATTTGCTCGGCTCGAGAATTTCGGCGGCATCGGATGATATGACATCCGAAGTCACGGAGTCGGCCTCCATCATGCCCTCCGAGGCCCCACTTTCGAGCCCCAGGTCGAGCGGCGCATCGGTCATGGTAATGCCATTCGCCGCCAACATGATTACGCGGCCATTGGCATCGCGTAAAGCACCATCGGTTGACATCCAATCGTCTTGCCCATACGACGCTGCGGCACTGGAATTGACCTGTTTTTGCTTCTCTTCCAACGCGGATTCGGCGGACGTCTTACTCATCACTCCAACGACCGCATTGCCAATGATCTGTCCGAAGAAGTCGGCCGCGATAGTCTCCCAGGCGGGTCGACCCTCGTTGTAAAACACCTGCTTCACGCCCTGACTCACCACGCCGGAGACAAAGTCGCGGGTGTAATTGTTGGCCAATCCGCCACCAAATGCCTTGCCGAGGGCGGACGAGATGCCTTTCCCGGTATCGGTGTTCATGAGGCCAGCGGTAATCGCCGAAACCGCCACAGCCTTCCAGTCAAACTGCTTCTGCTGGCCGGTTAGCATATTGACACCCTGGGTCACGGTGCTCCGGATCGCGGCGTTCTGTGCAGCGGTTTTCCAGTCGACCGAGGCGCCAGTCTGAATCACGCCCGCGCTGCCCAGCCCGGAAACAATGCCGGCCCCAAGCGCACTTGATGCGACGGCACCCCAGGAAAACTCCTCCTGCACGCCAAGGCCAATGCCGACCAGCTGGCTGGCGATACTGCCAACCGCCCCACCAATGGCGGCTGCAGCTACCATGCCCAGCGTGCCGATACCGGTTGCCGATCCCGCCAGTACTGCGGTACCGACCGCCATTGTTCCAGTGGCGCTGGCAGCGCCCGCCACACCCGGGGCGATGGCCGCCGCGGCCGCTCCCGCCGTGAAGACGGTCACCACAATTGCCACGACGATCACGATGATCATCGCCAAAACGCCGCACCCACCACCGCCCTTCCCCGCATCCGGCGGCGGCAGCGGGTCCGGCGTTGGCAGGGTCGGCGTGGCATCGCCGATCAGCTCGCTCGGGTTATAGGGCCGGAAGGTGCTGGAGCTGTTGTGGACGTTGGTGATCTGGTTCGGGATCGTCAACGTCTGACCGACCCTGAGTTCGCTGCTCGCCTTGATCCCGTTGGCGTCGGCGATGAGGTACCACAGACCGGCGTCGCCGAAGACCGCGAGCGCGATACTCTGCAGGGTGTCGCCCTGGTTGACGACGTAGCTTGAGGGGGTCAGCGCCGGGTAGTTGATGCCGACCGGGGTGTAGTTGTAGTCGAAGTTGGCGCTCGAGAGGTCGCCGACACTGCCGACCGACTGGCCCTGGGCGTAGTAGTAGTACTGCTTTTTGCCATTCTGCAGCTGTTGCAGGATCTGGCCCTGGGTGGTGACGAGGAGATCGCGGTTCTTGGTGGCGTCCTGGCTATCGGTAATCTTGATCTGATTGCCGTTGGCGTCGTAGTAGTACTGGGTCTTGCCCTGGGAATAGGTCGTCCCATTGGAGTAATAGACCGCGAAGTTGCCGTTGATCGCCTGCTGTTGGTAGCTGCTGGCTTTCAGGTAGTCGTAGGTGTAGGTCTGCAGATACAGGGTCCCGGAGTGGTTCTGGACCGTGTATTTCTTCAGATTCCCGGCGGCATCGTAGGAATCGGCGTAGTTATACTTGATCGTGGCCGTGAGGGCGTTGTTCTTGTCGTAGTTCTCCTGTTTGAGCTGCTGGCCGTTCAGGTTGTAGGTCGTCAGCCGCCGTTCCTGCAGTACCCCGGGGCTCGAGTAGGCGATGTACTCCTTCTGGCGACCGGCCCGGTCGTAGGCGCGGGCGCTGGTCAGGAGCCCACCGCGGTAGGTTTCGATCAGGCGGTTCTGGGAATCGAAGCGGTAGCTGTCTTCGACGAAACTGCCCTTCTCGTAGGTGCGGGCGACGGTGCGGTTGCCGTTGGCGTCGTAGAGGATTTGGGTGCCTTGCCGACTGGCTCCAAAACGCACGTCCTTTAGCTTGTAGCCGGTGTTGTAGAAACTGGAGTCGAAGTAGAAGGTGCGATTGACTGCGCTCGAAACTGTACGCTTCACGACACCGTTCTGGCAGTAGACGATGCTGCTGCCGGTATATTCAATGGAAAGTACATCCGACGTCGTATAGGGGCCGAATGCTCCAACAGAAGCACCGCCTTCGTAGATATAGAGGTTACCGTCGGCCGCCGTGTACCACGCGTAGTCAAGCGAGGTGTAACTCTTGTCGGTCAGAGGGTCTGTATTAAGGCCAAACATTCCGTACAAGTTGGTTTGCCCCGCAACGGCGGAAACATAAGCGCTGCCGGTGTGACCTTCTTTGCTATAGGCGTCCGCATTGCCCCAGCCGATCGCGGCATTATTGGTGATGTCGCTGCCCGTGACGGCAACTTGCGAGGTTGTCACAGGAACTATATTGGGCGCGTTGCCAATCTGAATACTGCCATTGACCAGCAAGCCCTGACTCAACACGATCCGCCCCATGGCGTCGTAGGCATACCACGAGTCCTGGGTGTGGGCCTGGTTCGCGTTGTCGAAGTAGGTCGAGACGATGTGCCGGCGGTTGCCGAGCGCATCGTAGTAGTAGTTGAGGTCGTAGCGGTTGTCCTTGAGTTCGGCCAGACGCCCGAGCTCATCGTAGTTCATGTGGACGTCCTGGTAGACCTCATTGGTGTTGAGGTTCACGAACCGCTCGCGGGTGTGGTTGCCGAGGAGATCAATCTCGTAGGTGGTCTCGGTGCGCAGGGTGTTGTCCACGATCCGGCGCAGCGCCCCGTGTTCGTAATACTGGTAGGTGAGGTCCTGGTTCTGGCCGGTGCCAGTGACCTGGACGCGGTTATTGGTCTGGCCGATCAGGCGCCCGAGGGTGTCGTAGGTATAGGTGGTGGTGACCCCGCCGAGGTCGCGGTGGGTCTTGACCCGGCCGAACTCGTCATAGGTCCAGGTCTGGTAGTCGCCGAGGCGGTTCTCCTCGCGGATCTTGTTGCCGCGGGCGTCATAGAACGTATGGTACTCGTAGGCCAAGCCCCCGAAGACCGCCGTGTCGAGCGGCCGGCGGGTGAGAATCACATTGCCACGGGCGTCATAGAAGAACGTGGTGATCTCCCCTTCCCCATTGGTCACCTTGATGCGGTGGCCGGCCTCGTCGTAGGCATAGGACTGGGTGATGTCCCAGAGGGTGTTGACGCCGGAGCGTTCCTTGAGGAGCTGGCCGTTCTTGTCGTAGGTGAACTCGCTGCGTACGCCGTTGCCGTCGAGGCGCGCGGATTCCTGGCCGAGGGCATCGTAAAGGTGCTTCACCTGAGTGCCGTCGGCGCGGTACTCGGTGATGAGCTGACCGGCTTCGTCGTAGCGGCGACCGTGGAGCGCGCCGTTGGCGTCCCGACTCACCAGCATCTGGCCGCGGGCGTCGTAGTAGTAGCGCGTCACCGGGTGGTCGTTGGCGCTGTTGGTGTCTGCCCGAAGTTTGACACCGGTCTCGGTCCAGATGTCGGTGGCGGGGTTGACCTCCTCGAGCATCTGGTTGAGATAGTTGTAGCGATAGGTGGTGGTGCGCTGCGGCGAGGCGGTATTGCGGGCGTCGTACGGGCCGGTGCTCGTAAGCACATTCCCCCAGCGGTCGAGCGACTGGGTGACGACCGGGGCGTAGGTCGTGGTGACCGGGGTGTTGGCGGGGATGAGGGATTGCCCTCCCCGCTTAATCTCGATAGTCCCCGAGACCTGCCCCTGGGCATTCCCCCCGACGCTCGTGAGATTGACCGGGTTGTTGCTGGCGTCTTTGACGGTGAGGCGATACTCGTAGGCCCCGACCGGGATGTCGTCGTAGCTGGCGGTGAACCAGCCGGTGCCGATCTTGGTGGTGGTCTTGGCGAGGAACGGATCGGTGGAACCGAGCTTGCGGTACTCGAGAGTGACCGAGGCGGCGGTGGCGGGCAGGCTCGAGAGCTCAAGGCGCGGGGTGTAGGCATCGCCGGTGGCGGAGTCGTGCACCAGCACATCCACCCCGTCGACCACCTTCCACACACGGATGCGCGAGACGCTGTTCAGCCCGACGTATTCGCTGACGTTGTACTGGTTGGCGGCCGACCAACTGAAGCTGGCGCCGGTCATGCCGTCGACGGCACTCAGGGTCTGGCTGCGGGAGGTGGCGCTGGTCTGGCCGTAGCCATTGCGCGCCACGTAGTCCACGGTGACCTTGACGTTGCCGCTGCCCCAGTCCTCGAGTGACGACCACTTCAGGTTGATGCTGGACGCACCCGACCAGATGTTGCCGTAGCCGTAGGCGACCCACTGGGCGTTGGTGGTGCTGGCGAGGTCGAGGGCCGGCTCCTCAACGAAGCCGGCGATCTGCGTGGAGCCCGTGGCCGTGGTGGTGGCGATCGCGAACGTGCCGGTACCCTGGGCATAGGCCTGAGTCTCGCCCGGGCGCTTGTAGACCAGCATGTAGTCGTACTGACCGGCCGGGAGATTGTTGAGGTTCACCCAGTAGCGCGAGCCGCGGGTCTCGATGCCACTGGCGGTGGTGAGCGTCGTCCAGCTGCCATCGGTGGCGTTCCACTGCGCGGACGGCTGAGCGGGGTTGGCGACCCGATAATAGAGCGCGACCTGGGTGCCTTCGACCGGCGACTTCGGCCAGCTCAAGCTCGCGGTCTGAAGCTGATCGACCCCGGCGGAGTCGTGCACCAGCACATCCACCCCGTCGACCACCTTCCACACACGGATGCGCGAGACGCTGTTCAGCCCGACGTATTCGCTGACGTTGTACTGGTTGGCGGCCGACCAACTGAAGCTGGCGCCGGTCATGCCGTCGACGGCACTCAGGGTCTGGCTGCGGGAGGTGGCGCTGGTCTGGCCGTAGCCATTGCGCGCCACGTAGTCCACGGTGACCTTGACGTTGCCGCTGCCCCAGTCCTCGAGTGACGACCACTTCAGGTTGATGCTGGACGCACCCGACCAGATGTTGCCGTAGCCGTAGGCGACCCACTGGGCGTTGGTGGTGCTGGCGAGGTCGAGGTATTGGGTGGAAAGGGTGAGGGCGGCGGGGATACTCTCCAGCGGCGTGGTCGTGTAGCTGTATACCGGCTGGCGCTGGGCGATGGCACGGCCGATGGCATCATAGAGTGTTTCGGTGCGAACAGCCGTATTCTTAAGTGCCTCGGCCTGACTGGCTGTGAGGTTACGCAGGTTGGCGGTTCCGGAACGGATATCGGCCGTGGCCTGGCCGGTCAGGTTGTAGAGATAGACCTTGTTGATGCCGTCCTGCTGGTTGGTGCGCCATAGGCGACCGTTCTGGTCGTAGTCGAAGTATTCCTGGGAGCCGCCATTGAGGTTCTTGGCAATGAGTTCACCGAACCCGTTATAGATGGCAGTGGTCCTGATAAAGGTCACGACATTACCAGGACCATCGGGGATATCCTGCCCTCCCCGCTTAATCTCGATAGTCCCCGAGACCTGCCCCTGGGCATTCCCCCCGACGCTCGTGAGATTGACCGGGTTGTTGCTGGCGTCTTTGACGGTGAGGCGATACTCG
>Ga0209293_10000227_pt1 | contig 10077 bp, 6 predicted proteins | sample Mud_0915_D1_FD_187690 | JGI IMG/M metagenome (GOLD analysis project Ga0209293, IMG submission 187690) | Wetland microbial communities from Old Woman Creek Reserve in Ohio, USA - Mud_0915_D1 (SPAdes) (version 2) | ecosystem: Environmental > Aquatic > Freshwater > Wetlands > Sediment ... | reverse complement strand
CCACGGCGGTATATTGCGCGAGCAACGGATATCTTCAGCGAGGATTCTGGCCCGGGCCTGGAGAATCGGCAGCCGCTCGATCCCCGGCGGCAGCGGGCGGGCCGTGACCGGCTGGCCCTGGCAGAAGTAATAGGCGGCGTTCTGGCTGAGCATGATCTCGGGCAGGGCGTTAAGCGCCTGATCGGCCGGGATTAACCGGGCGGCGCGGGTCCGCGGGTCGGGCAAGGCCTCGAATTCCGCGAGGGAAATGGCCTGCCCGATGGTAAAGCCGCCCATTCCGGTGCGGCGCAGCTCGGCCACATGCGCCCCGCATCCGAGCAGCTCGCCGAGGTCATGGGCGAGGCTGCGGATGTAGGTGCCCTTGGAGCAGCGGATGTCGACGCTCAGCCGCTCGCCGTCCAGCCCCAGCACCGTGTACTCGTAAATCGTCACGGCCCGCGGGGCACGCTCGGTAGTGACCCCGGCACGCGCCAGCTTGTAGAGCGGCTGGCCGCCCTGTTTGATGGCCGAATACATCGGCGGTACCTGCTCGATGGTGCCGGTGAAACGCTCGATCGACCGCTCGATGTCGCGCCGGGTCGCCTTGACCGGGCGGGTTTCGGTCACTTCACCTTCGGCATCGCCGGTATTGGTTGACTGACCCAGGCGGAAGACCGCCTGGTAGCGCTTGTCAGCCTCGAGCAGGAAGCGCGACACCTTGGTGGCCTCGCCGAAGCACAGCGGCAGCAGCCCGCTCGCCAGCGGGTCGAGACTGCCGGTGTGCCCGGCCTTGCGCGCCTGCAGCAGCCGCTTGGCCTGCTGCAGGGCACGGTTCGAGGTCAGACCGACTGGTTTGTCGAGCAGCAGAATGCCATGGACATCAAAAAGCTCGCGATGGGCGCGGGACACGAAAAGGGGACTCGGGCCGGGGATTACTTGTTGTCGCGATCGGCGCGCGCGCGGGCCAGCAGGCGCTCGATGGTGTCGCCGCGCTCGACCGAGGCGTCGTAGACGAAGCGCAGGTCCGGCACGTGCCGCAGGAGCACCCGCTTGAGCAGCGCATGGCGCAGAAAACCGGCGGCATGATTGAGCGCCGCCACCACGGCCTTCGCCTGCTCCTCGCCGCCGAGGTGAGTGACGAACACCTTGGCATGCGACAGGTCCGGCGCCACGTCGACCGCGGTAATGGTGGCGTGCGCGGCGCGCGGGTCGCTGAGCTCGCGCGGGATCAGGGTGGCGAGCTCGCGCTGGATCAGTTCGCCGATCTTGCGCGGCCGGCCGGTGTCTTTACGCATGGACTTCACTTGCCGCCAGGAACGAAAAAAACGAGAACCGGGAACCGCAGATGAACACGAATGAATAGCCGTCAGCAGTTGGCTATTGGCTGTTAGCCAAAAGCCAACCGCCAAACGCCAATAGCTACTTCAGCTGCGTTCATCTGCAGCCGCAAATCACAGCGTCCGCTGCACCTGCACCTTCTCGAACACCTCGATCTGGTCGCCGGGCTTGATGTCGTTGTAGTTCTTGATGCCGATGCCGCACTCGAGTCCGGCCTTGACCTCGCTGGCATCGTCCTTGAAGCGCCGCAACGAATCGATCTCGCCTTCGAAGATCACCACGTTGTCGCGCAGCACGCGCACCGGGCGGTTGCGCTTGACCGAGCCCTCGGACACGTAGCAGCCGGCGATCGCGCCGATCTTTGGCACCCGGAACACCTCGCGCACCTCGACCAGGCCGACGATCTCTTCCTTGAACTGCGGGGCGAGCATGCCGACCAGCGCTGACTTCACTTCCTCGACCGCATCGTAGATGACGTTGTAGTAGTGGACGTCGACGCCTTCCGACTCGATCAGGCGGCGCGCGCCGGCATCGGCGCGCACGTTGAAGCCGATGATGACCGCGTTCGAGGCGCGCGCCAGGTTGACGTCCGACTCGTTGATACCGCCGACCATGCCGTGGATGACCTTGACGCTGGCCTCCTCGGTCTTGATGTCCTCGAGCGCCTTGGTGAGCGCCTCGACCGAGCCCTGCACGTCGGCCTTGATGATCAGCACCAGGGTCTTGGTCTCGCCCTCTTTCATCTGGCTCAAGGCATCCGCAAGCTTGACGGAGGCCTTGGCCGCGAGCTGGGTGTCCTTGTACTTGCCCTGGCGGTAGAGCGCGATCTCGCGCGCCTTGCGCTCGCTTTCGACCACCAGCACCTCGTCGCCGGCGCTCGGCACACCCGACAGGCCCTGGACCTCGACCGGGATCGACGGCCCGGCCTCGGTCACAGTCTTGCCCTTTTCGTCCAGCATGGCGCGCACGCGGCCGAACTCGCGCCCGGCCAGCACCACGTCACCCTTCTTGAGCGTGCCCTTCTGCACCAGGATCGAGGCCACCGGGCCGCGACCCTTGTCGAGGCGGGCCTCGATCACCAGACCGGTGGCCGGCCCGGTCTTGGGGGCCTTGAGCTCGAGCACCTCGGCCTGCAGCAGCACCGACTCGAGCAGGTTGTCGATGCCCTCACCGGTCTTGGCCGAGACATTGACGAAGATATCCTTGCCGCCCCACTCTTCCGGAACGACCTCGTGCTTGGTCAGCTCCTGGCGCACCCGGTCCGGCTGCGCCTCGGGCTTGTCGATCTTGTTGACCGCGACCACGATCGGCACGCCAGCGGTGCGGGCATGGTGGATCGCCTCGATGGTCTGCGGCATCACGCCGTCGTCGGCCGCCACCACCAGGATCACGATGTCGGTGGCCTTGGCGCCGCGGGCACGCATGGCGGTGAACGCCTGGTGGCCCGGGGTATCGAGGAAGGTGACCATGCCGCGCGGCATTTCGACGTGGTAGGCGCCGATGTGCTGGGTGATGCCACCGGCCTCACCGGCCGCCACCTTGGCCTTGCGCATGTAGTCGAGCAGCGAGGTCTTGCCGTGGTCGACGTGGCCCATGACGGTCACGACCGGCGGGCGCGACTCGGCCTCGCCGTAGGCAGCTCCACCGGTCTCGAGCAGCGCCTCCGGCGAATCCGGCTTCGCTTCCTTGACGGTGTGGCCGAGCTCGCTGACCACGATCGCGGCGGTATCGCGGTCGATGACCTGGTTGATAGTCACCATCATGCCGAGCTTCATGAGCGTCTTGATGACCTCGACACCCTTGACCGACATCTTCTGCGCCAGGTCGGCGACCGTAATCGTCTCCGGCAGCACCACGTCGCGCACAACCTTCTCGGTCGGCAGCGTGAAGCCGTGTTCATCGGCCTTGCCGTGGCGCAGCTTGCGCAGGCTGGAATCTTCCTCGTCGCGATCGCGGCGGCCGCCCTTCCAGGCGCCCTTCTTGTGGCGGTCGGACGGGCGCGCCGGACCCGGGCCGGGGCGGCGTTCGCCGGGGCGCGCCGCCGGGGCGCCGGCCGGCATGCGATCCTCGGCCACCGACGCGCCCGGGCCGGCCTGCACTACCACGGTCGGCTCCGGGGCCGGCTTCGGCTCTGCGGCAATCACCTCCGGCGCGGGCGCCGGGGCCGCTACCGCGGTCGCCGCGGCGACTTCGGCCTCGATCTCGGCCGGGACCAGCTCGGCGACCGCCGGGGCCTCTTCCTCGATCGTGGCGCGCTTGACGAACGTACGCTTCTTGCGGACCTCGACCTGCACCGTCCGCGCCGGACCGGTGCGGGTGGTCTGCTTGATCTGGCTGACCGACTTGTGCTTGAGCGTGATCTTGCTGGCCCCGCCTTCGCCGCCGCCACCGTGATGGGTGCGCAGGTAGCCGAGCAGGGTCATTTTCTCGTCGTCGGTCAACGAGTCGTTCACGCCCTTGTCGGCGACACCGGCGGCGGTGAGCTGCTGCAACAGCCGCTCCGGGGGTACCCCGATCTGCGTGGCGAATGCCTTGATAGTGGTCTCGGCCATAAAGTGCGTTGGTCTTCCTTCCGAATCAGCCCTGGGCTTCATTGCTGAACCACGGCGCGCGCGCCGTCATGATCAGCTGGCGGGCGCGCTCCTCGTCGATCCCTTCGATCTCGAGCAGGTCGTCGACCGCCTGTTCGGCGAGCTCTTCCATGGTCTTGATGCCGTGACTGGCGAGCACCCGTGCGGTGTGGTCGTCCATGCCGTCCATGTCGAGCAGGTCCTGGGCCGGTTCAGCCATGTCGATCTTCTCCTCGAGCGCAATCGCCTTGGTGAGCAGCACGTCGCGGGCACGCGAGCGCAGCTGCTCGACGACGTCTTCCTCGAATTCCTCGATCTGCATCATTTCCTGCTTCGGGACGTAGGCCACCTCGTCGAGGGTGGTGAAGCCCTCACGCACCAGGATGTCCGCCACCTCGGCATCGACGCCGAGCAGGTCGACGAACATCTGCTTGTGGGTCTCGGCCTCGACCGCGCCCTTCTGCTGGGCGGCCTCCTCGGTCATGATGTTGATCTCCCAGCCGGTCAGCTCCGAGGCCAGGCGCACGTTCTGACCGCCGCGGCCGATCGCCTGCGACAGCTGGGTCTCCTCGACGATCACGTCCATGGCATGGACTTCCTCGTCGACCACGATCGACTTCACTTCCGCCGGGGCCAGCGCGTTGATCACGAACTGGGCCGGGTCGGCCGACCACAGGATGATGTCGACGCGCTCGCTGGCGAGCTCGTTCGAGACACTCTGCACGCGCATGCCGCGCATGCCGACGCAGGCGCCGATCGGATCGACGCGCGGGTCCTTGGAGCTGACCGCGATCTTGGCGCGCAGACCCGGGTCGCGGGCGGCGGCGTGGATCATGACCAGCCCCTCGCCGGCCTCCGGCACCTCGAGCTTGAACAGCTCGACCAGCAGCTGCGGATGGGTGCGCGACAGGAACAGCTGCGGACCGCGCGGGGTGGAGCGCACGTCCTCGAGGTAGGCGCGGATACGGTCGCCGGGGCGCAGGCCCTCGTGCGGGATCATCGCGCTCTTCGCCAGCAGCGCCTCGGCGCTGCCGAGGTCGACGATCACCTCGCCGCGCTCCATGCGCTTGACCACGCCGGTCACGAGCGTGCCCTGGCGCTCCTTGTACATGTTGACCACCTGCTCGCGCTCGGCCTCGCGCACCTTCTGCACGATCACCTGCTTGGCGGCCTGGGCGGCGATGCGGCCGAATTCGACCGCCGGGATCGGCTCTTCGATGAAGTCGCCGACCTCGATGTCGTCGACCTGCTGGCGGGCCTCGCTCAGGCGCAGCTGACGGTCCGGAAACTCGACCAGCTCGACCTCGTCCGGCAGCACTTCCCAGCGGCGAAAGGTATCGTACTCGCCGGTGTCGCGATGGATCGAGACGCGCACGTCGATGTCTTCCTTGTGGCGCTTGCGCGTGGCGGTGGCGAGCGCCGCTTCGAGCGCACCAAAGATCACCTCGCGCTCGACACCCTTCTCGCGCGACACCGCATCGACCACCAACAGAATCTCGTTCATAAAGCCTCCACCACCACTCACCAGCGCGGCACCAGCCGCGCGCGCTCGATTCTCGCCATCGGCAGGCTGTAGCGTTCCCGGTCGACCTCGACGAGCACCGCGTCGCCCTCGAGGCCGACCAGCGTGCCCTTGAAGTTCTTGCGTCCGGCAACCGCCTCGTGCATCCGCACCTTGATCGTCTCGCCGGCGTAGCGCTCGAAGTCCGCGCGCTTCACCAGCGGCCGATCGAGCCCGGGCGACGACACCTCGAGCACGTATGCCTCGGGGATCGGGTCCTCGACATCCAGCGCCGCGCTCACCTGGCGGCTCACCGTCGCACAGTGATCGACCGTGATGCCGTCCGGATGATCGATGTACACGCGCAGGACGTTTTGCCCGCCGAAACGCGCGTACTCGATGTCGACCAGCTCGAAACCGAGCGCCCGGACACCGGGTTCCAGCAGATCGCGCAACCCTGCTACCGTCATGCGCATATTTCGAGCCCCACAAACGCAAAAGTGGGCTCGCGGCCCACTTCCCGATACGACCTTACCGAATCTGAAAGTGCCGGATTTTTAACACAAAATTGCCCCAGCGGCAACACTAAACGGGCCTGAGCCCGAGGGCGGACACGGCCCTGGCCCGGCGGGCCAGGTTAAACCTATGTGGAACAAGGAGTTTTGCAGCCGCGGGCCGCGCGGCACCATGCACCGGCCGGACAGCCGGCTTGCGCCACAGACCGGCAGCGACCGGGAGATCGGCCCGTTTGACCGCGACGGCTGAGAGATTCGACCTGGACTGAAGAACTCACCGCCGGCGCGGCCGGCGGCAAGACGAGGAAATTGGTAGCGGGGGCAGGATTTGAACCTGCGACCTTCGGGTTATGAGCCCGACGAGCTGCCAGACTGCTCCACCCCGCAGCAGAGGGGCCGGACTATACCGGCTGGGCCGGTGTGATTCAAGCTAAACGGTCGAAGACGACGCGGAAAGTGCGTCAGGCCACGCCCAGTGACTTGATCGCGCGCGCGCACAGATCCATGAGCGCACCGATCCACGGCATCACCGCCACCAGCGCCAGCGCGTTAATGCTGATCAGCGCGCGCACGTCCGGGCCGGCGGCGATCGGGTTGGTGTCGGCCGGGGCGTCGAAGTACATGAGCTTGACCACCCGCAGGTAGTAATAGGCGCCGATCACCGCGAATAGCACCGCCAGCACCGCCAGCCACACCAGGCTGGCGTCGATCAGCGCCTGGATCACCATCAGCTTGGCGTAGAAGCCCACGGTCGGCGGCACGCCGGCCATCGAGAACATCAGCAGCAGCATCAGGAACGCCAACCACGGGCTGCGGCGGTTGAGCCCGCGGAAGTCCTCGAGCTGGTCGGCCTCGAAGCCCTCGCGCGACAGCAGGATCACCATGCCGAAGGCGCCGAGGCTCATCACCGCGTACACCAGAACGTAGAACATCGATGCGCCGTAGCCGTTCGGCCCCGCCGACAGGATGCCGAGCAGCATGAAGCCCATGTGGGCGATGGCCGAGTACGCCAGCATGCGCTTGATGTTGGTCTGGGCGATCGCCATCAGGTTGCCGCCGGCCATCGACAGCACGGCGATGATGATCAGCATCTGCTGCCAGTGCGCGGACAAACCTTCGAGCCCGCCGACCAGCAGGCGCATGAACAGCGCGAAGCCGGCCAGCTTCGGCACACTGCTCAGGAACACCGTGACCGCGCTCGGTGCGCCGTGGTACACGTCCGGCACCCACATGTGGAACGGCACCGCGCCGAGCTTGAACAGCAGTCCGACCAGCACGAAGACCAGCCCGAACACCAGGATCATGTTGGTCGGTGCCGCACCCGCGATCGCGCTGCGGACCACGGCGATCTCGAGCGAGCCGGTGGCACCGTACAGCATCGACAGGCCGTACAGCAGCATGCCCGAGGCGAGCGCCCCGAGCACGAAATACTTCATCGCCGCCTCGGTGGCGTTCACCGAGTCGCGCTGGAAGGCGACCATCGAATAGAGGCTGAGCGACAGCAGTTCGAGACCGAGGTAGAGCGAGAGGAAGTGCGACGCCGACACCATGATCATGGCACCGGTGATCGCGAACAGCGCCAGCACGAAGTACTCGCCGCGGTAGATGCCGCGCGCGCCGAGATAGTCGCGCGAGTACACGATCACGAAGAACGACACCAGGTAGATGGCGAGCTTGAGGGTGTCGGACAGCAGGTCGCCAACGAACATGCCGTTGTACGCGCTGACCGGCGCGCCGAAGTGGCGCAGCGTGAGCCACGCGGCCCCGACCAGCGTGACCAGCGCCAGGCCGCAGCTCACGAAGCGGCGCGATTCGGACAGGAACAGGTCCGCCATCAGGATGACGCAGGCCATCGAGAAGATGAAGATCTCCGGCGCCGCCGGTCCGAGACTTGCGAGAAGCGTATTCATGTCCGATCCCGATTGAGGCCTAGGGCGCGACCGCAGCGGTCGCCGCCACGGAAAGCTTGGAGGTCGTGGCGAGCCGCAGCAGCTCGTCGACCGACACGTGCATCACGTCCAGGAACGGCGCCGGCCACAGCCCCATGACCAGCACGGCCGCCGCCAGCAGCGACAGGAACAGCACCTCGCGGCCGTTGATGTCCTCGAGCTTGTCGACCTTGTCGCCGGCCACCGCGCCGAAGATCACCCGCTTGTACATCCACAGGGTGTAGGCGGCGCCGAAAATCAGCGTGGTGGCAGCCAGGAATGCGATCCAGAAGCTGGTCTGGTAGCTGCCGAGAATGACCAGGAATTCGCCGACAAACCCGGAGGTACCCGGCAGACCGACATTGGCCATGGCGAACAGCATCATGAACGCGGCGAACACCGGCATGCGGTTCACCACCCCGCCGTAGTCCTTGATCATGCGCGAGTGCATCCGGTCGTACATCACGCCGACGCACAGGAACAGCGCGCCTGAAACGAAGCCGTGCGAGATCATCTGGATCAGGCCGCCTTCCATACCCTGGGCGTTGAAGATGAAGAACCCGAGGGTGACGAAGCCCATGTGCGCAATCGAGGAGTAGGCAATGAGCTTCTTCATGTCCTCCTGCACCAGCGCCACCAGCCCGATGTAGACCACGGCGATCAGTGACAGCGCGATCATGAACCCGGCCAGCTCGTGCGAAGCATCCGGCAGGATCGGCAGCGAGAACCGCAGGAAGCCGTAGGCGCCCATCTTGAGCATGATCGCCGCCAGCACCACCGAGCCGCCGGTTGGTGCCTCGACGTGCGCATCCGGCAGCCAGGTATGTACCGGGAACATCGGCACCTTGACCGCGAATGCCGCGAAGAACGCGACGAAGATCAGGATCTGCTCGGTGAGCCCGAGCCTGACGTCGTAGAACGCACGGATGTCGAAAGTCTTGCCGGCGTGGTGATAGAGGTACAGGAACGCGACCAGCATCAGCACCGAGCCGAGCAGCGTATACAGGAAGAACTTGATGGTCGCGTACACCCGGTTCGGCCCGCCCCACATGCCGATGATGATGAACATCGGGATCAGCATCGCTTCCCAGAACACGTAGAACAGGATCGCATCGAGCGCGCTGAACACGCCGATCATCAGCCCTTCCATGATCAGGAACGCGGCGTAGTACTGCGCCACCCGGTCCTGGATCACCTGCCAGCCGGCAATCACCACCAGCACGGTGGTGAAGCTGGTCAGCAGGATCAGGAGCAGCGAGATGCCGTCCACTCCGAGGTGATAGTGGATGTTGAAGGCCGCCACCCAGACATAGGGCCCCTCGACGAACTGCATCGCGGCCGTCTGGACGTTGAAACCGGTATAGAGCGGGATCGTGACCAGCAGCGTCAGGATCGACACCACCAGGCTGATCCGGCGTGCCAGCGCGGCGCGCGCATCACCGCCGGTGGCGAGCACCACCACCGCACCGACGATCGGCAGCCAGATCGCGAGACTCAGAAGATGTTGCGTCAGCATGCGCGTGCGCCCGTCAGCGTTTCAGGAAAAAGGTGATCAGCAGGAACAGGCCGATGATCATCGCAAAGGCGTAGTGATAGATGTAACCGGACTGCACGTGCCGGACCGCGGCCGAGACCCAGCCGATCAGGCGCGCCGTGCCGTTGACCGCGGTGCCGTCGATCACCTTGACGTCGCCGAACTGCCACAGCCAGGTGCCGAAGCGGCGCGCGCCGCCGGCGAATACGCGCTGGTAGAACTCGTCGAAGCCGTACTTGTGCACCAGCACCGTGTAGGCGTACTTGAAGCGCGCCTGCAGCAGGCCCGGCAGATGCGGTTCGCGGTAGTACAGGAACCAGGCCAGCCCGAAACCGGCCAGCGCCAGGAAGAACGGCACAGTCTGGAAACCATGGAAGGTCATGCGCAGCTCGGCCAGGGCCTCGCTGCCGTGGAATTCGCGGCCGAGCGCGGCCAGCACGTCGTGCTCCGGGTGGACCAGGATCGCGCCCTTGAAGAATTCGCCGAACAGCATCGGTTCGATGAACAGCCAGCCGGCGATCAGCGACGGTATCGCCAGCAGCAGCAGCGGGATCACCACCACCGCCGGCGATTCGTGCAGGTGCTTGCGGGTGTGTTCGTCCATGCGCGGCTTGCCGTAGAACGTCAGGAACATCATACGGAAGGTGTACAACGCGGTGACGAACACGCCGCTCAGTACCATCGCGTAGGCGAAGCCGGCGCCCGGCAACTG
>Ga0209293_10000226_pt1 | contig 10084 bp, 3 predicted proteins | sample Mud_0915_D1_FD_187690 | JGI IMG/M metagenome (GOLD analysis project Ga0209293, IMG submission 187690) | Wetland microbial communities from Old Woman Creek Reserve in Ohio, USA - Mud_0915_D1 (SPAdes) (version 2) | ecosystem: Environmental > Aquatic > Freshwater > Wetlands > Sediment ... | reverse complement strand
CGGTCGTACATACCCTCGCCAAACGGCGGGGGGACCGTAAAGGATCCGGCTGCGGTTGCTTTAACTCGATAAACGAACGTAGATGCGTCACGGGTCAGATTGCCGAACAAAAGCACGCGATCTTCACGGACATCGGTATATTCCGCCATCCACGTCGATTTTTCGGTGCCAAGTCGAGATCGCCACTGATATCTCTGCCCTGTTGGGGGCTCTCCGCTGCCGGATTCTCTCTGGGCAGGTGGCTGCAGCACTACCTCGAAGCCACCCGGCAAGAGATCGACGATAGCCACGTTCGTCGCCGCATCGCGATCGATTGCTCGAACACGCAAGACGACATCGAACTCGTCACCCTGTTTGATGCGCTGAAGCGGTTTGCCAGAAGCGTCAACGAATTCACGGACGATTTCGAAGCCGCTGGTGATACCCTTCGTTGGCAAGCTACGGTCGAATCCGGTTTGATTCAGCACATAGTAGCCAGCAAATTTCGCTTCATTTACAAACTGTAAGCGAGCCGCTGACGGTGGTACCTCCGTGCGGTTGATTTTAAACGCCGGCCCTGCGAGTGTCTGTGGTTTGTTGTCCGCCGCAAACTGCAGGATGCGCAGGGTGGCCGTTTTCTCGCCTTGGAGGTGCTTTTCAATTCGATCGAATGCCAACAACATGTAGGAGGAAGAGAGCGAATGGTAGTGTCCCTTCTGAAGGGCATACACCAGACTACTGAGCGATTCCGCTGTCAATTGTGCGGCGCGTTTCGGGAAATGCTGTGCCAGCAGATAGATGATCTGTGCGTCACGCACCGCATCGTCGTAATAGGGACTCCAAACCGGCGCGTACTCAGTCCCCAGGCGCTTGCGCTCCTCCACCGCCGGCAGGCCAAGGTCAACCCGGCCGATCATCCCGTCGGCAAGCTTATCCTGCTTCATGATTTGATAGCTGGCTGCCATGTAGGCCGCAGCCAGATCCTGCTTCCATGTCTTCGGTGCGCGCTGTTCCATCCGTTGCTGCAATGCCGTCAGGTAATTGGTGGTCACTTGGTCTAAGCGTGTCAACAGGTAAATCGCATAGGCGCGATTGCGTTCGTCCGCAAGATTGCGTCCATCGCCAGAGGCAATCTGACGGAGGAAAATGGTAGCATTTTTCAACATATCGTCCGGCACCACAAACCCGTGTTCGCGTGCCTCGATCATGACGTGTACCGCATAAACAGTTACAAAATCGTTGACCTCGTGGTGGCCTCCCCACAAGACGAAGCCTCCCTCGAGCTGCTGCCGGGAACGTAACGTCGACATCAATTCTGCGACCGAGGTCACCGCTTTCGCTCGTGGGATCCCGAAGTCGTCGCGACCGGCGAAAACGACTGCCGGCATCGCGCAAGAAAGAAGTTGCTCCGTACACAGATACCGATAATTGCTAAGATACGTGTAGATTCCGTGTGACAAAGAATGTGGCACATAGGACATCAATGTGTAGACATCACGATACTCGGGATAGAGGTGGCGCGTCACCGTCACATCAGCCTTCCCGTCAGTGACGCTGCCAATCGACAGCTCTGTACGCAACGGCACAGGCGGCCTCACACTCGTATCCACCGAAGCCTTGGCCGATTTGTCCAGCGCACTGGCGACAAAGGTCAGATTTCCAGACCCAAGTGTGTCCTTCGCCCGGACGCGGAACGTGGCTACTCCTTCGCGGAATTCGGCAATCCGCAAGTCAGCCTGTGCAGGACTGATCACTTCCAGGTGTGACGAGGTCTCAAGGCGCAACGCGATCTGAGCGTTCTGTCCGGAGCCGGCAACGTTGTTGGCCACCCCGACGCTGACCTCGAACTCATCGCCGGGTGCCACCATCAGCGGCACGTTCGGTGTGACCACAAAATCGCCGCGCACCAGCGCCTTCCGCGACTGCACGCCGATCGAGTCCTCGGATATCGCCACCGTGTATACTCGCAAAGTCCCGTTAAAGTAGTCAGGTACGGTGAAAATGAATTCATGCTCGCCTGGTTTGACATCAACCAATCCGGACCAATAAGCGACCGGCTTATCGCGTTTACGTTTGAACGGATTGAGATGCTTGCCGAATTCGGCCCCCTCGCCTCCGCCGGGTGCGGCAGCGCTGAGAAAGCGCTTAAACTCCGGCAAAATCATGTCGAGAATCTGCTGCGTCCGTACGTCCATCGAACGCTTCTGGAAGAAATAACCGAGCGGGTCAGGGTTCTTAAAGCCCGCTACCTGCAAAATCCCTTCATCCACTGCAACCACCACCAGGCGTGCGGCACGGTCGACACTAACCTGCATCTTCAACGGCTCACTTGGTTTGACCAGGTCCGGTGTCTTGACATCGACTTTCATCCGCCTCTTTCCCACATTGACGGAGAATGGTGCGACACCGAATGACAGGGGGCTCATAAAGATCTCGTTTGAAGCAGGGTCGCGCACGAATGTGACATTGACATAGCCATTTCCTTCCAGCCCGGCCGGTAATGTGATGGTTTGAACTGAAGAGGTGGTTTTGGTCTTGAACCATTTGGAGGCATAGACCCGATCACGTTCGATCGTGATCAGACCGGCACCCGTGTAAGGCGCACGAATGTTTAATTTGATCTGGTCCCCGGGTGTGTAATCTTGTTTGTCGAGCACGATCTGCAATTCAGCGTTTTTGTCGAGCGATCGTGTCAGGTTTGCATCGCCTGCAACCGTGTAGTTGACCCGATTCAGTTCAACGCCAGAAGGATCGGTTATGATTAGGAAGAAATGGCCCGGTCTTTGGACCTCGAGCGGAATCGATATGCCAGCGGCAGGGAGGACCAGGGGTTTTTCGTTGAGACGTATATCTTTGGGTTTGGATTCATACTTGTATACCCCGCTGGGCTGTTTGGTCAGGACCGAGACGTAGCGCCGTTCGAAGAACAGCTGCTTGAGCTGGTCAACGGCGATCTTTTTGGCCTGCGGGTTGATCGCAATGATGTGAACATTGCGCGTTGCATCGCGGCTGACGTAAGCCAAATCTCCATCCGCCTTGGTACCGATCAGGTAAGGCAGAGACGACACGATCTGAGCTGTTTCCGCAGCCACACTCCGGCCGCCCTCGGGCTCAAACCCTTGGGCAATCACATGTGCGCGGTAGGTGGCACTGACAAAGCGATTCAGTCTCAGGTCGATCTCAGCATTTCCTTGCGCATCGGTCTTGGTTTCCGGCAGATCTTCGTCGAAACCGTTCTTTGCCCGCTGAGGATCATAGAAGCTGTAGTCCCGAAAAGACGGAAATACCGGATACACGGGTGACAGCGATAGCTTGGCGGTAATGCGCCGATCGGCAGCGGGTGTGCCAAAGAGATTTTGTAGATTGACGCGCACCTTTAAATCTTGCGGCGAGACCCATCCCTCGGGCTGTTCGGCCGAAAGCCGGACAGAGAGTTTCATGCGATCCGGCTGAAATTCTTGAACCTTTACCGTGGTCGAACCCAGCAGAACGTTTGGTAACGCCTCACCGCGCCGTGCTTCCTGTTCTGTGCTGCGTACAAGGTAGAGATTAGCCGTGTACGTGCCCGTGGGGCTGGAATCCTGGGTTTTATGGCTGACTGATTCAAACCCGGTGGACGAGAGTTTCAGCTTTTCGCGCTTGACGATCGCACCCCGTGCATCAACGATAGCCATCTCGAGCGGTACGCCGGTGAGCTTCTTGCCCCAATCCGTTGCGCGGACAACCATGCCGAGGTGTATCGTATCTCCAGGCCGATAGATGCCGCGGTCCGAAAACAGATAGGCAGACAGACGTTCGGCCTGCGTATTGGCTACCCCGCCAACCTCAAAGCGCGAGTAATCGAGCAACCGGTCGGCACGCCCCAGAGGCAGGAACGAGTAATCGCCGCCCTTGCGCACCAGATAATAAGCAGGTGTTTTCTCGCGGGTTAACCCTTGGAACGAAGGCAGACGCGCCGTGCCTCCTGCATCGGTTTGTACGGTTACGACCGGCTGACCGTTGATACCGATGATTCCTACCGCCGCACCAGGGACTGGATCCCCGCTCTGGATGGACTGTACGAATACGTCCTGGGAGCCATCCAAAGCGCGTTTGACCAACACACCTAAGTCGGTGATTAAGATCAGGCGTGAGTCCGCACTCGGTCCAAAATGGGATCCGCTCGTTCTCCCTTCGCTGCCTCGGTCCTCGGCCTCGTCTTCTTCACTTCTTTCCCCTCGCTCTTCGCCTTCAGCATCGCTCTCAACCTTTCGCTCTGCATAAACGTCACGCTTCTTCTTGGGTGGAGGCTCACGCCAGGGCCGAATTTGAACCAGGAACAGACCGCGGCGATTTTCAGGATCGCTATGAAGATACTTGCTCAAATCAATCGACTTGAACTGTGCCTTCCCAGGCCCGAGTTTCTCAAGTTCAATCTTGCCGACAAAGCGCTCGCTGATACGGTCCTGGTACTGATTGCCGAGGATTTCACGCACATCGGGGAACTTCACCATATTTCCCTGCCGATCGATAAAATGGTGCAGCTGATGCGGTGCGACCCGCGCCACCTCGTACTCGACTGTGTCTAAGTCGCGTGCAAACACGCCAATCTTCTTTTCGCCGCTCATGGTGAGGAGTGCACCATTTCCGAGTATCCTCAATACCTTCGGGTACTGCGGAACCTGCCGGACATCGCCATAGGTACGAAATAGCTGATAACCCCCGAAGGAGCGTGTATCCTTTGCGACCGTAACGTAGACATAGCGCCCCGGATCTGCGCTGTACTTGAAGCTCGAAGTTTTGGTATTCTCAACTTCACTGGCAATCGCCTCAAGTCTTATGGGTGCGGCTTCTTTGAGGATCTCCGCTGTGACCTGAGACAAATCCCATGAATGAGGTCTGGTGCGCTCTTCGGGTTTGCTCCGGGGGTGATAGACAGGCAATAGATAGGCGCTCACTGCTGTCTGCCAGGTACGATCCGGTATCACTTCCGAGGCTTCAACGATGGCAACCTGCTCCGGTTCGAAGCGTTCATTATCCACAAGGTTGAGCGAAACATCTCTGATCGTCAGGCTGAACCTGCCGGGCACGTTCACGTTGCTCGTCAGGCCGTCGGCGCCCGGACCGCCGCGGGTGCTGCGCAAGCCGGATGCGAGCTTGATCTCCATGCGTGACTCCTCCGGGGGGATGCCAAGGGGTTCTGAATGGACATAAGCGGTGAGCTTCAGCTTGTCGTAGCTGACCGTGAACTTCTTGGCCGCTGCAGAGGAATCCTTCCCGTCACGACCCTCAATAAACCCCAGCCTTACTTTCTTCTCGAACTCAAGTGAATCAACGGGGTAGGTGAACCGAAACTCGACTACCACCTTCTTCAGATTTGGATCCGTGGGGTCCTGGTAGAACTCGCTCGACCGGACTGAGGCAACGAACGGCTCCGTCGCAAACTTGAAATGGGTCTTGGCAAGTCTCTTGTGGGGAGCAATAGCAACTTTTGGATCGATCTCCACCGAATACTTTGTACCGATTGGCCAATCGCTGCGCGGCTGGAGCTCAAGCCGCTTGTCGTTGGTCCAGGTCCACACTCCCTCAATACTGGGACGGATGGAAAACCCGGATGCCTCCTTTCCCACGAGCGAGATCGGCGCTACGGACCTGTCAAAATGGATGCGTAGCGGTCGGGGCTTGGCGTCGGGGTCCTCGATGGGTGTCCGTGGAGGAGGCGTTACGGTGAAATCAACCAGCTCCGGGGCAACGGGTTTTGGAAGGAGCGACCAAACCAAAGCGCCTCCACCCGCAACCAGCGCTGCGAGAACGACAATCCCACCGATGCGCAGCAGACGCTCCTCGTGCTGATGCACCCAGCTTTTCAACCGTGTGAAGCCCTCCGAAGTCCGATTGACCCAGGGAGGGCGTTCCCACACGAAACGTCCAAAGACGCGTTTCCAAAGCGCAGCGAGGTCACGAAGGACAGGTGCTATCGAAGAAAGAATAGCGGACAGCTTCTTTCCAAACCAGCGCATGATACGCACGATTGTCTGCATGTTTCCCCCTTTCAAAACAAGGACGCCATGGTGAACCGTAAGCCCGACAGCTCAGTTGCGACCAACGGATACTTGCGAAAGATTTGTGGAAGGATTAACTTCTCCATAGTCGAGGATTAAGAAATTGTTGGTTTTTTAATGAGCAATTTCGGTGCCAATTATTGAATTATGTAAGTAGCTGTAGAAAAAGCAATTTCTGGAATTCTGCTATTTCTTGAAAGTCCAAAAATGGCAAATTATTTTCCATTTATGTCCATTTCGTCCAAAACAAGCCCATGGTGTGAACAACAATATCATAATCATAAGAGAATGAAAATCTTATAAAGAGTTGAAAGAATATCAAGCTTTACTCGTAAGAGTTTTGACTAGCACAGGGAAGCTTCGTAGGACTGAGAAGTCGTATAAGGTTATCCGTAACCACTCACTGAAATTGCGGAGAAATCTTGTGACGATAGTGGTCCTTATTTTTCCTTTCTGGATTGGCGCTGAAATTGACCTTGACTTCGCTCTCTGTTAAAATTTTTAGTTGAACGACTGCGGCCTATGACTCTTCCTAATCACCCAAATCTACAGGGATACGAAAAAATCGTTACCCATAATGACTTCGACGGGGTTGTCAGTGCCTCTCTCTGCTCGTGGGTCCTAAAAATTCAGAAGGTGATCTTTACGGGTCCCATGACCATCGCACGATCTCAAATCACGATCACCGAGAAGGATGTGGTCTGTGATCTGCCTTACCCCCTCCAATGCGGGCTCTGGTTCGATCATCATGAAGGCAATCTTCAAGAACTCACCCTGCGCAAGATCGATGTCAAATCAATCCCCGGCCGATTCGATTTAAGACGGAGCTGCAGTCGAGTGGTTTTTGAATATTTTTCCGAAAGAGAAGAATTCCCTTCCTATTTCTCGAAGGCGATTGAGGAGGCGGATGTGATTGACAGTTTCTCTTATTCCTCGATAGAGGACTGGAGGAGAGAGACTCCCGGGAAGGTGATCGATTCAACCCTGAAGGTCCTTTTTCAATCGGCGGAGGATCAAGCCAGCTATATGCGAAACTTAGTTCAACAACTTCGAGACCGTTCCATCGAAGAGGTGTCCCGTCTCGACTTTGTTCAGAAGCGGTTAAGGCAATATCTAAACGAGGAGGAGAGGATGCTCCGGATCATTCGGGATGCCTCTTATTTCACCGACGAGGACAAGAGGAAGGAGGTGGTCGTGATCGATCTCACCCCTTATCAACGCAGGCCTCACCTCATCAAGAATCTTGCCTTCCTGGTCCATCCTGAAGCCCTGGGGGTTTTGGAGATCTACAGTCTGACGGACCATCAAGGGGTGAAGAGCAATCATTTGGGTCTCTCCATGTCTCTTTCCATTCACGGGAATAAGGAAGATCAAAACAAAAATATCGGGGAGATCATGAGGACCCTCAACATCGGAGATGGCCACCCGGGGGCGGCCGCAGGGACGGTTCGCTGTCAATCCAAACAAGAAATGCTGAGGAAGAAGAAGGAGTACTTGGGCCAGATCTTTAGGCTCTGGTCTTCTCAATAAGGTTTGCTGAAATCAAAGAGGTGAAAAAGGGAAAACGGGAGGGCCCTTGGAGCCTTCCCGGAGAGATTACATTCCGAAGAGAGATTCGTAGGCTTTTACGCCAGCCTTGTACCCTGCCTCATCTTTCCCCCATTCGGCGTGGCACCCGTTGCATGAATTGGGGACGACGTTTTTCGGGTCTTTCTCGAACATCTCCAAGCTCACCCGGGGCCTGATGATTCTAAAGTCGTGGTTATGAATATCTCCAGCTTCTGCTGAAGCAGCCGTTTTCACCATATGACAGGAGGAGCACCGGCTGGTTCCCCGGGTCTCCGGGGCATAGTTGTGCTTGGTATGGATCCGAACGGCCCAAGGACTGGCGAACTTTTTGTCTTTGCCATGGCAAGAAAGGCAGAGGTTGTCGTTGTAATCGGCCTTGGTCAGTTGAGATGGGCTGGGTCCTCCATGAGGGTTGTGACAGTCAAAGCATAAGACCCGGGCGTAGAAATGGCTGCTCTTCTGAAAGTCGAGCCACTGCTGGTGGTGGAATTTAGAATGGGCTTGGGGATCTCCCCAGCTTCCGGGTTTAAACTGGTAATAATTGGAAAGGGGTTCTCCCACTTTGTAGGGTTTATTGTCTTTGTCATTCCAGGGATATTCAAAAATCCCTTTCGGAACACTTACTCCTCTCGAGTGACATTGACCGCATACCTCCAGACTTCTTTCGTAAGGCAGTTTTCGGGGATGGATGATCTTTCCCTTGGTCCTGGGAAATTTGACGTGTTCAGAGCCTGGGCCGTGGCATCTTTCGCATCCATTATTAAGCTCGACGTATTTGGACTCGTACCCCCCTTGAACCTTCTTCAACTCAAGCCCGGTATTATGGCAGCCTGCGCAGCTCATTTCAAAAGATTTCTCGATGGGAGGTTGTTTGAGACTTCCGTCCTCGTTGTACCAACTCTGCAAGTTATAAGGAACCCATCGGGAGGTCGCTTGGTTCCACTGAAATGGGAGAAAATAGTGGTTATTTCCCATCTTGATTTGATAGAGCTGTCTCCAGCCCCATCCTCCTAAAGTCCTCGCTACCGTATAAGTGACCTCCTTAAAAGGTTCTTTTCCTTCCACTAAGGTGGCCTGATGGACGTCTCCGGGGCCGTCTTCTAATTTGACAATGACTTCGGGAAGAACTCCGACCTTCAGTTTAATCATGCCTTTCCAATCGACAACCAACGTATCGTTGGTACGACTTTGGACCTGCTGAGATTTATTGTGGAGCGTATCCTTCCACATGTCGTAAATCGAAGCGTGACAGGACATGCATTTTTTGGAACCGACATAAGTGGGCTGAGCGAGTGCAAATGTTGGGATCAAGATCGAAAGAATCAGGGGAAATCCTAATGATTTTTTCATTAACTCTTTCCTCCTTTCTTTACTTTACTCTAATAAACTTAAACACTTCATGATCTTTCCGACAATAAAAATGAGACGTGAATGATCTATGCCCCCCTCATTCCAGAATAAGCGGGTACCGTAACGGAGAATAGCCAATCAAACGCCCTTGATCAGAGAAGGCCCCGGTTTTTTGATTTAAGCGCTTGCAGAAGATTAGAAACCCCTGAACGTAATGCATTCAGCCGGTTAAAATAGATGGAAGTCAGTCTTTTCATCACTTCCATTCCCATCTTCGGGTCTTCCTCCATGTTTTTCATCAAATGATCTGCTTCAATCGTCAATACCTTTGATGGCTTTAAACAAGTCGCTGTGACATTGTAGCGAAAAGGTTCAATCAGAGAAGGGATTCCAAACACAGCCCCTTCTTTCTCAATGATTGAGGTCATGAAATCAGTCTGTTCCTGTGCCTTCACCGTCAGATGGATCGTTCCTTCGATCAGGATATACAGACGAGTCGCTTCTTCTCCCTGGCGAAAGATCGTTTTTCCCTCTGGGAAAGAATCAACGGATGACTGGGATAATACGGTATTCAACCGGGATTCATTGAGATTTCCGAACAACTCGGTTTTTTTAAGCCATTCTGCGGAGACCATCTTTTCCCTCCGGGAAGTTCAAATGTCAAAGTTCCAATTTCAAATGAAATCCAAAGTTCAAATGCCAAAAGTTGTCAACTTTGGAATTTGACTTTGATTTGAAATTTGAGCTATGGCATTCCTCGATTGAGATACTCCATGAGGTCTGCCATCTCTTTCCCGTCTACTTTTTTCCAAGGAACCTTCGCCTTTCTCATCTTTTCTAACATCTCCGGTCCGTGATTCCACATGGTCTGGGCCATAAAGATGGGGGAGATCTGACCTTTCAGGGCAGTCAGGTTTGCCATAGGGGTGCCCTTGGCATGGCAGAGGTTGCACTGTTTCTTAACAAAAACCTTTTTCCCCTCCTCGGGGTTGCCGGGTTCATCAAAATATTGTGTTGAAAAAAGATAGGCAACAAGATCGGCCATCTCTTGAGGAGAAACGGTTGGGCGTCCGATGCCTTTTTCCTCCATCCCCTTCCACATTTGATACGAATGGTTCCACATCATTCCGGCCAGCTGAGCCAAT
>Ga0209293_10000224_pt1 | contig 10164 bp, 8 predicted proteins | sample Mud_0915_D1_FD_187690 | JGI IMG/M metagenome (GOLD analysis project Ga0209293, IMG submission 187690) | Wetland microbial communities from Old Woman Creek Reserve in Ohio, USA - Mud_0915_D1 (SPAdes) (version 2) | ecosystem: Environmental > Aquatic > Freshwater > Wetlands > Sediment ... | reverse complement strand
TGTCTCCTGGTAACTTGCTTGTTCAGTCGGCCTGTTTTCTTAAAAAGGTGGGGATATCAAAACGATCTTCATCCTCTACGGAGAAATCCTGCGGCGATTCCAATTTGAGTTCATCGAACCGCTCGATGGACTTCACCCTTCTCATGAAAGCGGGAATGTCCCTGGGATTCTGTTTGTTCGCAAGAGAAAAGTCTGAAATGTCCTTGCTGGGCTCTCTGAGGCCAAAGGAAATCGGAGCCCCCTTCTTAAACTGAAATGTTTTCTTCTCTTCTTTCTTCCCGAAGCCCGTGGCGATCACGGTCACACGAATGTCTTCCTTCATCGCCTTGTCGACCACCATCCCCCAAATCACGTTGGCATCTTCATGGGCTTCCTTCTGAATGAGAGTGGTTGCTTCATTGATTTCGCTGAGGGTCATATTTTCGCCCCCGGTGATATTGATGAGAAGCCCCCGGGCCCCTTCGATCGTGATATCTTCCAGAAGAGGGCTGGAAATCGCCCGTTGGGCCGCTTCCACGGATCGATTTTCACCTGAAGCCGTTCCTGTTCCCATCAACGCGAACCCTGTTTCAGCCATCACGGTTCGGACATCGGCAAAGTCCAAATTGATGATGCCGTGGCCAACGATGATATCCGCGATTCCTTTGGCAGCGTGATAGAGAACGTCGTCCGCTTTTTTAAAGGCTTCGAGCAGAGTCATGCTTTTCCCGCTGATGCCAAGGAGCCGCTGGTTCGGGATGGTGATGAGGGCATCCGCTGTCATCTTTAGATTGGCCAACCCTTCCTCTGCCTGTTTCATCCTCTTCTTTCCTTCGAAGAGAAAAGGTTTGGTGACGATGGCCACGGTGAGGGCACCCATTTCACGGGCCACTTCCGCAATCACGGGCCCCCCGCCCGTACCCGTCCCGCCGCCCAACCCGGCTGTGATGAAGACCATGTCTGCCCCTTTGAGAAGCTCACGGATTTTCTCCACATCTTCAAGAGCAGCCTTTCTTCCTACCTCTGGATTGGCCCCGGCTCCCAAACCCTTGGTCAAATTTTCACCCAATTGCAGTTTGAACGGAGCCATATTTGCCGCCAGTGCCTGAGCATCGGTATTGGCCGCAATAAACTCGACCCCCGAGAGCTGATAAGAGATCATCGTGTTCAAGGCATTGTTTCCTCCTCCTCCGATTCCGATGATCTTGACCTTGGCGGCCAGATTTTTATTCCGTCGAATTCGATCATATCTCCCCTCCTTTTCTAATTTTAAGTGTCCAAGGATTCGAGGGTTCATGGGTTCGAGTGTTCCGTAGTAATTTATTTTTATTTCTTTGCATTCCACTTGGTCCCTTGACCCCTTGACTCCATGAATCCTTCAGTGCTTAAAAGAATTCTCCAATCCATTCCTTCATCCGATGGGTGACCTTTGTGAAGATGCTCCCCTCGCCCACTTTAAACCGGCTCTGGCCTTTCTTTCGACTTCCATAAAGAACGAGACCGACTCCGGTCGCGTACATCGGGCTGGCGACGAGATCGGTTAATCCCCCGATCCCAACGGGAGTCCCTCTGCGAACGGGCAGATTAAAAATCTGTTCGGCCAGCTCAGGAACACCCTCCAGGAGGGCACTTCCGCCACAGAGGACGATTCCAGAGGCAAGCAGATCGGAAAATCCCGTCTTGACCACTTCATGATGGACGAGGGCGAGAATTTCTTCGACTCTGGGTTCGATGATCTCGGCCAGCGTTTGTCTTGAAAGGACACGAGGTTTCCTGCCCCCCACACTCGGAACTTCAATAGTTTCATCTTTCCGAACCAAGGAGGTCAGGGCGCATCCGTATCTTATTTTAATCTTTTCTGCCTCTTCTGCCGGCGTCCGAAGTCCCATCGAGATATCGTTTGTGATATGGCTTCCGGCTAATGAAAAGACCGCCGTATGCTTGATCGCGCCATTTGAGAAGATCACCAGATCCGTCGTTCCGCCTCCGATATCGATGATGGCCACTCCCAGATCTTTCTCCTCGGGTGTCAGGACCGCCTCGCTCGAGCCCAATTGTTCCAAGACAATATCATCCACGTCCAGCCCCGCTTTGTTAGCACATTTAATGATATTCTGCGCAGAAGTAATGGCACCGGTGACGATATGAACCCTTCCCTCCAACCTCACCCCCGACATCCCCACAGGGTCTTTGATCCCATCCTGATCGTCCACGATAAACTCCTGAGGAATGATGTGGATCACCTCTCGATCCATGGGCATCGCCACCGCACTCGCGGCATCGATCACTCGCTTCACATCATTCGGGCTGATCTCTCTGTTTTTTACGGCAATCACCCCGTGACTGTTAATCCCCCGGATATGCCCGCCTGCAATCCCCGCATAGACAGAGGTCAGATGGTAGCCTGCCATCAACTCCGCTTCTTCAACCGCCTTTTTGATCGAATGGACAGTGCTTTCGATGTTGACGACCACCCCTTTCCGTAATCCTTTTGATGGAAAAGCCCCGAGACCAATGATGTTGACTTGACCCTCAGAAATCTCGCCGACCACTGTACAGATTTTTGTCGTTCCGATATCCAGTCCGACGACCAGCGACTCCTTCTTTCCCACCTTCTCATCACCTCCCTTCCAGTCCCCCTCAGGGGGCTATTTTAACCACCATTCTTGTTAAATCGCTGCAATCAATCGAGTCCGCTGATAATCCTCTTTTCCGAAGGTCTGACCAGATGAGAGGCAGCCTCTTCAACTTCTCTTCAAAGTCCTCCCATCCCATTTTGACTTCCACACCCTCAGCTTTGGTAAAGCACTGGATACCAAAGGCCTTCTCCATATGGATCTCGGATATTTCCCCCAGGGAAGGTGACTTCCCCTGATTCACGAACCTCAAAAGCTCCAATGCCTTGGCGATGAGACGCTTTGCCTCCTCTGGATCTTTTTCAAAGGCCCGCCGGGTCAAGCCGGTGACATAAGGGTAGTTGTATTCATCTCTATCCCCCACAGGAGTAAAGATCTCTCCTTGGGTGTCGACATAGTAAAGCTCTTCCAATTGGATGATGGCCATCGGCTTTCTCTCTTTTATTTGAATCACGATCTTATGGGGAAAAACCTTCCTCACCCGAACCTGCTCAATCCAGGGATGGGACTCCAACCGTTTAACGACTTCCTTTAATTTAATCGAAAAAAGATTGGGCATTCCTTCCATCACCGTGAGGGAGAGAAGCGTCTCCTTTGGAATCTTCTGACCTCCCTGCACCTCCACTTCCCTCACTCGGAAATGGGGGTCGCTTAAGAGATACACATAAACCCAATGGCCGATAAAAAGGAAAAAAGAGAGGAGAAGAAGTTGAAAAGCCACCCGGATCGTTTTCTTCACGACCCCTTGAAATTTTTCCGCCCCTTTCTCTTCCCTTCTCACCCTTGGTCGGAGAAACTTTCCATCTCGTACGGTAATGCCCTCTTCCATGTCTCTATCCTAATGGTTTCTTGAGTTTGTTGAGTTTGTTAGGTTTATTGTGTTAACCCAAGAAACTCAAGCAACTCAAGTAACTGGAAACCGCTTTCTACTTTCCATTTTGCGTCTTTAAAGACGCCCCCAACAGAATCCGCTCCACGAGGTCCGTAAACGGAATGCCTGCATAAAGGGCCGCCTTGGGTAGGAGACTCGTCTCCGTCATGCCAGGCATGGTATTGATATCAATCACATACGGATTTTCATTTTCATCCGTCATCAAATCGACCCTCGCCACCCCCGAGCAACCCAGCAACTGAAAGGCTTTGAGACTCATCTCTTGTGCGGCAAGATACTTTTCTCTCGGAATGCGAGCGGGGACGATGTATTGAGTCTCACCCTTTGTATATTTAGCATGGTAATCGTAAAAACCGCTCTTGGGGACGATCTCAATAATGGGTAGAGGGATATCTTCAAGAATGCCAACGGTGATCTCCCTCCCTTTCATAAATTCCTCTACCAAAATCTCCTCATCGTATTCCTCCGCCTTCTTTAATGCAGGACCCAGTTCCTCTTCCCGCTGGACTACGGAAATGCCAATCGTAGAACCTTCTCTGGCCGGTTTGACGACGACGGGCAGGGAGAGGAAAGTTAATTTAGACAGATCTTTCTTCATCTCTTTTCGCTGAAAAACCTCGAAGCGAGGGGTCGGAACCTTTTCACAAAGAAAGAACTTTTTGGACATGATTTTATGCATGGCCAAGGCGCTCGCCAGCACCCCCGACCCCGTATAGGGAATTCTCATCAACTCCAGCATCCCCTGAATCGTCCCATCTTCCCCGAATCTTCCGTGGAGGGCTAAAAACGCGCACTCGATCTTTTCCCTGACCAATTTTTCTGCAATGTCGCTCCCGACATCGAGGGGAATTACGGGATATCCTTTCTCGCTGAGAGCCTTCAGGATTGCTTTCCCGGTCTTCAGCGAGATCTCTCTCTCTCGAGACAGCCCCCCCATCATCACGGCGATTTTCCTCTTCTTGAAGGATGGCTCTTTCATCTTCTTACCACCAATACCCTACCGTCATGATTCCGCCATGCACCATGTGGGGTGCATGGCAGCCCTGAACCTCACATGGTTCAGGGCGCAATCCGCATCATGATTCGCCCACCACTTTAACCTCCCTTTCAAGGGAGATCCCCTTCCCCTCGTGGACCTTCTTTTCCACAAACTCCATGAGCCGGATCACTTCTTCGGCCTTTGCTTTTCCCAGATTGATGATGAAATTGGCATGGCGCTCTGAAATCATCGCCTGACCGATCCGAAATCCTTTCAGCCCACTTTCTTCGATCCATTTTCCCGCCGGGCCCTCTTTTGGATTTTTGAATACGGACCCCGCACTTGGATAATCCAACGGCTGTTTTCTCTTTCTCATTTCCAAATAGGACTTCACCCGTTCACGGATTTCTTTTTTCTTTCCCTTTTTCAACCCAAACTTGCCTTTGAGAATAATCCAAGAAGGCGGAATGGCCAAACCCCGATAAGAAAATCGAAGCCTCGAACGGGCTCTCTCCGTGATTTCTCCATCTTCCTTCATAAAGGTCACCGAAAGAAGGACATCCTTCAATTCGGCACCCCAGGCTCCCGCATTCATGGCCACTCCTCCCCCTACGGTTCCAGGGATGCCGGAGAAGGGCTCGAGTCCCGTAAGCCCCTTCTGAACGGAGAATCGAACCAGCCGTTGGAGGGAGGAACCCGCTTCTGTCTCGACGACCTCCCCCCTCATCTCGATTTGCTTCATTCCTTGAGTCAAGTTGATGATCCATCCACGAACTCCTTTATCCTTTACGACTAAGTTGGTCCCTTTTCCCAAAATCAAAACAGGAATTTTTTTTCTCCGGGCATATCGAACCACCTTTCTCAATTCCTCCCTGTTCTTCGGAAACAAAAGGGTGTCCGCGGGCCCTCCCACTTTCATCGATGTGAAATGCCTCAATGGTGCATCGAAAAGAACCCTCCCCTCAATCAGGCCGGTGGCCCATTTCTTGTAGTCCCGTTTCATCATTCGAGTGCGGAGTCCAGATTGCGGAGTTCCGCATTCCCTGTCCCGCTTTGCGGGGCGAAATCCGCATTCATAAGCGCTTCACCAACTCCTCTGAAACTTGCCAGATATCTCCCGCTCCCAGGGTGATGACCAAATCCCCCGGAGAGAGTATACGGAGGAGATGCTCAACGATTTGCCCTTTATCCGCCAAATAACTGACGTCCTTATGGCCGTATTCACGGATTCCCTCAAACAGGGCTTTCGATTCCACGCCTTCTATCCGATCTTCTCCTGCCGGGTAGATGTCGGTAAGGATGAGAACATCGGCGTCATAAAAAGCGGTAAGAAAATCCTTAAACAGGGCTTGCGTCCTCGTATAACGATGCGGCTGAAATACCGCGATGATCCTTTTTCCCCAACCGGTTCGTGCAGCCTTGAGCGTTGCCATGATCTCCACAGGGTGATGGCCATAATCGTCCACGATGAGGATTCCCTTCTTCTCACCTTTGATCTGAAACCGTCTCTGAATCCCGCTGAATTCGCGCAGCGTTTCCTGGACGACCCGGAAGGGAATATCCAGTTCAAAAGCGGTGGCTAAAGTGGCGAGGGCATTGTAGACGTTATGGATTCCCGGCATCCGGAGGCTCAACCTGCCTATCCCTTGGCGATGGTGGACCACGTCAAAGGAGGTGGAGAGCCCTTCGAATGCAATCTCTTTCGCCTGGAAGTCAGCTTGTGTGGTCAACCCGTATGTAGCAAACCGCTTCTTCAACCTGGGAAGGAGGCTCTGGATATTGGGATGATCGAGGCAGAGCACGGCCAATCCGGAAAATGGAATCTTTTCCAGAAAACTGAGGAAGCTCTCTTTGATCTCTTCGATCCCTTTGTAGAAATCAAGATGCTCCGGGTCGATGTTGGTCACCACGGCGATGGTGGGCATCAGTTTGAGAAAGGAGCCGTCACTCTCATCCGCTTCAGCCACCAGGAATTCGCCCTGGCCCAGCCTCGCATTGCTTCCGATACTATTGAGCCTCCCGCCGATCACAACGGTGGGATCGAGACCCCCCGCCGCCAGGACGGTGGAGATTAGAGAGGTGGTCGTCGTCTTCCCATGAGTCCCTGCGATGGCGATCCCAACCTTCATTCGCATCAACTCTGCTAACATCTCTGCCCTTGGAATGACGGGGATCAGCCTCTCATCAGCGGCTTCGACCTCAGGGTTTTTTTGCCGAATGGCGGAGGAGATCACGACCACATCGGCTTCTCTTAAATTTTCCCTTCGGTGACCATAGGAGATCTCGCATCCCAAGGACCGGAGTCTTCGGGTCACCTCTGTCTCCTTGAGATCGGAACCGCTGATATGGTAGCCCAGGTTGAGTAACACCTCGGCAATCCCACTCATGCCAATTCCACCGATGCCTACAAAATGGATATTCTTAATTCTCCCTCTTCGGTACATTTCTCAATGACCTGTTTCTTTTGTTTATCTGGTTTCTTTGGTTAACTCAATAAACTAAACAAACCAAACAAACTCAATGAACCATGTTATGCTCTCTTAAGAGAGCATAACAGTGATCCACGATTTCCTCGGCTGCCCTTGGCCTCGCCAGCCGCTGAATCGCCTCTTCCATCCTTGCACGCTCCTCCGGATGGTCGTGAAGACGGAGGAGGGTTTGTGCGATGATCCTTCCGTTTAACTCTTGATCTAAAATCATTCTCGCGGCCCCCAGATCGACCAATTTCTTGGCGTTCATCAATTGATGATCATGAGCCGCATAAGGATAAGGGATGAGGACAGCCGCCTTTCCGCAGACGGCGAGTTCAGCCACGGTGCTCGCCCCTGACCTGCAAATGACCAGATCCGAGATCTGGTAGTGGAGGGCGAGGTCCTCGAAGAAAGGCTTGACCAATGCCTCAAATCCCTTTTCCCGATATCCTTCCGATACGAAAGCGAGGTCCTCTTTTCCTGTTTGATGAATGATCTTCAAGGATGATTTTATTCCTTGGAGATCGCCCAGGGCTTCGATCATCGCCCGATTGATCCGGCGCGCCCCCGCACTTCCTCCAAAAATGAGGACGGTAAATTGGCCCTTCTTCTCCCTCCCCCCCTTGCCATCCCTCAGGGTCGCAAAGAATTCCTTCCGGATCGGGTTGCCCGTGAGAATAGCCTTCTTCCCGGGGAAGTATTCCTTTGCCTCTTCGAAGGAGACAAAGATCCGCTGGCTGAACCACTTTAGAATTCGATTCGTCATTCCGGGCATCACATTCTGTTCCTGGATGGCCCTCTTCATCCCGAGAAGAGACGCGGCCAAAAGGGTCGGGCCGGACGCATATCCTCCCACGCCCAATACCAATTGGGGTTGAAACTCCTTCAGGATCGTACAAGCTTCGAAGATGGCCATCGGTAAGCCCCAAATCGCTTTCACCTTCTCCAGAGGAGATCTTCCCTGAATGGGCTTTGCTCGAATCGTCCTCAGCGGGAACTTCCCTCCGGGTAAGACTCTGGCTTCGATCCCTTTCTCGGTTCCAATAAAGAGCACTTCGTTCCCCTTCTCTCTCTCGACGAATGCCTCGGCAATCGCCATGCCCGGGAAAAGGTGACCTCCCGTACCCCCTCCAGCAATCACACACCTCATCTTCGTTCCGCACGGGTCGAAAGGTGAAGAAGGATCCCCACCCCGATTAAATTGGCGATCAGCGACGTCCCACCATAACTGATAAAAGGAAGGGTCAACCCCTTTGTGGGAAGGAGTCCCAAGACCACCGCCATATTGATCACCGCCTGAAGGGAGATCATCAACGTGATCCCCAATGCCAAATAGGCACCAAACCGATCCTCGATCGAAAGTCCGATCTGGATCCCTCGGAGGGTCAGAATGAAGAAGAGGAGCACCACCCCCATTGCGCCCACCAAGCCTAACTCCTCCCCGATGATCGAAAAGATGAAGTCCGTGTGAGGAGCGGGAAGAAAAAAGAGTTTCTGTCTCCCCTCTCCCAACCCTAACCCGAAGAGGCCCCCGGAACCAAAGGAGAGAAAGGACTGAATAATTTGGAAACTCGTCCCCGTGGGGTCATCCCAAGGCCGAATGAAACCCATCAGCCTTTTATAACGGTACCCCACGTTCATCAGAAGCGTGTAAGCCACTGGAATGGCCGCCAAAATGGCGCCCACGATATAGATCACCCTGGCGCCGCTGACGAAGAGAAGGAGAAAAACCATCACCGTGAGAAAGAAAGCTGCCCCAAAATCGGGTTCTTTCATCACCAGGGCGATGACGAGACCGGAGAGGAGTACCGGGGGAAGAAATCCAAAAGAGAAACTTCGAATCTTCTCCTCCTTCTTATCTAAAAGGTAGGCAAGAAACACGACCAAGCCCAACTTGGCGAACTCCGAGGGCTGAAAAGAGAAAAACTGAAACTTCAGCCACCGCATGGCTCCCCCCGCCCGGTGCCCGATCCCTGGGATGAGCACAGCGATCAAGGAAAGGATGGAGACGATGAGAATGGGATAGGCAAACCGCTTCAGGGTTTCATAAGGGAAGAGCATCATGGCGATCATCAAGACAAAACCGATGGCTGCGTAGAGGGCCTGTCGTTTTAGAAAGTAGTAAGGATCTCCGAAACGATCCCCGGCAATGATCGCACTGGTGCTGTAGACCATGACAATCCCGATTCCCACGAGGGCAAGGGTTGCAAACAATAGGATAATGTCTAACCTTCTCTTCCCTCTTCCCATCGCCCAATTTCAAATTTCAGATTTAAGATTTCAAATTTCAAATCCCAGATTTTTTCAATCTGCAATTTGCGATTTGCAATCTGAAATTAAAGTCGTCTGACCGCTTCCTTAAATACCTTCCCTCTCTCCTTATAATCTCTAAACATATCGAAACTGGAGCAGCCCGGTGACAGGAGAACCACTTCTCCTCCCCTGGCCTTTTGACGGGCGAGGGACACCGCTTCCTCCATGGTCTTGGCCATCACCGTATCCGTCAGCTCGCCGAGGTCACGATTCATCCTCTCTTTTGCCTCCCCGAGGAGGATCATATGTTTCACCTGTTTCTGGACCAATTCCTTCAGGGGGCTCAAATCCCCGTTCTTATCCTTCCCTCCTGCGATCAGGATCACGGGCTCCGAAAAACTCTGGAGAGATTTGACGACAGACCCGACATTGGTTCCCTTGGAGTCGTTGTAGAAACGAACCCCTCCGATCTCCCGGACAAACTCAAGACGATGTTCAAGACCTTTGAACCGATCGAGAACGTCTTGGACCGCCTTTTTCGAACAACCAAAGATCCGAGCGGCGGTGAGGGCTGCCATCATATTCTCCACATTGTGGACCCCCTTCAGCGGGGTCTGGGCTAGGGAAAATTCCTCCTCTTTTCCCCCAAGTCTAAGAAAGATCGTTTGACCGTCGGAAAAGGCGCCCTCCTCGGGTCTCTCTCTCATGCTGAACATCACTTTTTTCGCCTTCACCTTCTCCCGAGATTGCATCACGATGGGATCGTCTTTGTTAAGAATGGCCTGATCCCCCGAATTCTGATTCGCGAAAATCCTCACCTTGGCCTCGATGTAGTCGGTGTAACTGAAATACCGGTCGAGATGATCCTCCGTAATATTGAGCAGGACAGAGATCCGGGGTCGAAACTCTTCAATGGCCTCCAGCTGAAAACTGGAGATCTCGACCACCAATACT
>Ga0209293_10000223_pt1 | contig 10182 bp, 10 predicted proteins | sample Mud_0915_D1_FD_187690 | JGI IMG/M metagenome (GOLD analysis project Ga0209293, IMG submission 187690) | Wetland microbial communities from Old Woman Creek Reserve in Ohio, USA - Mud_0915_D1 (SPAdes) (version 2) | ecosystem: Environmental > Aquatic > Freshwater > Wetlands > Sediment ... | reverse complement strand
TATCCTGATTTCATATTAATGGGTTTATGTCTTCTTTTCAATCCCTTAGTTATCCACAAAACAGTCTAAGGGCATTCCCCATTCTTTACCATAAGCGAAATGCATGAGATAACACCGTGGACTATTAGAAATTGCAGAAATTTCGCGTACAATGTAATTAATGGTTTAATCTGCACTGTGCAGGTAGTGTCGGCTATACGTACAGACAAATTTCAACGGAGGAGGAGAGATGAAAAAGATATTGCTGGCAATTGATGGTTCAGAGTGTGCGAAAAAGGCAGTGGCGTATGTGGGTGAGCAGTTTTCGAATATGAAAGATCTTAAGATAACCCTACTCCACGTACTGCCCTATCTCGCCACGTCACTCTGGGACGACGGACATATACTCAGTGAAGAAGAAAGAAACGAGAGAAAGAAGGTCGTGGACAGATGGATGAAAAACCAGCAGTTGAAACTCGAACCCATGTTCACGAATGCTGCCGGGACATTGACCAAAGGAGGGATAAAGCCAGAGCAGATCGAGACCAAGGCGATCACTGACTCAATGGATGTGGCAGACAGCATCCTGGAAGAGACTAGGAATGGCGGATACCAGACACTGGTAATGGGCAGGCGCGGACTTTCCCCAGCAAAAAGGCTCCTCATTGGCAGTGTCACCACCAAAATCATCAATCATGGAGCCGGAATCGCACTCTGCATAGTGGAGTAGACCCTTAATGATGGTCATTGTGAGGCCATGATGCGTATCATACCCTTTGTCTAATAGGAATGAGGTATGATAAGCATATGGCAGGGCAAAGGACCTATATCAGGAAGATCAGATACGGGGTGCAGCTAGCATTCTTCGCTTTAACCCTTTATATAGGCTACCAGTTTTATCATTTTGTGCTCCATTTCAGAGACCCGTTACACCCTTTTGTCCAGAGACCATCCTCTGTTGACGCCTTCCTTCCCATATCAGGCCTGATGTCTCTTAAGTTCTTCCTCTTCACCGGTATCATAGAACCCCTCCACCCTGCTGCCTTCACCATTTTTGTTGCTGTTCTGGTCACCTCTTTATTGATGAAAAAGGGATTTTGCGGCTGGATATGCCCTGTAGGAACCATCTCACAGTATTTCTGGATGGCGGGCCAGAAAGTGTTCGGCAAAAACTTCAGGATGCAGAACTCTCTGGATCTCCCTCTCCGTTCACTGAAGTACCTGCTCATGGCCCTGTTTCTGCTGCTTATTGGCGTTGCAATGGTGCCCAACATGATGGTGCTTTTTTTTATCACCGATTATTATAAAACCGCGGATGTCATGACAATGAATGTCTTTGCAAAAATGTCCCGCACCACCATGTGGGTGCTTTTGGCCCTGGGGTCGCTCTCCCTCCTCTACAAGAATTTCTGGTGCAGATACCTCTGTCCCTATGGCGCGCTCCTTGGACTCCTGAGCTGCATAGGCCCTGTAAAGATACAACGAAACGAAGAGCACTGCATACACTGCCGCTCTTGCAGCAGGAGCTGTCCCTCACTCATTGATGTGGAGAAAAAAGGAGTGGTGAACTCCCCTGAGTGTTTTGGCTGCATGACCTGTGTAAGTTCATGCCCCTCAAAAAATGCCCTGGACATCACCCTGAGGACAGGAAAGACCCGGAGGGCCTTTAAGCCCTATTTTTTCCCCTTAGCCCTTATACTAATTTTCTATCTTGTCATCGGCATCGGGATGGCTGCCGGAAAGTGGGATTCACAGATCCCCACTGAGGAGTACAAGCGAATCATCCCGGAACTCTATAAGAACTAGGGACAAGATTCTCAAGGATGTCTTATTCACTAATCATAAGATTTTACTTGTGGAGAAAAGCCGATTGTAGTATAAATAATGGTAAAGAGGAGTCGTGCGGGTTTCTCCCGTAGGGCACTCCATGGTTTATGGAAAATAGGCACCATCTCCGGAGAAGCACTATGGGCGCCTTTCATAAGATCTTTCTGACAGGGAGAGGAGGTTCAGTGAGAATAATTGTGGTGTTTTCTCTATTGGCAACGCTCGTGATTCCCTTCACTTTGTATTCAGAGGTGGACAACCTTTCCAATAGGACTTTGGCCTATCCACACGTTGGTCATTATGAAGGGGGCGTGGCCGGCAATGATCTGTTTGCAATGGGATCAAATCCTCCTGATCAGGAACCGTCTCCCGGTTCTTCCCTGTGTACATGTTGGGCCTGTTCCTGGGACCAGAGAATCTTTTGTAACAATCCTGCAAACCATCCGGAGTATTGTAAAAAACTGACATTCTCCTGTTATGGCCCCAGCCCTGAGGACTGCTGCAAGAAATAGGATTTCTCTTCCGGGACACCTCATTCCTCATCGTCCTCTTCCCCCACGCCCCTTCTGTTTCTCCTCCTGCCTTTCCCTGTGTCTGTCCCAGTGTCTCTCCCTTTCTCATCTCCCGGACATCAGGTATTATATTTTTTCACTTCGAGCTTCATGGTCTTTATATTTCCAGGATCATACCCTGAATAGAGATAAGAAAAGACTGTATTGTTGGTCAGGAGGGGGTCAAGTCTGTCATGAATGACGCCTTTCTGTACCAGTTCGCTCCAACTCTGTGTTCCCCTGATGGGAGAAAATTCGGTGAGGTAAATGTTTACCCCGAGGGTCTTTAAGAAATTGATTCCGTCCTTTACATCCTCCAAATGTTGCCCCGGAAGCCCGTACATGAGATAGACGCCTATCTCCTTTTTTGAAAATCCCTCCTTTTTGAGATATGCCAGCGCCCTCTCCATATCCTGATTGCTCACTTTATCCCCAGTCGCTTTTTGCCTATTGCCGTCTACTGTTTCGAGACCCAGTCGTATGCTCCTGAAATTTGAGTTTTTCATTAACTTTGAAAGCTCCTGGTCAACAAATCTCGCATGGAGGCCGTTTGGTGTATGGAACCTGGTGCCAGGACAGTGAAGACCAATGGCGCGGAGAATAGGTTTTATATGGTGTTCTGAATCCACAAGTAGGGCATCATCATAAAAGGCAAAGTCCCGGACCCCCTTCTCCCTGAACTCTCTCACCTCCTTCACCACCTCGTCAGGCGGTCTCCTCTTGTAGGTCTCTGCCAGAAGCTTCGAGGCGCAGTAGGAGCAGCGGAAAGGGCATCCCGTTGAAGTGAGTACAGGAACAAAAGGATAACTCTGGCAGAGGTTGAGCTTGTAGTAGGGAATGCGTTCCCGTTTCCTCTTCAGCCTGAAGCCGAAGGTGTTTACCGCAAAATTAATGCTTTCATTCAGAGGGCCATGGTAAATAAGATCCGCTCCCGAACTCCGGGAAGCATGCTCGGGATATAGGGTGGCATATATCCCGCCGAGAATGACGGGCACATCGCCCAATAAGTCCCTTACTATTTCAGTTGCTTTTTGGACTCCCGGGTACCAGTAACTCATGCCTGATGTCATAAAGACCAGGTCAACAGGCATGACGCCTTTAATCCTCTCCGCAAACTCCTCAACGCTTATGCCGTACCTCTTGTACGTCCTCGGAATTTCCATGAGAAACGCTCCCTTTTCCACCACCTCAGACCTGTATTTTCCTGTTCCGTATTTCTTTGTTCCAACGGAACCGGTACAATCTATAAAGAAAAGCTCCGTGTCAAAGGAACTGAGATATTCTGCCACCTTGAGAAGTCCCAAAGGTCTTGACCAGAGATTGAAGGCGGCAAAATCATATATCCAGGGGTTGATGAGGAGTATGTTCAGCTTCATCTCAAACTATTTGAAGTTCTCGGTCACAAAGGTTATATTACACTACCATGGCTGTTAACATATATTCAAAAACCTATAAGAAATTCCTTGGTGCCGGTATGGCACTGGCAGGCGTTTTAATAATAGGGACCATAGGCTATTGGTTTATTGGGCAGAGGCACTATTCCCTCGTGGACTGTTTTTACATGACGTTCATCACCATCGCGACCATAGGCTACGGCGAGATCATTGACATGGCAAAGAACCCTGCTGCGAGAATATTTACCGTATTTGTAGCCATCTCGGGTATTGGTGTGGCAACGTATATCCTTACAAATCTCACGGCCTTTATGGTGGAAGGAGAGATGACTGAAACCTTTCGGAGGAGAAAGATGGAAAAGAGCATAAAAACACTCAGGAGGCATTATATCGTGTGCGGCGTAGAAGGGGTGGGCTTCCACGTACTGAACGAACTCTCTGAAACGAAAAGACCGCATGTGATAGTGGATATCGACAGGGAACGCATTGATAAAACGCTCGAAACCTTTCATGAGGAGCTTTTTATCCAAGGTGACGCAACCGACAGTGACACCCTCTTGGCTTCCGGCATTAAAGAGGCAGCAGGGCTTTTTGCGGTCACCGGAGATGATAACATGAATCTGGTGATAAGCCTCACCGCAAAACAGCTCAATCCCCAGATAAAGGTGGTGGCAAGATGCCGGGACCTTAAGAATGTGGAGAAGATGAAAAAGGCCGGCGCTGACGCGGTGGTCTCCCCCACCTTTATCGGTGGCCTCAGGATGGCCTCTGAAATGGTACGGTCAACCGCAGTCTCCTTCCTCGATACCATGCTCAGGGACAAGGAAAAGAACCTCCGGGTTGAAGAGATGATTGTTTCAGAATCCCTTGCAGGAAGACCTATTTCTGCGTTGAACCTCAGAGAGTACCCGAACATCCTGCTTCTTGCGGTCAAGACAGAAGGTGACTGGATTTATAACCCATCGGCTGACTATACGATGAAGCTCTGGGATACCCTCATCTTCATGACCACCCCTGAAGAGAGGGACAAACTGGAAACCATTTTCCGTGCCGTTGCGTGATTCTTCATTCAAAGAAAAGGACAGCATTTGTATCAGCCTTTTTCCCTAGCTTCTGATACCAGCTGAGCACGTCATGGGTTATTACGAATTCACTGTTACCGCACCTGATGAGTCTAAAGACGCCCTCCTGAATAAGATGTCTGAGATGGGATGCCTCGGGGTGAGCGAGACGGGGAAACGCATCATTGCGTATTTCAAGGACACCCATGACATCATACAGCTGAGAGATGGATTAGAGTCGTTTAAAGGCGTCTTGGAGCAGGCCGGCCTTGACCCCGGGTTTTCCTTTGATTATCTCTATCTCTCTGAAAGGGACTGGAATGAACCATGGAAAAAACGGTTCATTCCCATGGATGTGGGAGAACATCTCTCCATCCTGCCCCCATGGGAAAAGAGGGACAATAGCCGCATTCCCCTGATCATTGACCCAGGAATGGCCTTTGGCACAGGACACCACGAGACCACGAAGACATGTCTCCAGATGATTGAAAGATACTCAAAGACCTCTCCAAAGGAACGCTTTCTCGACGTGGGAACCGGCACAGGAATTCTCGCCATCGCTGCCTCAAGGCTCGGCTTCAAAGCTGTTGTGGGAGTTGATATCGATCCCCTCGCCATAGATGCCGCAAAGAGGAACGCTGAGTTGAATTCATTGCAGAATGTGGATATACAGGAGGGAACCATCACCGAGGTCCGGGGTTCCTTTGATATGATTGCCGCCAACCTCATGTCAGAGGTACTAATCAGCATCGCCCCTGAAATCGCAGTCCGTCTGAATTACTCAGGGATTGCAGTCCTCTCCGGCATGCTGAACGGCCAGGAGGATGACGTACTGCACGCAATGAAGCGCTCAGGCTTCAGTCCAATTGAAGTCCTGGTGGATGGCAGGTGGGTTTCTCTTGTCCTCGCGTTACGCTAATTAGTCCCTTTGCCTTGACGGAAATTCCCCAGCGCGGCCACTGCCTCACCTCTTACCACTGGATCGCTCTCATTTTCCGCCATGCGTTTGAGATAGGGTATGGCCTGCGGGTCTCCAATCTGTTCCAGCGACTTTATGGTGCTCAGCCTGATCGTTATACTCTTGTCACTCAGCACACGGAGCAGAGAAGGGACAGCCTTTGGGTTGCCGATCTTACCCAGGGATTGTATGGACGCCTCCCTGGTGAGAAGCTCCCTGTCATCCACACCCTCGATAAGGGCCTCAAGCACCCTTGAATCTTCCTTAAAGTTTCCCAGGGCCGCGGCCGCGTATGATTTTATGGACGGGCACTCCCAATTCATGAAAGAGTCATTAAATGTTGCAAGCACGGATTCTATCGCCCTGGGATTTCCGGATGCTCCGAGCAATGTGATTGCCTTAATCTTCACCGGCCAATACTCATCTCTCATTTCCGTCACGTAAATCAGCAGGTCTATGGCGTTTTCATCCTTTCTGTTGCTCAGCTTTTCGACCGCGGCGAGACGCACATTCCAATCGTTGTTTTTGAGTTCTTCCCTTATCCTCTGTAGGTCATCCGCACCGGAAGATACTCCAGGAATCCCGATCACCGCAACGAGAAACAGCGCAAAGAGCGCTCTCCTCAAAAAACCATTATATTTAGAAATCACCATTGTTCCTCCCTTTGAAACGGTAGATTCTCTTGGGTCTATTATACATCATGACACGCTCACACTGAAAGTTGTTTAATAATCTCCGCAGCACCCATCCGTCCCGCGAGAACTTCATCTCTCATGAGGGAGTCATTGCGCAGTTAAAACCTTGCCTTCCCCTTGGTTCGGTGTGATATGATGTATTCTATATTTGTGTGAAGGGGACACTGCATGAGCATTACCACTGCTTACCTCATTACGTTTATCGCGAGTTTTTGCATCCTGGTGATCGAGATCGTGGCAGGACGTATCCTGGCCCCTTTTGTGGGCGTCTCACTCTATACATGGACAAGCATCATCGGCGTGGTACTGGCCGGAATCAGCATAGGTGCGTACTTAGGCGGAAGGATGGCAGACAGGTTTCCCGAAAGGAGGACACTGGGATGGCTCCTGTTTCTCTCGGGGATTGCCACCCTTTGCATTGCGCCAGTGACAAATCTTGTTGCAGGTTACCATTTCCCCACCACCCTTATGCTCCGCATCCTTATTGTGACTACCCTCACTTTTTTCATTCCCAGCTGCATCCTGGGCATGATATCCCCTGTGGTGGTGAAACTGACCCTCAGGGATATGGAGACTGCGGGAAATGTGGTGGGCAGGATCTACGCTGTCTCCACCCTGGGTTCAATCATCGGGACCTTTGCTGCAGGTTTCTTCCTCATTTCCTGGATGGGGACGAGGCACATCATTTTGGTGATGGGGCTGGTACTCATCCTTACGGCGCTGGCATGGGGTTCCCTCTTCAAATCAGGCAAGACCGCCCTCGGACTCCTGATTGTTCTTCCGCCCTTTCTCGTCTGGGGTGTCTTCGGTTTCGGGTTTAAGGCGCCCCTTGACCCATACACAAACTACTACAAGGAAAGCGATTACTTCACCCTAAAGGTAAAGGAAGCCACTGCCTCTGATGGGAAAACACCACTGAAGGCATTGGTGCTGGACAACCTCACCCATTCCTATGTGAACCTTAAAGACCCTCTCCATATCGAATACAAGTATGAAAAGATTTATGCAGAGGTGCTCAAATGGAGGTTTGCAAAGGAAACAGCCTTCAGGAGCCTCACCATCGGGGGGGGAGGATATACCTTTCCCCGTTACATGGAGGTTTCTTATCCCAACGCATCAATTGATGTGGTGGAGATAGACCCGGAGATTACAAGGGTGGTGTATGATTATCTCGGCTTACCCCGGGATACGAGGATAAGGACCTTCAATGAGGACGGCCGCTGGCATGTAATGAACTGCAAAGAGCGGTATGACCTCATCTTCATAGATGCCTATAATGACCTTTCCATCCCCTACCACCTCACCACAAGGGAATTTGCCCAAATGCTCAGGGACATTCTGAACCCCGGGGGGATTATCCTTACCAATATCATCGATAATTTTCAGAGAGGATCGTTCCTCCCCTCCACCATCAGGACATTGAGGGAGGTCTTTGGCGAGAGGAATGTCCACCTCATATCCATAAGCCCTCACTTTGATAAGATACGTTCCAGCACCTTTATCGTACTCACCGGAAGGGATGAGGTAAGCATCAAGGACTTTGAGTCATATCTTAAGAACAGACATGAGGGACAGGCCATATCAGCGGTAGTGCCGGAAAACATTTTAAACGACTATCTGAAAAGGACTTACTCCGTGGTGCTGAGAGATGAGTACGCTCCTGTGGACAATCTCATCGCCCCTGTATTTGAAGAACGCTTCGGCTACAACAGAAAAGACCGCTAGACCCCTTATTCTATTCGCTATCTGTAATTTTCAATGCATCCGAATTGTGCTATAGTCACGACATGCATCTTAAACATATCAGGTCTGTGTAATTGGTGCTAGGTTGCAATAATCGAGAGGGAACAATCACGATGAAAGTATCAGTGATTCTCGCTCATCCCGGTGAGGGGAGCTTCAACCATGCCATTGCAAAAACAGCGGTTGAGCAACTGGAACGCAATGGGCATAAGGTCTTTTTTCATGATCTGTACAAGGAAACCTTCGATCCGATACTCCCTTACAGCGAAATCCCTAAGGGTGCTCCTTTGCTTGAGGAAATTGCAAATCATTGCTCTGAAATTGCTGAAGCTGATGGTATAGTCATTGTGCACCCTAACTGGTGGGGACAGCCTCCTGCCATATTAAAGGGCTGGGTGGACAGGGTGATTCGTCCGGGTGTTGCATACGAGTTTCTTGAGGGGGATTCCGGCGAAGGAGTACCACACGGGTTGCTAAGAGCAAAGGCGGCCATAGTATTCAACACGTCTAATACTGAATCCAAGAGGGAAAAGCATGTCTTCGGTGATCCGCTTGAGACCATTTGGAGGAACTGCATCTTCAGCCTTTGTGGCGTGAAGCGCTTCTGCCGCAGAATGTTCAGTATTGTGGTGACAAGCACGGAAGCTCAACGAAAGCAATGGCTCCTTGAAGTGAGGAATGATATTGACACCTTCTTTCCGAGAGAAGATGTTACTGAATTAATTATTTTCTAACCCCGCCTCACACATTGAACCTGAAATTGATGATATCGCCGTCTTTGACCTGGTAGGTCTTACCCTCCAGCCTCAGGAGCCCTTTCTCCTTGGCAGCGTGCATGGTGCCTGATGCAATAAAGTCTTCATAACCCACCACCTCGGCCCTGATGAATCCTCTCTCGATATCTGAATGGATCTTGCCCGCAGCCTTATGGGCATCAGTGCTCTTCTGTATCGTCCATGCCCTTACCTCGTCCTCTCCCACGGTGAGAAAGGAAATAAGACCCAGAAGGTCATAGCTCACATGGATCAGCTTATTGAGCGCAGGCTCCTGTATCCCAAGATCATCAAGGAATGCCCTGGCCTCCTCTGCAGACAGCTGTGCTATTTCCATCTCGATTTTTCCGCAAAGAGAAAGGGATGCATGCGACCCTGCGCTTAATGAGCCTTTGTCCCTGCTTTTAAAAAAGGTTTCAACATCTTTCTGAATGTTTCTTACCTTCTCGGCATTCAAGTCGCTCTCCCCGATATTGAGCACCACCACCTCAGGTTTTATGGAGATGAACTGGAGGGGCTTCATCGCCCTCTCCTCATCTTCGTCAAAATGTATGTTCCTGAGGGGTATTTCCTTTTCCAGGGCTTCCCTGCATTTCACGAGGAGCCTCTTTTCACCTTCACTGGGCTTCTTGCCCTTCCTCGCCGACTCTTCCATCCTCGCAAGCCTTTTTTCCACAAACTCCAGGTCGCCGAATATGAGCTCCAGTTCCAGTGTCTCGATGTCCTTAAGGGGATTGATTTCATTGAGCGGATGGGAGACCACCTCATCTTCAAAGGCCCTCACCACATGGACGATGGCATCCGCATCCTTTATGAGATCGAATACCTTTCTGTTCTGCTCCGCGTCCCCTTTTGTGAGACCCAGGTAATCAATATATTCCACAGTCGCATAGGCGACCTTCTTTGGTTTATAAATACCGGAGAGGGTATCCACCCTCCTGTCCGGCACCTTCACCACGCCGAAATGCGGCTCACCACTCACTGTGGGATAGAGGGTGGTCTCCAGGTTTTGCCCTGTGAGGGCATTAAAAACAGTGGTTTTCCCTGAGTTGGAGAGTCCGATGATGGCTAATTTCAACGCCGTACCTACATCTGCCGTCTTCCCTCAAGGGCCTTGCTCAGTGTTACCTCATCCGCAAATTCGATATCACTGCCCATGGGAAGACCGTATGCGATTCTGCTCACCTTCACAGGATGGGAA
>Ga0209293_10000222_pt1 | contig 10195 bp, 6 predicted proteins | sample Mud_0915_D1_FD_187690 | JGI IMG/M metagenome (GOLD analysis project Ga0209293, IMG submission 187690) | Wetland microbial communities from Old Woman Creek Reserve in Ohio, USA - Mud_0915_D1 (SPAdes) (version 2) | ecosystem: Environmental > Aquatic > Freshwater > Wetlands > Sediment ... | reverse complement strand
CCGTTCCCGGCGGAGATCCGGTTGAAGATCGGGAAGAAGGAGTTCGTGGTCGTCGCCCTGCGGTGATCTTTCCCGGGGGAGCGCGTTTTTTCCTTGCATCCCTTCGTCGACTCCGGTACAGTCTTTCCTCCCCTCGTCGGCACGACTCGCCTTCGAACGAATTTCCCAGGTTCGGGAAATAACGCTTGACAGGGGAAGAGCGTTTTCGTAGATTGATAAGTCCGGCTGCGCGGAAGAAATCAGGCCGGGTTCCGTCGGATCTTTGAAAACTGAACAGGGAATGCGAGGCGCGAACGGATCTTCTGTTTTGCCCGCTTATCGTAATTAAGTGGAGAGTTTGATCCTGGCTCAGAACGAACGCTGGCGGCGTGCTTAACACATGCAAGTCGAGCGAGAAAGGGGGGGCAACCCCCTGAGTAGAGCGGCGCACGGGTGAGTAACGCGTGGGTAACCTACCCCCAGGCGGGGGATAACTACTCGAAAGGGTGGCTAATACCGCATGAGACCACGGGATCTTCGGATCTTGAGGCTAAAGATCGCACCGGCTTGCCGGTGCTGTCACCAGGGGATGGGCCCGCGTCCGATTAGCTAGTTGGCGAGGTAATGGCTCACCAAGGCTACGATCGGTAGCTGGTCTGAGAGGATGATCAGCCACACTGGAACTGAAACACGGTCCAGACTCCTACGGGAGGCAGCAGTGAGGAATATTGCGCAATGGGGGAAACCCTGACGCAGCAACGCCGCGTGGGTGAAGAAGGCCTTCGGGTCGTAAAGCCCTTTCGGACGGGACGAACGCTCCGCGGTGACAAGCCGCGGAGACTGACGGTACCGTAGGAAGAAGCACCGGCTAACTCCGTGCCAGCAGCCGCGGTAATACGGAGGGTGCGAGCGTTGTTCGGAATTACTGGGCGTAAAGCGCGTGTAGGCGGCCTTGCAAGTCAGGCGTGAAAGCCCTCGGCTTAACCGGGGAAGTGCGTCTGAAACTGCTTGGCTCGAGTACGGGAGAGGGAGGCGGAATTCCCAGTGTAGAGGTGAAATTCGTAGATATTGGGAGGAACACCGGTGGCGAAAGCGGCCTCCTGGACCGATACTGACGCTGAGACGCGAAAGCGTGGGGAGCAAACAGGATTAGATACCCTGGTAGTCCACGCGGTAAACGATGGGCACTAGGTGTGGGGGGTATCCACTCCTCCCGTGCCGAAGCTAACGCATTAAGTGCCCCGCCTGGGGAGTACGGCCGCAAGGTTAAAACTCAAAGGAATTGACGGGGGCCCGCACAAGCGGTGGAGCATGTGGTTTAATTCGACGCAACGCGAAGAACCTTACCTGGGCTTGACATCCCTGGAACTCCCTGGAAACAGGGAGGTGCCCTCGAAAGAGGGAGCCAGGAGACAGGTGCTGCATGGCTGTCGTCAGCTCGTGTCGTGAGATGTTGGGTTAAGTCCCGCAACGAGCGCAACCCTTGTCCTTAGTTGCCAGCATTCAGTTGGGCACTCTAAGGAGACTGCCGGTGTTAAACCGGAGGAAGGTGGGGATGACGTCAAGTCCTCATGGCCTTTATGCCCAGGGCTACACACGTGCTACAATGACCGGTACAAAGGGCTGCAATACCGCGAGGTGGAGCGAATCCCAAAAAGCCGGTCCCAGTTCGGATTGGAGTCTGCAACTCGACTCCATGAAGTCGGAATCGCTAGTAATCGCAGATCAGCAGGCTGCGGTGAATACGTTCCCGGGCCTTGTACACACCGCCCGTCACACCACGAAAGCTGGCTGTACCAGAAGCTGCCGGGCTAACCCGCAAGGGAGGCAGGCATCTAAGGTATGGTCAGTGATTGGGGTGAAGTCGTAACAAGGTAGCCGTAGGGGAACCTGCGGCTGGATCACCTCCTTTCTATGGAGCACATGCCGCATGCTTCGGCGTTGCGGCGTATGCATGATTCGATTCGCGCCTCCTTCCCTGTTCAGTTTTGAACGATCCGCTCCCATGGGCCTATAGCTCAGGTGGTTAGAGCGCACGCCTGATAAGCGTGAGGTCGGTAGTTCAAGTCTACCTAGGCCCACCACGCATCTTGGGCGTGCCGGGGTCGACCGACACCCGGGCCGCAGCGAAGTCGGTTGCCGCGCGGGGGTGTAGCTCAGTTGGGAGAGCGCCTGGTTTGCAACCAGGAGGCCATCGGTTCGATCCCGTTCACCTCCACCATCCTTCGCCCGAAGGGTTAAGGATGGCGGCACCGCGGTTTGGTCGACAGAAGGTTTGATCTACGGAGCGCGGAATTTTGCGCTCCTGCTCTTTGACAACCGATTCCGAATGCGCTGTCCGAAATTCTTTCATGCGTTGAGTAGTGGTCAAGCGAACAAGGGCGCACGGTGGATGCCCTGGCGTCAGGAGGCGATGAAGGACGTGGCAGGCTGCGATAAGCTCCGGTGAGCCGCCTAACAGGCTTTGACCCGGAGATTTCCGAATGGGGCAACCCCCCGCGGCAAACCCGCGGGATCCGTCACTGAATACATAGGTGCCGGAAGCCAACGAGGGGAACTGAAACATCTAAGTACCCTCAGGAAGAGAAAGCAACCGCGATTCCCCCAGTAGTGGCGAGCGAACGGGGATCAGCCTAAACCCGGCTTATGCCAAGCCCGCAAGCGTTGTAGGCCGGGGGTTGCGGGTTCTGTTCGGGCGGATTTGCGGATCCGCCGGGAAGTCAAAAACCGGTACCGTAGTCGAAGCGGCTGGAAAGCCGATCCATAGAGGGTGATAGGCCCGTAGGCGAAACGGCACCGGCTTCCTGGAACAGATACCCAAGTACCGCGGGGCACGAGAAACCCCGCGGGAATCCGGGAGGACCATCTTCCAAGGCTAAATACTACCTGACGACCGATAGTGCACTAGTACCGTGAGGGAAAGGTGAAAAGAACCCCAGCGAGGGGAGTGAAATAGAACCTGAAACCGTGTGCCTACAAACAGTGGTAGCCCTATGCCGGCGGCTTGCCGTCGACAGGGTGACCGCGTGCCTTTTGCATAATGAGTCAGCGAGTTACCTTACGTGGCAAGGTTAAGCCGGAAGGCGGAGCCGTAGCGAAAGCGAGTCCGAAACGGGCGACATAGTCACGTGGGGTAGACCCGAAACCAGGTGATCTACCCATGGCCAGGATGAAGCAGGTGTAAAAGCCTGTGGAGGTCCGAACCGGTGTTGGTTGAAAACAGCTCGGATGAGCTGTGGGTAGGGGTGAAAGGCTAATCAAACCTGGAAATAGCTGGTTCTCCCCGAAATATATTTAGGTATAGCCTCGGGGCATTCAGTGACGGGGGTAGAGCACTGGATGGGCTAGGGGACCTACCAGTCTACCAAACCCAACCAAACTCCGAATACCGTCAACTGCTATCCCGGGAGTCAGTCTACGGGCGATAAGGTCCGTGGTCGAGAGGGAAACAACCCAGATCGCCAGCTAAGGCCCCAAAATATGTGCTAAGTGGAAAAGGATGTGGAAACGCTAAGACAGCCAGGAGGTTGGCTTAGAAGCAGCCATCCTTTAAAGAAAGCGTAACAGCTCACTGGTCGAGTGGGTCCGCGCCGAAAATTCATCGGGGCTCAAGCACATTGCCGAAGCTGCGGGTGGCCTCCGCAAGGGGGTCGCGGTAGGGGAGCGTTCCATTGTAGGTCGAAGCCGGACCGTAAGGACCGGTGGACGAACTGGAAGTGCTTATGCTGACACAAGTAGCGATAAAGCGGGTGAAAAACCCGCTCGCCGTAAGCCTAAGGGTTCCTGGGGAAGGTTAATCCGCCCAGGGTTAGTCGGATCCTAAGGTGAGGCCGACAGGCGTAACCGATGGAAAACAGGTTAATATTCCTGTACCACCATTTCCGCGCTATTACCGAAGGGGGGACGCAGAAGGGTAGGTGAGCCAGCTGACGGACGTGCTGGTCCAAGCCGGTAGGGGGGCTTCCCAGGAAAATCCGGGAGGCCGTTATCTCCGAGAGGTGATGGGGAGGGGCTTCGCCCCGCAAACTCACTGATCCCACGCTGCCGAGAAAAGCCTCGTAGGGAGTTGGAATGGTGTCCGTACCGCAAACCGACACAGGTAGGCAAGGAGAATATCCTAAGGCGCTCGAGTGATCCCTCGTTAAGGAACTCGGCCAATTACCCCCGTAACTTCGGGATAAGGGGGGCCCTTTGGGGTGAGGAGACTTGCTCTCCAGGCTTCAGGGGGCCGCAGAGAAATGGCCGCGGCGACTGTTTACTAAAAACACAGGACTCTGCTAAGTCGTGAAGACGACGTATAGGGTCTGACGCCTGCCCGGTGCCGGAAGGTTAAGGGGCGATGTCAGGGGGGCAACCCTCGAAGCTTCAAACCGAAGCCCCGGTAAACGGCGGCCGTAACTATAACGGTCCTAAGGTAGCGAAATTCCTTGTCGGGTAAGTTCCGACCTGCACGAATGGCGTAACGATCGCGGCACTGTCTCAACGAGGGGCTCGGCGAATCTGAAATACCGGTGAAGATGCCGGTTACCCGCACCTAGACGGAAAGACCCCGTGCACCTTCACTGCAACTTGGCATTGGATTTTGGAATAGCTTGTGTAGCATAGGTGGGAGGCTTTGAAACCGGGGCGCTAGCTCCGGTGGAGCCAACAGTGAAATACCACCCTGGTTGTTCCGGAATTCTAACCTGGGCCCGTAATCCGGGCCGGGGACAATGCCTGGTGGGCAGTTTGACTGGGGCGGTCGCCTCCCAAAGAGTAACGGAGGCGCGCGAAGGTTCCCTCAGGCTGATTGGAAACCAGCCGACGAGTGTAAAGGCATAAGGGAGCTTGACTGCGAGACTGACAAGTCGAGCAGGTGCGAAAGCAGGTCTTAGTGATCCGGTGGTTCCGCATGGAAGGGCCATCGCTCAACGGATAAAAGGTACGCCGGGGATAACAGGCTTATCTCCCCCAAGAGTTCACATCGACGGGGAGGTTTGGCACCTCGATGTCGGCTCATCGCATCCTGGGGCTGAAGTAGGTCCCAAGGGTTTGGCTGTTCGCCAATTAAAGCGGTACGTGAGCTGGGTTTAAAACGTCGCAAGACAGTTTGGTCCCTATCTGGTGTGGGCGTTGGAGACTTGAAGGGAGCTGTCCCTAGTACGAGAGGACCGGGATGGACGCACCGCTAGTGTACCAGTTGTTCCGCCAGGGGCATCGCTGGGTAGCTATGTGCGGAAGGGATAACCGCTGAAAGCATCTAAGTGGGAAACCCGCCCTGAGATGAGGTCTCCCGGGGCTTTAAGCCCCCTGAAGGGCCCTCGTAGACTACGAGGTTGATAGGCCGGGTGTGCAAGCGCGGCGACGCGTTCAGCTGACCGGTACTAATCGCCCGTGAGGCTTGACCACTATTCAACGGATGAAAGAATTCGGACACGCAGGGCGGATCGGTTGGCGCACATGGTTGCGCGGATTTCCAGCTTTCGGTGGCGATGGCGGAGAGGCAACACCCGTTCCCATCCCGAACACGGCAGTTAAGCTCTCCAGCGCCGATGGTACTGCGGGGTTACCCCCGTGGGAGAGTAGGTCGCCGCCGAATTTAATCTTGGGCCCTTGCGCCGGAAACGGAGCAGGGGCCTTTTCTTTGAACATTTGCCACAATCCCGGGGATGACGGAGCGGCGAGACTATGTCCGGTCATAACAAATGGTCGTCGATCAAGCACAAGAAGGGGAAGGCCGACGCCCTGCGCGGCAGGGCGTTCACCAAGATCACCCGCGAGATCATCACCGCGGCGAAGATCGGCGGCGGCGACCCGGAGGGGAACGCGCGCCTGCGGGCCGCGATCCTGGCCGCCAAGGCCGTCAACATGCCGAACGACAACATCTCCCGGGCGATCAAGAAGGGGACCGGAGATCTCGAAGGCGTCTCGTACGAGGAGTACATGTACGAAGGATACGGCCCCGCAGGCGTCGCGGTCCTGGTGAAGGTTCTCACCGACAACAAGAACCGCACGGTCGCCGATCTCCGGCACACCTTCACGAAATACAACGGCAACCTCGGCGAGACGGGGTGCGTCAACTGGATGTTCGGCAAGAAAGGGTCGATCAGCGTCCTCAAGGAGTCCGTCGGCGAGGAGAAGTTGATGGAGCTCGCCCTCGACCTCGGCGCCGACGACGTCGACAACGATCCCGAGTCCCACGAGTTCGAGGTCCGGTGCGAGCCGGAGGCCTTCGAGGACGTGAAGAAGGGGCTTGAGGAGAAGGGCGTGAAGATCTCCTCGGCCGAGGTGGCCATGGTCCCGCAGACCACGGTCCACCTCCAGGGGAAGCCCGCCGAAACGATGCTCAAGATGATGAACGCCCTCGAGGAGTCCGACGACGTCCAGAACGTCTGGGCCAACTTCGATATCAGTGACGAGGACATGGAGGCGTTCGGCTGAGGCGCATTCTCGGGATCGACCCGGGGTCGCTGCGGACCGGGTACGGGATCGTCGACGTCCGGGGGAACGCCGTCTCCCCCGTGGCGTGGGGCGTCATCCGGCTCGACGGCGAGGCGTCCTTCCCCGACCGCCTCTTCCGGATCCATCGCGAACTCTCCGACCTGATCCTTCTCCATCGGCCCACGGAAGCCGCCGTGGAAAAGGTCTTCCTCGCGAAAAACCCCTCCTCCGCCCTCAAGCTCGGCCAGGCCCGCGGCGCCGCGATCGTGACCTGCGGCGCCCACGGCGTCGCCGTCCACGAATACAGCGCCAAGGAGATCAAGGCGGCGGCGACCGGATACGGCGGCGCCCCCAAGGAGCAGGTCGCCGGGATGGTCGCCCGCCTCCTCGGCATCCGCGACCCGATCCCCCCCGACGCCTCCGACGCCCTCGCCATGGCCTTCTGCCGCGCCGTCACCCGCGACCTGTAGCGGTGGATTCCGCTCCCCGAGGTGCCCGCCGGGTCGTGCTATCATAGGTCCCGATGATCGACCATCTTCGAGGGCGCCTCGCGGGGGGCGGGAAGGATTTCGTGGTGCTGGAGTGCGCCGGGATCGGATTCCGAGCGCGCGTCTCCGACGCGACCCGAAAGGAGCTCCCCCCCGACGGTGACGTCTGCCTCCTCCGCACGCACCTCCATTTCCGGGAGGGCGGCGCCGACCTGTACGGTTTCTCCACGGACACGGAGCGCGAGATCTTCCTGGCGACGATCGGCGTGAGCGGCGTGGGCCCGAAGTCCGCCATGACGATGCTGTCGGTCCTCGCCGTCCCCGGCGTCCTGGCGGCGTGCGCGCGGGAGGACGCCGCCGCCTTCACGCGCGTTCCGGGGATCGGGAAGAAGCTCGCCCAGCGGATCGCCCTGGAGCTGCCGGACCGGCTGAAGAAGGTTTCGGTCGATTTCGCGCCGATGGGGGGGGAGCCGACGGATCTCCCGACGGCGCCGGAAGCGCAGGCCTCGGAAGCGCTCGCCGCCCTCGGGTTTCCGCGGACGGAGGCCCAGCTTGCCGTCGCGGCCGTCCGGCGGGAGAAAGGCGCGGATCTCCCCACGGACCTCCTGATCCGGGAGTCGCTGCGCCGGCTGTCGGGGAGGCGGTAGCCCATGACGACGGAACGCAGGGACGCGGAGATGTCGGGCGGACGCATCGTCGATCCCGCCGCCGCCGGCGGAGAGAACACCGTCGACCTCTCCCTGCGGCCGAAGCGGTTCGGCGAGTTCATCGGGCAGTCCGCGATCGTGGCGAACCTCCGGACCTATATCGAGGCGGCGATCGGTCGCGGCGAGCCGCTCGACCACGTTCTCCTCTCCGGCCCGCCGGGCCTCGGGAAGACGACGCTGGCCCACATCATCGCCAACGAGATGGGGGTGGGGATCCGCACGACCTCCGGCCCCGCGATCGAGCGGAAAGGGGACATCGCCGCGATCCTCACGGCGCTGGAGCCCGGGGACGTCCTCTTCATCGACGAGATCCACCGGCTCACCCGCGTGGTCGAGGAGCTGCTCTACTCCGCGATGGAGGACTTCGCCCTCGACATCATCCTCGGGCAAGGTCCGTCCGCGAAATCGATCCGCCTCACGCTTCCGAGGTTCACCCTGGTGGGCGCAACGACCCGCACCGGGCTCCTCACATCCCCGTTGCGCGACCGGTTCGGGGTCCCCCTGCGCCTGGAGTATTACGGGACGGAGGAACTGAAGGAGGTGATCCGGCGCTCCTCCGCGGCCCTCTCCATTCCCGTCGACGACGCGGGAGCGGGGGAGATCGCCCGGCGCTCCCGCGGGACGCCGCGCGTCGCGAATCGCCTCCTGCGGCGCGTCCGGGACTTCGCCCAGGTGACGGGGGACGGCACGATCACCCGGGAAATCGCCGATCACGCGCTTCTGCGGATGGAGGTGGACCGGGAGGGGCTCGACGTGATGGATCGGAAGATCCTGCGGGTGCTTCTCGAGAAGTTCGGGGGGGGGCCCGTCGGCGTGGAGACGATCTCCGCCTCCGTCAGCGAGGAGCGGGACACGATCGAGGATGTCTACGAGCCGTTTCTCATCCAGCGCGGTTTCCTCAAGCGCACCCCGCGGGGAAGGGTGGCCACCCCCGCCGCGTGGAAACATCTCGGGATCGCGGCCCCGAAGACGTCCACGCAGGATTCGCTGTTCGGAGGGACGTGACCGTGTTGACTTCCCTCGGGAAAGGGCTCATCCTCATCGGCCTCCTCATCACCGCGGTCGGTGTCCTCTTTCTCTTTTCGGAAAAGATCGGCTGGATCGGGCGGCTCCCCGGAGATATCACAATCCGTCGCGAAAACGTCACTTTCTATTTTCCGCTCGCGACATGTCTCCTCATCAGCGTGCTTCTCTCCCTGCTGATCTGGCTGTTCCGGAAATAGGCGCCCTGGAGGGCGTCGCGGACGGTTGCAGGTTCACGGCGTCCGGGTATAATGCCCGTGGGGGTGGAAGTGCGCGTCCTGATTGCCTTTTTCACGCTGGCGCTGCTGGGGTTCCCGTCCGGGGGCTCCCTTGCGGGTCCGCCTGCCCCCGGGATTTCGGAAATCTCCGGGACGATCCGTGGCGGCGAGGCCCGGGTCCGCTTTACCCTGCGGAACGCGTTTACCCCCGAAATGGTCGAGGCGTTGAAGTCCGGGATCGAGATCACCTTCAAGACCACCGTCGAGGTCGAGCGGGTCTATAAAAATTGGTTCAACCGGCAGATGGGACAGGTCCGGTACACCCGCTCCGTCCGGTACGACGCCCTGTCGCGCGTCTACCGGCTCCACCGTGACGACGGGGACGAGTTGCTGGCGGACGTCCTTTCCGCGCTTGACCGGATGACCCGGTTCGAGGTGGTCGTCCCTGTGACCGGGGACGTGGAAAAGGGGAAACCGTACCGGGCGCGCGTGCGTGCCCGGCTGGACAAGGTGGGGCTCTCCGAACCGCTCCGATCCATCTTCTTCTTCTCCTCCCTGTGGGACGTCGAGACCGGCTGGGCCCGCGGGGACCTCCAGGCGCCGTGACCGCCCCTCCCGTCGGACAGCCCGCCCCGGACCCGAGCCCGGAAGCCGCGAAAGCGCGCAGGGAGCGGTGGGCCATCGGGATCGTCGCGGTCCTCGTCGCGGCCCTGACGCTCTTCGAGGCCCACCTGGCGGCGGTTGGCGGAACGGTCACGTTCTCCAGCAACATCGTCATCTTCGCGCTGATCAACCTGAACGTCGTCTTCGTCGTCCTCCTGATCTTCCTCGTCACGCGGAACGTCTTCAAGATCCTCCTGGACCGGCGGCGGAACCTCCTGGGGGCGAAGCTCCGGTCCCGGCTCGTCCTCATCTTCATCTGCTTCTCCCTCATCCCGACGGTCCTGCTCTTCATCGCGGCGACGAACATCACGACGACGAGCATCAAGTCGTGGATCGGCGGCAGGGTGGGGCAGGCCCTCACCGGCGCCATCGAGATCGCCCGGGAACGCCTGGAGCAGGATGCCGGGGCCCTTTCTCCGGCCGCCGAGAGCGCCGCCGCCGGGCTGTCGGGGACGGTCGATCCCGCCTCCTTCCCGCGGGTTCTCGAATCGGCCCGGGGCCTGGCCCCCGCCGGCACCGCCCTGCTCTTCTTCGAGAAGGACGCCGAAGTCGCCCGGGACGGCGAGGTCCCGGCGGCGGTGCGGGGGGAGATCCTCACGCGGATCAAGGCGATCAAGGGGGGCGGCGACGGGAAGGGGACCCTGATCGGGGACGGATTCGCCGCCGCCTGGCGCCGCGCCACCGGGGGCGTCATCGT
>Ga0209293_10000220_pt1 | contig 10230 bp, 11 predicted proteins | sample Mud_0915_D1_FD_187690 | JGI IMG/M metagenome (GOLD analysis project Ga0209293, IMG submission 187690) | Wetland microbial communities from Old Woman Creek Reserve in Ohio, USA - Mud_0915_D1 (SPAdes) (version 2) | ecosystem: Environmental > Aquatic > Freshwater > Wetlands > Sediment ... | reverse complement strand
GACTGGAACGGAGCTTATTTCCCCGTGGTGAGGAGGGTTGAAGTCAAATATAAAAACCCAGCAAAGGGAAGACTATTTTCAGTAGGCTTTATTGACCCGGACAGAGCCATGAAGGCAAAGAAAGAACTCTCGGAAAAGGGACGGACCCTTGTAGACGTCATGGTAAAGATCGTGGACGAAGGGAAGAGCATCACCTTTGAAGCCACATTCACATGGTTTATTGCAAAAGCCAAAAGGTAAAAAACAAAGGGCAGATAGGAAGAAGTAGAGATCTGCGTTGACAGATGTTGTAAAGGCAACGCTTGACTATTGCATATACAGTCCTTCTCCACTCCTGAGCAGAAGTGCCAAAAACTGTTTCAAGCTTAAGCGCCATCTCGGGCGTAATGGCTCCGTGCCCATTAACGATCTTGGACATCGTTTTACGGGTTATGCCAAACCGCACGGAAGCTTCTGTAAGCGTGAGCCTCATCGGTTCGAGCCACAATTCCCTCAAAACCTCTCCTCGATGAGCAGGACCATACACGCTGATAGCAGAACCTCCTTTATCTGCTTTGATAGCTATATAATATAACCCAATATGTTCCCTATCCGTGATACCGTTCCCAATAGAACGTTCCCTTTCACAACGTGGGGAATAATAATAGTGTGCGGGATTGTCTTCTTCTTTGAAACCACCCTCCCGCAGGAACTGCTTGAGGAATTCACCTATTATTTTGGGATTGTTCCTATTGAATATACAAAACGCCACCGTCATGGTCTTCCCCTCATAGACTACCTTTCCTTCCTGACCACAATGTTCCTGCATGGAGGATGGCTACACTTTCTCGGCAATATGTGGTTTCTCAAAGTCTTTGGAAGCAAGGTTGAGGACCGTATGGGACACGGAAGATTTCTTGTGTTTTATCTGTTAGCAGGAATCCTGGCTAGTATGTCCTATATCTATTTCAGCCCACGGTCATCCATGCCTGTTATAGGGGCTTCTGGGGCTATCGCTGGTGTCATGGGGGCATACTATGTAATGTTCCCACATGCGAGAATCCTGACATTGATCCCCATCTTCATATTTCCTTGGTTTGTGGAACTGCCCGCAGTATTCTTTCTCGGGTGGTGGTTCTTGATACAGTTATTTTCGGGAACTTTTGCACAGGTGTTACCTGCAGCTGGCGGTGGGGTAGCGTGGTGGGCGCATATCGGGGGATTTATTGTTGGGATTATCCTGATGCCTTTTTTTGCACGGAGATACCGCTGAAGGCAGAGCTTACGGTAACTGCGTCAACTTGGGCACTTCATTTAAAACCCGTAACTGTATTGCCACCTGCTTCTTAGACATTTCGCCACCGTGAAATGTGAATGACAAATTCCATTCCCATTTAGTAGCCATGGCGAGAGAATGGAAATATAAAGTCTTCCACAGATGGTACGACGTGGATAGAAAGGGTGGCACCAAACACTCCTGACTGTTGTCTCCGTAAAGTATTTTTGCGTGATTGTTTACTTGACACAGGAGATATGAAAAGAAGAAGGCAGAGTTCCAAAAGGCTCTGCCTTCTTCCCTGATTTCATCAGACCCTTAATCCACTTTCTTTAGATCCATATTGCATTTGCACTTGCCGGGTTTGTCCGAAACAGTATTGCACATGCAGGAACCTCCGCAGTTGCAGAAATATATCCCCGTTCCCTTGAGGTTCACCCTCTTCACAGGATTGCCGCACCCACATTTCGTAGGGTCTTTTGGGTCAAGGCTGCATTTGCAGCCCTCTGCGCACGTACAGACCAGGGCCTCGTCCCCTTCAATCTTGAGAACATGTCCCCATTTCATGGGTTTATTGCACTTGCAATTTCCCGGCTTGGTGCTTACTGAATCGCACTTACACTCCTTCCCACAATCACAGGAGTAAAGTACGTCCTGCCTTGGCTCATCCGCCTTCGCGCTCACCATGATTGCACTGAGCAGGAACACCGACACTGCCGCAACCAATAAAATCTTTGCTGTGCTCATGTTTCCCCTCCTCTTGGTTTTGTTCCGGCTTCTCTTATCCTTATATCACATACCAGTCTTGCCTGCAACCAGGGTTTTTATGGATGCATTATTGTTATCATATCTGCAGGAGGTGCTGCATATGAAGAAATTTCTGGTCCTGGTTTTGTTTCTCATCTTTTCAATACAATCAGCATATACGGCTGAGCATGCATGGGAGCCAGACCGTTACGGCATTGCCACATCTGAAAAGGACAACACTGCAACAATTTTCGATATAAGAACAAACACAGTTGTAAAAAAGATAAAGACAGGGAGGGTCCCTCATCCTTTGGCATTCACTCCTGACAGCAGAAAACTTTATATTGCCAATCGTGGTGAGGATACACTCACGGTTGTGCGTATGTCAGAATTTAAGGTTACGAAGACTATCACACTAGGGTGGAAACCCAGCTGCATTGCGGTGTCCCATAACGGAAAACTCCTCGCAGTGACAGCGAAAGAGAAATCGGAGATCGCGATAATTGACGTTTCCAGTGATGAGGTGATAAAAAGCATCCCCATCTCCCGATCACAGGAAATGCAGCAGAAGACACCCCTTCATGGATTAACTATGACACATCCCCTGTGGACGGACGATGACAATTTTCTCTATGTCAATAGTGCGCCCGGGAGCATCATTGCGAAGTTAGACGGCAAGACGTTTGATATTGTGTCTACCATGCAAACACCAACGCCTGTGCACGTGATGTATGTCCACAAGGACAAGTTGTATGCCATTGCGCAGGGAAGGCGTATGATGAATCAGCCGCCTGGTGTAGCGGTGTATGATATAGCGACTGATAAGGAGATTTCCTATACGCCCATTCCCCTGAAAGAAGGGGAGCCTGCGCTGGGGCATCACGCCTGTTTTGCCGGAGACATAATGTATTTTGCAAACATGGGTAATACTGCCGAACCGTGGGGATCGACCATCGCACTTTTCGATACAAAGACCATGAAGGTTATCAAGACGCTGGAAGGTCCAAAGGGTGCCGGACATCCCCTCGTAACCAATGACAGCAGGTATGTCTATGTTTCAGGGCATGGAGACAACCGCATATTCATTATTGACACAAAGACACAGGAGGTGGTGAAGAAGATTCGGTTCGGAGAAAAAGAGGGAGTGGGTCATGGGTGTTTTTTTTCCCCTGACGGGAGAAGCTACTATGTGGTTAGCAATGTGGATAATGCGGTATACGCAATAGACACCAGCAAAGGGGAGGTAACAGCAAGAATATCTGCAGGTGAGTTCCCCAATGACATGGCACTCAGTTTTATGGATGCATACAAGTGAGAAAGTGATGAAAGGGAGAGAGAACCAATTGTGAAGAAAACCGACAGGTCATTGCATGAAGAGGGCAAGGGCCAGAATAAGAATACTGACAAGATATGGTGCCCGGAAGGGGGACGTTATCAGTACGTTGAGGTGTGTAGGGCGTCCTGCAAGAAGCCGCACAAATGCGCAGCCTATGCTGAGTACCGGGAGCCGAAGCTGATATAACGGAATGCCCTCATCGAGAAAAAGGATAAGGAAGCACCATCCGCTTCGATGGCTTGTCGAACCCCTGATGGAAGAAGCAAGTTACCTGGAGAAACCCATGTTCGGGTGTGAGGCCTGTTATCTTTATGGGCGTTTGGCGTTAGTCCTTGCAGATGGGGATGAGCCCTGGAACGGTCTGCTTATTCCTACTGAACGGGATTTCCATGGCTCTGTCATAAAGGACTTCAAAGGAGTCGTTCAGCATCCTGTATTGAAGAAGTGGCTATACGTATCCCAATCATCGGAAGATTTTGAAACCATAGCTTCTGAGATTGTGGAGGCGGTCAGGATGAATGATCCCCGGCTTGGAGTTGAACCGAAGGAAAGGGCTTTGAAGAGAAGCAGAAAAACATGAGACGTCTATTGCGCGTGAGAGGTAATTCATGAAGGCATTCCTCGCATCCCTGATTTTCGTTGTCCTTGCAGAGATGGGTGACAAGACCCAGCTCCTTGCTATGGCCTTTGCCTGCAGATTCAGGTGGCAGGTGGTCATGTGGGGCGTATTTGTGGCGACAGCAGCAAACCACCTCATGGCTGCCGCCTTAGGGAGCTATCTGGCAGCCATTGTGCCCATTGAGTATATCAAGGGAGCGGCTGCAGCCTCGTTTGTTATCTTCGGGCTCTGGACAATCAGGGGCGACACCTTGCATGGCGAGGATAAGAGGTACCGCTTCAGCCCCTTCTGGACCGTAACCGTCGCATTCTTTATGGCAGAGATGGGCGACAAGACTCAGCTTGCTACCATTGCGCTGGCAGTTTAATACAACACGATCATTACCGTGTGGCTGGGAACAACACTGGGCATGATGGTGTCCAATGCCCTTGGTGTTATCGTGGGCAATGTGATGGGAAAACGCCTTCCGGAACGGGCCATCAAGTGGGGGGCTGCCCTGGTTTTCATCGCCTTCGGGTGCTACGGACTCTACGAGAATTTGCCCAGGTATATCTGGAGCCCTGCCGTGGTCGTGGGATGCTTCGTGTTGCTCGCTGCATCCCTGTATCTCATTGTGCGCATAGGAGCGAGAAGGGGAGGCTATGTCCCGGTCTGTCCTCCTGGTGAAGTGAAAGAGGACAAGCCAACAACAGAATAGAACGCGTCAGGGACTTGCGTCATTTCCGGTATGCAGAGCTGCAAGTCCTTGGAGAAAAACGGTGAGCAATTGAGTGAATACAAAAGGAGCACGGATAAAACTCCGCGCTCCTTTTTTTTTACGTCAGAAAAGCTATTAACAACGGGTCATGCCCATTGGCAACCAATCTACCTCGCTTGCAATGTAGCCGCCGTTGCCTTCCTCAAAATAGGTTACTGTTACATGGTCCCCGATTTTGAGGTCTTCGAAATGTCCGCTCATATTACACTGCATTACCGCAACACCATCGTCTAATCTAAAGCTCAGTTCATCATTCGGTCCTGCCTGCACAGTTACCCACTTGTAGTTATTGTCAAGCGATAAAATTTTCCCTGTGTAGGTGAATGGTGAGCTTCCGCCAGACGAATATGCAGAGGTCTGATACGCGAACGCCAGCACAAAAAGCGCTGCCAGTGCTACTGTTAAAACCGTTTTTATACTCTTTTTGCTAAGCATAACCTACACCACCTTTCTGTTCCGTTCTTACTGCCAATAGTAAAACCTGGGGTTCTACTATCTTGATTCCATCATATAACAAAGTGCGCATATAAGCAATAACGAAACTATGAGATTCTGGACCGTAAGTGTACCGAATGCTCCCCGTAAATGACGAAAAACGCTTTTTTTATCAAAATTCAAGAATTTGTTCCATTAATCTTTTTCTTGCTTAAAGAAATGCAGGACGTGGAATTCTTGTCTTCTTGAAAACGTGAGAGCGAACAAGAGAAATGTCGCCCATGACCCTGATTCCCTGGTCTCTCTCAAAAAGCGGGGACCTTATCACCATTTTACCCGGACACCTCTTGGAGGCTATCCTCTGTTTGAAATAGCTAGGGAAGTGCAAGCCGGCTGGTCAATTCCGTAACCCCTTGATGTCTCAAGAGATTACATGAATATCAGACTAAAATTCCGTCCTTTATAACACAAAAGTAGGCATTATGTGAAAAAGAGAGACTAGGTAAGCCATAGAGCAGAATTCAAGGTAAATTGATGAGCCTATGCTGTTTCAGTCAATTATAGAAAGAAACACCAAAAATCAAGGCTGGACCGCTTAGTTTCACAGTTGCGAAAGAACATAATAGGGCGCATACTATAATTGTAGTAAGAAAAGAGATGGCTTTTCTCTCTTTTATAGGAAAAGAGGTGGGAGATATGAAAAGCCTATTTCTGATAATAGTTGTGATGATGTTTTTCGTTTTTGTACCAACCATGCTGGCTGCGCAGACTGACCAATCATCAGTGACTAACCCTCCAATATCTCAACCCCTGGTCAGGGAGGGCACGTTTGCGGTAAGACTTGCTGATGCATTGGACGTGGGCAAGCCGGCGAACGAGGCAGAAGCAGAAACCACGTTGAGTGCGGTTGGTATTGCCCCGCGCAATGGCTGGATAGGTGACTACCCTGTGACGCCTGATATCGTAGCAGAACTGCAGGCCTCAGTAAGTGAAGCAGCAGACTCCGGTAATTTGGTCATGGGTAAAGATGCGGCACTTACGGCCTTCAGTGGTGTGATAACAGAATATGGATTGTCTGTACAGGCGGATACCTCCGGTCAGAATTCTGCCGGAATGGCTGCCCCTGCATATCCTGACTCTACCACTGTTTACAACTACTATTACGACGAAGGGCCCCCTGTTGTCACATACTATGCTCCACCTATGGATTATGCATACCTGTATAGCTGGGTTCCCTATCCATTCTGGTGGTGGAATTCCTGGTTCCCTGGGTTCTTTGTGCTGGCAGACTTCCACGTATTTACGCATGGACATGGCCATGGCCACGGCCATGGTGAACATGGAGAATTTGTGAGCAACCACTTCCGTGATTCCAGGACAGGGGGGGTGTCGCGCGTTGACCCTGCGCACAGAGTTGGTGGCGGGACATTTTCAGACAGGGCAGTGAGAGGATGGTCAAGTCCTTCCGGGCAGAGAGGGGCACAGGCAATCTTCAACGGTAGCCGGACTGTTTCCCCAGGAAGGAGTAACGCGGTAGTTACTTCACCCTCTGGAAACGGAAGGGCAACCGTTCTGCCTTCAGGAAACAGGACATATGTCTCACCTTCCGGCAGAAGTGGGATGGAGTCGGGCAATCCGGCGGTAAGAACCAGCACGAGTGGAAACTACTCAGGCGGGAGCACATTCAGCCAGAGGTCATTTGGTTCGCAGTCCGGTAGCTCAAGATCATTCAGTCAGCCTTCTGGCGGGAGCAGGTCATTCCATTCATCCGGGGGTGGCATGGGCTCCTTCAGTGGAGCAAGCAGGGGATCGTTCGGAAGCACCACGAGTTCGTTTGGCGGAGGCGCCAGGGGCTCGTTTGGAGGAGGGGGCAGGAGGTAACCCTCTCCCCAATTCCCCCAACTCTCCTGGATTCGGTCTCATAAGCACACCGCGCCTGCAAAAAATGTCTAGAAAAAGCAAATATGCATAGAAATGCCTTGTTGCAGGGTGCCTTGAAAGTGCGCGGCCCAGTGAGAAGTGGTACAATGACGACGGCTGGTCAGCCGCGGTTATTGCAGACCCGGAGGAACAGCGTGCCCATGGTTAGGTCAGGATAGGGATGGGTGGGAGACACGAAAGGTGCCTGGAGAGGAGCCTTGGAGTCAGGAAATAAAAAAATAGAGTATGTGATTATTGCATCTGCTGCTCTCCTATGCCTTTTGGTAATCAAGACATGGTGGGCCTTTTTTTTTGTTGTGGACTACTCCGACGCCGGATACTATCTTTCATGTGCGGAAAGGATATATGAAGGCTGGAAGCCCTATCGCGATTTCACGGTCGCCTATCCGCCGGTCGGGCTCTATTATTTTTCCTTTCTCAGGGCGCTTTTTGGCGGGGGATACGTACTATATAAAGGTGCGCTGCTTGTTCTGCAGATCATCTCGGCCTTTCTGGTGTATCTTCTCAGCGGAGTACTCGTAAAAAGCAGGTCACTTCGTTTTTGGGGAGCCTTGTTTTTCCTTTTCATCTGTCTTGCCTACGAGGGGTACTTCATTGTCCTGGAGCCTTTTGTCAACGTTTTTTCAGTCATCGCCATTTTATTGCTTATGAGCAATAAAGAGAAGTGTATGTTTTCCTTGATAGCAGGAATTTCCTTTTTCTTGGCTGTTATGTCAAAGCAGTATGCCATCGTTATCATTCCGGTGCTTCTGATATTATTGTTCAAGGATGGAGAGGGTTTACCCTTGGAGTTCAAGTCAGGCCTGAGGAGAACGTTCTTCTTTTTGACAGGCTTCCTCTCTGCGTTTGTTGTGCTTATCTTTTATCTCGATGTTGATGTATGGAGAATGGTTGCGCAGCTGAGGGGGACTGGCTATGGTTCAAACGGAATCGCTGCCATGGCCGCCAGTCTTATGACAATCAAGAATGTATGGATGCCGATAGTAGTGGTATCTGGCCTTATCATGCTATCGAGAAAATTCCGGTTCAGCCTTTTTATTGTGGTTTTATTGTGTCTTTTGAATTTTCTTCTTCTCTATATAAGGGTATATCCTCATTATTACCAGTTGATCCTTCCCTATGCCACGGTGTTGCTCCTATACATTATTCAAGGCGCTCTCTCAGGCAATCACATGTTCGGAAAAACATATCGTTATGTCATATGTATTATTTTCTTAGGTATATCCTTGGCATACACCTTTATCTACATCCTGGACAATGCGGCAGGGGGTAAGCTGTATGAAAGGATGATTCATAGGAAGTACGTCCCTCGCCACATGGCAACAATTAATGATTATGCGGATGTGGCAAGACAAATTAACCGTATTGTCCCGCAAGGTTCTCCGGTTATGGTGATCAACGAACCGATCTTCTCGTACTTGTGCAACTTCAAACCGCCCACGCATGAGCAGGGATATGGGTGGGTTTCCTCTGAGAAGGACAAAATCGATATTGATATGTCCACCATTGACACGATAGTATGGTTCAAGGGGCGCATGATAACGCATGAATTCTTTCTCAAAAAAATCGGGGACAGCCATCGCATGCTCAATTCCTTTAGGCACCGAAATGGCATGCATGTCGAAATATGGGTGAGAAAATGACCATCTTGAGATAATGGTCGGCCTTGCTCCCTCCTTGATTCCTTCTTGGATCCCTGCAAAAAATGCCTAAAGAAAAGCAAAAAATGCATAGAAATTGTTTGTTGAGTTCTGGGATACTTATTCTAGACACTGTGCAAGAAGGACATTTAGGCAGTTGCTGTTTGAACAGGGGCTTTAAGGGAAAGACTATTGATAAGAGTGAGTCCCTTGAAAGCGCGGAGCGCTCTACGAAAGATGATATACCACTTTTAAATCCTCATGCTGATACGCATTTTGGGATCCCTGTGCTATGAATCGGGGACCCAAGAATGCTGAACTGATGAGTGGTTCAATGGCCAGATTCTACGCAATGTCAATAAGAGCACAGCTGCTCCTCATGGCTTTTATCGTGGCTCTTCCTGCCATAGGGATTATCATCTATGCAGGTCTTGAGCAGCGAAAAGAGGCTATCAATAATGCCCGTACCGAAACCAAGAAGCTGGCTGACAATATTGCATTTGAACAGCAGAACATGGTTGCCGGTGCGCAGCAGTTAGTGAGTGCCCTGGCTCAGCTTCCCTATGTGAAGAGTCATGATACTGCCAAGGTGCAGGCAATCCTGGTGGATATCCTCAGACTGAATCCCCAGTATCTGAACCTATTCATAGCTGACCGTTCAGGAATGATGTGGGCTTCAGCAGTCCCCATGAAATCCAGTTTCTCGGTATCTGATAGGAGATACTTCAGAACTGCCCTCTCAAGCGGCCAGTTCTCATCCGGTGAGTACATTATAGGCAGGATCTTCGGCAGACCTACATTAAGCTTTGGCTACCCCTTCAAGAACCAGAAAGGTGAGTTTGACGGGGTCATTGCCGTGAACTTCGACCTGGACTACTGCAGGCAGCTCCTAAAGCGATCGAAACTACCTGAGGGTTCGAGTTATGTGCTTATTGATCACAGCGGAGTGATTTTAAGCAGAGGCATACACCCTGAACCGTATGTGGGGAGGCGTGTCAGTGAGGAAATTTTCAGGGCAATGCAAGCGGGACCTGACAGAGAGACTCTTGTAGGCCCCGGGATTGACAATACTGAACGCTTCTCAACCTATCGCAAGCTGCGCCTCAACACTGAGCAGACCCCCTATATGTATATTCGTGTGGGCATACCTGTCAAGAGCGTAGTATCAAAAGCAAACAGGGCCCTCTTCTACAAGCTGGTGGTGTTTACCCCTTTCCTTCTGACCGCCCTTTTCCTCGGCTGGCTTATAGGGAAACGCTCCATTGTGGACCGTGTCTCAACATTACAGGAGGCCTCACGACGCCTGGCAGGAGGGGATCTGAATACCAGGGTGTCTGATCTTGTCAAAGGTGGCGAACTGGGGAACCTGGGGCAGGCATTTGATGAAATGGCCCGGCTGCTTGCGTTGAGGGAACAGGAACAGCAGACAGGGGCAAAGGAGAAGAAGCTTTTGCTTGAGCAGTTGGGCCAGTCCCAGAAAATGGAATCAATCGGACGTCT
>Ga0209293_10000216_pt1 | contig 10262 bp, 8 predicted proteins | sample Mud_0915_D1_FD_187690 | JGI IMG/M metagenome (GOLD analysis project Ga0209293, IMG submission 187690) | Wetland microbial communities from Old Woman Creek Reserve in Ohio, USA - Mud_0915_D1 (SPAdes) (version 2) | ecosystem: Environmental > Aquatic > Freshwater > Wetlands > Sediment ... | reverse complement strand
ACATGCCCCACTCCGGGAAACGCTTTCGAAACGGGCATTGGGGTTGGCCGCCAGAGGGACAGGGGCACAATTCTTGCGAGTTTTATTCACTTCTTTCGGCACAATCGGCGTCACCACCCCTTACATCGGCTCGGGCATCCCGCACGTCTCGCCCGGGTCCGGGCGGGGCGCCGCGATTTCGGCATGAGGAGGCACGCGATGAAGACGACGAACTTCAAAACCCAATACAGGAAGTTCAGGATGCTCACCGCCCGGTTCTTCAGCTACTGGTTCTTCATCCTCTTCGCCACGGCGGGGGTCGCCATCGCCGTGATGGAGCGCTTCACAAAGGTGCTCGGAGCCGAGCATCTCGAAACCCTCATGATCCTGGTCCTTGCGTATGCGATCCTCGTCTATCTCGTGACGGAACGGGCGAAGGTCCTGGACGATATCCACGAGAACCTCCAGAACGCCAAGGCCGAAGTGTTTCCTACGCGTGACTCCGTCTACATGGCGGTCCCGCTCATCATCGCGCGGGCCTCGGCCGACTCGGGGGGGCGTCGGCGGATCTTCCACGCCGCGCTGCACGGCCTCGGCGGAAAGCGGATCGCGAAACCTTCCCGCCCCGATCCTGTCTTCGAGGTGTTCGACGGCGCGATCGACCGGTGCGTGGTGTCGTCCGGGCCGGGGATGTGGCGCGTCTACGAGATCTACAACATACCGGACGAGGAGAGGCTCGACAGCCTGATGGATCTGATCCGGAACCGGCAGGGCGCCGAGGGGTACGAGGTCCGGGCCTTCGCGCGCACCGAGGGCGTCCCCCACCTCTCCCCGCTGATCATCGGCGACGAGGACCTGCTGATCGCCGCGGACGATCCCCGCTACTACAGGGCGAGCTCGGCGGTGCACCTGCGCGGCCGCGATCCCGTCCGGCTGGCCACCGAGTACTTCTATTCCCTCTGGAACGATCCGCGCATCCGGGTGCTGAAGACGGAAACGGGAGTGGACTGGGACGAGATCGGCGCCCTGCGGGCGCAGTTCGTCGCCGCCGAACGCGAGGGGAGCCCCTCTTCCGCCGCTTGAGCTTGAAGGGTCCGAGTTCTACCCGAAGAACTCCCTGGCGATGCCGTAGATGCCCATGTCGACGGTCTTGAGCGTCGCGGTCGCCTCGGCCAGGGGGACGGCGACGATCCGGTTCCCCTGCAGCGCCGCCATCTTCCCGAATTCGCCGCGGTGGACCATCTCCGTGGCGAAGACGCCGAAGCGGGTGGCGAGCACGCGATCGTGCGCGGTCGGGGAGCCGCCCCGCTGGATGTGGCCGAGCACCACGTACCGCGTCTCGAACTTCGTCCGCTTCTCGATCGCCTTGGAGAGGACCTGGGAGATCCCGCCGAGCCGCACGTGCCCGAACTCGTCCTGCTGCGTCTCCTGGAGGATGAGCTCCCCGTTGGCGCCCGGCTTCTCCGCGAACTGCGCCCCTTCCGCGACCACGACGATGGAGAACGACTTCCCGCGGCTGTGCCGCCGCAGGATCAGGTCGCACACCTCGTCGAGGTCGATCGGGATCTCGGGGATGAGGATCACGTCGGCGCCGCCGGCCATCCCCGAGTACGTCGCGATCCATCCGGCGTGCCGCCCCATCACCTCGACCACCATGACGCGGTTGTGCGATTCCGCCGTCGTGTGGATCCGGTCGATGGCGTCGGTGGCCGTGGAGACCGCCGTGTCGAATCCGAAGGTGAAATCGGTCCCGGACAGGTCGTTGTCGATCGTCTTGGGGACGCCGACCACGGGGAGCCCCAGTTCGTACAGTTTCGCCGCCGCCCCGAGGGTGTCCTCGCCGCCGACGGCGATCAGGGCGTCCAGCCCGAGGATCCGCATGTTCTTCAGCGCCCTCTCGGCCCCCCCGGGGTCCTTGAACGGGTTGGTGCGGGAGGTCCCGATGATCGTCCCGCCGATATGGACGATCCCGGAGACCATCTTTCCGTCCAGGTCCATCGGCGAGGGGTCGAGCAGCCCCTTCCACCCGTTGCGCAGCCCGACCACCCGGGAACTGAGCGTGTCGGATTTCCGGACCACCGCCCGGATCACCGCGTTCAGGCCGGGGCAGTCCCCCCCTCCGGTCAATACCCCGATTTTCATCGCCGACGTTCCTCCCAAACGAAAGTTTTAAAGGAATAAGTATAACAGATATGACAGGTTGCAACTTTCCCCTTGCAGGAAACCCAGTTCATGGTATTTTGGTACTCAAAACCCGTTTTAACAGGGGGGAGCGGTGTCCGTCCTCGTCAAGAAGGAAGAGATCCGGCTGCTCTCCGGGAACGAAGCGATCGCCCGCGGCGCCTTCGAGGCCGGAGTGAAGGTCGCCTCCGCGTACCCGGGGACGCCCAGCACGGAGATCCTGGAAAATTTCGTGCGCTACGAAGGGGTCTACGCGGAGTGGGCCCCCAACGAGAAGGTCGCCGTCGAGGTGGCGATCGGCGCCTCGATGGGCGGCGTGCGCGCCCTGGCGACGATGAAGCACGTCGGCGTGAACGTGGCGGCCGACCCGATCTTCACCGTCTCCTACACCGGGGTGCGCGGGGGCCTCGTGATCGTCACCGCGGACGATCCGGAACTGCACTCCTCCCAGAACGAACAGGACAACCGGCACTACGCGGTCGCGGCGAAGATCCCCATGCTCGAGCCGTCGGACTCCTCCGAGGCGAAGGAGTTCACGCGCCTGGCCTTCGAACTCTCCGAGAAGTACGATACCCCGGTCTTCCTGCGCACGACGACCCGGATCTCCCACGCCAAGGGAGTCGTCCGCCTCGAGGAGCCGGCCGGCCCCGCGTTCCTGCCGGGGTTCACCCCCGACCCGGCGAAATGGGTGATGCTCCCGGTGAACGCGAAGCGCCGTCACGTCGCCGTCGAGGAGCGGACGAAAGCGTTGATCGCGTTCGCCGAGACGTGGGACGGGAACCGGATCGAGTGGGGGGACCGGTCGCTCGGCATCGTCACGTCCGGGGTCTCCTACCAGTACGTGAAGGAGGCGTTCCCCGACGCGTCGGTCCTGAAGATCGGCCTCGCGTGGCCGCTTCCCGAGCGGCTCTTCCGGGAATTCGCCGCCGGGGTCTCCCGCCTGGTGGTGGTCGAGGAGCTCGACCCGCATCTCGAGACGCACGTGAAGGCGCTGGGGATCCCCGCGCAGGGGAAGGAGATCGTCCCGATCGTCGGGGAGCTCGACCCGCGGATCGTCCGGCAGGCGATCACGGGGGAGGCGAACGCCGTGCGCGCCCCCGAATCCGTTCCCCCCCGCCCGCCGAACCTCTGCCCCGGATGCCCCCACCGGGGCCTTTTCTTCGCGCTGAAAAAACTCAAGGTGACGGTGACGGGGGACATCGGCTGCTACACCCTGGCGACCTTGCCGCCGCTCGGGGCGATGGACAGCTGCATCTGCATGGGCGCCTCGATCGGGAACGCCCACGGGATGGAGAAGGCGCTCGGGCGGGACGGCGCCGGGAAGGTCGTCGCGGTCATCGGCGACTCCACGTTCCTCCACTCCGGGGTCACCGGACTCATGAACGTCGTCTACAACCGCGGCAGCTCCACCACGATCCTGCTCGACAACGACATCACCGCGATGACGGGGGCGCAGCAGAACCCGGCCACCGGGAGGACGCTGCACGGAGAGCCGACCCGGCGGACGGACCTTCCGGCGCTTTGCCGCGCGCTCGGCGTGGAGCACGTCTACACGGTGAACCCGCACGACATGGAGCGGACGGAGGAGGTGCTGCGGCGGGAAGTGGCGCGCCCCGAGCCGTCGGTGATCATCACCAAGGCCCCGTGCGCCCTGCTTCCGGAACATCGCAGGAAGAAGCGCCCGGTGTACGAGGTGATCGCGGATCTGTGCACGGGATGCAAGGCGTGCTCCCGGCTCGGGTGCCCCGCGATCGAGTGGGTCCCCTTCACCCCCGAGGAGGCGGTCGCCGCGGGGAAGAAGGCGACGCAGAAGGGGATGGCGCGGATCAGCCCGCTGCTGTGCGACGGGTGCAACCAGTGCCCGCCGTTGTGCAAGTTCCAGGCGATCCTGGAGAGAAAACCATGAGCGTTCCGAAGGGCGACGTTTTCCTCGCCGGCGTCGGGGGGCAGGGGACCCTGCTCGCCTCCGAGATCCTTTGCGACGCGTTCCTCCTGTCCGGGTTCGACGTGAAGAAAAGCGAGGTCCACGGGATGGCGCAGCGCGGGGGATCGGTAACGACCCACCTGCGCTTCGGCCCGAAGGTTTATTCGCCTCTCATCGAGCCGGGGAAGGCGGACCTGCTGATCGCCTTCGAGAAGATCGAGGCGCTCCGGTTCGCCCACTACCTGCGGCCCGGAGGGGCGATGGTGGTGAACGCCCAGGAGATCTTCCCGCCGTCGGTGGCCACCGGGCAGGAGCGGTACCCGCGGGACGTCGCGGAGCGTCTGCGGGCCGTCACGGACCGGCTCCACATGGTCGACGCCCTCGCCGCGGCGTTGTCGTTGCGCGAGGTGCGGGCGGTCAACATCGTGATGGCGGGGGCCGCCTCCCACTTCCTGCCGCTTCCCGTAGCCGCCTACGAAGAGGCGATGATCGCCCGCCTCCCTTCGATGATCGTCGCGGTCAACGTGCAGGCGTTCCGCGCCGGGCGGGCACTGCTCCATCCCGTTGACAGTTAATAGGCATTGAGGTACTGTTTTACCGGATCCCGTCGCAAGGAAGTCTGACTCCCTTGCCCTTCCGAGGAGGAACCCCTTTGACCGACGTCCCGCACCGCTGGTGGATGACCGCTCCGGGTGAGCCGATGGAAAAGGCCGACTTCGACCCGTTTCCGCCGTCCGCGGGCGAGGTGGTGGTCGAAGTGGCCGGGTGCGGGGTCTGCCACACGGACCTCGGCTTCTATTACGACGGCGTGCGGGTGAAGTCGCCCCTTCCGTTGACGCTCGGTCACGAAATCAGCGGCAGGGTGGCGGCCGCCGGCGAGGGGGCGCAGGCGTGGCAGGGGAAGGCGGTGATCGTCCCCGCGGTCATCCCTTGCGGGGAGTGCGAGCTGTGCGCCTCCGGGCACGGCACGATCTGCCGCCGGCAGCGGATGCCGGGGAACGATATCCAGGGCGGGTTCGCCACCCACATCCGGGTCCCCGCGCGCGGACTGTGCCCCGTGGACGAGGCGCGGCTCGCGGCCGCCGGCCTTGCGCTTCCCGACCTCTCGGTGGTGGCCGACGCGGTGACGACCCCGTACCAGGCGGTGGTGCAGGCGGAGGTTCGGCCCGGCGATTTCGCCGTCGTGGTGGGCGTCGGCGGCGTGGGCGGGTACGCGGTGCAGATCGCGCGCGCCTTCGGTGCGACCGTCGCGGCCCTCGACGTGGACCCGCTGAAACTGGATGCCATGGCCGCGAACGGCGCCGCGCTGACCGTCAACGTCCGCGAAGTCCAGGGCCGCGACCTCAAGAAGGCGATCCAGGAATTCGCGAAGAGGAACGGCTCCCCCGACACCCGGTGGAAGATCTTCGAGTGCTCCGGGACCGCCGCGGGGCAGGACACCGCCTTCGGGCTGCTCAATCCCGGGGCGACGCTGTCGGTCGTCGGCTTCACCATGGACAAGGTGGAGCTGCGCCTCTCGAACCTGATGGCGTTCCACGCCCGGGCGCTGGGGAACTGGGGATGCCTGACCGAGCTGTACCCGGCGGCGCTCGATCTCGTGCTGGACGGGAAGATCGCCCTGGCCCCCTTCGTCGAACGTCACCCGCTGAACGAGATCAACGCGGTGTTCGCCGCCGCCCACGCGCGCAGGCTGACCCGGCGCGCGATCCTCGTCCCCGGGAGATGACGATGGGCGCGACCCCCCTTCATGTGGAACTGGAAAAGGACGGCGCCCTTCTGCGCCTGCGCCTCTCCCGGCCCAAGGCGAACATCGTCGACGCCGCGATGATCGGGGCGCTGCGGGCCGCCCTCGGCGAGCACCTGACGGACGCAAGGCTGCGCGCCGTCCTCCTCGAGGCCGAGGGGCCGCACTTCAGCTTCGGCGCCAGCGTCGAGGAACACCTGCCGGGATCGGCAGCCGCGATGCTCCGCGAGCTGCACGCGCTGATCCTTCAGCTCGTAGGAAGCCCCGTCCCCGTCCTGGTGGCGGTGCGCGGCCAGTGCCTGGGCGGCGGCCTCGAGCTCGCGGCCGCCGGCCACCTGATCTTCGCCGCTCCCGGCGCGATGTTCGGACAGCCCGAGATCAGGCTGGCGGTGTTCGCGCCCGCGGCCTCCTGCCTGCTCCCGGAGAAGATCGGCCCGTCCCGCGCCGAGGATCTCCTCTTCTCGGGGCGCAGCATCGGGGCGGAGGAAGCGCACCGGATCGGCCTCGTGAACGCGGTGGCCGACGACCCGTCGCAGGCCGCCCTCGCGTATTTCGAGGAGCACCTGGCACCGCGAAGCGCCAGCTCCCTCCGGCTCGCCGTGCGCGCCGCCCGGTACGACCTCGTTTACCGGATCCGCAGGAAGCTCGCCGAAGTCGAACGGCTGTACCTCGAGGAGTTGATGGCGACCCGCGACGCCGTGGAAGGGCTGACGGCCTTCATCGGGAAGCGCCCCGCGACGTGGGAAGACCGCTGAGAGTGTACCGTCTCGCAAATATCTTGAAGCACCGAGAGCGTCGATGCGCCGCGCCAGGGAGGCGCGCGACTGAGGCGTACCGGGGAGTACGGTGAAGGAGCGCAACGAAGCTGGAGCGGATGCAGCGGCGGTCGAATGCCAAGATATTTGCGAGACGGTGCACTAGCATGTCGAAGCCCGTATTCGTCGGTCTCGACATCGGGTCGTCGCGGACCAAGGTCGCGGTGATCGACGCCGGCCGCGAGGTCCTCGGACACGCCGTCCGGAAATCCGGGACCGACTTTACCGCGACCGCGGCGACGTGCCTCGATGAATCGCTGGAGATGGCGGGGTTCCGCCGCGACGGGATCGCAAGCGCCATCTCGACCGGGTACGGCCGGGCCAACGTCGCCTTCGTCACCACGCGGAGCAAGACCGAGATCGGCTGCCTCTCCCGATGGGGCCGCGATCGTTTCCACGAGGCGATCACCATCATCGACATCGGCGGCCAGGACAACAAGGTCATCAAGCTCGACCAGGACGGGCGGCGGGCCAGTTTCAAGATGAACCGGAAGTGCGCGGCCGGGACCGGGGCGTTTCTCGAGGAGATGTCCCTGCGGCTCGACATCCCCCTGGAGGCGATGGACGGCCTGGCCCGCCAGTCCCTGGAGATGGTCAAGCTCGGGTCCTACTGCACCGTCTTTTCGGCGACGGAGGTCCTCGAGAACATCCGCCACGGGAAGAAGGTGCCCGACATCGTCAAGGGGCTCTTCTACTCGGTCGTCAAGAGAGTGCTGGAGATGGACTCCCACGCCGGCAGGGTCGTCATGACGGGGGGAGTCGTCGCGCACAACCCGTTTATCGTCGAGATGGCCGGGGAGATGGTCGGCCAGCCGGTCGTGCTCCCCGAGTTTCCGCAGCTGGCCGGCGCGATCGGCGCCGCCCTCTACGCCCTGGATGAAGCGGATCCGATCGGGATCCGGAACGACATTCCCGCGGGAGAGACCGATGGCTGAAGAGAAGAAGACGACGCGAAAGAAGATCCAGGCCGCCGACACGATGAACAGGATCATGGCGGACTACTTCTACGGGCTGAACGAGGCGGCCACCACCGGGAAGCGGAAGGTCGCGTGGTGCACCAGCGTGGGCCCGGCGGAGCTGCTCCAGGCGCTGGGGTTCGCCGTGCACTTCCCCGAAAACCACGCCGCCATGCTCGGCGCCACGCGGATGTCGACCGACCTCATCCCGGCGGCGAACGCGATCGGCTACTCCCCCGACATCTGTTCGTATCTCACGGCCGACATCGGCGCGTACCTCAAGGGGATCACCCCGCTCGCCAAGGCGTACCCGGGGATCCAGTCGGTGCCGAAACCGGACGTCCTGGTCTACAACACGAACCAGTGCCGCGACGTCCAGGACTGGATGGCCTGGTACTCGAAGAAACTGGGGGTCCCCTCCATCGGGGTCACCTCCCCCAAGAACGTCAACGACGTGACCGACGCCCACATCGACGACGTCACCCGGCAGATCGAGGCCCTGATCCCGACGCTCGAGGGGATCGCCGGGGTGAAACTCGACATGGACCGGCTGCGGGAAGCCGTCTCGCTTTCGCGCGAGTGCACCGAGCTGTGGAAGCAGGTCCTCGAGACGGCCAAGGCCTCCCCCGCCCCGATCACCTTCTTCGACGGGACGATCCACATGGGGCCGGCCGTCGTCCTCCGGGGGACGCGGGCGGCGATCGACTACTACAAGCTCCTCCTCGCCGAGCTCGAGCAGAGGATCCGGGACGGCGTGGCGGCCGTCGACGGGGAGAGCTCGCGGATCTACTGGGAGGGGATGCCCGTGTGGGGACGCCTGCGGCAGCACTCCGAGCTGTTCGCGGGCCTCAAGTCGGCGGTCCTGGCCTCCACCTACTGCAGCAGCTGGATCTTCCCGTCCTTCGACGGGAGCGACCCGATCCGGAGCATGGCGAAGGCGTACCTCGAGCTGTTCATCGTCCGCTCCGACCGGTACAAGGAGAAGTACATCAAGGAGATGATCGAGAAGTTCCGGATCGACGGGATCATCTACCACGACGCGAAGACGTGCCCCTACAACTCGAACAGCCGGTACGGCCTGCCCGGACGGGTGGAGGCCGACACCGGCGTCCCCTCGCTGGTAATCTCCGGCGACCTCAACGACCTTCGCTGCGTCTCCGACGAGCAGACGAAGACGAACGTCGAGGCGTTCATCGAGCAGATCGCGGAGGGGAGATAAGATGCTGGACGCGCTGTTCAAGCCGAGAGCGGTCGCCATCATCGGCGCATCCACCAAGGAGCTGTCGATCGGGAACGTCATCCTCCGGAACCTCCAGGAGTACGGCTACAAGGGAGGGATCTACCCGATCAACCCGACGGCCCCGGACGTCCGCGGCATCAAGGCGTACAAGTCGCTGGACGAGATCCCGGGAGCGGTCGACCTCGCGCACATCATCATCCCCGCCAAGCTAGTTCCGCAGGCGATCGAGGAGTGCGGGAAGAAGGGGGTCAAGGCGGTCGTCATCAACTCCGCCGGGTTCAGCGAGATGGGCGAGGAGGGCGCGAAGCTCCAGGCGGCCTTTCTCGCCAACGCGAGGAAGTACGGCGTCCGGGTGTTCGGCCCGAACTGCCAGGGGATCATCAACACGGACCCCGCGCTGAAGGCGTACTGCAACTTCACCTTCACCTACCCGGAGCCCGGGTCCGTTTCGGTGGTGGCCTTGAGCGGCGGGGTCGGCGCGCTGCTCATGCAGGGGCTGTTCGACCTGGGCGTCGGCATGCGGATGTACGCCTCCAACGGAAACGCCTGCGACGTCTCCATCCCCGAGATCCTCCGCTACTGGGGGGACGACGCGGGGTGCAAGGCGATCGTCCTGTACACGGAGGGGTTCTCCGACCCGAAGGAGTTCCTCGACGTCGCCCGGGAGGTGGCGAAGAGGAAGCCGATCCTCGCGATGAAGGCCGGGCGCACGATCCAGGGCGCGAAGGCGGCCTCGTCCCACACGGGCTCCCTGGCGGGGGTGGACATCGCCACCGAGCTGATCTTCGAGAAGACCGGCATCCTCTCCTTCGGGGACGAGGAGGAGATGTCCCGGGCGGCCATGGCGTTCGCGGCCCAGCCGATCCCCGCGGGGAACCGGGTCGGGATCATCACGAACACCGGCGGGCCGGCCGTCATCGCGACCGACGTCCTCGTCGCCGCCGGCCTCGACGTCCCGAAACTCTCCGACGCGTCGATCGCGCGGCTCAAGGCGACCCAGTTCCCCCAGGCGGCCCTCGAGAACCCGATCGACGTCGTGGCCACCGCCGGCGGCCCCCAGTTCCGCGCCGCCATGGACGTTCTCCTCGACGACGACGGCGTGGACGCCATCTTCATGAACTTCGTCACCGCCCCCTTCACCGACACCCACGCCGTGGCGCGGGAGATCGCGGCGGTCAGCGCGCTGGGGAGGAAGCCGATCGTCTGCAACTTCATGACGGACCTCAGCCAGGAGCGGTACCGGATCACGATGCGGATCCTGAAGGAGGGCGGCGTCCCCTTCTACGCGAACCCGACGGCGGCGGCGAAGGCCCTCGGCGCCCTGGCACGGTACGGGCGCCTCCGGCGGCGCGACATCGGCAAACCGGAAGCGCCGTCCGGCGTGAACGCCGCGAAGGCGTCGGCCGTCGTCGAGCAGGCGCGG
>Ga0209293_10000215_pt1 | contig 10262 bp, 8 predicted proteins | sample Mud_0915_D1_FD_187690 | JGI IMG/M metagenome (GOLD analysis project Ga0209293, IMG submission 187690) | Wetland microbial communities from Old Woman Creek Reserve in Ohio, USA - Mud_0915_D1 (SPAdes) (version 2) | ecosystem: Environmental > Aquatic > Freshwater > Wetlands > Sediment ... | reverse complement strand
CGATGTGTCTTTATCCAATCGGTGCACGATCCCCGGTCTTAAGACGCCATTAATCCCGGCGAGATCTTTGCAATGATAAAGAAGGGCATTGACCAATGTGCCGCAAGGATTTCCATAAGCGGGATGCACAACCATTCCGGAAGGCTTGTCAATGACGATGAGGGAGGGGTCCTCATGAAGGATGGTCAGGGGAAGGGGTTCTGGTTGGAGAGAAAACGATTCAGGAGGGGGGAGGCTTCCTGAGATCCTATCCCCCGTTTTTAGATGTGCACTGGGTTTGGTCGGTTTTTGGTTTAAAAGGATGTGATATTTTTGAATCAAATTTTTTGCATGAGAACGGGAGAGATTGAGGTCGGCTTCCGAGAGAAATTGGTCGAGGCGCCTTCCCCGGTCCTTTTCCGTAACCTGAATGGAGAAATGTTCGCCTGCTTCATTTTGGGCCAATGAATTCCTCGTGGTGGTTACATCCCGGACGAAAAATGGAATCACTTTATTTTTCCCTCTCCCTTGACGGGAGAGGGCTGGGGCACGCGGCGCAAGCGCCTGCGCTGCACGTGAGGGTGAAGATGGGCTCTTCCCCTCCCTTCATCTCCTTCCATCAGGAGAGGGGAGACCTTCCTGAGTTTTGATAAAGTGGGTTTGATATTTTGAGTCTCTATGGAATTTAAAGCAGGTCATTTTGGCACTGCTCTTAGCTTTTGGTTATCTGCTTTACCGCCCTTTCAATTCCGGCGGCCAAAAGCGGAATCTCTTCATTGAAGACGGTTCTCATATCCAGAATCAATTCCTCTTTGCTGATTCGAGAAATAATCGGAGGATCACCCTTCCTTAAACTTTCTTCGAGGCTGTTCACGGAAAAGTCGAGAGGTTTGACGGCAACCACAACGGTTGGAAGTTCTTGAAGGGGAAGGGCGCCTCCGCCCACCTGGGAGACATCTTCTTTCAAGGAGATCGTCATCCTCTCATTCGTCATCCTCGACAACCTTTTCAGCAGCCGTTTTCCTCTCTTTTTTAGCTTCCTCATATCCAAACTCAACATGCTAAGAACGGGAATCTCTTCCATGGCTCTCTTCTCGTCGAAGTAGAGAAGCAGGGTCGATTCGAGAGCGGCCAGGGTGAGTTTGTCAATGCGAAGGGCTCGGGTCAAGGGATTGATCTTGAAGAGGTCCAGAATGTTTTTCTTCCCCAGAATAATTCCTGCCTGGGGCCCTCCGAGAAGCTTATCACCGCTAATGGTGACCGCATCCACACCCGTTTTGATCGTTTCTTGGACGGTAGGCTCCTTCTCCAATCCATGCTGGGTGAGGTCTATGAGACAGCCGCTTCCCAGATCATCCACGACGGGGAGCTGATGTTCCCTCCCCAGTTGGACCAGATCTTGAAGAGAGACCTCGGAGGTAAATCCCATCACTCTGAAATTACTGGTGTGAACCTTCAAAAGCAGAGCCGTGTGAGGGCCAATCGCCTTTTGGTAATCGTTGAAATGGGTACGATTGGTCGTCCCGATCTCCCTGAGCAAGGCCCCGCTTCGTTTCATGACATCGGGGATGCGAAAAGCCCCTCCGATTTCGACCAGTTCTCCTCTCGAGACGATCACTTCCTTGCCGTCTGCAAGGGTATTCAAGACAAGCAAGACAGCGCCGGCATTGTTGTTCACCACCAGAGCGGATTCCGCTCCGGAGAGCCGACAAAGGGTCTCTTCGACGTGTGTGTATCGGTCTCCCCGTTCGCCCCGTTCGAGGTCGTATTCCAAATTGGAATAGGTTTTCGACACCTCCACCAGATGTTTAATCGCGGAAGGATGGAGTGGAGATCTTCCCAGATTGGTGTGGAGGACCACCCCGGTCGCATTGATCACTCTGCGGAGACGGGGCTGAATCTGAAGATCGATTTCTTTCTGGAAAAGCGGATAGAGGTTGTCAAAAGTGAAAAAGGCCTCTCCGAGTTTTGGGAGATCTTGTTTGCGGAGAATGTCATCGCGCACCCGCTCCAATCCCTTCCGGATGGCTTCGACCACAACATTGCGGGGATGGACCTTTAAGAGGTCGACGACCTGAGGTCTTGAGAGGAGTTCATCGACGCTGGGAATCTTACGGAGCGCCTGTTGACGAAGGGACGGAGACATTAGGCTTCCTCCTCATCAGGAGTGTTTTAAAGATCTTAAGGAAGTTCATCCGAATGAATCGCGTGGGCCACTCCAGTTCTTTTTTCTCACAGATCGTGGACATGCTGTAATGACGGAGGGCGTGCCGTCCGCTGGCGATGGACTCCAAGATGCGTTCTCTCTCTCCGGCATCCGGAAGAGCCATGATCCGGTCGATCTCCTTCATCATCCGGACGGACGCGTCAAGCCTGATCTCGACCGATGCTGCGGTCTTCGGGTCGATCAGCCCGAATTGGGCCTTCAGTTGGTTGAGTTTTTTTCCGGCTTCGTAGGTGCTGTAAACGATCTCATCCCGACTCATCCATTCCGTTTCGTAGTTGAGGACATATTTCCAGCTGGGAGCCAATGAGGCCTGACGGTGTTCTTCCACTGTCCGACAAAGCAGGCGGTATCCGTATTTTTCGGGCGCTTCAAAGACGGCACTCCCGGGATCCAAAAAGGGGGCCAGGGGAGAAACGAAAGGGAAAAGTTTGTTGTAAGAGCGAAATCGTTCCAATAGGGAATGACAATAATCGACCGTTTTTAGAACGGATGAATAGGTTTGTTTTGGAAGGCCGGTCATGAAGAACAGATCAATCCGCTTCGAACCAAGATCGACCGCATCCCCGATCATCCTTTCCAGCGATTCATTGTTGTAGGGCCTTCCGAAAGCCCTCCGGACTTCTTCGTCGTGAGACTCAGGAGAGATTTCGATATTGAAGTTGAGAATGGAGTCAGCGATCCTTTTCAGTTGAGCCCTCGTCGGAGGAACAAAAAATTCAAAAGCGATATGGTTCGTCATGGGCTTCCTCTTCATCTCCTGAAGAAAAGTAAACCCATATTCCTCTCCGGGTTGAAAGATGTCGCCGATGATCATCACCGGGGCATGAAGGTGATCCGAGACATTGAAGATATCCTGCGCCAGGTATCTTGGGTTGCGATAGGCTGGTTTCCCCCGGTTGGCCATCTTTCGAAAGGTTTGCGCCGAGCCTCCGCAAGTTCTGCAAGAGTAAGTGCATCCGCGGCAGGTGAAGACGGCGGTCACAGGATAGGTATACCAGTCGATGAAAGGCTGGTAGCCGGTGGGGTCGGCATACCTCACCACTTTCCTCATGATGTGACTGTAATCGATCGTCATCTCGTCAAGGGTTTCGGGGACATGGGTGAGGGGATTGACCTGAATTCGGTTTTCTTGATCCCGGTAGCTGAGGTTGGGAATATTTTTGAACTCTCCGCCTTTCTTGATGGCTCGAAGGAGTTGGACCAACGGTTTCTCCGTAGAATCTCCTCGCATCACAAAGTCAATAAACGGATATTGACGGAGTAACTCTTCATGATAGTAAGTCGCAGAGAGCCCGCCCAGGATGACGGGGATGTCGGGGTGGAACCGTTTGATCATTTCCGCGAGGGCCAATGTTCCCTGGACATGAGCCATCCAATGGAGATCGATCCCGAAAGCCACGGGCTTATTTTTCTGGATGAGCCGCTCCACATCGAATTTCTCATTTTTCAGCATCTTCATGGCCACATTGATGATCCTGGCCTTGAGACCATGGCGCTCCAAATATTCTGAGAGGCTGGCAAACCCGATGGGATACATTTCAAAGATGGGGGTGGAGGGAACGACATCGCTGATCGGACCATGGATCCCTGGCCGCTTTCTGAAGTCGTAAAGGGTGGGGGGATGTAAAAGGATGAGATCAATACTTGCCATCGTTATGACTTTGGAGAGACAGGATTTTCTGTAGCCTGGGTCTTTGCCTTATAAGCTTCAATCATCTTTCCGATATCAGGATCGTCTTTCATCTGTTCGTGCAGTACAGTGATTTGATTTATAAATTGGTTTTTACTCCGGAGCTGCTTCAGGGTTCGTTCCGCCTCCTCTTTGGCTCTTCGCAACTGAGTTCTTTCAACCTCTGGTATCCCCTTGGAGCTTAATCGCTCATCGTACCTTTTGAGGTTGTTCTCCAAAGACACTCTTGTTGCCGAATTATAAAAGATGGGTTCCTTGTTATAAAAGAGAAGATTGAGCCTTCCTCCAAACATTCCCCGAGAAGCGGTCTGAAGAATAATGATGTTTTTGATGACTGGAGGATAGGGGAGATTGATCCCGGTATGAGCGCCCAGGATCAGATGGATTCCCGGGACTGTCTGAGCCACCCGGATATCGTTCTGGTAGCCAAGATGGCTCAGGAGGATGATCAGGTCGGTTTTGGGTTTGAGTTCTTCGACCATGGCCTTTGCTGTTTCGAAGGGTAAACGAAAATTCAATCCCTTCTTCCGAGGGTCGGAAGGGTTTACAAAAAAATCGGGTGAGAGAAGGCTAAACAGACCAATTCGAAGGCCGTTGATTTCCTTAATCAGAGAGGTGTGAAAAAGATTTTTGCCTGATGTCTCATCGAGAAGGTTGGAACTAAGCAACGGGAAGTTAGCCTTCCTCGAAATTTCCGATAGAAATTCCTTTCCTAAGGTTAAATCATCATCCCCAATTCCCATGGCATCGTAGCCCATGACATTGAAACTCTCGACGATGAGACGGGCCTTTTCGGCCATGCCGGCGAAGGCGTTTTCCGGGAGGGGATTCAGATATTTCTTGAAAAGGAGATCGCCCGCATCTAAAACGAGCATTTCCTTTTCACTCTGCCGTAAGTCCTTTATCCATGCTCCTCTTCTGGCCAGACCGCCAGCTCTATTCTTCTCCCCTCAGGTCGGGCAGGGGTCAATCTCACCGTTGATATTATTGCTGTAAAGGATTGTGAGAGTCTTTGGCGGGGTCTTACTCTGCGCAGAGGCGTGGTGGTTCGTCCCCAAGCACCCCAGAATTAAAAAGAAAATAAATAAGAGTTTCGTCTTCATCGATTTGGCAGAATTCTACGATCCGTTTTTCCCAATCGATCTAATTTATACCCCATCCCTCGTCTGAAAACAAGTATCAATCGTTCGTCAGCCAACCCCTCTCTTTTGATACCCGCCTGTATCTTTCCTCCATGATGATGGCGGCACAGTCTCCAAGAGAAAGGGGGCAATCGGTTTATTTTCTATGTCATCCAGGGGTTGGGAGCGGGTCTCTTGTAACCTTTTTGGGAGGCTAAAATATCCAGGTGGGGAGTGGCAAGATCTTCTAAAACCGGATCTGACTCCTGGAGGTCTCTGGTGTCGATGGTTTTAATATATTGATGACATTTGTCACAAAGATCGATGCGATGGGTTTCCTCGCCCTCTCCAAAAAAATAATGGAGAGATTCCTGATCTTTGTTTTTGCAGAAAGGACAGGAGATCCGATCCATTCTCCACTGATAACCGCAATAAGAGCAAAGGAGATACCGCTTTCCCGCCTCCTCCTTCAACAGGCTTAAAGTGGGGAGCGATCCACATAAGGGGCAATATCCCTTCAGCCAGGTTTCGGGATCGAGTTCCCTGCGAAGCTGTTCCACTCCTGCTTCGACCGAAGGCCTGATGCTCGTCTGAATCAAAAATAAAAATACATCTTTGTCCAGTCCAAGTTCTTTGACCCTTTCCTCGATCCGTTGCTCCTTTGATCCGCCCGTTAGCAATTTCTTCAAATCTATTCTTTTATCGTGAATCGCTTCTTTGATCTTTTTTATCTGCGCAGCCATGTGAGGATTTGTTTTCCTTCCGAACTGACAAAGTGTTTCGAAGAGCTGAACAGACGATTCAATATCCAATGGAAAATCTTCTTTCCGGATCAATGAAAACCCTTCTTGGGAGAGGAGTTTTTTCCATTCCTCCTTGAGTTGTATGGAAGCAATCTTTAACGAAGCTTTTGCCTGTTCTTGCGCTTCTTTGACGCTTTGATAGAAGTCCAGAATCTTTCCGTAGCCGGGTCTTTTCTTCTTAATCTGTTGAATCCTCTCTCTTAATCTGTCCAATTGAACCTCCGATTTCAAAAAATCTCCCCCTCCCTCGGCGGGAGGGGGAGAAGATTGATATCTCCACCCTCACCCCAACCCTCTCCCCTGCCTTCGCCCCGCAAGGCGGGACTTCACGCAGGCAGGCATCAAGGGGGAGGGAAAAGACTGTTGATGATGGGTGGTAGTGAAAAAAACGGGCCTGTTTCGTGACTCCCGCTCGAAACAAGCCCTGGGTTTCCCCCCTTAATAAACTTTTTCCCTCGCCCTTCCCGTTCGGCTGAACTCGCGACGAATCCCTCTCCCCTGCCGGGGAGAGGGATGGGGCGAGGGCAGGGTTTCATCCGATCATGTGTCGAAGATCTCTCAAGGGTTGAAAGAGACGTTTAAGCGCCATCTTCCTTGTGATCCCTATGGTATTCTCCGCCACGGCGAATTTATGATACTTCTTGGGATCATCCACAAGAAGATAGATTGTCCGAACGTCTTCTGGATTGGCAAGCATGGCATCTTTATAAATCCCTTTAACCTCTGCCAGCCTTTTATTTGCCTTCTCAAGTATGTCCTTCCGATCGCCAAAATTCATTGTCCCGGTCGGGCAAGCCTTGACGCAGGCAGGAAGCATCCCTTCTTTGATTCGGTCGATACACATGGTGCATTTCGCCATGACGCCCATTCTCTCATCCCAGCGAGGAATATCGTAGGGACAGGATTCTCGAATGGACTTAAAATCGGCGGGCTTCACTTTTATCTTTGGATTAAAGACTACTGCGCCCGTGGCCTCATCCTTGACAATGGCCTTGGATCCCGAAGATTCAGCCGTGGACAGGCAGGGTGGTTCCATACAGTGTCTGCACTGATCAGGAAAGAAGTACCACTTCGGATTCCCATCCTCTTCGAACTCGCTGAACCTCACCAGCTTAAATGTGAAAAAGCTCAGGTCCCCAGGGTTCTGATGACTTCCGGTCTGGAAGGTTTTGGTCCCCGGATTCTTATTCCATTGCTTGCAGGCGATCTGGCATCCCCGGCAGGCTGTGCATTTGGTCGTATCGATGAAAAAAGATTTATCCGCCATTTAAGTCACCTCCTTTAACTTTTTGCCGGCTTCTTCGCCGGTCGTTTGGCCAATTTGCTTACATTGACCATGAAAGCCTTCGATTCGGGGATCATCGTATTGGGGTCCCCGATCGTTGGGGTGAGCAGATTGGCACTCTCCCCACCATCCTTCGGATGGAGCCAGCCGAAATGCCAGGGAAGTCCTACTTGGTGAACGGCTTGGCCGGCGATGTTGAAAGGCTTTAAACGGGAAGTGACGATGGCCACTGCTTCAACTTTTCCCCGGGGCGATGCGACAATCACCCTGTCACCGTTTTTGATCTCCCTCAGTTTTCCCAATTCCAGACTCATCTCGCAAAAAATCTGAGGTTCAGCCTCGATGAGCCAGGGAAGCCACCGGGTAAGTACACCGGTCTGCCAATGTTCGGTAACCCGATAGGTGGAGCAGACGAACGGAAATCTCGGATCGCAAGTAAGGAACGTATCCAAACCCCCTTCAAAGACTTTGATGACAGGATTGATTCTCTGGCTGGATATTAAGTTCTTTTCAATAGGGCACTCCAGAGGTTCATAGTGTTCAGGGAACGGTCCATCTTTTAGCCCAGGTCCCAAAATGGAGGCAACACCATCCGGTTTCATGATAAATGGATAGGCTCCGGTGGTCCCCATCGGAGGTACCGCATTATCAGGCACATCCCCGATCCATTTCTTTTCAGCCCCATCCCATTTCAGGAGAGGACGCATGGGATCACGAGGGTTTCCGTCCAAATCCACAGAAGCCCTATTGTAAATGATCCTTCGATTGAGAGGCCAACACCATGACCACTCCGGATAGAGGCCTAAGCCCGTTGGGTCGGTTTTCTTCCTGCGGGCAGCCATATTGCCGGCTTCGGTGTAGCTGCCTGAATAGAGCCAGTTGCCGCAGGAAGTGGTCCCATCATCCTTTAAAGGGACAAAATTGGGAAGCAATTTGCCAGTCGTAAGGTCGTAACCATTAATCTCCTTGGCTACTTTGTGAATATCGAAATGACCGTTGGTCTCATAATCCCACTTTAAGTTCAAAATCGGCTCTGAAAAAGGGCCTTTACCCTTCTCGTAGAGAGCTCGGACCTTCTTAAACAACTCATGGATGATATCGCCGTCAGGTTTGGCCACTCCCGGTGGATTGGCGGCTTTATAGCGCCACTGCATCCAACGGCCGCTGTTGCTGATGCTTCCTTCTTTTTCTAAGAAAGCTGCGCAAGGAAGCTGGAAGACTTCGGTTTTGATCTTCTTTGGATCCATTCCCGGGCCCTTCCAGAAAGATCCAGTCTCATTATCGAAGACATTCACATTGACCATCCAGTCAAGCTTCGTTAATGCTTGACGGGCCTTCCCCGCGTTGGCGCTTGAACAAGCCGGGTTCATCCCCCACGCAAAGAAACCGGTGAAAGATCCCTTGTACATTTCGTCAAAGAGATTCAACCAGGAAGCGTCTTGACCTGTATCGAGTTTCGGCATCCAGGCATAACCGAATTCATTCTCTTTTGTAGCTTTATCCCCGAACATCGTTTTTAAGAAACTGGCCACATACTTAGGTCGGTTCTTCCACCAATTGATACTCCTGGGGTCCTTCGAGGCCGGGGTCGTTTTATTGTAATCGGCTAAGGTTGCTAATTGAGCCTGAGGATTGGGCAAATATCCCGGCCAGATGTGAAACAGGAGTCCCGCATCGGTCGAACCTTGGACATTCGATTCGCCTCGAAGGGCATTTACGCCTCCGCCTGCAATGCCCATATTTCCAAGAAGCGATTGGATGATGGACATGGCCCGGATATTCTGAACGCCCACGGTATGCTGAGTCCATCCCATGGCGTATAACACGGTTCCGGCTTTATCCGGAGCGCCAGTGGTCCCATACGCCTTATAGACTTTTTCCAAATCTGCCATTGGGGTTCCTGTGATTTCCGAAACCTTCTGGAACGTATAGCGGGAATAATGTCTTTTGAGAATTTGAAAGACACAACGAGGGTCCTGCAGGCTCATTTCCCTCTTTGGAACCCCCTGTTCATCCTTTTCTAATGCCCAGGTAGATGCATCGTAGGCACGTTTCGTGGGATCATATCCCGAGAAAAGGCCATCGTCGAATCCGTACTTGGGATTTACGATGAAGGAAGCATTGGTGTAGTTCTTGACGTAGAACTCATCGTAGAGATTGTTGTCGAGGATGTACTTGATCATGCCGCCCAGGAAAGCAATATCAGTTCCTGAACGAAGTCTGACAAAGATATCCGCCTTAGTCGATGTTCGAGTGAATCTTGGGTCCACATGGATAAAGATCGCCCCTTTGTCCTTGGCTGCTTGGATCCATTTGAATGAAACCGGGTGATTTTCGGCGACATTGCTACCCATGTTCAAAATCACATCGGCATTTCGAAAATCGTTGTAGTGATTGGTCATCGCACCGCGTCCGAACGACTCTCCCAGAGCCGCTACAGTGGCGCTGTGTCAGATACGGGCCTGATGTTCAATATAGACGAGCCCCAGTGCCCTGAGGAACTTCTGGTAAAGCCAGCATTCCTCATTATCCAGGGCTGCGCTTCCAACAGAGGCGATGCCATTGGTTCGATTTACAATCTGGCCTTTTGCATTTTTCTCGATGAAACTCTTATCGCGGCTCTTCTTGATATTCGCTGCAATCTTGTTTAGAGCCCATTCCCAGCTAACCTCTTTCCATGCTGCGCTTGAAGGAGCGCGGTAAAGAACCTTCTGTAAACGATTGGGATTGACTGCGATTTGAAAGCTGGAACCCCCTTTTGGGCACAGGGCGCCTTCGTTGATGGGATGGTCGGGATCCCCCTCGGCATTGATCACCTTTCCGTTGGCATCGGTATGGACGATAATACCACAGCCGACCGAACAATAGCAGCAGATGGTGGTGGTTGCCTTGGCCCCTTTAATTCGCAATTCCTGGGCATAGACCTCGGCTGGAGAGAGATCGAATCCCAGGCCACCCATGACTGTCCCTGCAGCGGTTGCCCCCGAAATCTTCAAGAATGTTCTTCGGGTAATCTTCATAGACATTTCTCGGCCTCCTTTCTCAGAATTGGGGGATGAGAGTGAAACTCACCCCCTTCAATCGAACAAATATGAGAGGTCGCTTAACCTTTTGATTTTTCTAAGGTCCCCCCCCCCAGTTCGTCCCCTAGAATTAT
>Ga0209293_10000212_pt1 | contig 10302 bp, 9 predicted proteins | sample Mud_0915_D1_FD_187690 | JGI IMG/M metagenome (GOLD analysis project Ga0209293, IMG submission 187690) | Wetland microbial communities from Old Woman Creek Reserve in Ohio, USA - Mud_0915_D1 (SPAdes) (version 2) | ecosystem: Environmental > Aquatic > Freshwater > Wetlands > Sediment ... | reverse complement strand
ATCGTGGCGGGCGCCAGCCTCTTCGGATGGATCCTGAACTACGAGAAAGTAGATCAGGTGCTGATGCGGCTGCTGCTCGGCGTCACCACGAACAAGTACGTCGCGCTGATGATCATCAACGTGGTCCTGCTGGTGCTCGGCATGTTCCTCGAGGTGGTGTCGGTCATCATGCTGGTGCTGCCCATCCTTCAGCCGCTCACCAAGGTGTTGGGTATCGACCCGATCCATCTCGGCGTCGTGATGGTCCTGAACCTCATGATCGGGCTGCTCACCCCGCCCGTGGGTTTCGTGCTGTACATCCTGACCTCAACGACGGGTCGCGACTTCGGTTTCGTCGTCCGGGCCGTCGCCCCTTGGATCCTCCCGCTGCTTGTCGCGCTGCTGCTCATCACCCTCTTTCCAGAACTGGTGCTTTTCCTTCCTCGCCTGACCGGCTTTGCGTGAGGGGCCGCTGAACGGGGCGGCGGCGTGTGGTTCGATCTGCAGCCCCAGCCACTCCAGTTGCGAGAACCCTTTACATCTCTCCCCCGACGAACCTCCCAGTGCCCGTGCAGAGCCTCCGAGCGTCCTGCGGTCGGGACCGCGATGACCGATGGCAAGTGTCATCCCATCGCCCCCGCGTGTGGTCTTGACTTTCCCGGGATTAGACTGCTACCTTGCGTGGATCAACAATTGCGGATGTAGTGACTCTTTTTGCCGCCATTTGGCAGGCGGAGGCCGCGATGCAATCGCTCGGCGTCAATCCCAGTCATTACGGTCTTGACCGTCACGGAATTCAAAATGTCAACCAGGCGTACTGGAACCTTGGGACGGCGGCGCTCGTCGAGAACGCGATCCGTCGCCGCGAGGGTTTGCTGGCGGCCGGCGGTGCCTTTGTGGTGCGGACGGGCCAGTACACGGGCCGCTCACCGGACGACAAGTTTGTGGTGAAGGAACCATCGACGGAGGACCGGATCTGGTGGGGGCAGGTCAATCGCCCCTTCGACCTCGCCCGCTTCGACGCGCTATACGGGCGCCTCCTAGCATACCTGCAGGGGAGCGATCTCTACATCCAGGACTGTTTCGCTGGCGCCGATCCGGATCACCGCATCCCCATTCGCATTGTCACGGAGTACGCCTGGCACAACCTCTTCGCTCGGCAATTGTTCGTTCGGCCCGATTGGACGAAAACCCACGAGCATGTCCCACGCTTCACCATCATCGACATCCCGAAGTTTCACGCCTACCCCGACCTGGACGGAACCCGCTCCGAGGCGTTCGTCGTCGTCCACTTCGCGAAAGGGCTTGTGATTATCGGAGGCACAAGCTACGCGGGGGAAATGAAGAAGTCGGTCTTCACCATTTTGAATTTCCTTTTACCCCTCAGGCGAGTCCTCTCGATGCACTGCTCAGCCAACCAGGGACGACGAGGCGATGTCGCATTGTTCTTCGGGTTGTCCGGAACCGGGAAGACCACCCTCTCCGCGGATCCGGAACGACGACTGATCGGAGACGACGAGCATGGTTGGAGCGAAGCCGGCGTCTTCAACTTCGAGGGCGGCTGTTATGCGAAGTGTATCAACCTGTCTCGCGATGACGAACCGCAAATCTGGAGCGCGATCCGCTACGGCGCAGTCTTGGAAAACGTGTCGATCGATCCCGAGACCCGCCTCCTGAACTACCAGGATGGTTCCTTGACAGAAAACACCCGCGCCGCTTTCCCGGTGAGTTTCATACCGGAGGCCGTTGTCCCAGGCGTAGCCGGACACCCACAAAACGTCTTCTTCCTCACCTGTGACGCGTTTGGCATCCTGCCTCCAATTTCGCGCCTGACCCCGGAGCAGGCCATGTACCACTTCCTGTCCGGGTACACTGCCAAGCTTGCCGGGACAGAACGAGGGCTTGGATCGGAACCGAAGGCGACCTTCAGCGCGTGTTTCGGCGCACCCTTTCTCGCCCTGCATCCCACGGTCTACGCCGAGATGCTCGGCGAGCGGATCGCCAGACACCGAGTGAATTGCTGGTTGGTCAACACGGGATGGACGGGTGGGCCGGTCGGGTTGGGACATCGCCTGCGACTGCCGCACACGCGCGCCCTGCTGCGGGCGGCATTGGGGGGGAAACTCGACGGCGTCCCTACGCGGACGGATCCGGTCTTTGGTCTACGGGTGCCGACGGAGTGTCCTGACGTCCCACCCCTGATCCTCGATCCGAGGGCGACATGGCCGAAAGCGGCGTCTTACGACACCCAAGCCAAACAATTGGCGGCCCTGTTCCGCAAGAATTTCGAACAGTTCGGAGATACGCCGACGCCGGTTCGAGACGCTGGTCCGCAGATCGGCTGATGTTCCGGTGCCCAGCGTTCTGTCGAACAGGCATTCGATCAGTCCCGCCCCCGTGCGTGCTACCGCTCGCCCTTCCCCCAAAGGGTTTCCAGCATTCGCCGGTAGCCCTGAGGATTGACTCTCGCAGCGACGATGGCAGGCTTCGTGGTGTTGAGAGCGTCCGCAAGGGCGGCGCGCAAACTCTCTTCATCCTCTACTGTCGTTCCGAGCGCTCCCAGACCCTCCGCCATCTTCGGAATATCCATGCTGCTCAGCGCGACACCAAACGGGGCGTAGCGCTTCTGCTCCTGCGCCACGCGGGGGAGGCTTAGGGTATCATCTACGAACACCACCATGACAAGCGGGCTCTCCAGTCGGCTCGCAGTGGCGATCTCCGGAAGATTGAGAAGAAATCCGTTGTCCCCCATGAAGGCCAACACCGGACGATTCGGTGCTTCCAGTTTGGCGGCGATCGCAGCCGGCAGGGCGTATCCCGCGCCCCTCAAGTTCGCAGAACAGAGAAAGCTCTTGGGTTCGTAGGTTTCCCAAAAGGCCGCGACGGCTGGAGCGTGTGCGCCCGTTCCTGTGGTCACCAGCGTGTTCTTTGGAAACACCTCGCGCGCGATCTCCACGACTCGGTGCGGAGCGAGTCCGTGCCCGCCGCGCGAGCGCCAGGCCTCAGCTAGCAAACCTCTGGCCGTGTACCTGAACGTCGCCCCGCGCCGCGACCAGGCCGCGAGATTCCACTCTCCTGCCGGAGGCAAATTCTCCCGCAAGAGGACGAGTCCGTCCGCAAGGTCGCCGATGGCCTCGGCGTCCGGATCGAACGGGCACGGGGTCTTTCGGTACTCCGCCATGGAGAGGATGGTTGAATCGAACTTTCTGGCGCGCGGCAGGGTCTCGTTTGGGTCCAGACCAACCGCAAGCATGCAGTCCGCTCTACCGAGAAGGTCCTCCTCCAAACGGCCGCCGAAAAAGACGCCGGCAGCCAGAGGGTGATCCTCAGGGATCACTCCTTTGGCCCGAGGCGTCGTGAGCGTCGGGGCCCCCAGATGTTCGACAAGTTCCCGCAGTGCGGTGGCGACCCGGAGATCCCGGCAGCCGAGGCCGGCCACAATCACGGCGCGCCCGCTCCGAGTCAAGAGCCTCGCGATCATCCGAACGGAACTGGGCGAAGGAGTCTCCCGCCGAGGCCCCCCGGCCGCGAGAGCCCGACGCCTCGCCGATCCCAGCGCCTCGTCTGCCGGAAGATCCAGGTGAACCGGGCCGGCCGGTGAGTCCACCGCCTCCTCCCACGCCCAGGCAATCAACCGCTCGGCCCTGGCCCTGGTGATGGTAGCTGATTCCTTCGTAACGGATCGAAAAATTTGCTTATTCTCGAATTGCTGGCGCCAGCCAATCCGCTGGCTGAGGCGCGGCGGACAGCCGGCAAGCAAGATGAGTGGCAGGCGATCAAGGTAGGCATGTCTCACGCCCAGAACCGCACCGGCGGCGCCGGAGCCCACGGCAATGACGCATACTCCCGGCCTTCCGGTCAAATCCCCGTCCGTCGCGGCCATAATGGCGGCCGCCCCCGCCTGCTGCGCGGCGACGAACTGTATGCGGCGCGCCCGCACGGCCTCGATCAGGTCGAGGCTGCTCCCCTCCCCTGGCACGCCGTAGATACGGCGCACTCCCGAGCTTGCAAGGAACCCCACAACAACGTCGGCCGTTGTCGTCATAGTCAGTTCCTACCAATTGACTCGCACGCAGCTCCGGTGTTCCGCCGGCACCAACAACATCGTGTTCTCGCGGGCAACCGAGTCGTCATATCGCCTTGCCACAAATCTCCCCGAAAAGTCTGGCCTGAACTAGCAATAAGTAGAACCACAGAAAAGGCCAGATTAGGGGGCCCAGATAGGGAATGGCGGCGAGCATGCCCCCCGCGATGAAGAGGCCGACGCTCAGCACATAGGTCGGCACGTATTCGGTAAGGATTTCATTGATGCCGCCCCACAGCATCACCGGGTGAAACGCCGCCTCAAGCCGCCGCCGCGCCAAGTACCCCGCTAGGCCGATGGGTACGAAAAACAATGTGAACATCCCTGCAAGGACCCCCAGCACCATCAGCACCATCCCCAAGAAGAGAATAATCCCGCCCTTCACCAACAAACCGAGGCCAATAAGCAGGAGCAGGAGGGGAATGATGCCGTACGCCAGCCCGATGGAAAAGACAACCAGCCCTCCGGAGAAGAGTCCGGGCCATCCCTCCCATTCTGGAAGTTCCGCCACGTCCCGGCGCAGGACCCCTTCGTAGGCTCGAACCACGTATCCGATGGCGGGCAGATTCACTATGACGGCCAGCGGGGCGATCCCGAAGGCCGCCTCCTCGGACGCCAGGTACGCCAAGCCAACAAAGACCAATTCCAGCAGCAGTCCAGTGGCGCCGCCGATCAGCAACTTGCGCGGCCAATCCACTCCGCCCAGCGGAAATAAGGCGGATGCTTTGATCTGCAGCGACATGGTTAACGGTTCCCCAGGATGAGATCGGCGATCCGCGCGAGATCATCGCCGGAGAAGTAGGTAATCTGCAGCGTCCCCCCCTTTCCGTCGGCCACGATCCGCACTTTCGTCCCCAGGGTCGTTCTGAGCTGATCTTCGAGCGCGCTCAAGTTCGGGTCTTGGCTGGCCCCCCCCGCGCTTTTGGTGTCCGGCCTCCTCAACCGGCGAACCAGGGCCTCCGTGGCACGAACATTCAACCCGCGTCTCACCACCTCATCACGCGCTTTGAGTTGATCCGCTGTTTTCTCCAAACCCAGCAGGGCGCGGGCGTGCCCTTCGGACAGCGTGCCTTCGGCCACATCCTCCCGGATCCGTTTCGGGAGGCGCAACAATCGGAGGGAATTCGCGACCGAGGAACGGTCACGTCCCAACCTCCCGGCCAACTCTTCCTGCGTAAGCCCGAACTCCCCCACCAGCTTTTGATATGCCTCCGCGGCCTCCAACGGATTCAAGTCCTCGCGCTGAAGATTCTCCACCAGGGCAATCTGCAATACCTGGGAGTCGCTCGCGTCTCTAACGATTGTCGGCACGTGGGTCAAGCCCGCGAGTCGTGCCGCACGGATCCGCCGCTCGCCTGCGATGATCTGAAAGCCGTCGGCAACCCGTCGTACCACCACCGGCGTCAGGATCCCATGTTCCCGAATGGTGGAGGCCAACTCTTCGAGGGCCGCTTCGTTGAAGTGTTTTCTCGGCTGGAATGGATTGAGTTCCAGATTCGCCAATGGTAACTCCTGAACGCTCGGCCGTGTCAGGTCGGCGCCAGGAATCAGCGCTCCCAACCCCTTACCCAACCCGTGTTTTTGCACCATCGATCACCTCTCGAGCCAATCGTAAGTAGCCCTCGGCACCCGCACATCGGATGTCATACAAAATAATTGGTTTGCCGTGGCTGGGGGCCTCGCCCAGACGGATATTGCGAGGAATCACGGTCCGAAAGACTCTTTGGCCGAAATGTTGTCGAACCTCGGCCGCCACCTGGCTGGCCAGATTCACGCGCCCGTCGAACATCGTGAGTAGAATACCTTCCACGGCCAACAAGGGATTGAGCGTCTGCTGGCAAAGTCTGACCGTCTCCAAGATTTGTCCGAGTCCCTCGAGCGCGTAATACTCACATTGGAGCGGGATCAGGACGGAGTCTGCCGCGACGAGAGCGTTCAGCGTGAGGAACCCGAGGGACGGCGGGCAATCAATCAGCACGTACGCGTATTCGTTGGCGATGGGGTGAAGAGCGATCTTGAGGCGCTGCTCGCGATCCGGCAACTCGACCAGTTCAACCTCGGCGCCGACGAGCTCCCGGCGCGATGGGAGAATCTGCAATGTGGGAAGCGCGGTGGGGAAAACGACCTCCGAGCTCGGGATTTGTCCAAGCAGCGCATGATAGATGTTGTGCTTGGCGGCGTGCATGTCGATGCCGATCCCGGTTGTGGCGTTGGCCTGTGGGTCGACATCGACGAGGAGTGTGCGCTGCTCCGCCGCGGCGAGACAGGCAGCCAGGTTGATGGCCGTGGTCGTTTTTCCCACGCCGCCCTTCTGGTTCGCCACCGCGATGATTCTGGGCACGTCCCTCCTCCGGCGCTCGCGGCACCATAACACAATTCCGGTCGGTCGGCCAAGGGCGATGTTTCACGTGAAACATTGCGGCTACTGCGGAGCGCTTGACCTTCTGAGTGTAAGGATGCGTCGTCCTGGCTTCCCGAACTCAGGCGGCACCGCTCTCTCGCCTATCGCCTCGAACCCGTCGCGCGCCAAACGCCGCACCGCGTCGTCGATGTGTTCGGCCGCCCCCGTCTGCGCCAGAAAGATCCCGGCCGGCCGAAGGAAAGGGAGGACCAGTCGGCCCACGTCGGCCAAGGGCGCCACTGCCCTTGCGAGGGCGACGTCGAATGTCTCGAGCATGCCGCGCTCCCCCAGCAACGCCTCGACCCGGTTCGGGCGGATTCGGACATGCGTCAACCGCAACCGTCGAATCAGGTGCCGCAAAAAGGTGACCTTTTTCCTGGACGGTTCAACGAGGGTGAAATCCAAACCCGGCTTGACGAGTGCGAGCGGAATGGCGGGAAACCCGGCCCCGGAACCGATGTCGATGACCCGTCCGCTGGCTGTGGGCAAGAGCGGCGCGCAGGCGAGCGAATCCAGAAACCCCTGCCGAACGATCTGCAGCGGTGTCGCGAGTGCCGTGAGGTTCATCCGCTCCGACCATCGGAGGAGATCCTCGCGATATGCCCGGAAGGCTGCAACGGCATTTACGCCGATGGGAATTCCGAGCGCGGTCGCACCGGCGACGAGGACGTCGTCGGGCCCGGTTGCGGTTTCATTCGCGGTGGGAGGCAAGACGCAGTTAGGCCGGCTGGCCCTCGCTTGCTGGAGGGCGTGCCGGCCCCCGGTTGATCAGCCACTGCTGACCGATCTGAAGGATGTTGTTTACCAGCCAATACAGCACCAATCCCGAGGGGAAGCTCCAGAACATGAAGGTGAAAATGATCGGCATCGTCCAGAGCATCATCTGGGCTTGCCGTGGATCCCCAGTCGTCGGAGACATTTTTTGCTGGATCCACATGCTCACGCCCATGAGCAGCGCGAGGAGGTTCAGTGTGTATCCGCCCCAGAGCGTGAAGCCGAAAAGCGAGTCGGGTTGTGTCAGGTCCCGGATCCATAGAAAGCGCGCTTGCCACATTTCCACAGAACTGGACAGGGCGTTGTAGAGAGCGATGAATATGGGAATTTGCGCAAGCATGGGCAGACATCCCCCCATGGGGTTGACGCCATGCTTTCGGTACAAAGCCATCGTCTCTTCTTGTTTCTTTTGTGGGTTGTTCTTGTATCGTTCCTGGATGGCTTGAACCTTCGGTTGTATGGCCTGCATCGCCTGCATGGACTTCATGCTCTTTGCAGTCAGCGGATGGAAGGCGATCTTCTGCAGCACCGTGACCAAAATAATTGCGATGCCATAGTTGCCTGTATAGTGGTACAGGAACTTCAGCAGCCAGAGCGCCGGACGGGCCAAGAAATCGAACCACCCGAGATCAATGAGTTGGTCCAGGTTTTGTCCCACGGCCTTCAGCACATCCAGGTCCCGTGGTCCGGCGTAGAGGCGAGCCTTGAGCGTCAGTTCGCCCCCCGCTGGCAGATTCTGCTTTGGGCCGAGCAACCCGACGACGCCCTGGTCCTTCTCTGCTTTGGCCACGAAGGCGCGAAGGTTCGCGCCGTTTTCTTTCGGCAAAAGGGCTGCCGCGAAATATGTATCCTGTAGCGCCACCCAGGAGAGTTTGCCCTCCATGGTCTTCTCGCCGCTCAGCTTGGATACGTCCTCCTGCACCCGTTTACCATCCAACCAAAGGGTCGGGGGTTGAATCGTGCTGGCGTGAACAGCCTGCTCGTGTCGCAGCCCGGGTCCCCATGTGATTCGGGGTTGAGCCGTGGCCGCTTCTGCGGCGACGTTCCGGACGACCAACTCGATATCGACGTCGTATCGGTCGGCGTGGAAGGTCAAACGCTTCTCGACTTGAAGGCCCGCGGCAGTCACCTGCCTGAACGTTAGGGTTCCGGACGACCCCGGCTGAGTTAGGTCGAGTCGCTGCTTATCAACCTCGAAGGCGCCGTCGAGCGGCTCGGAATCCACCCACACGCTTAGAGCGCCCGGGCCAGGTTTCGGTGTCTGGTCGGCCACCAAATCCACTCGCTCGCCGCTATCGAGCTTGTAGTTCTTGAGTTGCCAACTTGTGACCCGTGCGCCTGCGGTTGACAGGACCGCATGCACCAGTGGTGTTTCGACCGTGACCTCTTTCGGTGGAAGGTTCATTTGCGCTGTTGGCGTGTATGGTCTTGGAAGAGCGCTGGGCTTCGTGATGATGGGTGAAGGTTGGGCCGCTTGGGGTGCTGTCGTCTTTTGATCACTTGGAGGTGCCGTAGTAGCGCGGGGCGCCTCCTGCACCGGCACCTCATAGTGCGACATATACCATTGGTAACCCAAGAGGATGAGAATCACCAGGACGGTCGCTAAGATCGCGTTGCGCTCCATACTAGACTCCAGGCCTGTATATGATTAGGCTTATGGTACCGGGTCAAATCCGCCGGGGTGGTAGGGGTGGCACCGCAGCAAACGCCGGACAGTCAACCAAACACCGTGCGGGATGCCATGGCGTTCGATAGCCTCTAGCGCGTAGTACGAACAACTCGGACTAAACCGGCAAGCGGGAAGAAGCGCCGGCGCAATCCAGTGCTGGTACCCGCGGATCAGTCCCCGCGCGACCACTTTAAGACTCTTACCCAACAGGATCGTCCTGCGCAGGTCCCCGCCGACCCAAGGCTTCGGCACCGCGCGTCATGAGCCTTTGAAGGGTTTTGCGGATGTCTCGTCGCGATTGATTGCGAATGTCGCCACGGGCCATGAGAAGCAAATCGATCTCTATTTTTTTGTCGCGCAGGAGATTGAACGCATCCCGTGCGAGCCGCCGGACTCGGCTTCGCGTGACGGCGCCACCGGCGCTCCGGCCAAGCGCCACAATCAACCGGCCGTCGGAACTTCCGCTGGGTGCCGCGTATGCGGTCCAAGAACCCATCGACACTCGTTGCCCGGAGCGTCGTATTGTTCCCGCCGGTGAATTCGGTCGTCTCCTCACTGTCCACGTGTGTCTTAATCAATCAGACAGTCAGGCGTTGCCGCCCCTTTGCCCTGCGTCGCCTCAACACTTTTTGGCCGTCGGGTGTGCTCATGCGTTTGAGAAAACCGTGGCAAGCCTTTCTTTTGCTCCGGTTCGGCTGATACGTCCGCTTCATTTATGGCTCCTTCTGGATTATTGGCGAAGCGCGTATCTTATGTCTCATCCCAAAACTTGTCAAGCCTATGAGCGACTTTTTTGTGCCGCAAACAGACAGGGGTTGCAAGTTGGCGCCCTGAGGTAGTACGGAAAAACGTGTGGCGTCCGTGGTGCTCGTCCATGGCGAATCTGTCGAGGTGTTCAATCGCTATATGATGGTCGACTGCCGATTGTTGGGATACAACACCGTTACGGCAAGGGGTTGTCTGGGTTGTGTGGTATGGATGATTGCGTTGATTGGGTAGCATCCCGCTCCATTCTCGAAGTCCTAAACTATCCACACTGCTTCTGTTAAACTGTTTGAATGTATAGACTTGCTGGGTTATCCACAGCTGTGGAAAAGCCTGTGTGTAACCTTTGGTGTGTAAATATTTGAGTTCTTAAGTAATTCCGATTTGGATTGGGGGGCTGTCGGGTTGAGTGAATCCAACTCCTGTTGCTGTTGTGGTGGGAGAATGTTGTTCTGTTCTATCTATAAAGACCTGTATGGTTAGATAGCAGAAACCCTCGAACCACCCGAGCAAAAAGAACACCAAGACAGCCCGCATAATGGTAACATGCATCACGAAAGCTCTTGTTGACATATTTGCTAACATTTTGGTAATATTGTAAAAATTGTGGCTAATTCGATTTTTTTCTTG
>Ga0209293_10000211_pt1 | contig 10315 bp, 8 predicted proteins | sample Mud_0915_D1_FD_187690 | JGI IMG/M metagenome (GOLD analysis project Ga0209293, IMG submission 187690) | Wetland microbial communities from Old Woman Creek Reserve in Ohio, USA - Mud_0915_D1 (SPAdes) (version 2) | ecosystem: Environmental > Aquatic > Freshwater > Wetlands > Sediment ... | reverse complement strand
GAAGGGGGCCGAACAGGCTTGCCTGGAGCGGGAGGAGCAGCAGGAGAACGATGAGATACATCCGGGGCTTCATTTTTTGAACACCAGCACCTCTTCGAGGCGGGAGATCCTTACGACGGGATCGGCATAGACGGTCTGGAATGAACTGGCCTCATGCTTCCGCACCGTGGTCACCCTGGCCACCGGCAGGCCCTTGGGGTAGATACCGTCGAGGCCCGAGGTGACCAGGAGGTCTCCCTCCTGGACATCGACGTAGAAAGAGACATACTTGAGAGCGCACCGGTTGAGCTTGCCCTCGAGCAGGCCCTCTTCCCGGTTCCGCTGCACCCGCACGGCGATGGTGCTGCCCGGATCGGTCAGGAGCTGTACGCGCGCGGTGCCGGGGAGGATCGCCTGGACCCTGCCCACAATGCCGTCGGGCGTGATGACCGCGAGGTCCCGGTCGATGCCGGCGAGGGAGCCCTTGTTCACCGTGACCGTGCTCGACGAGGGCGAGGAGTCCCTGCCGATGACCTGCGCCGTGACCGACGCGGGCGGATTGAGCTTCTTGAAACCCAAGGCCTCGCGGAGACGCTCGTTCTCCGACAGCAGTTCGTTCATGATCTGGTTCTCCAGACGGAGATCGCCAAGCTCCTTCGCGAGGCGCCGGTTCTCCCGCTCCGTACGGACCAGGAACACGTAGCCCCGTCCAAGGCCGGCAATGCCGTTGTAAGTACCGGTGATGATCCGCTCGAAGAACCCCGAAACGGCTAGGACAGGCTTTTCCAGCACCGTGAAACGGCCGGCCTTCACCTGGACGGTGACCAGCCAGAAGAGGACGAGGAACAGTGCCAGGACGGCGATGTATTTTTTATTCTTGTCGAAGAAGCCGGGCATGCTGACGCCGTTTCGAACTACATCATGACTTTTCTGAGAACGTCGAGGTCGTCCAGCACCTTGCCCGCGCCAAGGGCGACGCAGGTGAGGGGGTCCTCTGCGATGATGATCGGGAGCGAGGTCTCCTCGCGCAGGAAGACGTCGAGGCCCTTGAGGAGCGCGCCGCCGCCGGCAAGCACGATGCCTTTGTCCACGATGTCCGCCGAGAGCTCCGGCGGCGTGTTCTCGAGCGCCAGCTTGATGCCGTTCAGGATCTGGCTCACGGGCTCGGCCAGGGACTCGCGCACCTCGTCGTCATCGAGGATCAGGGTCTTGGGGATCCCGGACACGAGGTCGCGCCCCTTGATCTCCATGGTCTGGCGCGTGCTGTCGGTCTTGTACGCGGAGCCGAGCTCCATCTTGATCGTCTCGGCCATCATCTCGCCGATGAGAAGGTTGTACTTGCGCTTGATGTAGTTGATGATGGCCTCATCCATCTTGTCGCCGCCTACGCGGATGGCCTTGCTGTACACCACGCCGTCCATGGAGATAACGGCGATGTCCGTGGTGCCGCCGCCGATGTCGACGATCATGTTGCCCGATGGCTCGGAGATGGGGAGACCGGTTCCGATGGCCGCGGCCACCGGCTCTTCGATGAGGTAGACTTCGCGGCCGCCCGACGAGATGGCTGCGTCCTTCACGGCGCGCTGCTCCACCTGAGTGATCCCCGACGGGACACCGATGACGATACGGGGCCGCATGAAGGATTTGCGGTTATGCACCCGCTGGATGAAATACCGGAGCATCTCGCCGGTCACATCGAAGTCGGAGATGACGCCGTCCTTGATAGGCCGGATCGTCTGGACATCACCGGGTGTCCTGCCGAGCATCTTCTTTGCCTCGGCGCCTACGGCAAGGACCTTGCCCGATTTGACGGACTTGGCGACGACCGAAGGCTCGTTGCAGACGATGCCCCTGCCCTTGACGTAGACCAGGGTGTTGGCCGTGCCGAGGTCGATGGCCATGTCGTTGGAGAACCAGCCCATGATGGTATTGATGAACATTGTCGTGAGAAGCTCCTTTCCCTTGCAGATACCGGACTCAGTAGCAGTACGACCGCTGCGTGTTCAGCCGGCGTGAATTGACCGGCGATCGGTTCCAAAGCCCAAGCACCTCATCGCGCGCTCTTCGGCATGGAGGTGTTCTTTGTCTGCAGGCAGGAGACTGCTGTATCCGTCATGAGATGTTCGGCGGATTGTCATTCCCGGAAGCCTGCACCTCGTCCGTCTGTGGTGTGGTTTCAGGAACCGCTGCAACAGCCGCGTCGGAGGCGGCCGCCGTGACCGGGGCCGGGGAGACCGACGGTCCTGCCTGCACGGCGCATGTCCGCGCGAGGAGGTCGCCGATGCGCATACCCCGCTCATCGCCGAGCGCGGCGAGGGCCTCCACGCCGAGGACCAGCGGGCAGAGTATCCAGCCGGCATAGGGGACCCGGAACAGCAGGAAGGCGATTGCCAGCGGCATGTTCCGGATGATCGACTCCCGGAAGGATAGGGCCCTGCCCGGGTCGTCGGCAGAAACGACGCGAAGGCCGATGATCTTTTTCCCGGCGCTCTGCTGGCTGAACAGTCCGTCCCTCACAAGGATATAGCCGGTAGCGGCGAGGTAGCCGATCACATCGGGGAATCGCGCCAGTCCGATGACGATCAGAAGATCGATGAAGCCCGCGACCGTTCTGGTTGTGAGGTCCGTCTTCTGCATGCGCCTCCTCAGGCCCGCACATCATAGCAGAACACCTGGGTGATTTCAAGGCAAAAAAGGAATGAAAGGGCTGCCGAACGCCCGGGAAGGGCCTTCTGACGGCGTTGAAGTTCACTGCAGCAAGCTGCAGGGATTCTTCGATCCTCAGGGTAGATGGTTCATCCTGATCGCTCGCTAAGCGCTCGCTCCTGGATTTAGGCCGCGGTCCCGGAGGCAAGCCGAACGGCCACGAACTGCCGGAGCTTCCCGAGTGCCCGCCTGACCTCCGGAGTCTGCGGCACTGTCGCGGACAGCCGGTCGATGACACCCCGCTCGACGACCATGCGCAGGCTCGGGGCGAAGTTCAGGTCGTAGATCCAGGCGAGCTGGAGCAGCTTGAAGTCGTTCAGGGTCCGGAGGCTTGTGAGCCGTACCATTTCGCACCGTTCGAGGGAGTCGAGGATGCCGGGTGAGTACTCGGGTGTATCGGGGAGGCCTAGGCCCGCGGCCGACGGCCAGTCAGCCGTGTCCCTGTCGAGGAGCTCGATGAACACACGCCAGATATCGAGCTTGTCCGCGTCGCGGACCAGCTTCGCCTGCAGGAGGACCTCAACGGCGAGGTCCTGCGGCAGGGTGAAAACGTTGTGCAGGGCCACGGCACGGACGATCAGGGACCGCTCCAGCCTCGGAAGGTCCTGGAGGACTTTGCGCTCGAGCAGGACCTGTGCGCCCAGGACCGCATGGTTCACCGACAGGCTGTCCTGGAAGGTCCGATAGCGATGGTACTGCGGGAACCGCCCGATATCATGGAAAAGCGCGACGGTCTCGGCGATCGCGGCTGCGCGTTCATCAAGCCCCAGCTCCGCGGCGATCCGCCGGGCGTTGCCGCAGACCTGAAGGGTGTGCGCATCCTTTAAGACGATGTTCTGCTGGTCCTGCTCGTTCCGCGCAGCGTGGTCCTGAACAAAGCGGGAGAACCAGGAGCGGTATTGGGCGACAATGTCAGCGTTCATGGCAAGTGGGAGTATGTACCATAGTTCCGCGCAGGACTGCAAGAGGAAAGGGCGCCCTGGGCCGGCCGGTCCGATACAATTTCATTGACAAGTTCACGGCGCCACGATAAATTGCAAATCGTCGCAGATGCACCTCTCGCTGTTCCGAGGCCCTATGATCAAACAGACAAATCTCCGGTACGAGTACAAGGTCGTGCTCGTCTCGATCCTGGTCGGCATGGCCGCCTGGGTCCTGGACGCCGCGATCGATTCCCTCATGTTTTCCCAGGCCGCGTTCCTGGACACCCTGATCCTGGAGATCACTCCTCACGAGCTCTATTTCCGGCTCTTTCTTCTGCTGGCCATCTTCCTCTTCGGCGTTATGACCTCGCGCACCCTGGCGCGGCGCAAGTTCGTCGAAGAGGAGCTCCGGAAGGCGCTGGCCCGGCTTGAGGACGAAAAGGCAAAGACCGACGCGGTCGTTGCGGCCATCCCCGACGGTATCAGCATCCTGGACCGGAACTACCGTGTGCTGTACCAGAACCAGGTCCACCGGGACCTGGTTGGGGACCAGTTGGGAAAGGTCTGCTATGAAAAGTATGCCAGCCGCGATACTATCTGCCCGGGATGCCCGGTGGCGCGCTCCTTTGAGGACGGCGGCAACCATGTCCTGGTGAAGAGCGTGCCTTCACAGAACGGAATAAGTCATATCGAGATTAGCTCTTCCCCTCTCCGGAACGCGAAAGGCGAGATCATCGCCGGCATCGAGGCGGTACGCAACATAACGGAGCGCAAACAGGCCGAAGAGGAGCTGAAAAAACACCGAGAACGGCTCGAGGACCTTGTGGAAGAACGGACCGCGGAGCTCAAGAAGGCCAATGCCCGGCTTCAACAGGAGGTCGCCGAGCGTGAGCGCATGGAGACAGAGCTGACCCGGGCGCAGAAGCTGGAGTCCCTGGGGCTGCTCGCCGGCGGTATTGCGCACGATTTCAACAACCTCCTGGGCGCCATCATGGGAAATCTATCGCTGGCCATGCTGGACGTGGACCCGGCGAACCCCGCCTCCCATCAGCTCGCCAAGGCGGAACAGGCCTCCCTCCGGGCGCAGGAACTGACCCGTCAGCTGCTCACCTTCTCGCGCGGCGGCACTCCGGTCAAAAAGCTGATCGCCCTTGCCGGCGTCATTTCCGAGGCCGCCGGGTTCGCCCTGCAGAGCTCCCGCGTCCTGCACGAGCTCGCGATCCCGAAGGGGCTGTGGCCCGTCGAGGCCGACGAAGGGCAGATGATGCAGGTCTTCAATAACCTGCTGATCAACGCCGACCAGGCCATGCCTTCAGGCGGGATCATCCGGATCTTCGCGCAGAACATCACCCTCGGGCCGGGCAACGGCCTTCCGCTCGGCGCGGGGCCGTACGTGAAGATATCGGTTGCGGACGAAGGCGCCGGCATTCCCGCGGAACACATGGAGAAGGTCTTCGAACCCTTCTTTACCACCAAGCAGAAGGGGAGCGGGCTCGGGCTCGCAGTCAGCTACTCGATCATCCGGAAGCATGAAGGCCTCATTACTGTCGAATCCGAGCCGGGCAGAGGCACAACCTTCCATATCTACCTGCCCGCGTCGCAGCGGGAGGTGGTCTTTTCATGGCGGGACGACACGTTCACGAAGGGGAACGGGCATATACTGGTCATGGACGACGAGGAGGAGATGCGGAACACGACGGGGGACATGCTGGTGCGGCTGGGCTACACGGTGGACTACGCAGGCGAGGGCGGCGAGGCCATTGCCAAGTACCGGCAGGCGCAGGAAGCGGGCCAGCCCTTTGGCGCGGTCATCATGGACCTTACGGTCCCCGGAGGCATGGGAGGAAAAGAGGCCGTCCGGAAACTGCTCGAGATCGACCCGGCGGCCCGGATCATCGTGTCCAGCGGGTATTCGCATGATCCGGTCATGTCCGATTTCCGCTCCTACGGGTTCCAGGGGTTGGTGACCAAGCCCTACCGGCTGCACGACCTTTCCGAGGTCGTGGCAGCGGTCATCAGGAGCGGAGGTACCTAGGAGCCATGTTCATTCGCAGCTTGAACGACTGTCCCGCATTCACCGCAGGCGACAACTGCACGCTCCGGGAGATCCTTCATCCGGATAAGGCGGACCTGGCGCTCCGGTACAGCCTCGCGCATGCCGTGGTGGCCCCCGGCCAGACCACGTGGCTCCATGCCCTCAGAACATCAGAGGTCTATTACATTCTGTCCGGCGAGGCCATCATGCACATCGACGGCGGATCGAAGCGGGTGGTTGCAGGGGATACGGTCTATATCCCGCCGAAGGCAAAGCAGCAGATCACGAACAGCGGGTCGGTGGACCTGGCATTCCTTTGCATCGTTGATCCTGCCTGGCGGAAAGAGGACGAAGAGGTTGTGGAAAATAATCCTTGACTTTGGCCGGGAGGTATGCGAATATCCGCACTGAAGTTCGGAAGTCTTTGTCGTTCACGCGGCCGCAAAGATCCCATCTTTGCGGTTTTTTTTGTGACGCACGTTTCCGCTTCTTCAATTCTCACGGAAGGAGGTTCTGCACACATGGCAAAAGGAACCGTGAAGTGGTTCAATGACTCCAAGGGTTTTGGATTCATTGCCGCAGAGGACGGCGCAGACGTGTTCGTTCACTTTTCTGCGATCCAGGACGCCGGCTTCAAGTCCCTGGCCGAAGGTCAGGCAGTGACGTTCGACATTGAAGACAGCCCGAAGGGCCCGAAAGCAGCGAATGTCGTAAAGGTCTAAACACCGCCCATCAAACCAATAGAGGCAGGTCGCCTGACGGCGACCTGCCTTTTCTTGTTTGTGCGCCCGGCAGGGAGTTTGTCTCCCTGCCCATTTGCTATCCTCCGTGGCGCCTCTCGCGGATGATGCCTTGCGGCAGATGCCGAGTTCCTTCTATCAATAACGGATACTATAAACCCTAGTATTCTGCCAAAGGAAAACCTTCCGGTCTCCAGGCACGGGACGCGTGCGTGCGTGTCGGCAGGAGTATTTTTTTCGCTTTCCCCCTTGCGGGCGACTATGGTATACTCTCCGCCATGAAAAAGGAGATTCTACCTCTCGACCAGATGCTGGGAGAGCAGGCCCGGCAGATCCCCCGAAAGACGTTCGTTAAGTTCGAAGGCAGAAAATATTCCTACCGGGAAATAGACCGGCTCGCCACGGTGTTCGCATCGTTCCTCGCTGAGCAGGGGCTCAAGCGGGGCGACCGGGTGGCGATCCTGAGCTGTAATTGCACCGAGTACATCGGGGCGTACTTCGGCATCATACGGGCCGGCTGCATTGTCCTTCCGGTCAACAACCTGCTGACCCATGAGGAGGTGGACTTCATCCTGGAAGACGCCGGTGTCGCCGTCGTTTTCCATGATGCGGAGTGCTCTCCGACGGTGCAGAAGCTCATGCAGCGCGAGCGGGGCAGCCGTCGGTATCATGCCCTTGCTGAGATCGGACGGCGGCCGGCAGGCGCCGTGTCTCTGCAGTTTCCCCGGACCGCGCCCGATGAGGTCTCGACCATTCTGTATACCTCCGGCACGACCGGCAGGCCCAAGGGCGCGCTCCTGACCCACCGGAACATATCCGCAAACGCGCTCGCCGCGAGCGAGGCCATTCACATATCGCCGAAAGACCGCTTTGTCGTTTTTCTGCCGCTGTTCCACTCCTTCACCTTCACGGTCTGCGTGGTGCTGCCGCTCCTGCGGGGCGCAATGCTCTCGCTGCTTCCGGGCGTTCGGCCCTTCCAGCGCGTGGTGAAGAGCCTCATCCTTGACCGCATCACGCTCTTCGTGGCCATTCCCACGGTCTACAAGATTCTCGCCGAGAAGGACATGCCGTGGATCATCAAGAAGCTGCTGAACCTCCGGCTCTGCGTATCCGGCGCGGCCCCGCTGCCGCCCAAGGTCATCCGGGAGTTCGAGGCAGCCTTCAAGGTCCCGCTGCTCGAGGGATACGGGCTCACCGAGGCGTCGCCCGTGGTCTCCATCAACCCGCTCGGGGAAGGGATGCGCAGGCCCGGCACGGTCGGCAAGGCGCTCCCGGGGGTCGAGGTGAAGATCGTGGACGACGAGGGCGCGCCGCTCCCTGTCGGCACGCCGGGCGAGCTTCTCGTCAGGGGGCCGAACGTGATGCAGGGGTACCTGAACCGGCCGGACGATACGGCCAAGACGATCAAGGACGGGTGGCTTTTCACCGGCGACATTGCTTCGCTCGACAGCGACGGGTATATCAAGATCATCGACCGGAAGAAGGACCTGATCATCGTCGATGGATTGAACGTGTATCCCTACGAGGTGGAGGAGGTGCTCTACCGGCATCCGGCGGTCAAGGACTGCTCCATGATCGGCGTTCCCCATGAGCACGAAGAGGGGAAGGAGCTGGGCATCATGTACGTGGTGCTCCCGGAAGGCAAGAACGCAACGGCGAAGGACCTCCGTGATTATCTCGCGCAGCACATTGCCCACTACAAGATCCCACGGCGGTTCATCTTCACCGAAGAGCTGCCCCGGACCGCGACCGGCAAGATCATGAAGAAAGAGCTCCGCGTATGGTACCGCGAGCGGGACATGAAGCGCTCCTGACCGCTCGTTTACCTCCTCTCAAAGCAAGCTTTCCTGCGCTGTATCGCATGCGCCCATGCAGCGGGAAGACCATGCCAACTGGGCACGAAGAACCCTCCGCTCCCGGCACTCTTTTTGTTATACTTATCCTGTGACACGCTGGTCCTTCTGCAGCCAGAGAGGGTCAATCGAGAGGGCCTGGTCCGTGAAAGGAGCGAAAATTGATGGCCGCGTTCCGCAAACTCCGCATGATCCTCAATCGTTCGCACCACGCCGGCTGGATTGCATCGCTCTTTATTCTCGGCCTTCTGATGCTGATGGCCCTCCTGTGGTATCAGATCCGCACGGCGTCGAACATCGAACTCCCCGTCGATCAACAGCACATATCCGGCATGATGGGATCGATGGCCGTCCCGGGCAAGGACAGCCGGGAGGTCCTGATTCTCAATTCCTACCATCTCGGCTATTCGTGGTCCGACAACGAGATGCGGGGGATCGTCGAAATGCTCATGAAGGCCGATGCGAAGTACCGGCCGCGAATCGATTTCCTGGACTGCAAGCATTACCCCAAGATGGAGCATTTTGACCGGCTGCGCGATCTCTTTCTCAAGAAATACGGCGACAAGGGCTTCCCCGTTGTGATCGCTGCCGACAACCCTGCGCTGCAGTTCGCGCTCAAATACCGGCCACAGCTGTTTCCCGGCGCTGCCATCGTTTTCTGCGGGATCAACGGATTTGATGCAAAGGTGATCGAAGGCCATGTGAAGGTGACCGGCGTCGCGGAGATCCTCGATGCGGGCGATACTCTGGAGCAGGCCCTCAGACTGCATCCCGGTACGCGGAAGGTTATCGTGGTCCATGACTACACCATCACGGGCCTTGCGACTAAACGGGAGACCGAGGAGCAGCTCAAGCCATTTGCCGGCAAGGTAGAGATCCAGTACCTGCCGAATCTGTCCATCGCTGAACTGGAGGAGCACCTCCAGGGGCTTCCCGCCGACAGCCTGGTGCTTGCCCTCTCATACAGCCTTGACAAGGACGGCCAGGTGATCAATCACGAGAAGATCGCCCAGCTCCTGAGCCAAAGTGCGCCTGTGCCGGTCTACGGACTGCACGAGGAGCGGCTCGGCTACGGCATCGTCGGAGGCAGACTGCTTGGCGGCAAGCTGCAGGGGGCGAGGGCCGCGGAACTGGCGGTTCAGGTCCTTGCGGGCGAATCCGCGTCCGACATCCCGGTCGACCTGAAAAGCCCGACACGCATGATGTTCGATCACAACCAGCTGGTCCGCTTCAACATCCCGCTCCGGTCCCTGCCTGCCGGCGCAATCATCGTCAACCGGCCGGTATCGTTCGCAGCAGAACATCCGGGGCTCGTAGCCTCGTCCCTGGGGATCTTCCTTCTCCTGGCCGGGGGCATCGTGGTCCTCGGGTTCAATATCTACCAGCGGATGATGGCGGAACAGGAGCAGGAAAAGCTCCATTCACAGCTGCTCCAGGCACAAAAGATGGAGGCCGTCGGGCACCTCGCCGGCGGCGTGGCCCACGATTTCAACAACATCCTGACGGCGATCATCGGCTATGCCAGCATGATGAGAAAAAAAGCGCCGGCCGACGAGCGGCTCGCCTTCTATGCCGGCCAGATCCTCTCGGCAGCCGACCGGGCCGCGCGGCTGACCAAAAGCCTCCTCGCCTTCAGCCGGAAGCAGGTGATCGAACCGAAGCCGGTGGACCTGAACGATATCGTGCAGAGCGTCACCAAGATCGCCAAGCGGCTGATCGGCGAAGACATCGAGTTCCGGACGGTCCTCCGCGACACAAGCACGAACGTCCTGGCGGACAGCGGCCAGATGGAACAGGTCCTGCTGAACCTCTGCACCAATGCGCGGGACGCCATGCCGCGCGGCGGCCAGCTGATCATCGAGACCGACCTGGTCGAGTTCGACGAGAGGTCCCGGAAGGCGAACTATCTCGACCGGGCGGGACGATATGGCGTCATATCCGTGTCTGATACCGGCGCCGGCATGGATGAAGGGACCCGTAAGCAGATCTTTGAGCCCTTTTTCACGACGAAAGAGGTCGGGAAGGGCACGGGCCTGGGACTTTCCATCGTCTACGGGATTGTCAAACAGCATAACGGGA
>Ga0209293_10000210_pt1 | contig 10359 bp, 7 predicted proteins | sample Mud_0915_D1_FD_187690 | JGI IMG/M metagenome (GOLD analysis project Ga0209293, IMG submission 187690) | Wetland microbial communities from Old Woman Creek Reserve in Ohio, USA - Mud_0915_D1 (SPAdes) (version 2) | ecosystem: Environmental > Aquatic > Freshwater > Wetlands > Sediment ... | reverse complement strand
GAATCAGCACGGACTCTCCATCGGCCGGTGCGCTTACCAGTCTTCGCTAACCGCGCGCACAGCCTCGCCTGAGGCGGCGCGTCTTCCGGCAAGCAATGCGGTCAGCGTCGCGGTCGCAAGCAGCGCGGCGATGAGCAGTGCAATCAGGCCGACCGGGACGTGGAGTTCCATCGTCCAGTGAAACGACTGCGGGTTGATCACACGGATCAGCACCAGCGCCACCGCGAATCCGACTGCAAGCCCGCTCGCGATGCCGAGCAAAGTGACCAGCAGCCCCTCGATCGCGAACTGTCCGAGAATCTGCCCGCGCGTGACGCCGAGGTGGCGCAGCATGCCGAATTCCTTGCTGCGTGCCAGCGCCTGCGATGAGAACGTGGCGGCAATGCCGATCAGCCCGATGATGATGGCGGCCACTTCAAGCAGGTAGGTCACCGCAAAGCTGCGGTCGAAGATGTCGAGGCTCAAGCGCCGGATCTCGCCGGGCTGCAGGAACTCGGCCTGGTTGCCGATGTCGAGCCGGTCGCGCACGGCATCGACGACGTCGTTGGGCCGCACGCCCGGCGCCAGCCATAGCGCGGCATCGGTCCGGACGGTATCGCCGGTGATGCGCAGGTAGTCGGTTTCACGCAGCGCAATCGCCCCGCTCTGGCGCGCGTAGTCGCGCCAGGTGCCGACCACCAGGAACTCGTGCTCGGCACCGGCCAAGGGTATGCGAACGCGCTCGCCAACGTCGACCCCGTACAGTTCGCTCATCGGCTCGCTGATCCAGGCCGGGGGTGGATCTTCGGCGTTCCAGCCGATCGCACGTCCGATCAAGGGCAATGCGGGGCGCGATACATCGAGCGGACGAATCAGCAGGTTCACCGGTGGTCGCGCCGGGTCGAGGATCACGCGGGCGAAACGCGAGAACTCGGCGCGCTGCACGCCCGGGGCGGTGGCCAGGATCGTGCGGTCGCGCTCCGAGAAGTACGCTGTCGTTGTCGATTCGCCGCGGCTGCCGGCGCGCACGTAGAGGTCGGCCGGGAGCACCTGGCCGAGCCAGACATCGAGCGACTGCCGGAAGCTCGTCACCATCGTTGCCATCGCCACCATCAGCGCAAAGCTCGCGACGATGCCGGCGAGCCCGATGGCTGCGCCGGCCGGTGCCTGAGCCAGGCGTGTGGTCGCGCCCAGCCACGGCACGCTGCGCGAGGCTCGGCTGGCGTGGCCAAGGCGCTCGAAGAGTGCGTGCGCAACGCGCGGCTGAAGCATGATCGCGCCCACCAGCAGCAGGGCCACCGCGATGTAGCCAAAGATCGGCAGATCGCCCACCGGCGGCAGCAGTGCGGCCCCCGCGCCCAGCGCCAGCACCAGACAGGCTGGCCACAGGGCGCCCGCGAGTGGCTTCAGCGCATCAAGTTCGGACCCGGCCTTCAGCGCCAGCGCCGGCTCCACGCGGGCGGCCTCGCGCGCCGGACCCCAGCCTCCGGCGATCGCCGCCACGATTCCGAGGACGAAGAAGGCCGCGGTCCAGCCGGGGCTGATCGAAAGGGGCGCCTGGGTGCCAGCGAAGAAGCCGCTGCCGAGATCGCCGCCCAGCGCCGCGAGTGCGGTGGCGGCCAGCCCGAGTCCGAGCGCGATCCCCAGCGCCGAGCCGATCACTCCCGCAATGGCGGCTTCGCCGACCAGCCAGCGCTGCAGCTCGCCCGCCGTCAGCCCACTGATGCGCAGGAACGCCAGTTCGGTGCGGCGCGCGACCACGGCCTGCGCCTGCAGTGAGAACACGAGGAACGCGCCGGTGAAAAGTGCGACCAGGGCCAGCACGTTGAGGTTGACCCGGTAGGCGCGCGAAACATTGGAAACGCGCTGCGCCGCCTCGTCCGGCGTGCTGACCGTCACGCCGGGAGGCAGCAACGCCGCGATCCGGTCGCGAGCCGCTGCAGGACTGGCGTTCGCCGCTACCTTGACGTCGATTCGGTGCAGGCGTCCGACCTGCCTGAACCGCGCCTGCGCCGCGCCGATGTCCAGCACGGCCACTTCCTCGCCGGCTCGCGTACGCGGCAGGCGTCCCGCGACGCGCAGTTCGACGGTGTCCGGGCCGACCTGGAACTTGAGCGAGTCGCCCGGCGCCACGCGAAACCGCTCGAGTGCGGCGGGTGACAGGTACAGGCCGTCGTCGAGCAGCGCAAACGTCCCGCGGCCCTGCGCTTCCGGTTCGCCGATCAGGGCGGGCGAGAGCTGCGCCGCGCGGAAGACATCGACACCGATGACCCTCAGGGTCGCGAGCCCCGGGGTCGAGCGCGGCATCGTCGGTACCGGCGCCTCGACCTCGATGATCGGACTGGCCGTGTCGACCTCGGGTAATGCCGCGATGCGCGCATACAGTTGCTCGTCGAACCCAAGCCGTCCGCCGCTGACCGAGAAGTCCGCCTCGCCGAGCACATGGCGCACCGCGCCGGAGAACTCGTCGAGCGCGGAGGCGTTGATCAGGTTGATGGCATAACCGAGCGCCACGCCGACTGCGATCGCGATGATCTGCACGATTGCCCGCAGCGGGTGGTGGCGCGCGTAGCCGCCGGACAGGTGCGCGAGCAGCCACAGCATGCGGCCGAGTGTACCGATGCGACGCGCGGGCGCCGCTTCAGACGTGGATGCGCTTGCCGACTGCGTGCTTGATCGCTTCGTTGGCGAGCACATAGGCCAGCGTGATACCTGCCAGCAACGCCAGCAGGTCGAAGCCAAGCGGCACGAAGTCGAACAGGGCCTGGGCCGGGGGCAGGTACGGCAGAGCGAGCGCACCCGCGGCTACTGCGCCACTCGTCCACAGCAGTGCCGGCGAGGGCGCGCTGCGCCACAGTGGCCGCTGCGTCCGCACCACCAGCAGGATCGCAACCTCGGTCAGCAGCGACTCGACGAACCATGCGGTACGGAATTCGGCCGGCGAGACGTGCAGCACGCCGAGGAGGACCACAAAGGTGAGGACATCGAATAACGAACTGGCAAGCCCGAACACCAGCATGAAGTTGCGGATCGTCGCGATATCCCAACGGCGCGGACGCGCGATGGCTTCCGTATCAACACGGTCACCCGGGATCGCCATCGCTGGCAGGTCCGACAGGAAATTGTTGAGCAGGATCTGCTTCGGCAGCAGCGGCAGGAACGGGATTACGAGCGACAAGGCCGCCATGCTGATCATGTTGCCGAAGTTGGCGCTGGTCGTCGTGAAGACGTACTTCAGCGTATTGGCGAACACGCGCCGCCCTTCGTCGATGGCGCGCGTCAGCACCGTGAGGTCGTGCTGCAGCAGGACGAAGTCGGCGCTTTCACGTGCCACGTCGACCGCGGTGTCGACCGAGATGCCGACATCGGCGGCGTGCAGCGCCGGGGCGTCATTGATCCCGTCGCCAAGGTAGCCGACCACGTGCCCCGCGCGGCGCAGTGCCTGGATGATGCGTTCCTTCTGGCCGGGGTCGACCTCTGCAAAGATCGTGGTCCGGTGGGCGACGTGCCAGAGCGCCTCGTCGTGCATGTCGCGCAGCTCGGCGCCGGTCAGGATGCGGTCGGCCTTGAGCCCCACTGCCTGCGCCACATGGGACGCTACCCGACGGCTGTCGCCGGTAATGATCTTCAGCGCAACGCCGCGCCGCTTCAGCTGCCTGATCGCCTCGGCGGCATCGGGCTTCGGCGGATCGAAGAACAGCAGGAAGCCTTCGAACACCATTGCCTGCTCGTCATCCACCGCATAACGCTCGCGTTGCGCGATGGTTCGAGTGGCAAGGCCCAGCACGCGGAATCCTTCGTCGGCCCAGGCGGCCGCGCGCTCGCGCAAGGCATCGCGGTCGGCGTCGGTGAGTGTTGCCGCGTTCGCACCCTGGCGCATTCCGGTGCAAGCAGCGACGACCGCATCGAGCGCGCCCTTGGTGATCAGCGTGTCCTCGTCCTGTCCGGGCCGTCGCACGGCAATCGTCAGGCGCTTGCGGACAAAGTCGTACGGGATCTCCTCGGACTTGGTCCAGTCGTCGAGCGCGAGCGTTGCACTCGCGGTGATGATCGCTTCGTCGAGCGCGTTCGGCAGGCCGGTCTGCAGCCGTGCGTTCAGCGCTGCAAGCCGCAGCACCTCGCCGGAGGGATTGCCCGCGGTGTCGGTCGCGTCGTCGAGCCGCACGACGCCGGCCGTCAGCGTCCCGGTCTTGTCGGTCGCTAGCACGGTCATCGCGCCGAAGTTTTCCATCGCCGCGAGACGCCGCACGATGACGCCCGCACCTGCCATGCGCCGTGCGCCACGCGACAGCGTCAGGCTCACCACGGCCGGCAGCAATTCGGGCGCTAGCCCCACGGCCAGCGCGACGGCGAACAGCAGGGAGTCCGCCACCGGGCGGTCCGAAGCCACATTGGCAGCAAAGATCGCCAGCACCAGCAGCGTCATCAACTGGGTCAGCATCTGGCCGAAGCGACGCAGGCTGCGCTCGAACTCGGTTTCGGGCGCCCGACGCGACAGCCGAGCGGCGATCTCGCCGAACTCCGTGCGCGGACCGGTGGCAGTAATCAGGATCTTGGCGCTGCCGCTGCGCACGTTGGTGCCGAGGCAGACGAAGTTGGATCGCTGCGCGAGGCCGGCATCCGCTGCGGCCATCCCGGGAGACTTTTCAACGGGGAACGACTCGCCCGTCAGTGTCGCCTCGTTGACGAAGAAGTCGTCGGCTTCAAGCACCAGGCCGTCGGCCGGCACCAGGCTGCCGGCCGCCAGCAGCACGATGTCGCCGGGCACGATCTGCCGCGCGTCCAGTTCCATGACCGCGCCGTCGCGCAGCAACCGGGCGCGCAGGCTGACGCGCTCCAGCAGCTTCTCGACGGCGCGTGAAGCGGCGTATTCCTGCGTGAAGCTCAGCGCTGCGCTGGCTGCAATGATCGTCATCACGATCAACGAGTCGAGCCAGTCTCGGCTGATCGCCGAGACCACGGCGGCGAACACGAGGATCAGCAGCAGCGGGCTCTTGAACTGCGCCGCCAGCGTTGCGAGCGCGCTGGCGCGGGAGGTCCGGCTGATCTCGTTATATCCGACCGTCGCGAGACGACGTCCGGCCTCCGCCGCTGTCAGGCCGTCGCGGCGGGCTCCCAGGCCATCAAGGACAGCGCTCGCCTCCTGAGCCCACGGCCCAAGCGGTGGATCAACGGAGCGGTCTGTCGCCATGCTCCCAGCCTAATCACGTCGCTTTGCCGGTGTTGGTCGCGCATCAAGCAGGACTCAACGCAGGACCAGCTTTCCATGGTCGAGGCGCAGCACGCGATCGGCTGTGGCTGCCGCTGCTTCGGAATGCGTCACCAGCACGCCGGCCGCCCGGCGGCTGCGGATCTCGCGCGCCAGCAGATCGAGCACGACGTTTGCAGTATCAGGGTCCAGATTCCCGGTCGGTTCGTCGGCCAGCACCAGCGCGGGGCGATGCACCAGCGCACGTGCCACGGCGACCCGCTGCAGTTCGCCGCCAGAGAGTTCGCGCGGCATGCTCGATTCGCGACCGGCGAGTCCCACCTCAGCCAGCAGTTCTGCGGCGCGCTGCTCGCGTGATTCCGGCGGTTCGCCGAGCAGGACCAGCGGCAGCGCGACGTTCTGCACAACAGACAGATGCGGCAGGATATGGAACGCCTGGAACACGAAGCCGAGCTTGGTGCGACGTGTCAGCGTGCGCGCGGTGTCGTCCAGCGCGGCGATGTCGGTGCCGTCGATCACCACGGAGCCGGCATCGGGCCGGTCCAGACCGGCGATCAGGTTGAGCAGCGTGGACTTGCCGGAGCCGGACTCGCCCACGATTGCGATGTATTCGCCGCTTCCGGCCGTGAGCTGCAACTGGTTGAGGACGACGCGTTCGCGATAGCGCTTGGTGAGACCGAGGATCTGCAGCATGCGGTCGATTCTACGGGTGGACATCTGCGCGCCTCGCCTTTGCTGCGAGGTGGCGGTGACTACAATCTGGCCCTGATCCGGTCACCGTGTGAGTCTCGATTGAGCGACGTCGTCAGCCTGGGTGCGATCCGCGCGGCCGCCGAGCGCCTGCGCGGTCACGTCGAGGAGACGCCGTGCGTGCATTCGCGCACGCTGTCACAGATCATCGGTGCCGAGGTCTATCTCAAGTTCGAGAACCTGCAGTTCACCGCTTCGTTCAAGGAACGCGGCGCCTTGAACAAGCTGTCGCTCCTGACACCGCAGCAGCGGCAGAGCGGAGTGATTGCCGTTTCGGCGGGTAATCACGCTCAGGGCGTGGCCTATCACGCTGAGCGGCTCGGCATTCCCGCCGTCATCGTCATGCCCCGCTTCACGCCCATGGTGAAGGTGGAGCGCACGCGGGGCTTCGGCGCCGAGATCATCCTGACCGGCGATACCTTCGACGACGCCCGGCAGGAAGCCTCGTTGCTGGCCGAGCGTCGCGGGCTGACGATGGTTCATCCCTACGACGATGCCGACGTCATCGCCGGGCAGGGCACGATCGCGATCGAGATGCTGAGGCAACGGCCGGAACTCGACTGCCTCTGCGTGGCCATCGGCGGCGGCGGGCTCATTTCGGGCATCGCGACGGCGGCACGGGCACTGAAGCCCGGAATTTCGATCATCGGGGTGCAGACAGACCAGTTCCCGTCGATGTACGCGGACTTCAAGGGTGTCGAGATGCCGACCGCCAACGCGACGCTTGCGGAGGGCATCGCCGTCAAGCTGCCCGGCGAGCTCACGCGCGCGATCGTCAAGCGACTCGTCGACGACATCGTGCTGGTGTCGGAAGGCGACATCGAGCAGGCAATCGTCATGCTGCTCGAAATCGAGAAGACGGTCGTCGAGGGTGCCGGGGCGACAGGCCTTGCCGCGCTACTCCGCCATCGCGAACGCTTCGCCGGACGCAAGGTCGGGCTGATCCTCTGCGGCGGCAATATCGACCCGATGGTGCTGGCGGACATCATCGAACGTGGCATGGTCCGCGCCGGCCGGCTCGCGCGCATCCGCGTGCACACACGCGACGTACCCGGTGAACTGGCCCGTGCCGCCACGCTCATCGGTCAGGCCGGTGCCAACATCGAGGAGGTCGAGCACCAGCGCGCCTTCACGACGCTGCCGGTGCAGAACGCCGAACTCGAGTTCGTGTTGCAGACGCGCGGGCCGGAGCACATCGAAGAAGTCCTGCGCACATTGCGGGATGCCGGCCTGTACGCCGAGACGCATCCCTACTGAAGCTGCCGACATTTGATCGCGCGCAAGCGCGCTCGTTGCGCAATGCGCCGCGTCGGTGCATGTCACGCATCCACGCTGTGCTCGACGTCGAAGCAGCTTGTTCCAGATCATTGGCTACTTCGCACGCGTCGCTACCTTATCTTGCAGATCAGCGAGAGGGAGGCGGCATGGTCGCAGCGCGAACCCCGAACGTACTCCATGCCGCAGAGCGACGATCCGGCATCGGCAGCGTCGTGAAGCGCAAGGCGAAGTCGCGGACGCCCGACTGGTCCGCGAAACTGCGGCCGGAACTCGAGCCCGAAATCGTCACCGACAAGCGTTTCGGCGATCGACTGCTGTTGCCGACACCGCTACTCGTGGCCGAAGAAATCGCTCGCGTGCCGGCGGGCGCGACGCTTTCGGTTTCGCAGTTGCGCAGCCACTTGGCCGAGCGTTTCGGGACTGAGCGCACGTGTCCGCTGATGACCGGCATGTTCGTCAAGATTCTGGCGGGAGTCGTCGCCGAAGATCTCGCGCAGCGACGCCAGCCGCGCTGGCCGGTGTGGCGTCTGGTGAATGACAACGGCACGCTGAGCACGACGTGGCCGCTCGACGCGCTTTATCGCGCCACTCGGCTGCGCGAGGAGGGCGTGAAGCTCGGCCGCAGGGCCGGCGCCTGGCAGGTCCTTCCAACGGAAACGGGCTGACACCCGAGCGTTATCCCCGGGGTCGTCAGACGGCGACGCAGGGCGTCGTCGCTCGTAGACTGCGGCATGGATGTGTTCCAGGCTGCGCCCCGTATGCAGTTTTTCGATCGGCTGCCCGCCGCTGTCGACCCGGCGACGGAACTGCGTGCCGGGCTCGCCGCGAGCCCGGCCGTTATCTCCCCGAAGTTCTTCTACGACGCCCTCGGCGCGCGCCTCTTCGAAGCGATCTGCGAGCTGCCCGAGTACAGCTTGCCGCGTGACGAGCAGGCGATCTTCGCGCATCGCACGCCGGAGATCGTCGCCGCGGTCGGCGAGGGCGCGACTTTGATCGATCTCGGTGCTGGCAACTGCGCCAAGGCCGAACGGCTCTTCGCAGCGCTGCGGCCCGCGCAGTACGTCGCAGTCGACATCGCCGCCGCTTTCCTGCGGGAGCAGCTAGGGGCCGTGGCACGTCGCCATCCCGACATCGAGGTCGTTGGCGTGGCCGCGGACTTCACGCACCGGCTCGACCTGCCGGATGCGGTACGAACGCAGCGCCGCGTCGCCTTCTATCCGGGATCATCGATCGGCAATTTTCCCCCTGCCGAGGCGACGAAATTCCTCTCGGAGGTGCGCCGGGTCAGCGTCGGTGGTCACCTGCTGTTGGGCGCGGATCTCGTGAAGTCGCCTGCGGAACTGGTACGGGGCTACGACGACGCGTTGGGCGTGACCGCAGCGTTCAATTTGAATGTCCTCAACGTCGTGAACCGGCGTGCCGGGACGGACTTCAAACTCGGTGACTGGCGCCATGTGGCTTTGTTCAACGAGCCCGAGAGCCGCATCGAGATGCACCTAGAGGCGCGCCGTGCGGTCACGGTGACCTGGCCCGGGGCCGAACGCCGCTTCACCGAGGGCGAACGCATCCACACCGAGAACTCCTACAAGTACTCGCTTCCCGGACTGACTGCGCTATTGCGCGCGGCCGGCTATACGACGGTAAGGACCTACACCGATCCGGCCGACCGTTTCGCGCTGGCGCTGGCGCAATAGGTGGGCGGCTTGAGCCTGTCAGCGGGCCAGCCGAACCGTTGCGTAGGCGTACGGATATTCGCCGCGGAACCAGTTGCGAAATGAAGCGCGCGCCAGGCGCCGCGCTGTGCGAGGTGAGCCACCCTTCATCACGAAGTGTTCGCCGTCGAAGAAGTCTGCCGAGTAGCCGGGGTAGTACGCCCTCGGCGCGAAGCCTTCAAAGCCGGCAAAGGGCGTCGCAGTCCACTCCCAGCCGTTGCCCAGCATCTGCTCTACACCTTCGGGCGTAGCACCGGACGGGTTAGCGCCCACAGGCACCGGGTCCCAGCCGACGAAGTCGAGGTTTGCAAGCGACGCGTTGGGCTCGCTGTCGCCCCACGGATAGCGGCGCTGCCCGGCGCCGTACGCGGCGCGTTGCCATTCCGGCTCGGTCGGCAGCCGCGCGCCGGCCCAGGCCGCATAGGCGGTCGCCTGCTGATGAGTCAGGTACACCGGCGCGTCCAGCGGCAGGGGCACTGTGTCGAACATCCGGCGCAGCCCCCATGTGCCGTCGTGCTGCGTCCAGAAGTGAGGCACCGGGCCGCCCGCCGCGACGAAGCGCAGGTATTCGCGATGAGTGAGTTTGTGGCGGGCGATTTCGAAGCCGTCGAGGTGGACAATGTGCCGGGGAAACTCGTTGTCCCAGCCGAAGCTGCCTGCGGCCTGTCCGAGAACGGCCGGCCCCGCGGTAATCCGGACCCACGGATTGCCGCGGCGTTCGGTCTCCGGGACGCGATCGCGCAGCCCTGCTGCCGGCGCGCGCTTCCGGCTCGGCGGCATTTCATGCAGCAAGTAGCAGAGCGTCTCGGCGTGCATCCAGCGGTGCTCGAGCGCAGTCAGCACGCGTTCGGACGGCAACTCGTCCCAGACCTCATCGAGAAGGGTGCGCGTGCGGGCGACATAGGTGAGCACCTCGTCGAGCTCGGGCCAGTCGGAAGGTTGGTCCGCCGGCGCCTGTCCGGGGGCCGGGTCGATGCCCGCCTCGAACAGCCGATCGAACGACGGGTGAAACGGCGGTAAGTCGAGCACGCCGCGGCCGAGCTGGTTCCAGTCGAAGGCATCGAAGTGTCCGACGTAGAAGACCAGGCGGTGCCGGTCAGGAATCGGCCGCTCATAGAGGGTTTGGCGAGCGACCAGCCTGAACAGTGCGTCCGTGTGCGCCCTGGCGGTGGCGACCTCCCGCTGCAGCCGGGCCGCCGTCCTTTCTTGGGTCAGTGCATCCATTTTGTTGCCCCACCATACCCCGCGCCGTTGACAGGGCCAACCGCGCTTCCGTAGGACCCCGCGGGCAATTCCTGCGCCTAAGGCTCGAACTGTGCCCCAAACGGCCTAGCGCTCTCAACCTGCGCCGCAGCGCTCCGAAAACATGAGGAGAGCCCCCGCCGCGAGGCAGGACACCATGAAGACCGTTACTTTGGAAATAAACGAGAC
>Ga0209293_10000206_pt1 | contig 10461 bp, 7 predicted proteins | sample Mud_0915_D1_FD_187690 | JGI IMG/M metagenome (GOLD analysis project Ga0209293, IMG submission 187690) | Wetland microbial communities from Old Woman Creek Reserve in Ohio, USA - Mud_0915_D1 (SPAdes) (version 2) | ecosystem: Environmental > Aquatic > Freshwater > Wetlands > Sediment ... | reverse complement strand
CGCCAGAACAAAGATGAAAGCGCAAAGGGCAAAAAGCGGCCTGGCCGGCATGTCGCCCCCCCCACAACCCCTTGGCCATGCGGAATCCCTATGGGTCCGCAGCCAGGAATGCCGGATGCTACCGGATGCGGTCCAAGAGGGCGGGGCCGAACAGGGCCCAGAAGTAGTCCGACTCCCCGGGAACGTACCGCTTCCCGCCCCCCGCCATGTTCTCCCCGGCGAGGCGCCCCTGCTTGATGGCGCTCCTCCACCCGAAGTTGATCCGGGCAGTCCGGGTCCCCTTGTCGAACAGCTCTGCGCAGTCTCCCGCGGCGTAGATGTTCGGAACGCTGGTCCGGAGATAGTCATCCACGACGATCCCGGTGCCGGTCTTCACGCCGCTGCCGGAAAGAAAGCCGATCGCAGGGAGACGCTCGGTGGCCACCACGACGGCGAGGCAGCGGACCTTCTCTCCTTTTTCGGTGGATTCGATCTCGATACCCCCCCCAGCTTCCCGCACGGTGACAATGTCCTGCCCGTCGAGGATCCGCACCCCTGTGGTTCGGACCGAGTCGAGGATGTTCGCCTCGAGTTCACCCGATATCGGATAACCCGGGTGGGGCAGGTCGGGCTGGAACCAGACCACATTGTTTCCCCTCTTCCGGAGTGCGCTGCTCGCGACGATGGCCAGGAATCCCGGTCCATACACCGCCACCGTCCCGGACCGAGGGACCCGATCCGCGATCCGCAGGGTGTCTTCGAGGGAGTCGAACGGAAGGATTGCCGGATGCTCCTTCCGCAACGCCGGCGGGATCTCAGGCTTACCTCCGGTGGCGACGAGAAGGACGTCGTACGCCTCCTCTGCGCCGTCGGCAAGGATCACGCGGTTCCCGGCCGAGTCGATCCTCTCCGCCCTTATACCGTGCCGGACGTGGATTCCCTGGTCGGCCAGGTCCTTTGACTGGGGGTCCGCGATCCCTGAGACGTCGACCTTACCCATGATCAGGTCGGTCAGGAGCGGCCTCAGGTACGGGGGGCCAAGCTCCTCGGTCGCAACGACGATCTCGCCCTTCTTGTCCTTGCCCCGGATCGCCTTCGCCGCGGCGATTCCGGCGGGACCGCATCCCAGAATCAAGTACTTCATGGCACACCTCCTGAAGAGATCGCTTATGACCGCCAGTCACCGGCTTAATGCACGCGGGGTTCCTGATGGCCCGCTGGCCCGGAATGTCCCCCTTCGCCTCCACCGCGGGCAATCGGGGCAACGGCATCGTTGCCGAGCCGCTCCACGGAACGGAGGTACGGGACGCACGCCTGGACGCAGGCACGGCCCGCCTCCGCGCTGTCCTTCGCGTGAGCTCTCGGCTCCCTGGCAACAGTGTAATACCTGTGGATTCCTTCGTGTACCTTCTCTTTGATGAGGGAAAGGAGCGGGCGGGGGTCGCCGGACTCCGGCGCCTTGTCGGCCGCCGGGATCGCGGGGCTGAGATCCATCCCCGCGGGTTTCTGGCCCGTGCAGGGGGCATCCTCTCCCTCCCGACGAAATCCCTTTATCACTCCCAAGAAGCCTTTGTTTGCAAGGGGTGCGCAGTCCTTGCGGCTTTCCCCCAAAAATCCGTGGAGGCATTCGCAGCAAAAGCGGGATGCCGCGGTGGAGAGGTGTCTTGAAGTACCGGCCCGCGGGGTGGAGAATGGGGTGGAATGGAGAGGGATCAATAGGGGGGAGTCGTGGATTTGCCGTACAGATCCGGAATACCGCACCGGTCGTCCCATGGCCGTCGCATAGCAAACCTCCTCTGGCCCCTTGCCTTCCTCCTGCTCTCTTCCTGCTGGGAGGTGACGTACTTCGCGACGTTCGGCAACGGTGGCGCGGTACGCACGGACGGTGCGGCCGTCGGCCCGGTCGCGGGATTCGGGAGCGTCACGGTCGGCGGCGCGGTATTTTCCGAGGACAACGTGACGACGGTCGTGGACGACCTCGGGCGGAATACCGGCGACCTGATCGCGGGAATGGTGCTCACTGTCCGGGGGACGCTTTCCGCGGACTTCGGGACCGGATCCGCCAGCTCCATCACCGTCGAGAGGGAAATCCGGGGTCCGGTAGACGATAACGGCGTTCTTTCGGATTCCGGAACGATCCGGGTGTTGGGGCAGACGGTACTCGTGAACCCGGCAACCGTCATGGTGCGCTCCGACGGCGGCGAATTCGACATCGAGGGACTGAAAACCGACGTGGACAACAACGCGTTGCGTCCGGAGATCGAAGTCCACGGGGCAAGGGATGACGGGGGTTTTCTGCACGCTTCGTTCGTCGGACGGGGACGAGACAACGTCCTTGCGGATGAAACCGTCTGGCTCCGCGGTTCGATCAGCGGGGTCGACGGCCTGGAACGGTCATTCCGGATTGGGGACCAGCAGGTCAACTTCTCGTCGATACCGTCCTCCGGTCGTGTGAACTGGCCCATCACGGGACTCGCGGACGGTCTGGTGGTCGACGTCCGGGGCCGACTGGACGCCGTCGGGGGGAACGGAATCCTACGGACGGATCGGACCGACGACCGCATCGAGGTCTTGAAGGTCGATCTGGGGGGATCGGGGGACCACCTCACGCTGGAGGGATACGTCGTATCCGGAACGGCGTCCGCCTTCTCGGTTTCGGTCCCCGGCGGGACGGTCGTTGTGAACGGCGGCGTCCCGCCGACGGGTGCGGCCTTCGACGTGGGGGAGCGGGTCCAGGTGAAAGGGAAGGTCACCGGCTCCGCCGGCACGAACGTGCAGGCCAGTGCCATCGAGGTGCGGAGGCCGAACGAAATTCTTCTGGAGGGGTCTCCGGACGCAATCGACCCCGCGGGGAATACCATCACACTTCTGGGAAAGACGGTGGAGGTCGACGATTTCACCCTGTTCCGGGACGGGACGGGGACGGTCCGGAACCAATTCGGGCTTGCCGACCTTTCGACCGGACACACCGTCCGCGTGGCCGGGGTTTTCGACGACACGGTCCCGTCGGGCAAGGTCTTGGCGACGAAGCTCGAGCGTCTGACCCTGGTCCCCGCGAGTTCCGTCACCGCGCAGGGAGCAGCCAGCGCCGTGGCCTTCCCGGCCTACACCGTCCTTGGCCTTCCCGGGATCGTCGTCTCCACAGGGCAGAGGCAGAACACGGACTATTTCCTGCCCGGCGGGATCCAGACCGACGGGGCGACCTTCTTCCAGGACCTCTCCATCGGGACGATCGTTATTGTAAGGAAGGGGATTTTCACCGGCGATCCCCCGCGGATCGGCGAGCCGGATCCGGGAAGCACCGTCGGCCCGTTGGAGGTGGAAATCGTACGGGTGAACCCCTGAGGGAGGCGCATTAAGACAATGCGATTCCCGCCAGAATCATATGCAGTTTCAGATAGTCAACACTGAAGATCCGACAGCCTGGCGATAACCCAAGACCCCTGGTTCTCCTGCAATGGTGCCGCCTGCGCCAAAGGGCGCGTTCGGGAGGGACGACGGCTATCTACTCCAAGGCGGGCGCCCGCGTCAGGCGTCGCTCGTCTTCCCCTCCACCCCAAGGACACGGAGGAGGCGGGAAAGGTAGGTCGGCGACAGCCCGAGGATCTCCGCCGCCCGCGACTTGCTCCCCCCCGCCTTGGCGATCGCCCGCCGGATCACCGAACGCTTGTGCTCACGCACGGATTCGTGGAACCGCTCCCCCTCCGAATCGGCCGGGGAGAGCGCGCCTTCCGGCTCGGCCAGGCCGAGGCACAGGTCGGCGGGGGTGAGGGAATCGTCGTCCGAGAGCGCCACGGCGCGCGCGACGGCGTTCTCCAGCTCGCGGATGTTGCCGGGCCACGGGTATCGGTCCAGCGCTTCGGCCGTTTCCGGAGAAAGCGTCTTCCTCCCGGCGCCCAGCTCCCGGCACGTGCGCGCGAGGAAGAACTCCGCCAGCGGCACGAGATCCTCGCGCCGATCCCTCAGAGGGGGGAGGTGGATCGGTATCCCGCTTACCCGATAGTAGAGGTCCTCCCGGAACCGCCCCAGCGACGTTTCCCGCTTCAGGTCGCGGTTCGAGGCGCAGATCAGGCGCACGTCGGCCGTCAGGGTCTTCACGCCCCCCACCCGCTCGAACTCCCCGTCCTCGAGGACCCGGAGCAATTTCGCCTGGACGGCGAGCGGCACCTCGCCCACCTCGTCCAGGAAGAAGGTCCCTCCGTCGGCGAGCTCGAACCGGCCGGGCTTCGATTGGACCGCCCCGGTGAACGCCCCCTTCTCGTAGCCGAACATCTCGGCCTCCCACAGCGTGGGGGGAATCGCGGCCCCGTTGATCTTGAGGAACGGGCCGTCGCGCCGTCCGCTGATCCGGTGGATCGCCCTGGCCACGAGCTCTTTCCCCGTGCCCGTCTCTCCCGTGATCAGGACGGAGAAGGGGGACGCCGCGGCCTTTTCGATCACCTTTCGCACGTCGAGCCAGGCGGGGGAGCCGCCGACCATCCCGAACCACTCCTCCGCCGGCGCGCTCGCCCCCTCCCGGTCGACGACCTCGGACGTGGCCACCGCGTTGCCGACAACGCGGAGCAGCTCCGCCTCGTCGAACGGCTTGGAGATGTAGTCGAAGGCGCCGGCCCGCATCGCCTCGACCGCGTCCTCGATCTTCCCGAAGGCGGTGATGAGGATCACCGGCAGCGCCGGGTGCCGATCACGGCAACGGCGGAAGAGGGCGAGCCCGTCCATCTTCGGCATCCGGATATCGGTGATCAGGGCGTCGGCGCGCTGCGTATCGAGCCACTCCGCCGCCGCCGCGCCGTCGGGCGTCGCCGCCACCTCGTACCCCTCCCGCGTCAGCGTCGCCTGCAGGACGCGACGCAGGTTCCGGTCGTCTTCCGCCAGAAGAATCGTTCCCTTCATTGCACCTCCGGAAGCTTCACGGTGAACCGGCTCCCCCTCCCGGGGGTCGTCTCCACCGAGACGGACCCGCCGTTCTCCTCGACGATCCGCCGGCAGATGGCCAGCCCCATCCCGACGCCGCGCTCCCGTGTCGTGAAGAAGGGGCGGAAGAGCTGGGACCGGTCCTCATCGGGGATCCCCACGCCGGTGTCCTCGACCGCGATCCGCGCCTCCCCGCCCTCGGAGGTCACGCGTACGGTGAGATCCCCCGTCCCCCCCATCGCCTCGATCGCGTTCGTCAGGAGATTGTAGACCACCCGCTCGATCTCGGAGGGGTCCGCGTTGACCCGGGGGGCCGGCTCCTGGAACAGCACGTGCCGTCCCACCGATCCCATCCGTTCCCCGCGCTCCCGGAGAAGGAGTGCGATCGCCTTCTCCACCGGCTCCTTCAGGGAGATCGTCTGCGGCTTGCGCTGCGTCGGGCGGGCGTACTCGAGGAACTCCGTGACCACGCCGTTCAGCCGGTCCGCCTCCTCGACGATGATGTCGAGGAACTCCCGTTCCTTCGGGCGCGCCTCGCGGGAGAGGAACTGCGCCGCCCCCTTGATCACCCCCGCCGGCGTCCGGACCTCGTGGGCCAGCCCCGCCGCCAGTTCCCCTGCCGTCGCGAAATGCTCCCGACGCTGGATCCGCTGCTGCTGCCGGATGTTCTCGACCGCCAGCGCGATCCCGTCGAGGAAGGGGAGGAGCAGGTCCATCTCCCGAAACGACGGCCGCTTTCCTCTCCAGTGGAAAAGGACGACGGCGACGAGGGCCCCCCGAAGGAAGAGGGGGATCGATGCGTCGAACGAGTCGTCCCAGATCGCCACGTCCGCCGCCTTCGACCCGCCGTGCTCCATGACCCGCAACGCGGGGTACCGCTTCGTGAAGCGGGAGAAGGCGCGCAGGTACTCGTCGGGCCGCACGGGGAGCGCCCCGATCCCCTCGTCGGTTCCCCCCTCGGGGCGGACCCACAGCGACGCGCGCTCGACGAAGGGGACCTGCGCCAGGGCGTCCTCCACGGTTCGGGCGATCTCCCGAAGAGATGTCGATTCGGGCAGCTTCCGCGCGACGTCGGACAGCACCGACTGTACGCGGCGGGACTGCCGGACGAGCAGGTCCGCGGAGATGCCGCCGAGTTTGCGCAACAGAAACGGGTAGAACGTGAGCAGGAAGAACGAGATGAGGAACACCCCGGCGAGGGGGAACCAGAATTTCCTGCCGGAGACGACCTCCAGCACTCCGAAGGCGACGGCGAAGGCGAAGATCTGGATGACCAGCACGACCCCGCGTCCCACGATGTCGGGAAGTTCGAAGAAGTGGAGGTGCAGGATCCCCGTCGCCATGAAGTAGAAGAAGATGAGCACGGCGAATGCCGCCAGCGGCGGGAAGTCGATTCCCGTGCCGGGGAGGAAGTTGAGCGGCGCCACCAGGCTGGCGATTCCACCCCCCACGACGAGGAACTGGTACTTCTTCCGCTCCACGGAGGAAGGGGAGTCGCGGAACCCGTGGCGGACGATGACGTACAGCCCCGCGCCGAGGTACGGGTAGACGAACAGGAGCGCGGCGACGTTCCACCAGGGAGAGTCGAGGATCGGGTCGTAAAAGATCGTCGCCGCGAACGCGACGCTCGCCCAGACGCCGCCGACGAAGGCCGCCGGGAGCCATCGCGGCCGCGTCCGCACCGCGGCGCCGCAGTAGCGGAGGACGAAGGGGGGGATGAACATCACCCCCGCGAGGCTCACCTTGTGCCAGAAGGTCGACGGGAGCGTCTTCCACAGGTACTCGGGGAAGCACCACAGGAAGATGAGGAGGGAGAGGTCGGAGAACGCCCTCGCCTCCGCATCCCCCCGCGCGAAGGCGCGCAGGTACACCGCGATGACCAGCGCCACCACCGCCGCGACCAGGCTCCCCTGCGCGTAATAATCCACGTTCCCCCCGCAAAACGCCGGAACGGAAACGGGCTACTGCGTGGAATCCCCCGCAATAGCCCGTCGGCGCCTAAGTGTTGCGTTTCATAAATACGGTGTCGCACCGAGAGGGTCGATGCGCCGCATCCGGCAAGGCGTCGCGACCGAGGCGTACTGTGCAAGTACGGTGAGGGAGCGCAACGAAGCCGGGGCGGATGCAGCGGCACTCGAATGCAACCGTATTTATGAAACGCAGCACTTAGCTCCCCGCGGACGGCTCCCGCGAAATACGTCAGGAGAGCCGGGCCTCGGCCGCCTTCCAGTTCACGTTCCGGAAAAACGCCGCGATGTAGTCGGCCCGCTTCAGCCCATAGTCGACCATGAAGGCGTGTTCGAACACGTCCATGACGAGGAGCGGAACCGCTCCGGCCGGGTTCCCCACGTCGTGCTCGTTGACCCATTGGTTGAACAGGCGGCCGCCCGCCTTGTCCTGGTAGAGGACGACCCAGCCGATCCCGCGCATCGCGCCCGCGGCCCGGAAGTCGGCTTCCCACTTCCCGGCGCTGCCGAATTCGGCGGCGACCGCCTTCCCGAGCTTCGAGGCCGGATCGAGGGCGCCCTTGCCGCCGAGGTTCTCGAAGTAGAACTCGTGCAGGCGCATCCCGTTCCACTCCCAGCCGAAGCGGCGCTTCAGTTCGGCGTACTCCGGGGTGGCCGTCTTCCCCTCGGCGAGCATCCCCCCGAGAAGGTCCGACAGCTTGTTCGTATTCGCCACGTACCCCTGGTAGAGCGTGAAGTGGTTCTTGAGCAGCGTCTCGCTGAACCCGTCCATCCCGACCAGCTTCCCGAAATCCTTCGCAACGTACGGCATCGCGTGCCTCCTTTCGGGATCTCTTCACGACAGGGTATCATACCGCCGGACAGGGGCAGACCATGGAGGAAATGTCCCGCGGAAAGAAAGAGCCCGCGCGGCGCCACGGCCGGCGGGCCCTCCCCGTGAACACCGTCGGGACGTTTACGGTTGCCGCACTCTCAGGATTTCTTCCCCGCCTTCTTCTTCCGGCCTTCGGCCAGTTTCGTCGCAAGCCCCTTCTCCTGGGCGATCTTCCTCTTCGCTTCGGAATATTTCCGGGCGACGAGGGGGGTCTTCGTCGGGATGCCGAACGCCTTCCGGTACTCCTTCGGCGTCATCTGGTGGCTGACGGCGATGTGCTTCTTCAGCGTCGTGAACCCCTTTCCGCACACAAGGCAAACGACCTTGTCGGCGCCGAACGCCTTGTTCACCGGAACGGCCGGCTTTAACTCCCCGGAGACTACAGCCCCTTCCTCGCCCTCGGATCCGCCAAGACTCAGTAACTTCTGGAACACCGACTGCAATTCCTCAAGAAGTTCTTCCTTCCCCATTTCGTTTACCGAGGCGTGAGCAGATACAATATCCGTCGTAAGTTCCAACAGCGCCTTCTTGTCCATGATTCCCTCCAGGGGGTTCTGTATTAGTTTCGTTATTCTCTGCAAATTATCCAACGATGTCAATACTGCATCGTATTCTTCCCGGGAAAATACGTACCACGCGCTTACAGAAACGCGGCCCATATTAACTTTTTCGATGACGGATCCGATGACAGAGTTCCTGGCGGGACAGAATCCTTGTACAATTACGGAATTCCGGAGAGAAAGGACCGACCCGTCACGCGTCATGCCTCCATAAACCCGCCGCCCGCCGGCAGCGCGCCGATCCCGGCGCCCATCCTCGTCGCGTGCGTGCTGACGCTCGTCCTGTATCTCGGGGCCTACATGCGCCTCCCCCTGGTCCCGTTGTTCGCGCGGGGGTTGGGAGCATCCACCGTCGACGTCGGAATGATCAACGCCGGCTTCATGCTTGCGGCCGCCGTCCTCGCCCTCCCGCTGGGGCTCGTGTCCGACCGTCTCGGGCGCAAGCGTCTCATCCTTGCCGGGATGGGGATCTCCTGCCTGACCTCCCTCTTTCTGCTCGTGGCCCGGACTCCCCTGCACGTCGGGCTGATCTACCTTTTCTCCGGGGTGGGGCTCGCCTGCTTCTCCCCCGCGATGATGTCCCACGTGGGGGATTCCAGCCCGCCGAACTTCCTCGGGCGGGCGTACGGGTGGTACACCTCCGCCCTTTACCTCGGGATGGCGCTGGGTCCGGGCTTCGGCGGAGCCGTCGCGACGAAGGGATTCGGGGCCGCCTTCGCGGTCTCCGCCGCGATCATCGGCGCGGGGGTGATCGTGGCGGGCTTCCGTGTCGGACGCCCGATCCCGACGGTCCCGCGGCCCTCCGGGGGCGGGAATCTCCGCGCGGACTTCGGAGAGATCCTCCGCAACCGGGCGGTGCTGGGCTGCTGGGTCGCCACCTTCTTCTCGACCTACGCGTGGGGATCGCTGTTCGCCTTCTTCCCCCTGTACGCGAAGGACCTCGGGATCTCGATCGCCCAGACCGGCCTCATCTTCACGACCCAGGCGGGCGTCAACGCCCTCTGCCGCATCCCGATCGGCCACTTCCAGGACCGGACGGGGAACCGGCGCTCCTTCATCCTCCGGGGGAACGCCCTGTTCGGGCTCTGCATCGCCCTCACCGGGACGGCGCGGGGGACGCTGCCGCTCTACCTTCTCTTCGCCGGCGTCGGCGCAACGATGGCGGCGACGTTCACGGCGGTCGGCGCCGTCCTGTCGGAATCGGTGGCCACCCGCGTCCGGGGATTGGCGATGGGGGGGTACAACACGTGCATCTACGGCGGGTTCATGGCCTCCGCGGCCACGCTCGGGTTCGTGATTCAGCACATGGGGTACACGGCGGGGTTCGCGGTCGCCGGTCTGTCGTGCGCCGTCGCGACCGCCGGAGTGGCCGGGCTGTTGCCGCGCACCCGCGGCGCCTGACCGACGCGCACGGCGCTCCCGGCGGTTTCCGGGCGTCGTCCCTGGAGGGGTGTCCCGTTCAGGCCGGGGCGGGGGCGGAGGCGGGGGTGTACACGCTCTCGGCCTCGGCGACGAGGCGGTCGATCAACTCCTTCACGCTCGGGATGTCCTTGATCTTCCAGACGTTCTCCCCCGTGAAGACCAGCCCTTCCTCCGTGTCCCCGCTGCGCGACATGTCGAGGCGGTCGATGATGCAGAAGTTGTGGCTGCAGCTCTTCAGGCACCCGCGGCGGCACTCCCCGTCGTAGACGTCCCCGCCGCTGAACAGGCGCTCCAGGAACGGGTTGCGGATCGCGCGCCCGGGGAGGCCCACCGGGGATTTCATCAGGACCACGTCCTCCTTGCGGGCGTTCAGGTACGCCTGCTTGAAGCGGTCGGACACGTCGCACTCCTTCGTGAGGACGAAACGCGTCGCCATCTGCACCGCGTCGGCGCCGAACTTCCCCATCATCTCCGCGATATCGAAGCCGTCGGTGATCCCGCCCGCGGCGATCAGGGGGACCTTCTTCACCACCTTGCGGACCTCGGGGAACAGTTCCCGCAGCGGCTTGTCGGTCCCCAGGTGACCGCCCGCCTCCTTCGCCTCCACGACGATCGCGTCCGCGCCGCTGCGCTCCGCGAGCTTGCCGAACTCCGGGGAGGAGACGATGGAGACGATGGGGACGTTGTGATCCTTCCCCACCTTGAAGATGTCGCGGGAGAACCCGGCGCCGGTGACGATCATGTC
>Ga0209293_10000205_pt1 | contig 10463 bp, 12 predicted proteins | sample Mud_0915_D1_FD_187690 | JGI IMG/M metagenome (GOLD analysis project Ga0209293, IMG submission 187690) | Wetland microbial communities from Old Woman Creek Reserve in Ohio, USA - Mud_0915_D1 (SPAdes) (version 2) | ecosystem: Environmental > Aquatic > Freshwater > Wetlands > Sediment ... | reverse complement strand
TCGGCGCCCTGGGCCTTATGCAGGTGATGCCGTTCTGGCTGAAGGAGATCGGCAAGCCCGGCGACAACCTGTTCCGCCCGCACACCAACCTGCGCTACGGTTGCACCATCCTCAAGCACTACCTCGACAAGGAAAAGGGCAACCGCACCCGCGCGCTGATGCGCTACAACGGCACCAGGGAGTGGCGCTACCCGAAGAAGGTGTACAAGGCCTTCGACACGCGCTGGAAACCGCATTAATCGCGATTCCGAGTTCCGTTAGGGTTCGCTTCGCTTACCCCAGCGATGACTACTGCGGCGGGGGCAATGGCGGTTAGCGGTTGGCTCTTGGCTAAAAGCCAACTGCCAAGCGCTAATTGCTCTGGAACAACGCACACCCATTTGCCTAACGCCGCACGCTGAACCCGACGAACACCTCGAACGGCACATCGCGCCGCTCGACTGCGTCCACGCGCGCCGCCGGCGGGCCCTCCCACAACCACTGCTCGAGGTCGTCGAGCCGGGCCGGCGGGCCACAGGCGATCAGCTCGACGTCGCCGTTGGCGCAGTTGCGCACCCAGCCGGCCAGCCCGAGTCGCAGCGCCGTCTGCTCGGTCGAGGCGCGGTAAAACACCCCCTGCACCAGACCGCGCACGCGCAGATGCCGGCAACAATTGGCTTCAATACTCATGACCGCTCGCCCCCCTGCTCGGCCCGCCATCGAACACGACCTTGCCGGCCTACCGATCCCGGTTGTGAGCGTCCGGTCGGCACAGACTCCGGACGATCGCCTGCGACGACCCTTCGTACCGGTCCCGCCGCCGCGGCCGGGTGTTCTTCTATATAATCGCCGCTTTGCCCGCCCCGGAACCCGACCATGACCCGACCGACCCGCACTGAAAAAGACAGCCTCGGCGAATACCCCGTCCCGGCCGATGCCTGGTACGGCATCCAGACCGCCCGCGCGGTGGACAATTTCCCGATCTCCGGGCGGCGCGCCGACGCCGATTTCATTATTGCACACGCCCGCATCAAGCACGCCGCCGCGGTCGCCAACCGCGACGCCGGCTGGCTGGAACCGAAGCTGGCCGCGGCCATCATCGATGCCGCCGATGCGATCATCGCCGGCCAACATCATGAGGAATTCGTGGTCGACCGCTTCCAGGCCGGCGCCGGCACCAGCCACAACATGAACACCAACGAGGTCGTGGCCAACCTGGCGAACGTGGCGCTCGGCGGCACCCGCGGGACGTACAAGCCGGTGAACCCGAACGACCACGTGAACATGGGTCAGAGCACCAACGACACCATCCCGACTGCGATCCGGCTGGCGGCGCTGGCCAAGCTGCCGCGGCTCCTCCGGGCGGTCGAGGCCATGGCCGCCGAGCTCCAGGCGATCGCCACGCGCGAGGCACGCACCGTGAAGAGCGCCCGCACCCACCTGCAGGACGCGGTGCCGACCACGGTCGGGCGCGAGTTCGGCGCCTACGCCTGGACGCTGCGCCGCTGTGCCCGGCAGCTCGCGGCCACCCGGCCGCTGCTGGCCGAGATCGGCCTCGGCGGCTCGGCCGCCGGCACCGCGCTCAATACCGCGCCGGGTTACGTGAACAACGTCGCCGGCGAGCTGGCGCGCCTGACCGGCGAGCCGATCTGCGCCGCCACCGACCTGGCGGCGCAGATGCAGTCGATGCACGACCTGCAGGCCTTGTCGGCGGCGATTCGCGGCCTGACGCTGGAGCTGACGCGCATTTCGAACGATCTGCGACTGCTTTGCTCCGGCCCGCGCACCGGGCTGGGCGAGATCGTGCTGCCGGCCGTGCAGCCGGGCTCGTCGATCATGCCCGGCAAGGTCAACCCGGTGATGTTCGAGATGCTCAACCAGGTGTGCTTCCAGGTGCTCGGCCAGGATCACGCGATCGCGCTCATGACCCAGGCCGGCCAGCTCGAACTCAACGTGATGATGCCGGCCCTCGGCAGCGCGCTGTTCGATGCCATGGACTGGCTCACCAACGCCGTCACCGCCGCCACCGACAGGAACCTCAAGGGCCTCAAGGTCGACCGCGAACGCTGCCTGCATTTCATTCACACCAGCGTCGGGCTCGCCACCCTGCTCAACACCTCGATCGGCTACGCGGCCGCGGCCGAAGTGGCCAAGGAATCGGAGCAGACCGGCAAGCCGGTGCGCGAGATCGTGGCCGCGCGCGGCCTGATGAAGGCCGAGGACTTCGACCGCCTGGTGGAACAGGCGGCGATCGACGGCAACATCGGCAAGTAACCGCGGCGCCGCTCAGGCGCCGCGCTCCGAACCGCGCCGGTCGACACCGAGCCAGCGGTAATTGACGGTCGGGGGCGCCGCCCGCACCAGCAGCGCCGCACCCAACAGCCCCAGCAGCGCCACCATCCACTGTTCGACCGGCGCCGTCACCGCCCCGGGCGGCAGCAACGCGATCTCGGCGGCCGCGGCCAGCGAGCCGAGGCTGAGCATTGCCGGCCGCCACAGCGGCGCCGAGCCGTGGTGCCACCAGCGCGCCAGCGCGCCGAGCAGCACCACCCCGAACACCAGGTAGCCGGACCCGTACAGCCATGGAAACACCGGGGCGCCCGCGACCGTGGCCAGCGCCGTGCGGTGCGCGAGCACCAGAGTGCCGTACCAGACAAGCGCTGCCAGCGCCCAGGTGTACTTGCCGTGCATCACCCCTCCCCAATCGCCTGTACGAATCAACACTGCATGACAGCCGGACCGCGGCTTTATATGATTAGCTTAACAACTACTCGCGGACCCTTCACGCATGAGCCGCATGCATCTCCGGCTGTCACTGCCGCCGCGTTCCGATTCCTCCGACAAGGATACCCTCACCCGCCCGGCCGAGTTGGAGCGCTGGGTGGCGCGGTTGCCGATGCTGAACGTCGGCGAGACCACGCTGCTGCTCAGCCGCCAGCTTGCCGGCCTCAACCGCATGGCGCTCGAGGACAAGCCGCGGCTGCGGCTGCTGGAGGCTCTGCGCCCGCCGGTGCAGCATGTCAGCCGCGAGCTGGCCAAGGGTTATGTGGGGCTGCCACTGCCGCTGCCGGACAAGGCGCGCATGGTGGCAGCCCAGGTGCGCCAACTGGCCACCGAGATGGCCTTTGGCTACAAGCTCATCGCCGTAAACTCGACCGCCACCGGCCTCGCGCAGGTCGATCGCGCGGTGCTCGGCACGGCCCTGCATCGCGCCATCCGCTACCTCACCGAACTGCTGTTCCGCTCCTACGAGCTGTACAGTCCGCCGCCGGAAGGTACCTGGCTCGAGATCCACCAGCTGTACCGCTACAGCGAGCTGCTCGGCATCACCGACACTCCGCTCGAGGATCCGCTCAACGGCACACTCAAGCAGGTCGGCATCGGCCACGCCTACAAGCAGGCGCTGCTGCTCGACTTCGCCGACCCCTACCACCTGCCGGCGCGGCTGCTGGCCCGGGTCTACCGCTACCTGGACCGGTTCGCCGCACTCGCCGCGCTCACCCCCGGGGTCGCGGCACTGAAGGCCCAGTGCCAGTTTCTGATCAACCTCGACGATGACCGGGCGGGCGGGGTCAACACCGAGACCACCGACATCACCACCGAGGGTCACTACCGTCTGCTTACCACCACCGAGCTGGCGCGCGTGATTCACCAGCAGCTGCGCGCTCTGCGGTCCGGACGCCAGCCCGACCCGGAGGGCCTGGAGGCCGATTTCTATGCGCAGCTCGGCGCCGACATGCTGGCACGACTGATCCAGGCCTGGGGACTGAACCCGAAACGGGTGTTCACGCGCAGCCTGCGCGAAAATCGCAAGACCGAGGTTGCCTTCGGCATCGAGGCGATCAATTTCTTCTCCAACAACGGCGAACCGTTCCAGCCGAGCACCAGCGAAGTCGGGCCGCAGCCGCGCGGCGCCGCGCTCGGCGCCCGGGCCGGCCAGGCCAATGGCGTTCGGATCGCGGGCCACGCCGGCAGCTCGGCCTGGGACCTCATCGACGAGAGCGCCGGCGGCTACGCGCTGACCCGGTCCGGCATCGACGGGGAGGCGGTGCGCGTCGGCGACCTGCTGGCGAGCCGTCCCGGTACGAACCGCGGACCGTGGGAGATCGGGGTCGTGCGCTGGGTGCGGATGGCCGATGGCGACACCAGCCTCGAGCTCGGTGTGCAGCGCCTCTCGCCGGTCGCGGCCCCGGCCGCGATCCTGACCGTCGAGGGCGACAGCGGCAAGCTCATCCCGGCACTGGCGCTGGCCGAGGTCGCCGCCATGAAACAACCGGCCACCGTGATCGTGCCGCGCGGCATTTTCAAACCGGAGCGCGTGCTCAATCTCGACGACGGCTACCGCAGCCGCCGAATCCGTGCGCAGCGACTGGTCGAGTACAGCGGCGCGTTCGAGCGATTCGAGTTTCAGGTGATTGAGGGGTAAGAGAAAGGCAGCTATTCGCTGTTAGCCAATCGCTAACCGCTAACCGCTTGCTTTCTGTCCCGCAGCGTGGCCGTAACGATCGCTCCCAGCAGAACAATCACCCACGATATGTAGATCCACACCAGGAAGATCGGCAACGCGGCGATTGCGCCGTAGATCACCTGGTAGGACGTGAAGGATTTCATGGCAGCGGCGAACAGCCGGCGGGCGATCTCGATCAGCACCGTGGCGAACAGCGCACCGATCGCGGCATGCCGCCAGCGCACCGCCACGTTCGGCACCACCACGTACAGCAGCACCACGGCCACGAATTCGACAGCCAGCGGCAGCAGCACATCGACGATGCCCTTTTCCGGGCGCGCCGCGAACGGCAGCGCGGTGAACACATGGGTGGTCACGGTCAGCCCGACCGCCAGCAGCAGCGGGCCCAGGGTCAGCAAGGCCCAGTAGGCCAGAAAGCGGTGCAGCAGCTTGCGGGCGTTGGGCACGCGCCAGATGTCGTTGAAGGTCTGCTCGACGGTGGCGAGCAGCATCACCGCCGTGACGCCGACGAAGATCAGGCCGACCGCGGTCAGGCGCCCGGCCTTGGTGGCGAACAGCGTCAGGTGCTTCTGCACCGCGTCGCCGGCGGCCGGGACGAAATTGCTGTAGACGAAGTGCTGGATCCACCCCATCCACTCGCTGAACACCGGGAACAGCGACAGCATGGCGAGTGTCACCGCCGTGAGCGGCACGATCGCCAGGATAGTGGTGAACGACAGCGCGCCGGCGATGCGCTGGCAGCGGTCCTCGACGAAGCGCGAGCCGACCTGGCGCACGAAGCGCGCGAACCCCGCCACCGCCTCCCGCCACTCGGTCATACCTGCTCGACTCGCGCTGTCACCGGACAAACGAAAAGGGCCCCGATGGGGCCCTTTCGCTCATGCGTACTGGATCAACGCCGGCCGGCGAGGTAGTCCTTGTCGGACTGCTCGGTGGCACCCACCGACCACTCGCCGCGGGTCCTGGCGTGACGGACGGCGGCATCCATGTCCGACGATGCGACATCGCGGTTGATGTCGAAGTTCTGGCCCGGGTAGATCAGGTCGGCATCCTTGATCTTGGCGCTGTTGGACTTGTAGATCAGCGGCCAGGCGTACGGGTTACCGTAGATGCGCGGCTGGCTGGCGATGCCCCACAGGTGATCGCCACGCTGCACCTCGTAGCTGATCATGTTGGTCGGTGCCGGGGCCGCCGCCGGAGCAGGTTCCGGCGCCGCGGCCTGCGGCTCGGCCGGCTGTTCGACCGGCTCTTCCTTGGTGGTCGCGCAGGCGGCCAGCGTCAGGCCGAGTGCGGCCACAAAAGCGATATTGAGCGTGCGATGGATCATGGGGTTCGCTCCCGTTGTGGTTTTTGACGGTCCCTGCCGGGATCAGCAGGATTTCGAAGACCGTACCACCGCCGTTGCTGGGCTGTCAAGGAAACTGCCGTTACAATGCGGCGAAAACTGCCGTTCATCCAATGAGATACGCCGGAGGTCGCGTGCAGGTCACGATTTACCACAACCCGAAATGCGCCAAGTCGCGCGCCACCCTCGAGCTGCTCCGTACCCGGCGCATCGAGCCGAACGTCGTGGAATACCTCAAGACCCCGCCCAGCCGGTCGCAACTCGACCAGCTGCTCAAACTGCTCGGGCTGGAACCGCGCGCGCTGCTGCGCACCAAGGAACCGGAGTACAAGCAGGCGGGCCTCGACGACCCGACCCTGTCGCGCAGCGCAATCCTTGGCGCCATGGTCAAGCACCCGAAGCTGATCGAACGCCCGATCGTGGTGGTCAACAATAAAAAGGCCGCGCTCGGTCGCCCGCCGGAAAACATTCTCAAGCTGCTCAAGTAACCATGCCCGAGATCCTGGTCCTGTACTACAGCCGCCACGGCGCCACCGCGGCCCTGGCGCAGCAGTTGGCGCGCGGCGTCGAATCGGTACCCGGCATGCAGGCGCGCATCCGCACGGTGCCGCCGGTCGCCCCGACCCATGATCCCAAGGCTACCACGGTGCCGGCGCGCGGCGCGCCCTACGCCACGCTCGAGGATCTCAAGGACTGCGCGGCACTCGCGCTCGGCAGCCCGACCCGCTTCGGCAACATGGCCGCGCCGCTCAAGCACTTTCTCGACGGCACCGGCGCGCTGTGGGCCTCGGGCGCGCTGGTCGGCAAGCCGGCGGCGGTGTTTACCTCGACCGCCACCCAGCACGGCGGCCAGGAGTCGACGCTGCTGTCGATGCTGCTGCCGCTGCTGCACCACGGCATGCTGATTGTCGGCCTGCCGTTCACCGAGGTGGCACTCAATCGCACCGTGACCGGCGGCACACCGTACGGCGCGAGCCACGTGGCCGGCGCCAACGGTGATGCGCCGCTCAGCGGTGACGAAAAGGAACTCGCGCAGGCGCTCGGTCATCGGCTGGCCACCATCACTGCGCGGCTGGTGACCCATGGCCAAGGCTGAAACGCCGCACCTCTTCTGCCGTACGGCGCTCGCCAGCTGGCTGGCGCTGATGGTATTGACCGTGCTCTGGGAAGGCTGGCTCGCCCCCAAGGCACCGCCCGGATTCTGGCTGGCAGTCAAGGCCCTGCCGCTGCTCGCGCCACTGTTCGGACTGCTGCGCGGCCAGGCGCGCAGCTACGTGTGGGCGAGCCTGCTGGCGCTGCTCTATCTCACCGAAGGACTGGTGCTGGCCTGGAGCGAACGCGCCGGTGGCCTGCGGCTCGACAGCCCGTGGCCGTATGCGCTGCTGGAGGCCGCGCTGAGCGCACTGTTCGTGGTGACCGCGGCGTACTGCGCGCGCGGACGGGTCGGCGTCGCGCGATCGTAGTCATTGTGGTGGGAGAAACGCAGAGAAAGCAGAGGCGCAGAGGACGCAGAGAGGAAACTTTGCAGATCAACCTTTGCGTCCTCTGCGCCTCTGCGTCCCCTGCGAATGTTCCAGTCCACCCAATCCCGGGCAACACCCGACTACGGCCCGCGCCCAACCGGCATCTCGATGCTGCGCACGAACGGAATGGTGAGCCGGCGCTGGGCGGCCAGCGCGGCGGCATCGAGACGGTCGAGCAGCGCGAACAGCGAGTGCAGGTCGCGCGGGTAGCGCGCCAGCAGGTACGCGGCCACCTCCTCGCTCATCTCCAGCCCACGACTGCGGGCGCGGGCGCGCAGCACGGCATTCTTGTCGGCATCGGTGAGCGATTGCAGGGCATACACACGGCCGGCCGCGAGCCGGCTGGCGAGATCGGGGAGCTTCAGGCCGAGCGCGGCCGGTGCCGACCGACCGGCAACGAGCAGCAGGCCGCCGTGGGCGCGCAGGCGTTCGTACAGCGCGAACAGCGCCCGCTCCCAGTCGCCATTGCCGGCCACCGCATCGATGTCGTCGACACACACCAGCGCCGCCTGGTCGAGATCCTCGAGGAAGGCCGGGGTGAGCGTGGCGTGCTCGCGCAGCGGCACGTAGGCGGCCAGCCGGTCGCGCGCCTGCGCTTCCCGGCAGGCGGCTTCGAGCAGATGGGTCTTGCCGCTGCCGGCCTCGCCCCACAGGAATACCCAGCTGGCCGCGGGCACCGGCGTGCGCGCATCGAGCGCCGCCAGCGCCTGCACCAGGTAATCGACCGGCTCGCGGTTCGGCCCGGCGCGGAAGTTCTCGAATGACGAGGCGTCGCGCAGCCGCAGGTTGAGCGCGAGCTGCCGGCGCGGCGCGGCGCTCATGCCCGACGGCGGGCACGGCGCGGCGGCGGGCCGATCAGCCCGCTGTGCACGTGCCGCAGCCACACCGCGATCGCGGCCGCGGCCGGCAGCGCCAGCAGCACGCCGAAGAAGCCGAACAGCTGGCCGCCGGCGAGGATCGCGAAGATCACCGCCACCGGGTGCAGACCGATGCGGTCGCCGACCAGGTTCGGCGTCAACAGGGTGCCCTCGAGCGTCTGGCCGACCGCAAACACCACCGCCACCCAGGCCAGCACCAGCGGGTCGTGAAACTGCAGGAAGGCCGCGATCCCGGCGGCGACGATGCCGACGATGAATCCGAGGTACGGCACGAAGCTCACCAGCCCGGCGGTGATGCCGATCGGCAGCGCCAGGTCGAGACCGACGAACAGCAGACCGGTCGAATAGATCGTGGCCAGCGCCAGCATCACCAGCAACTGCCCGCGCAGGAACGCGCCCAGCACCTCGTCGGTCTCGCGCGCCAGCGCCGCGAGTCGCGGCCGCCACGCGGCCGGGACCAGGCCCGGGACACGCTGCACGAGCGCGTTCCAGTCGCGCAGCAGGTAGAACAGTACCACCGGCACCAGCACCAGGTTGACGAAAAACGCCGCCGCCTGCATGCCGGAACGGCTGAGCCGCGCCAGCAGGCCGGCGGCGGCCGTGGCGATCTCGCGGCCATGCGCGACCGCCTGCTCCTTGAGGGTCTCGAAATCAACCGCCACCGAATCGCCGAACAGCGACTGCAGCCACGGCAGGACATGGGCGCGCGCGGCCTCCAGGTAATCGGGCAACCGGGCGGCGAACGCGGCGATCTGCTGCACGATGCGCGGCACCAGCCACAGGCCGAGCAGGATCAGCACCCCGGCGAGCACCACGAACAGCAGCGCCACCGACAGCGCGCGCGGCAGGCGCCAGCGCTCCAGCCAGGTGATGAGCGGATTGAAGACGTAGGCCAGCAGTGCCGCGATCAGGAACGGGGTCAGCACTGGCGCCAGCACAACCAGCAGCCACCCGCTCAGGCCCAGCGCCAACAGCAGCCACAGCGCGCGCGTATCGCTCATTGCCGGCCCTCTTTCGAGGCCGGTTCGATATCTTTGAGCACGGTCCACGACCACAGGTAATGGGCGCCGCTCGCCACCGTGGTGACCAGCACCGCGTAGATCAGCCCATCCACGACCATCGTCCACGCCAGGCCGGCGGCCTGCGCCGCCAGGATCACGCACACCAGTGCGATCTGGACCAGCGTATTGAGCTTGCTCAGCCAGCTCGGCCGCATCTGTACCGGGCCGGCATGGGTGGTGTACAGCAGGTAGCCGCCGACGATCAGCACGTCGCGGAACGCCACCGCCAGCAGCAGCCAGAACGGGATGTGCTCGAGCCAGGTCAGCATCACGTAGGCGCTCACCAGCAACAGCTTGTCGGCGGCCGGATCGAGCACCGCGCCGAAGTGGCTGCGCACGTCGAGCTTCTTGGCCAGGTAGCCGTCGAGCGCATCCGAGGCCCCGGCCACGGCGAACACGATCAGCGCCGCCAGATAGTCGTGGTCCTTTAACAGGAGGATCAGCACCGGCACCAGCGCGACGCGCGATACGGTGATCAGGTTCGGCAACTGCTGCAGACCGGCTCTCGACATGGACGCGGCTGGTTCCGGTTGGGTGGTTCCGTCGGCGCCGGCAGGCAGGCGCACGCCCGGCGGCGGTGCAGGTAAGTCAAGGTTTACACCCCGCGGGCCGAAAGCCTACCATAACGCCTCGCCGCCGGAGACCCGCCGTGAGTAATTCGCAAAGAATATCCTTGAGTTACCGTGACGCCGGGGTCGACATCGACGCCGGCGACGCCCTGGTCGACGCGATCAAGCCGATTGCCGAGAGCACCCGCCGCCCGGGCATGCTCGAGGGTCTGGGCGGGTTCGGTGCCCTGTTCGAGATCCCGCCCGGCAAATACAGGGAACCGGTGCTGGTGTCGGGCACCGACGGGGTCGGCACCAAGCTCAAGCTCGCCATCGACACCGGCATCCACCACACCATCGGCATCGACCTGGTGGCGATGTGCGTCAACGACGTGATCGTGCAGGGCGCCGAGCCGCTGTTCTTTCTCGATTACTACGCCACCGGCAAGCTCGAGACCGCGGTCGCCAAGCGGGTGATCGAGGGTATCGGCGAAGGCTGCCGCCAGGCCGGCTGCGCGCTGATCGGCGGCGAAACCGCCGAGATGCCGGGCATGTACGCCAAGGAAGACTACGACCTCGCCGGGTTCTGCGTCGGGGTGGTGGAAAAATCGAAGATCATCACCGGGGCGGCGGTGCGCAGCGGTGATGTGCTGCTCGGGCT
>Ga0209293_10000204_pt1 | contig 10486 bp, 9 predicted proteins | sample Mud_0915_D1_FD_187690 | JGI IMG/M metagenome (GOLD analysis project Ga0209293, IMG submission 187690) | Wetland microbial communities from Old Woman Creek Reserve in Ohio, USA - Mud_0915_D1 (SPAdes) (version 2) | ecosystem: Environmental > Aquatic > Freshwater > Wetlands > Sediment ... | reverse complement strand
CAATGACCACCAGCTCCTGAGCCCACGAGAGGCTTTTTAGGCACCGTTCAATCGTCCTGCGATTGTTCGTAGTGAGGACATATACAGAGACGGGAATCTTTTCCATCATCTATCATCCACAGTTCATCGTTCGTGGTTTGTTGTCCATCGTTTATGGTTCACGGTCCATCGCTCATCGTTCATGGTTCGCCCCTCATGGTTCATCGTTTGTAAATCAGCTCTCCCAATTTTCTATCAACAATCTCCTCGACTTCATCCACCGTGATCCGTTCCATGCACTGATGATCTGTTGGGCAAACCCTCTTCCAACAGGGACTGCAAAAAATATCCTTCCGAACGACCACATGGCCCTCTCCCCAAGGACCTGTGGTGAGGGGAGGTGTTGATCCAAAAAGAGCGACGACAGGGATACCGATGGCGGCAGCGACATGCATGGTCCCGGTATCGTTGGTTACCAGGAGAGTACAACGTTCCAGAAGCGCCGCCAGTTGCAGTAAACCGGTTTTCCCGGCCAAATCGATTCCTTTTATTCCTAAATGGCGCAGGATCTCGTAGATGATCGGACGCTCTCCCTCCTTCCCGAACAGGAGGACCTTCGTTTCCCATTTATTCGCAAGCCTCTTCCCCAATTCTCCAAACCGATCTGGATTCCAGCACTTGGCCAAACCATAAGTCGCTCCAGCATTTATACCGATTAGCGGTTTTCCCTCCGGAATCCCCAGGTCTTTCAATGTTCGATCCGCCCACTTTCGATCTTCCTCTCTCAGAAAAATCCGAGGAGACGGAGGATTTTCAATCTTTCCAAACGGCTCAATCAGTTTTAGATAATAATACACTCGGTGGCCTTGAAGGACCTCTTGGGTTCGGCGAATTCCGTAGGTCAGAAAGAGCGAACGCCACTCATCTCGATAACCGATTCGAATTGGGATTCGGGCCAGAAAAATGTGGAGAGCAGAGCGGAAGGACCGGGGGAGGATGACGGCCAGATCAAAATTCCTCTCCTTCAAGGATTGGCTGAGATTTAAATCTTCCCAAATAGACCCGATCCCTCCCTCCTTTTGAAATGGGATAATCTCATCCACGTAGGGAAACGTTTTCCATAAATCGACGAGATAGCTCGGAACCAGGACCGCTAAATGGGATTTGGGAAAAAAGGTCTTCAGTTGTTGAACCGCAGGATAACTGAGCACGGTATCCCCCACCCAGTTCACTCCCCTTACCAAGATACGGCTGATCCCGCCCGTGGCGGAACTAAGATCACGCTTCAATACATCGCTCCTTCATGAGGTTAGAAGCAGTATGACATGTAGCCCACAGAATCATCAATAACACATCCTCAGCCAGTGGGTCCCAACATGTTCTTCGTTGCTTCAAAAACCTCATCGACTGAGATCGCTTTAATACACAAAAGTTCTCTGCACGAATATTCATGACACGGATTACAACCCACTTCTTTTCTTACTTTGATGTGATTTCCCATAGGCTCGTTTTCAATGGGGTCTGTCGGTCCGTAAATGGCGACGACAGGAATTCCCATGAGGGAGGCAATATGCATAGGTCCAGTATCTCCTCCAACATAAAGATCGCAGTGTCTATATACCTCCCCCAACTGGGTCAAAGATACCGTTTGGGGTCCCAAAAGGGATGGCTCCTTCATCTCTTTTCGAATGCCTTCCACCCCTTCGAGTTCCCCATCGCCCCAGGTGAAAAGAACTGTGGCCTTAAGTTCCCGGACCAATCGATCGGCCAATTGGGCAAACTGATCGGGCATCCATCGTTTGAAAAGCGCTTTGGCACTCGTTCCCGGATGGATCGCAATCAAAGGTTTCCTGGGGGATCTCGATGAAGCCTTAAAAAATGACGCGACATATTCCCGATCCTCTGGGGGAATATGAAGGCCGTACTTGGGTTTTTCTACCTCCATTCCCATCCCCTTGAGAAGTAATAGATTTCTTTGGAACCGACTGATCCTTTCTGGAGGTAGTCTCACTTTCACGTTTGAAAACAAGAAATTCCCTTCCTTCGTCGACATTCGATCATATCCAATCCTCTTCGGAGAACCTGAAAGAAAAGAGAGGACACCGCTTTTAAGAATCCCATGGAAATCGAGCACCACATCAAACTTTCGCATTCGAAGATCTTTGACAAACCCACGCATCTCCCCGATCGACCCCCACATCCCCCTTAGCGACTTTATTCCTTTGGTCCACCTTCTCCTTGGAAACAAAATCACCTCGTCAACCTCTGGTTGACTTTTTAGGAAGGCTTGAGAGGGTTCTTCAACGATCCAGGCGATTGAGGAGGACGGATAGTGTTCTTTTAGGGCTTTTGCTGCAGGCAGCGTTCGGATTACATCCCCCACTGCACTCAGCCTCAAAATTAAAAACTTCTGATCATCCATTTCTGAAAGATTAGCCTATTACCCCCCAATTTTCAATAGCAAATACAAGAAGATATCAAATGGAAATATCGCTTCCTCCCTGGACTTTTTGCCTGTGAAAATAATATACTATTGTGGATGCTTTCGGCCATCCCGTCAGGACGGGACAGACACGGCGGGGCTTCCAAACCTTCTCTCCTTGCTTCGCCCTCGGGGAAAATGAGAATTGGGACAGCGATATTGGTTGCCGGGTTATGGGGCGCTGGTTTATTCATCCCAGTCGGCGCCTTGAAGGCCCTTCCCAAAGACGAGATGAGAAACACGCCTTCCTATGCCGGTTTCACGAATATTCAGGCCACGAAAAATTTCTTTGTTATTGTCGGCGATACGCAAAGGACGAGTCACTGGGAATTCTGGCGGGAAAGGAATGACAGAGAACGAAAATTAGTCGTTGATGAGATAACGAGGCGCGAACCAGCATTTGTGATCCACCTTGGGGATCTCACGACCCGGGGAAGTTCAGAGAAACACTGGCAGCAATTTGACGATATGCACAAAGAATTTCGCAAGAAAAAGATCCCGTACTTCCCAATATTTGGAAATCATGAATTTTACGGCGATGACAGGAAAGCACTGCAGAAATATTTTCGGCGTTTTCCCCATCTTGATCAAAGGCGATGGTGCAGTTTCACCTGGAAGAATGTAGGATTCATCCTGGTTGATTCCAATTTCTCTTCCCTGACCAAAGAACAAATCGAAGAACAATCTCAGTGGTATTTGAAGGAGTCTGAAAAATTCGAAAAGAACAGGGAAATTGATTTCATTATCGTCTGCTGCCACGAGCCACCTTTTACCAACAGCCGGGTGGTCGGTCCAAACAAGGAGGTCAAGATTAACTTTGCTGATCCTTTTATTCGGTCCCAAAAGACTCGTTTATTTTTGAGCGGCCACAGCCATTCTTATGAGCGGTTTCAAGTAAACGGCAAGTTCTTCATCGTCTCCGGGGGAGGAGGTGGCCCGAGACATAAAGTGATGATCGACCCCCGAAAGCGACGTACCCAAGACCTCTTTTCTGGCCCTGAACGTCGCTTTTTCCATTTTTGCGAGATAGAGAACCACAACGATACTCTTGTCTCCAGAGTGGTACGCCTCGAATCCGATGAACCACTCACAGAGGTCGACCCGTTCATGATCCCGAAGATTGCAAGATAAGAAAACTATCCGGTGAGGCAGACCAAGAACTTTCCAGGCAGGCTCTTTGTTTTACCATTTGAATCGACGCATATGTGCTGGGTCTCTCCTTCGGCAATCACTTCTTCCTCCTGATCTTTACGAAGGATCTGATACCCAAAGGTGATCATTCGTTTATTGGCATCCTTCAACCGAGTTCGCACAATGACTGTTTCATCATATCGGGCAGAACTCCGATACCGGCAATGGACATCCGTCACCACGAGTTTATACCCCATCGCCTCCAAATCAGCATAGCGGAAACCTCTTTCTCGACACAACTCAGACCGCCCTACTTCAAACCAGACCAGATAATTAGCATAATAAGCCACTCCCATTTGGTCCGTTTCCGCATACCTTACTCGAATATCCACATCCACCCAGTCTTTCGTGCTATTCGTTGCCATTCGGTTCTTTCGTTTATAATGCTCTCAAATATTCTGGCCGAAGCAAGTCCGGATCCTTCCTCTGAAGAACCTCACGAATTCGACGGAGGGCTTCTTCTTTCTGCTCTGGCATTTGAATCCGAAGAGGGAGATAGTTTGAGGCGTGATTGGAAGCGAAAAAACAATGGGTGAATTGACAATGAGTAATCATCGTTTCCAACTCTTGAATCAGGCCGAAGGGGGTGGGCAAAACCAGATTTCCCGTCTCGATCTCTTTCGCAATGGGCGTTCCAGGAACAATCATGAGCGAAAGGGCACCCACATAGTCCGGGTCCATCGAGGAAAGGACCTTTCCGGTCTCGGCAGCGTGGGAATGACTGCCTGTCACACCTCCGATGCCTAAAATCACCGTCACGGAAAGAAGAATTCCGGATTCCTTTACCCTTTTCCCGGCACGGATCAATTGATCTACGGTGGCATTCTTCTTGATGCGTTTCAATACCTCCGGGTCTCCTGACTCCAAGCCCAAATAGAGTATTCCCAAACCCAGGTCTTTCAGGGCTTTAAGTTCGTCCACATCTTTTCGAAGGACATCTTTTGCATTAGCGTAGATCCCTACCCTTTCAAGCTCCTTTAATCTCTCCTTGAGATAGGACAGGATCTGAAGGAGTCCTTTTTGGGGAATGCTGAGGGCATCCCCATCCGCCAAAAATACTCTTCGAATTTTATAAGGACTCACCTCATCGACATCTTCTTTGATCTCTTCGAAACTCTTTATCCGGAAACGTTTCCCCTGATAAGCACTGCAAAAAGTGCATCGGTTGTAAGAACAACCCACCGTGACCTGAAGGATCAAGCTGTCTGCTTCGCTGGGGGGTCGGAAAATCATCCCTTCATATTTCATTTTGCTCTCCTTTAGAAAGGGGACAGGCTACTTTTTGCCCTCATTGTAACCATTCTTAGGACGCTCTCTATCAAAAAGGTGCCTGTCCGTTTTTCTGTCTTCGAATTGATAAATGATCTCTCCTTCCTTGACCATCCCAATTCCTTGCGAGCGATCTCTTCGATATACCTCCTGTCACTCTGCAACCTTTTTATTTCTTCCTTCAACCTTTGATTCTCTCCCTCCAATTGTGAATTTTTTTCCTTGATCCGGACCACCTCCTTCCGGAGACGAAGAAGATTGAAGATTCCCTTTTCTCCAAAAAAGGTGAGACTCCCAAGAATCAAAAGGGAGATAACAATTAAAATAAGAATGCGCCTTTTTTTCATTCAAACATCGATTCTTCCGGGAACCCTTCGTAAAAAGGCGCCGGGCACCTTTTTAATAGCTCAACAAAGATTCGGGGCCCGCTTCTCCGCAAAGTGAACGTAGCCTATCCCTTTTTTCTACTGTAGTCTAAATTTAATCGGGATGGTTCCCCCTTGGACAGTCTGAGGTTGGTCCTTGGACAAGGGAGCAAACCGCCACTGTTTCAAGTATTGGAGGGCAATCCTTTCCAGCTCTGCATCCCCTTTGACAGAGGGGACAACCCGGTCCACTGTCCCATTGGGCAATACCCAGAGCGTCAGTTCGATTTCTACCTCCACTTTCAATTTAGCCTGGGGAGGAGGAGGTCTTTCCAGAATCTTCCGGCTGACGAGAGCCCCCTTGATCCCCAGTCGAAGGTTTTCTTCCAGCGGTTTTTCCAGGGCATTTCTTTCCTTGGCATTCAGAAGCCTCTGGATGACCTTCTCGGTCCCTTTATCCTTTAAAGAGACTGAATCCATCGCGTCCTTTAGAGAAGGAGTGGGGGCTTCTGGATAGAAAAGATCCTCCTTCTTTTTCAAGTATTCCTTTAATTCCTGATCCATTTCTTTAAACTCTGAAGAATTCTTCAGGGCTTTCATTTTCTCATCGACACTGGCCCCCTCCAATTTTTTCGGTCGAGGGTATTCCGGGGCAAGGGTCCTCCAATCTTCACGGGCACTGGCTTCCTCCATCTTCTTAAGAATGACTTCCTCTCGTATCCGTTTTTCTTCCGGAGGGATGGTGCCTTTTCCCCATCTCAAGATCCTTTTGCTTTCATGGGTCAGAACTCTCCATCCGTCCCTCACGCGAATCGGGAAGGAGGGGACGAAAATGGAAATCCAGGATAGAACCCCGATCAAGACAAGGAAAAGGGCGACGAAAAGGAAGGGTCGCTTCCGGTTTTTCGTTGATTGTTTTTTCGTCAACGGAGATCCCCCTTATCCATCTGGTCCAGCATTTTTCTGGCGATTTCTCTTCGATCTTCCCTTTTGCTCTTCTCCAGCAGCTTGTGGTAGATCTGCCTGGCTTCGGAGATTTTTTTCTCTTGCATATAGAGGGCCCCCAGCTTCAGAAGGGCTTCTTCCGTCAAGTCGGAGTGTTGTGGATAGAGGTAAATGACCTTTGAGAATTGAACCAAAGCCGATTCTCGGTTTCCGGCCTCCAGATAGGCCTCTCCCAGCTTATACTGGGCTTGACTGGCCACTCTCTCTTCCGGACTACGAACCGCCGCAGAAAAGGCGGCGACGGCCTCCCCAAATTTCTTCTGGGTGAAGTACAGGGTTCCCAGTCTCAATTGCCCTTCATACTGGATGTCCTCTCGAGGGAAACTGCCTGACAATTCTTTCAAAATCTTCTCCGCCTGATCCATCTTCCCTAAACTCCGGTATCCCTCCTCCATCCCGAGGTAGACTCTCCTGGCGGATGGGTGCTGGGAATGGTTCTTAATCACCCATTCGTAATGCTCGAGGGCTTTCGTGTAATTTTTCAAAAGAAGATAGAGACCTCCCAGTTCGACATGGGCCTCAACCGCAAGATGGCTTTTGGGAGAATGATGAATCACCTGATTCATCCCTTCAATGGCTTCCGCCCACTTTCCATCCTTCGCGTACAGAAGGGCAATACGGAACCGTGCTTCCTCCGCCAACTCGTTGTTAGGATAAAGACTGATGAGCTCTTGATAGGTCTTTATTGCATTCTCTTTCATCCGCTCTTGTTGGTAGGTATCCCCCAACTGCATCAGGGCTTGAGCGGCAAGGGCATGTTGGGGATATCGCTTTAAAAAAGTCTCTACCTGCGAAATAAAGGAATCATACTTCCTTTCCTGAAGGAGGCAGAGGAGGATTCCATAATCGGCCTCCGGCGCTTCTTTGGATTTGGGATAAGCTCTCACGACGTGGGAATAGGATTGGGCGGCTTGCGCATATCGTTTCAGGTTATAGTACCCATCTCCTATCTTCAGGAGGGCGGAAGGCACGTAGGAGCTTTGCGGGTACTTTCGGGCAAGACCCTGGAATTCCTCAATGGCCTCGTGGAATTCCTTCTTCCGGAAATGAGACCATCCGATCCAGTACCGGGATTCATCCCCATAGGAGCTCAGGGGGTTCGATTCCAAGAGCGTTCGAAATTGGCGAATCGCCTCATCAAACCGTTCCTCCCGATAGGCCACCCATCCAAGGAGATAGTAAACCTTGTCTTGATCCTTGTTCTCCTCCGTCGTGGAGGTCAATCGCATCAGATAGCTCTTGGCCTTCTGATAATCATTCTGATTCAGATAACACTGCCCCACCATCAAGAAGATCGAAGGGGTGGATCGATATTGGGGAAATTCGGCGAGGATCTTCAAGAAATACTGATTGGCCTCCTTCCACTCTCTCCTTTGAAAATGGTACCACCCCAGACCGTTCAGCGCCTTTGGATACAAGGTTGGATCTTTCTGCAATTTTTCCACATATCCAACCCCTTTCCGATAATCCTGTTTCGAAAGCGAAGCCTCGGCTAACCAATAAAAAACTTCGTTTTTCTCCACCAAATTTGGAAAATCAGTGAGGAGCCTCTCCCAGTATTGGATGGCCACTTCATAATCCTTTAAGTAAAAATGAGCGTAACCCAATTTTGAGTAGACGAGGGGTTCAAGGCCTGCCCTCCCCTTCTCCTCCAGTGCTTGATGATAGGAAACGACGGCCCTTTTATAGTCTTTCTGACTAAACAGGCTTTCTCCCAGCATGAAATGGACCCACTCGTGGAGTTCACTTTCCGGATAGGTCCTGAGGAATTGACGAAAAATGCTTATGGTATTGGAGTATTCCTTTTTGCCAAAATAATATTGCCCGATGTCAAACAAGCACTGTTCCGCCCATGGGGAGGAAAGAAATTGTGAAAGAAATCTCTGATAGAGAAGAATGGCCCTCTCTACTTCATCGGCCCCCAAATAGGTCTTGACAATTCCCCAGAAGATCGGATCCGAAAGTCTTGTTCCGGGGTGGGTGAGAAGAATGTCCTCAAAGGTTTTTCTCCCCTCGGAATACTGCCCAAGAGAGACCAGACTCCAGGCCAATGCATAGTGAGAGCTCTCTTCCAGCGGATGCTTTGGATAACGTCTCCAGAAGTTTTTGAATTGGTCTGCCGCCTCTTTGAATCTTTTGAGCCGAAAGTAGCTGGCACCGGTCAAATATTCGGCTTCGGGTCTCCACCTCCCTCCCGGATGCTCCCGAACAAGGGTCTCCATTTCCTGAAGCGTTTCGGTATATCGCCCGACCTGATAGAGGCAGTATCCGGACCAAAACAAGGATGATTCCGCAATGGGATGGGCAGGAGTTTTTTCATAGACCCGGTGAAAAAATGGATGCCCTTCTTCATAGGCACCCTGTTTGAGTCGGATCCATCCGCATGAGTATGAGGCATACGGATAGAATTCACTTCCAGGATATTTCTCAACTACCGTACGAAAATACGAAAATGCCCCATCGTCCTTTTCTTGGTGATATCTAGCTTCTCCCATCCAATAATAGGAAGACCCTGCCCACGCACTCCGTGGGTAATCTTGAATCAGTTTTTGGAAAGCAGCGATGGCATCTTCGTAATCCCCTTTGAGATATCGATATCTTCCTTTTTCATAAAGGGCCTTGTCTCCCATCAAGGCTTTTGCCACACCCGAAGTAAATCGACTCGAATAGGCACAACCAGGCTGCGTGGTGGAAGCGCTGATCTTTTTCGTCGGACCGATGGAATCTTCGCTCAAATCGAAGGAATCCACACGAGGCTCTTCCTTGGTCCTTTGAACCAGGATTCCGGGAAGGGGAACTTCTCTCTTCTCGATCCATTTTGTCTCCTCTTTTCCGAACAAGGTAATTTCAGAAGGTCCGCTATAATCCTGCTGTCCCTCGCTTTGGAGAACGGGAAAAGAGAGGGTGATCGAAACCAGGAGACAGAGGCTCAAAACTCTAACGAATGAGTTAAACATAATGCAACCCTTTGTTAGAAAAGTATCAAACATATGGAAAAATTGTCAAGGATTGACAGGATTTTTATAACTATGATAGGTTGATGACGATGACGAAAAAGATGGAGCCCTACGGGCAAGCCCGTGGTCCCCAACATACATACCCGCCTACGCCAAGGCTTTGGCGGGTCATCCGCCGGTTGGCGAAAGCCACCGAAGCACAGCAGGTCTATCGCTGTGACGACTACTGTCAACATGACGCGTTCCCTCACGGCCAAGGCCGCCCCTGCACGCCGAAGTCCCCACCTTCACCCGAAGGGTTCGTCCAGGCAGGTGTTACAACACGCAGGCGTGGTCTCCTGCGTAGGCGGATGACATTCGTGATATCAGCCATTCTTATTCTTCCCATGGTGTTGACAGAATGCACCAATGGAACGAGGGCTTCCGGTTCAAACTCGAGGAAGGATTTCAAGGCCATGCGTGAAAAGATGGTGGAAAATCAAATTAGAGCCAGAGGAGTGAAAGACCCTCGCGTCCTTGCTGCACTCCTCAAAGTAGAGCGACACCGATTTGTGCCTGAAAAATACTTGGACTCCGCATATTCCGATCAACCGCTTCCCATCGGAGAGGGCCAAACCATCTCTCAACCCTACATCGTCGGTTTGATGACCGAACTCTTGGCACTCAACGGAAATGAAAAAGTTTTAGAAATCGGGACAGGTTCGGGGTATCAGGCCGCGATTTTAGCGGAATTGGCGAAAGAAGTTTACACCATCGAAATCATCGAATCTCTTGCCTCCACGGCAAAAAAGAGACTTTCGGAACTGGGTTACCAGAACATCACAGTCAAAGCTGGAGATGGATACCTGGGATGGCCTGAAGCCGCACCCTTTGATGCCATCATCGTCACCGCTGCCCCCGACCACCTCCCGAAACCCCTCATCGAGCAATTGAAGGAGGGAGGCCGGATGGTCGTGCCCGTAGGTACTTACACACAGGAGTTAAAGAAAATTGTCAAAAGGTCTGGAAAGATGGAGACCATCGACGTTATTCCTGTCCTCTTCGTCCCCATGACCGGTGAAGGGGTGAAACAGAAGAAATGAATTTTATAAATAAGGGATAGCATTAAGTACTTCCTATAAGTAGCAAATCACGAACTTCAAAAACATTACAAGACTTCAAATTGCAATCATTGATATTTTTTATTAAAGATGACATGCCGATAACCAATTCCGCAAAAGTGGAGGTGCATAGAATGA
>Ga0209293_10000203_pt1 | contig 10486 bp, 11 predicted proteins | sample Mud_0915_D1_FD_187690 | JGI IMG/M metagenome (GOLD analysis project Ga0209293, IMG submission 187690) | Wetland microbial communities from Old Woman Creek Reserve in Ohio, USA - Mud_0915_D1 (SPAdes) (version 2) | ecosystem: Environmental > Aquatic > Freshwater > Wetlands > Sediment ... | reverse complement strand
ATGTCTCCTTACTGACCTCCTGTGAGGGCTTGGGAAAGACCGCCCTGATGCCATCCTGTAAAGACTGTAGCGTAAACAGGTGATCCAGGGAAGAAGCCATCTGAAGAATCGAAAGCTGTGGATATCGTTCCCTCAGCTGCTGGCGCAGGCTGACAATCTTCTTTTTGGAAAGTAATCGCTCCTTTGTTCCCGGGATATCGAATACCAGAACAGGCAAGACTTTCATCTTAAGGCACTGGTTAACAATGTGATCGAGTTCCTCTTCTCCATCTGTAGCAAATACAAGAACGCCTTCATCCTTGCATAACGTCATGACAGAATGTTTGATGAGTTCATCCTCGCTGAAGAGGACAAGGGCCTTCGTTTTGCCCGCCTTTCTTTGCAGTTTGTCAGAGGCTCCCTTGATTTGCGAAGATCTTTTCAGAAAAGAGACAAAGGTCTCCTGGCCTTCGGCCGGAAATGCGGCGAGGGTCTGCCTTATCTTCTGACGGTGGATCTCAACAGGGTCAAACACTTCATCCACCGGGATATACTGTGGCATTTTCCTCTCAAGCTGATCGAGATCGCCCAAGCCAAGGTCATCTGCGGTTATCGAACCCTTCTCTCGGGCTTCTTCGGACTTCTCAGATGAAATTACATCCGCGAACACTTCTTCATCGGGCGGGACACTCTTCCCTGACTGACGGTCACGTTCCCGTTCGTCAAGAAGACGGAGGGCGTCCATCAATACCATTTGTGCATCGAGGCCTATTTCCTGCTCCATCTTGCTTATCGGATAACTGCTTTCAGGAGATACCGCGATGGCCTCTGTGTCAAGGGTGAAGGTCCCCTCTGTCCAGCCTATTACTTCGACAAGGGTCATTTCGATGAGCTTCTTCAGGCCCCTGGCCGCCTCGTCCCTTTTCAGTTTGCCCTGTTCCACAAGCGTGACAATCAAGGGTTTACGATCTTTCCCCGAATGCTTCTGAACTTCCAGTGCCTGTTCAAGATCTTCGGAGGATATGGCGTCCATCTTCACCAGGACTGTTCCTATGCGAACCCTGTTATTGAGATGGCTTGCTCCCACAATATAGCCATTACTGAAAATGATACGACTTTCGCCCTTGAGCCCCTTCACAAAGAGCGTGCCGGATTTCCGTGTCGTGTTGAGAAGTTGAATAATGTCTACAATGTTCAGCAGTTCTAAGTCGCCGGTAAATGCCATGCTATCTGCTCCTTAAACGAATGGCCTGTTGCTGTAAAGAAGAATACCATAAAAACCGAGATGGGTAAATACAAGAAGGGGTGTCAAATTGATCCAGGAAAATCTTGTCCGGGCAAAAAGGCAAAAAAGTACGCTGCCGAAACCAGCTTTTTGATATCTGAACCGGGTTAAAGGTTAGGGCAGACTCGCCGCGGTACCCGGTCGCTAAGTGGCGAGATCAGCCTCGACTTCGAGGGTAATCTTGACCTCTTTCCCGACCATGATGCCGCCGCTTTCCATGGCAACATTCCATGTCATCCCGTACTCTTCACGGTTGAGTGCTGCAGACGCGACAAAGCCGATACTCCTTCCACTCTCTTCGAAGGGGTCTTTCACCGGTCCAAAATACTCTGCTTCAAAGGTGATCTGGCGAGTAATCCCCCGTATCGCGAGATCCCCTGTGAGCCTGAAACGATTGTTCCCGGTGCTTTCGGCCTTCGTGCTTTTGAAGGTTATGTGGGGATGATTTCCTGCATCAAGGAAATCCTCACTGCGGAGGTGTTCGTCGCGTTTGGGAATCCCGGTATAGATGGCAGTGGCATCAATGATCACCTCTACGGAAGAGCGAGGGACATCAGCAGGATCAAAGTGAATTGTACCGGAAATCTTGTTAAACTGGCCGTGCACATTCGCAACCATCATGTGGCGAACACTAAATGCGGCCACTGTGTGATCAGGGTCAATAATCCATTTCTTCATGCCTGATTCCTCCGATGGGTTCAGATGATTTTTTTCATTATACCATTCAGGAACCCCAAAACAAAGTAAGGGGTTTAGCCCTGCAATGAGGGACTCGATCTAAGCGCCTTGAGATTTAACTGGAGGTATTTACTGCCGTTCCATTCATTTATCATTGGGGTAAACGCCGCGTCCAGGGATGTGGCGTTGTCGAGATGGGGAAGGAATTTCCCCATGGAGAATCCTATGGCATTCATGGAAAGGGACCTCTGTTTTCCGTGGGCTTGTCTTAAGGTCATCTTGAGATGATTCTTTCCCACGACCCTTGGGTTCTGGAAGGCCAGGTCCCTCGCACCCAGGAGCGGTTCAGGGTTTCCAAAGCCCAGGGGTTCAAGTAAGGAAAACTCCTTGACAAGGCCGTTCGTGACCTCCAGAAGGAAGACCTCGGCATCGATCTCTACCGTGGGCATGAAATCATCTTCAGAAAGGGAAGTCCTCACGATAGTGTTTATCCGCTCTTCAAACAGCGGTAGGTGTGAGACATTGAGCTTGACCCCTGCTGCCTGCCTATGCCCTCCGAAGGAGAGGAGGAGATCACTGCATGCAGAGAGACCCTGATAGACGTCAAAGGGAGGAATGCTCCTCACAGAGCCCCTTGCTGCGGTGTCTTCCCCAGAAAAGACGAAGGTTGGCCTGAAGAATTCCTCCGCGATCCTGGATGCCACAATTCCCGTAACACCCGCATGCCAACCCTTGCTATAAAGCACAATGGCGGCATCGTATCCCCTTCTGTTTAGTTGGGAAAGGGCTTCCTGATACACCTCTTCTTCAATTCTCTGCCTTTCGGCATTGAGGGTGTCCAGTCTTTCTGCAATCGAGAGCGTCTCCCCCTCCGAATCAGACAGAAACAGGGTCATTACATCGCGGGTATCGCCCATTCTGCCGGATGCATTGATTCTGGGCACTATGGTAAAGGACAATAGTCCGCTCCTCACCTCTCTTTCCCTAAGGTTGCATACCTGCAAGAGGGATCGTATCCCGGGCCTGTGGGAGCGCTGCATGCTTCGCAATCCTTCTTTCAGTATGATTCTGTTTTCTCCGGTCAAGGGAACCACATCTGCCAGAGTTCCAAGGGCTGCGAGGTCAAGAAGGGAGAGAGAATCATCCGCGGTGAGAGGTAATGCATCATCCATTGCAAAGGCCTGAACAATCTTAAATGCAATCCCGGCGCCGGAGAGGGCGGAGAGGTTGGGATTCTTGCCCAGTTTAGGATTAATGATGGCTGCCGCGTCAGGCAGCAGGAATTCTTCTTTCGCATCCTGCGGTTGACCAGGGAGCACCGATCGGCGGCTATTTCCCCGGGACCGCCGTTCCGGTTCATGGTGGTCAGTGATAATGACATCTATCCCCTCTTTTCTTGCGCATTCCGCAGCTGCAAAGGAGGTGATGCCGCAGTCCACAGTTATAATTAGCTTCGCCCCCGTCGTCTTTGCCACATCCACGCCGGACGGGTTAAAGCCATATCCGTGTATCATCCTGTTGGGGATAAAGTAGTGGGTATCAAGACCCATCACTTTCAGGGCATGGACCATAATTGATGCAGCCGTCAATCCATCAGTATCATAGTCTCCATGAACGAGGACCCTCTCGTTGCCCTTGATCGCACTTTTGATCCTCTCCGCCGCAACTTTCATATGGGGGAGTTCGTAGGGGTCAGTCAGTTTGGCAAGTCCGGGAGCGAGGAAATCGGCAATGTCACCGGGACTTTTGAATCCCCGCTTTACCAGGATCTGTGCGAGAATAGGGGATATGGATGCAGCCTTTGAAAGGTACCGAATATAGTCAGGGTTTGTTCTGCTTATGAACCACCGTCTGTTCATGATCAACCGGGAAACGATGAATTAGAAATGGGAAGTGAAAGACTTCTTATCCCGAATTCCCCGGTGCTCATTTGCGCTTTTTCAAAAAGCCCTTCTTTTCCCAGAAGAGCGCGATGGGGCTTGCAACAAAGATGGAAGAGTACGTGCCGATGATGACCCCGAGGATCATGGCAAGGGAGAAATCGTGAATCACTTCTCCTCCGAAAAAGAAGAGTGCAAAGGAGGTGATGAGCACGGTGAAGGACGTAACGATGGTTCTTGAAAGTACCTCGTTGATACTTGTATTCATCACTGCCTCTACCGGTTCCTTGAGCCGTGTGCGGAGGTTCTCCCTTATCCTGTCAAACACCACCACCGTATCAGTAAGGGAATAACCTGCAATGGTGAGGAGCGCGGTTACGAGGATAAGGTTTATCTCCTTCCCAAGGAAATAAAATACCGCAAGAACCGCAAGGACATCATGGAATGTGGCTACCGTGGCTCCCACGGCAAAGTCAAACTTGAAGCGAATGGCGATATAGATGAGTATCCCTAAGGTCGCAAGGAGAACGGCCTGCCCAGCATCCACTCTCAATTTTCCGCCGACCTTGGGCCCAATGAGCGTGGTGGAATCTACCACGTACTTGTTATCAGGAAATTTTTGCGAGATGATTCCGGTGATGGTGTCGGATACCTGTCCCAGCTGCTGATGGGTTTTCTTCTCCCTGATGAGTATCTTTTGAACCGCGGGGAGATCCTGGAGGTCAAAGTCCCTTACTCCGCCCTCCTCAAGGGCCACTCTTACCTCATGGAGCTTTATGGGCTTCTCGAACTTGAGCTGAATAGAGGTGCCCCCGGCGAAGTCTATCCCGAGGTTCGCTTTCCCGTTTGCCACTTGGATGATGGCGAAGATTCCTAAGACCGAAAGTATACCTGAAAAAATGAAAGCGAATTTCCTTTTTCCAAGAAAATCTATCTTTGTACCCTTGATGAGTTCTAACATCCTGCCTCCTATATGCTCAGCTTTTTGACCTCTTGCCTGCTGTTGATGAGGTCGAATACGGATTTTGTACCCACTAATGCGGTGAAGAGATTTATGGCAACGCCGAGGCTCAGGGTCACCGCAAACCCCTTGATAGGTCCAGTACCGAACTGGAAGAGGACCGCGGCGGTGATGAGCGTGGTCACGTGGGAGTCGAATATCGTCCAGAACGCCTTATCGTATCCTGAATCTACGGCAGCCCTGGGAGTTTTTCCCGCCTTGAGTTCGTCCCTCATCCTCTCGAACATCAGGACGTTGGAGTCCACTGCCATACCGATGGCGAGAATGATTCCCGCGATGCCCGGCATGGTGAGGGTGGCGTTGAGAGACGCCATGGCACCGAGGAGGAGTACGATATTCAGGTCGAGGGCAAAATCCGCAATGACACCGGAGAGTTTGTAATATATAACCATGAAGATGACCACAAGGATGGTACCTATGATGCCTGCCATCTTGCCTGCCTCGATCGAATCTGATCCAAGCGACGGGCCAACGGTGACGTTCTGGAGCATCTTTATGGGTGCGGGAAGTGCGCCTGCCCTGAGGACAATAGCAAGATCCTTTGCCTCATCCATGGAGAATCTCCCTGTGATCTGTGCGTTTCCACCACTTATCCTTTCCTGGATCACGGGTGCCGAATACACGCTTCCATCCAGAATGATGGCCATCCTCTTTTTTACGTTGGCGCCGGTGATTTCTTCAAAAAGCTTGGCACCTGCGGCATTAAAGGTTAATGAGACATAAGGCTCGTTGAATCTCTGGTCGATGTTTACCTTTGCCTCGGTGAGGAGGTCTCCTGTCATCATCGTCTGTTTTTTCAAAAGGAGGGGACGCTTCGTCACCTCGCCGGTCTCTCTATTCACAATCCGCTCGAAGAGTATCTCATCTTCAGCCGGTATCTTGCCTGAGAATTGTGAAAGCAACGCTTCCTCTCCTCCCGCCTTGACCGATGCAGGAATCTCAGCTGCAACAGGCGAAGAATCATCCACCATTTTAAACTCAAGCTGTGCAGTCTTCCCTATGATCTCAATGGCGCGTTTCGGGTCTTTTATTCCAGGGAGCTGGACCACGATTTCATTGGCTGCCTGGCGGTGGATGGTGGGCTCCGCGACGCCGAACTGATCGATCCTGTTGCGGATGGTTTCCAATGCCTGGTTAGCGGCATTGTCCTTTATCCGCTCTGCCTCACGATCCGAGAGTTTATAGACAAGTTTTGTCCCTGTTTCCGTAGGGGTGAGTATGGGATAGGTCTCTTCTACGGCCTTTCTCACCTCCATGGAATTGGGGCTCACCGCGATCAAAAGGCCGCTCCTGCTCACCTCTCCAGTGAGTTTCTTTCTCACCAACAGATCCTTCAAGGACTGAGCGATTCTCTCTGTAGTAATCTCAACCGCCCTGTCCCCCTCCACCTCAAACACAAGATGGACGCCTCCCTGGAGATCGAGCCCAAGGGTTATGCCCTTGTTGGGCATGGTATTCTTCCACCACTCAGGCATATACTGGAAAAGCGGTGTGTTGGGCAGAAAAAAGACAATCGCAAGGAGAACGGTAACCCCGATCAGAACAAATCTCCAAAGAATGTTTTTCTTCATTGTGTATCAGTAACCTCCTAAGTCATCCTAATAGTATTTACGAAAAGTAGTGAATACGCAGCGAAGAAATCTCGCAGCCTTTTCTCCATGCTGCTATCCTCGCGACGAAAATCTCAAAATGCTTTATTGCCCGGAAACTAGGTGCAACGGCCTCAATCTTCCTCTGACGGGGGCCTGACAGCTGCAATGTTCCCCTTCCCGAATTTAACCTTTACATTTTCGGCGATCTTCAGCGTTACCGTATTGGTACCCACGCTCTCCACCACCCCATAAATGCCGCCTGAGGTGACCACCTTGTCCCCCTTTTTGATATTTTCCAGCATCTGCCGGTGTTCTTTTGCCCTTTTCTGCTGGGGTCTGATAAGGAGAAAATAGAAGATGACGAATATCAGGACTAAAGGAAGCAGACTCGTGAGCATTGAACCGGGACCTCCTGCCTGTCCTGCCTGTGGAGCAGGTCCCATCGCATATGCAATATCTATAAACATGCTACACCTCCAAAAATTGGTCTATTATACTAAACGTTTCTTCATATTTAATCAAGGTATATGCTCCAAGAATTATACCCGACGTTTCGGGCATTCCTTTAACTTTAAAGCTGTCAAAAAACACCTTTTCTTCTCGAAAGCCGTCGTGGTGATTTGTTCTAAGCACAAGGTTGCACCTTCTTCCTGGAATCCGCACTTTTCAAATTTTATGAAATAACGTAAGTTACTAATGGTATTAAATTATGGGGAAAAACAAGGTTTATTTGACTAACATTACAGATGCGCTATTAGATAGCTAACTACTTCAAATGAAGACAATTGAAGAAATAAAAGAAATTATTGTTGCATGGGGCAAATCGCTCCCTTTTAGCGTTCGTCTCCATCTTTTCGGTTCTCTTGTGAATGGGAATTTTGATCCTTCAAAATCTGATGTTGACGTTTGTCTTGAGTTTTTAGAGGCAACCTATCATTACCGAAATGAACAACGACTCGTGCGATCCCTTTGGATCGAATTGCATCGAGGATGGGAAATTGATCTAACCAGAAAACTCGGCATGAAGGCACATTTGACCCTTCATAGAAGCGACAATAAATATATTCAAGCAGCCTTACGCAAAGGTTCTTTAGTTGTTTACACCGCAGAGGAAAAGGCAGATGAATGACAAGAATACGATTCAAAGATTTAAAACGAATCCCAAGCTGCCACCCCATATCAAACAAATACTTTTGTTTTTCATTTATAGCACTTGCCCCCGTTGCTTACGCTCCTCGTTAAGTGCACCATCGGAGGGCACATGAACAATTGGGGCATCCCTGACTGGCTCGAAAAAGAAGTAAGAAAACGAGATAAGACTTGCGTATATTGTGGCATCCAAATGATTGAGAAGATGCCTCCACGTGGCCCCCGGAAAGCTGTGGCAACGTGGGAACACATCATCAACAACGAGAGTATCATAAACCGTGAGAATATTGCCCGATGTTGCGTCGCGTGTAATTCAAGCAAAGGGACAAAGAAGCTCTCAGATTGGATTCAGTCTAGTTACTGCAAGAAGCGCGGAATCAACAAAGACACGGTTGCGGAAGTAGTGAAAAAGGCGTTGCGGGTTCACGCCTAACTCACCGCTATACCTGACTCAGGAAGGCGCAGGTGAACCCATCGTTGCTCCACATTTCTTTCGGAAACTCGCGATAGTTTCGATCTGCAATAGCTTTCATGTTGGCGGTGTACACCGTGCAGCGGGTCGTTTTAGACATTGTCTGTAAAGTCCAGTTAAAGCAGTGGAAATTGCAATTAAAAAACGGCAGGACCCTCAGTGCTTTTCCCTGTGACCCACCACCGATATCCCTGCCTCTTCCGCTTCTTTTAGAAAGTGCTCCCTTTGAAGAAGGATACTTTTTTTTGCTTCTACGGCAAGCACCCTTGCCTTTACGTCAATCATGGCCTTCAGGGTGCGTAATCCGACCACCGGGACATCGAACCTCATGTCCTGATGGGGTTTGCTCACCTTCACCACCACGGCACCCTCGCGTGCGTAGGTGCCTCCCCTTTTTATTGCCTCGTCCGTTCCCTCTATGGCCTCGATAGCCATGACCGCGCGGTCCTTCACTACCACTGTCTGACCAATGTCGAGCCTGCCCATCTCTTTCGCTATCTTCCAGCCGAAGATGATGTCCTTCTGCTCATCTTCCGTAATCCCCTCTTCTGTGAGAACTCCTTCAGGAGTGAGCATAGGAGCGCAAAAATCGGTGGTCTTCAGAAGAGTGATTCCGTCACTTTCGAGTTCCTTTGTGATGGCCAGGAGAATGGAGTCATCGCTCCTGTCCTTCAAGGTGAAGAGCAATTTCATCGCCCTCAGATCGGGCTTTATGGTTCCCTTATACATGAGAGATTTTGGTACCTTTCCTGCCATGACCGCTTCTGTTATCCCCGCACGTTTAAAGGAATCAATGATCGTTCCCAGTTTGCCCACGTTCACCCATTTTATCTCATCCACATGCGACGATAAGCCCTTATCTGCGAGGGATTCGAGGGCGACTGCCATCACATAGAATCCCTTTGCCCTTGCCTCTGCAGCAATGATCTTGGGTAATCCCCCCATGCCTGCAATTAAACCGACCTTTTTCAATTCTTTTTCAAACCTATTCTTTTTTTATGGTCAAGGTCTTAAAGAAAAATTTAAATCTGAGTCTTGGTTGACCAGCCTTTGGCAAGATCAAACTTTTTCCGATGCTCCACGTGTGTTGAAAATACAACGATCAATTACATTTTTTCTGAGAGGTTATGGCCATTATTCAAAGCCCCTTATCTGCAGATACCTCTCTTATTCTTTTCAATGAACTCGATAAGGTGCTTTATCTCATCCGTATACGGCAGTTCTGCCTGGACCTTTTTAATCGCATCCTTCAACGTCCGTTTCTCCCTGAAGAGTATCTTGTATGCCTTTTTCAGTTCAGTGATGGTTGCATCAGAAAATCCATGTCTCTTCAGACCGATGGTATTTAGTCCAAAGAGCTTTGCCCGCGCACCTGAGGCAATCATATAGGGGGGTATGTCCTGGCCTATGCCGCTGAATCCTCCCACCATGGAGTAAGCACCGATCCTTGTGAACTGGTGGATGGCCACGAGTCCCCCGATCACCGCATGGTCTTCCACAGTGACATGGCCAGCGAGAGTAGCCGCATTTGCCATGATGACATGGCTGCCGATATTGGAGTCGTGGGCGATATGGACATAGGCCATAAGGAAGTTGCTTTCTCCGATTATGGTGACTCCTTTGCCACCAACAGAAGCGCGGTGAATGGTCGTATATTCCCGTATGATATTCCTGTTCCCTATCTTCACCCCTGTCTCTTCATTGCGGTACTTTAGGTCCTGAGGAGGGAGGCCGATGCTTGTGAAGGGATATATAGTACATTCTTCTCCAATCTCTGTCTTCCCCTCGATAATGACATTGGACATGATTTTTGAGCCTTTTCTGATGGTTGCGCCGCTGCCGATTATGGAGAAAGGCCCTATCACGACATCTTCATCAATGGCCGCCTTTTTGTCTACGATTGCGGTAGTGTGTATCTCTGTTGCCATTAGCGCTCCTTGGACTCGTCTTTTTTAAGAACCATGGCGGTAAATTCCGCCTCTGCTACAATTTTTTCATCCACCCTTGCATTCCCTGAAAATTTCCAGACAGTTGCCCTCTGGTGGAGCGTGGTTATCTCAAGCCTGAGCTGGTCACCCGGCACAACAGGTTTCCTGAATTTTGCCTTCTCTATGCTCATGAAATACACAGCATCTCCCTGGACACCAGAGAGAAAAGCGAGTAGCCCTGCAAGCTGCGCCAACGCCTCAATGATAAGAACCCCCGGCATTATGGGGTTACCGGGGAAATGTCCCATAAAAAACGGTTCATTGACCGTAACGTTTTTTATACCCACGGCCCTTGTTCCCTTATCTAACTCAAGTATCCTGTCGACCAAAAGGAAGGGATATCGGTGGGGGAGAGTATTCTGTATCTCTCTGATATCTATCATAAATTCCTCCTCTCTAAAATCGTTATCTTCTCCTCAAGTTCTTTTATTCTTTTGTTGAG
>Ga0209293_10000199_pt1 | contig 10527 bp, 8 predicted proteins | sample Mud_0915_D1_FD_187690 | JGI IMG/M metagenome (GOLD analysis project Ga0209293, IMG submission 187690) | Wetland microbial communities from Old Woman Creek Reserve in Ohio, USA - Mud_0915_D1 (SPAdes) (version 2) | ecosystem: Environmental > Aquatic > Freshwater > Wetlands > Sediment ... | reverse complement strand
GGTCGAGGCTGACCGCATGCTGGTCTATACGCTGGGTTTCTTTGCCCTCTGGGCCATCGGCGCGGTGTCGAGCGCGGTGACGGTCTTCCTGTCGCGCTCGCCGTTCGAAGTGAACCGCTGCACGCTGGCGGCCGATGAGCGGCCCGAGGGCTGCCCGAAGCGCGAATGCGCGGTGGATACCGCGGCGGTGCCCCTCGAGCGGAGCTAGCGGCCGGGAGCCTAGGTGCCCTGGCCAGAAACGATCAGGCGCAGTCCGTCCGGATTGACGATGCGCACGTGCTTCTGGTTGACATCGATCAGCCCATCCTGCGCGAAGCGCGACAGCACGCGGCTCACGGTTTCCAGCTTGAGGCCAAGGAAGCTGCCGATCTCGGCACGGGTCATGCGCAGCACAAACTCGGTGCGCGAATAGCCGCGCGCCTCGAAGCGCTGCGACAGGTTGAGCAGGAAGGCTGCCAGGCGCTCCTCCGCGTGCATGCTGCCGAGCAGCAGCATGACACCGTGCTCACGCACGATCTCGCGGCTCATTACCTTGTGGAAATGATTGCGCAGTACCGGCATCGACGAGGCGACTTCTTCGAGCCGGTCGTACGGAATCACACAGACCTCGGTGTCTTCGAGGGCCACCGTATCGCAGGAGTGAGCTTCGGTGCTGATGCCATCCAGACCGACCAGCTCGCCGGCCATGTGAAATCCGGTGACCTGCTCACGCCCGTCCTGGGACATCACGGTGCTCTTCAGGAAACCCAGTCGCACGGCGTACAGCGACTCGAAGCGGTCGCCGGCCCGAAACAGCGCATCACCGCGCTTGACGCGTTTGCGCGTTGCGACCAGTTCCTCGAGGCGCTCGACCTCCTTGAGGGACAGTCCGACCGGAAGGCACAGCTCGCGCAGATTGCAGTTGGAACAGGCAACCCGCAGGTTCGCAATGTTGATGGCTGGCGCGTTCATGCAGCAGAACTCCTTGGCTCGACGATGCTGGCCACTGGCCGACCCCAATAGGTATTACCGTGGCGCTCTTGTGGTCTTTGTTCTTGAGGCGCCTTGACGCAAGACAGACCCTTGATGCAGACAGACACGTGTCCGGCCCGTTGACCCCGGTCAAGCCTGACGGGATGCGGCCCGAAATAATACCCTGATCGGCCGGCACTAGCCCGGTAAAGGATTTCCCGATGCTGATGACAGCCCGTGGCCAGGTGGCTCTGCCGGATCCTGCCACTCTGCGACGCTTTGATGTTCCGGGTCCGCGCTACACCTCGTACCCGACAGCCGATCGCTTCGTCGAGGCGTTCGAGACCAATGCCTTCGCCGAAGCGCTCGCGGCTCGGCAGTCGGCCGTTGCCGCCGCCTCCCTCTCGCTGTACGTGCACCTGCCGTTTTGCAGCACCGTCTGCTACTACTGCGCGTGCAACAAGGTGATCACGAAGGACCACGAGAAGGCAGGCGAGTACATCGGCTACCTGCAGCGCGAAGCAGACCTCGTCAGTGCCCTGCTGACCGGCTCGCGCGAACTCGAGCAGCTGCACTTCGGTGGCGGCACGCCGACGTTCCTGTCCAACGACGAACTGGCGCAGCTGATGGCGCTGCTGACCGAACGCTTCCCGCTGGCCGAGAAGGGAGAGTTTTCGATCGAGGTCGATCCACGCTCGACGCCGCCGGACAAGGTCGCCGCTCTCGGCAGGCTCGGATTCAACCGCATGTCGGTCGGCGTGCAGGACTTCGAGCCCGACGTGCAGCGCGCGGTCAATCGCCTGCAGAGCTTCGAGATGACGCAGGCGACCGTCGACGCCGCACGCAAGGCGGACTTCAAGTCGGTGAACCTCGACCTGATCTACGGCCTGCCGAAGCAGACACGCGAGACCTTCGCCCGTACGCTCGACAAGGTACTGGTGTTGAGCCCGGAGCGCATTGCGCTGTACCACTACGCGCACCTGCCGGACCGCTTCAAGCCCCAGCGGCGCATCGAGGCCGCAGAGCTGCCATCGCCTGAGGAAAAGCTCAACATCATGCTGGACGCGATCCGGCGACTGAGCGATGCCGGCTACCACTACATCGGCATGGATCACTTCGCAAAGGCCGGTGACGACCTCGCGCGCGCGCAGCGCCAGGGTCGGCTCCATCGAAACTTTCAGGGCTACTCCACGCGTCCTGACTGCGACCTGGTGGGCCTCGGTGTCTCGGCGATCAGCAAGATCGGCCCGACCTACTCGCAGAATGTCCGCACGATCGAGGAATACTACGACCGCCCTCAAGCTGGGATGCTGCCGACGGCGCGTGGAATCGCACTGGACCGCGACGACATCCTGCGACGCGCGGTGATCATGTCGCTGATGTGCCACTTCGAAGTCTCGAAGGAGTCGATCGAGACGGTGCACCTGATCAAGTTCGACGACTACTTCAAGACCGAAATCGCCGAACTGAAGCTGTTCGAGGACGAGGGGCTGGTCGAGAACACGCCCGAGTGGATCTCCGTCACGCCGAAGGGCAAGCTGCTGGTGCGGGCAGTGGCGATGACCTTCGACCGCTATCTGCGTGCGGACCAGCGTGCGAGGCGGTACTCGAAGATTGTTTGACGCCTCGGGTGCACGCGATCGGCTGCGCCGATCGCACGTGCACCACCCTCGGCGGAACGGCAGATCAGTCGGCTGCGCTTCGGAGCGGCCGCGCGCTCCGCCGAATTTCAATGGCACGGCACTCCCCTGACCCCTCGCCGGGCGAGGGGTGAGAGTTACGCCGTGCGGCAGGTTTGCCGGTGGCGCAAAATGGCAACCATGTTCAATCTGTTGACGACACAGGCGCTCGCCGCCTTCACGCTTGCCTTGCTCGGTGGGCTGCATTGCGCCGGCATGTGCGGCGGCTTCGTCGGCGCGCTGCAGATCAATCGGCCGAAGGACGTGCCGGCCGCGCGGCTGGCCGCGGGCTATCACGTCGGCCGCATCACAAGCTACACGCTGGCCGGCGCGTTGGTTGGCACACTGGGCGGAGCGCTGTATGCCGCCGATGTCCTGCCGGTTCAGATCGTGCTGCTGGTCGTCGGCTCGCTGATGCTGCTGGCGATCGGAGCCTCGCTGTTCGGACGGGCGGCGTGGCTGAAGCGGCTGGAGCCGCTCGGACTCGGGCTGTGGCGGTGGATCGGACCGCTGGCACGCCGCGTCTATCCGCCGCGTTCGGGCGGACAGGCGCTGCTTGCCGGCCTGGCCTGGGGCTGGATTCCGTGCGGAATGGTCTACGCCGCGCTGCCGCTGGCACTGGTCGCGGGCGGACCGTTACAGGGCGCCGTGGTCATGCTGGCGTTCGGGCTCGGCACGCTGCCGAACCTGCTGGCCGTGGATGTCGCCGTGACGAAGTTCGGTGGCGCGCGGCCGGGTGGTTCGCTGGCCGCCGTGCAGGCGTGGATCAAGCCCGTCGCCGGGGTGATCATCATCGTGTTCGGCCTTTCTGGCCTGGCGCACGCCGCTCGCATCGCCGGCGCGGGTCATCCGACCATCGACGCGCTCGCCTCGATCTGCCACCACTGACCGCCGACGGCTCGCCGTCGCCGCGCCAGTATCATTCGCAGGATTCACTTCCAGGTGCGGTTCGTCCGCGCCCTTCGGCTGTCATGAAAAGCGCAGAAATCCGCGACAAGTTTTTGCAGTACTTCGAGTCCAAGGGCCACACCATCGTGCGCGCCTCGAGCCTGGTGCCGACGAACGACCCGACGCTGCTGTTCGTCAATTCCGGCATGGTGCAGTTCAAGGACGTGTTCACCGGCCGCGAGAAGCGCCCGTACACGCGCGCGACGACTTCTCAGAAGTCGCTGCGCGCAGGCGGCAAGCACAACGACCTCGAGAACGTCGGCTATACCGCGCGGCATCACACGTTCTTCGAGATGCTGGGGAACTTCAGTTTCGGCGACTACTTCAAGCGCGATGCCATCAAGTATTCGTGGCAGCTGCTGACCGAGGTCTACAAGCTGCCGAAGGAGAAGCTGTGGACCACGGTGTATGTCGACGATGACGAGGCCTACGACATCTGGACCAAGGAGATCGGCGTACCGGCCGAGCGCTGCATCCGCATCGGTGACAAGCCGGGTCAGCCGAAGTACGTTTCCGACAACTTCTGGCAGATGGCGGACACCGGTCCATGCGGCCCGTGCTCCGAGATCTTCTTCGACCACGGTCCCGAAGTTACCGGAGGCCCGCCGGGTTCGCCGGATGCGGAGGGCGATCGCTACATTGAGATCTGGAACCTGGTGTTCATGCAGTTCGATCGCGACGAGGCCGGCACGCTGACACCACTGCCGAAGCCCTGCGTCGACACCGGAATGGGACTGGAGCGCCTGTCCGCGGTGCTGCAGCACGTGCATTCGAATTACGAGATCGATCTGTTCCAGAGCCTGATCAAGGCGGCGGCGCGCGAGACCGGCGCGAAGGATCTGGCGAGCAATTCGCTGAAGGTGATCGCTGATCACATCCGCGCGTGCTCGTTCCTGATCGCCGACGGGGTCATTCCGGGCAATGAGGGTCGTGGCTACGTGCTGCGCCGGATCATCCGGCGCGCGCTGCGGCACGGCTACAAGCTCGGACAGACCAAGCCGTTCTTCCACAAGGTCGTGGCCGACCTGGTCCAGGAAATGGGCGCGGCGTACCCCGAACTGAAGGAACAGCAGGCGCGCATCGAGGCCGTGCTGAAGCAGGAGGAGGAGCGCTTCGGCGAAACGCTCGACAACGGCATGAGGATCCTCGAGGCGTCGCTCGGCAAGTTCTCGTCCGGCGACCCGAAGATGCTCGATGGCGAGACGGTGTTCCTGCTGTACGACACCTATGGCTTCCCGGTCGACCTCACCGGCGACATCTGTCGCGAGCGCGGCGTGTCGATCGACCACGCGGGATTCAACGAGGCGATGGCACGGCAACGCGAGCAGGCGCGCGCGGCGGGCAAGTTCCGCATGGCCGCCGGCGTCGAGTATGTCGGCGACAAGACGCGTTTCACCGGCTATTCGTCGCTCGCCGATGACGGAAAGGTCATCGCGCTGTACCACGAGGGCACATCGGTCAAGCGGCTGCAGGCGGGCGAGAGCGGCATCGTGGTGCTGAACACCACGCCGTTTTACGCCGAGTCGGGCGGCCAGGTCGGCGACCGGGGCGTGCTGGAATCGATCAGCGACCACAACGTCACGCGTTTTTCGGTGGTCGACACGCAGAAGATCCAGGCCGACGTATTCGGTCATCACGGCACGCTGGAGTCCGGCACGCTGGCGGTTGGAGACGTGGTGCAGGCCAAGGTCGACGCGGTTTCGCGCGAGCGCACGCGCAACAACCACTCGGCCACGCACTTGATGCATGCGGCGCTGCGCAGGGTTCTGGGCAGGCACGTGCAGCAGAAGGGCTCGCTGGTCGATGCCGAGCGCACCCGCTTCGACTTTTCACACGACAAGGCGATGACGCCGGACGAGACCCGCCAGGTCGAGGACATCGTCAACGACGCGATCCGCAGCAATGCGGTGGTCAGCGCCAACGTGATGAAGTACGACGACGCGATCAAGGCGGGCGCGCTGGCGTTCTTCGGCGACAAGTACGGCGACGAGGTGCGCGTGCTGGCGATGGGCGACCATTCGACTGAACTCTGCGGCGGCACCCACGTCGCGCGCACCGGCGACATCGGCTTCTTCAAGATCGTTGCCGAAAGCGGGATTGCTGCCGGCGTACGGCGCGTCGAGGCGGTGACCGGGCGGGGCGCGGTGGAATTCGTGCAGGCGCTCGATCGCGAACTGCACCACGCGGCGTCCCTGCTGAAGGCGCCGCCGTCCGAGCTGGGCCAGAAGATCGTGCAGGTGCAGGACACCGTAAGGACGTTGGAAAAGGAACTGGCGCGACTTAAGAGCAAGCTGGCATCGAGCCAGGGCGACGATCTCGCGGCGCAGGCGATCGACGTGCGCGGCATTAAGGTGCTGGCGGCGGCAATGGAAGGCGCCGATGCCAAGTCGCTGCGCGAGACGATGGACAAGCTGAAGGACAAGCTGAAGAGCGCCATCATCGTGCTCGGCGCCGTCGAGGGCGGCAAGGTGCAGCTGGCGGCCGGTGTCACTGCCGATGCAACGGCTCGGGTGAAAGCCGGTGATCTTGTGAACTACGTGGCGCAGCAGGTCGGGGGCAAGGGCGGCGGCCGTGCGGACATGGCGATGGCCGGGGGCACGGACCCGAGTGGGCTGCCAGCGGCGCTTGCGAGTGTCAAGTCGTGGGCGGAACAGCGCCTGTAGGCGACGTTTTCATCCGGCGTGCCGAGCCCGCGGACGCCGCGGGCATTGCGCGCACGTTCCAGTCGCGTAGCGCTGCTGCCGGAACGCTGCAGAATCCGTACCCGTCGATGGCCGACTGGGTCGAGCGCCTCGGGCGCGACGCGGCAACCAACTACATCTTTGTCGCGATCGCGGGTGAGGAAATCATCGGACACGCCGGGATGCACGGCAACAAGAACGTGCGGCGGCAGCACGCGTGGGGACTGGGTATCGGGCTCCGCGAGGACTGGCAAGGCCGCGGAGTCGGCACTCGGCTGATGGAGACGCTGATCGATCTCGCCGATAACTGGCTGGGCGCGCTGCGGCTCGAGTTGACGGTGTACAGCGATAACGAGGCCGCGCTTGCGCTCTATCGGAAGTTCGGGTTCGAGATCGAGGGCACGCATCGGGCGTTTGCCCTGCGCGACGGCCGCTATGTCGATGCGATCGCGATGGCGCGCCTGCATCCGAACCCGCCGCAGCTGTCGCCGGCGACGCCTCGAACTTGAGCGCACAGTCGCACCGCCAGCGGTCCGCGCGCTGACATGCCGGCCGCCTACCGTTTTTGTCCGCGCTGTGCCACACCTCTGGTGCGCCGGCCTGTCGCCGAGCGCGAGCGCGACTGCTGTCCGTCGTGCAGCTGGGTTCACTGGGACAACCCGGCACCGGTCGTCGCGGCGCTGATTGAGTACGAGGGCAAGGTGCTGCTGGCACGCAACCGTGACTGGCCGGAAAAGATGTTTGCACTGGTCACCGGCTTCCTCGAGCGCGACGAATCGCCGCTGCAGGCCGTGGCCCGCGAAGTGGCCGAGGAAACTGCGCTGCAGACCCGATCGGCCACTCTGATCGGTGTCTACGAGTTCACGCGCAAGAACGAGGTCATCGTCGCTTATCACGTGCAGGCGGAAGGCGAGATCCGCCTCGGAGAGGAACTCGTCGACTACCGCCTGATCGAGCCGGCTCGACTGCGACCGTGGCCGATGGGCACGGGGCTCGCGATGGCCGACTGGATGCGCGCGCGTGGCCTGCCGGTAGAATTTCTCCCTTTTCCTGCCACCCGCTCCTGAACCCGCGATGCCACTGCCGCCCACGTCCGACAAGGAAATCGACACGCGCGGACTGAACTGTCCGTTGCCGATCCTGCGTGCAAAGAAGGCACTGGCCGACATGACGAGCGGCCAGGTCCTGAAAATCGTCGCGACCGACCCGGGGTCTTTGCGCGACTTTCAGGCGTTCGCGCGCCAGTCCGGCAACGAGCTGGTCGGTCAGGAGACCGTCGGCCAGGAATTCCTCCACTACCTGAAGCGTCGATGAGCACTCCAACGCCGGGCCCGTCCATTGCCCCCGCTTCCCGACGCGGGCCATCGCGCCTGAAGCTGGTGTTCTGGCTCGTCATCGTTCCGCTCGCGCTCGCGGCCCTTTATTTCTTCGTCGCGCTCAAATGGAACTACTCGAGCGGCGAGCGGGCCGGATGGGTGCAGAAATTCAGCAAGAAGGGCTGGCTCTGCAAGACGTGGGAAGGCGAGATGGCCATGGTGACGATGCCGGGGTCCTCGAGCGAGAAGTTCATGTTCACGGTGTGGGACGACAAGGTCGCGGAGCAGATCAACCGCGTGATGGGCAAGCGCGTGACGCTGCACTACGAGGAGAAAGTCGGTCTGCCGACCAGCTGCTTTGGCGAGACCCGCCATTTCGTGACCGGAGTGGCCACGGTCGACGAGATTCCCCTGGGACCGGGCCTCGTCGTGCCGGTGCCTCAAGCGCCCGCAACGACACCGCCGGCGACGACACCACCGGCGGCGCCGACTTCGATGCCGCCGGCGCCCACGCCAGCCCCGGCGTCCGAGTACACGCTGCCCTCGACCACGGAGGCGTCGCCGCCTGCTGCCACGCCGCCGGCGTCAAAGTAGCGGCCGACCGTACGACGCGCGGCGGCCGTCGATCGCACCGCAGTAACGCGACGACTCAGACGGCCGGCAGGCGCTGGTACTGCTCGCGCACCTTGGCGAGCGTCGCGCCAAAGCCCGCGAGTCGCTCCTTTTCCTGCGCAACGACCGCCGCCGGCGCGCGCTCGACGAAACTGGCGTTGCCCAGCTTGCCTTCGGCCTTGCGGATCTCGTTCTCCAGCCGCGCGATTTCCTTGCCGAGCCGATCGCGTTCTGCGGCCACATCGACCTCGATCTTCAGCATCAGCCGGAAATCACCAACGACCCTTATCGGTGCGGCGGCGCCACTGGCCGCGGCGTTCACGTCGGACACGACCTGCACGTCGGACAGGCGTGCGAGTGCCTGCATGTAAGGCGCGAAATTCGAGAGGATCGTCGCGTCGCCCGCAGCCAGCAGAGGAACCTTCTGCGCTGGCGACAGGTTCATCTCGCTGCGCAGGTTGCGCAGCGCGTCGACTATTGATTTCAGCTGCGCGATCCGTCGGTCAGCCTCGACGTCGATCTTTTCCGGCTGCGCACGGGGATACGGCTGGACCATCACCGACGATTCGTCAGTCGCCGCACGCTTGCCGGCGAGCGCCGATACCGGCTGCCACAACTCCTCGGTGATGAACGGAATCACCGGATGCGCAAGCCGCAACGCCACCTCGAGCACGCGCACCAGTGTGCGGCGAGTGCCGCGCTGCTGGGCCTCGTTTCCTGTCGCCAGCCGTACCTTGGCGAGCTCGAGATACCAGTCGCAGTACTCGTTCCAGACGAAGCTGTAGATCGCATTGGCGACGTTGTCGAGACGGTATTGCGTGAAACCTTCAGCGACCGCGGCCTCGGTGCGCTGCAGTTCGCCGACGATCCAGCGGTCGACCGTGGAGAGCTCCACGGGAAGGGTCTCGTCAAGGCCGCAGTCGCGACCTTCGGTGTTCATCAGCACGAAGCGCGTTGCATTCCACAGCTTGTTGCAGAAATTGCGGTAGCCCTCGCAGCGCTTCAGGTCGAAATTGATGTTGCGCCCGAGAGTGGCGTAGGCCGCCATCGTGAAGCGCAGCGCGTCGGCGCCGTACGCGGCGATGCCGTCGGGAAAGTGCTTGCGCACCTTGGCCGCCACCTTCGGCGCATCTTCGGTCTTGCGCAGGCCCGTCGTGTTCTTCTTGACCAGGGATTCGAGGTCGATGCCGTCGATGATGTCGATCGGGTCGAGCGTGTTGCCCTCGCTCTTCGACATCTTCTTGCCCTCGGCATCGCGCACGATGCCGTGGATATAAACATCCTTGAACGGCACACGGCCCGTGAAATGGGTCGTCATCATCACCATCCGGGCGACCCAGAAGAAGATGATGTCGTAGCCGGTGACCAGCACCGTCGACGGCAGGTAGAGGTCATACGCCACGCGCTGCGCGCCGCTCGCCAGCTGCTCCACGTCGGGCCAGCCGAGCGTCGAAAACGGCACCATCGCCGACGAATACCAGGTGTCGAGCACGTCGGGGTCGCGCGTCAGCGGCTTGCCTCCAGCCTTTTCCTGCGCTTCCGCCTCGGAGCGGGCGACGTACACATTGCCCTGTTGGTCGTACCACGCTGGAATCTGGTGGCCCCACCACAGCTGCCGCGAGATGCACCAGTCCTGGATGTTTTCCAGCCACTGGTTGTAGATCGTGTTCCATTGCTCCGGAAAGATGCGCACATCGCCGCTTGCGACGACCTCGAGCGCGACCTGCGCGATCGACTTCCCCGGGTGGCGCGTGCCGGCCGGGGCCGGCTTGCTCATCGCCATGTACCACTGTTCCGACAGCGTCGGCTCGACGATCTCGCCAGTGCGCCCGCAGCGCGGCACCATCATCTTGTGCGGCTTCTCCGAGACCAGCAGTCCGGCCGCGCGCAGATCCTCGAGCACGCGCTTGCGCGCGACGTAGCGATCCAGCCCGCGGTACTTCTCCGGGGCGTTCTCGTTGACGGTGGCCGTCAGCGTGAAGATCGGGATCGGCGTCAGGTTGTGGCGCTGGCCGATAGCGAAGTCGTTGAAGTCGTGCGCCGGTGTGATCTTCACGCAGCCGGTACCGAACTCGCGGTCGACATAGTCATCCGCGATGACCGGGATCGTGCGTCCGGTCAGCGGGAGCGTGAGTGATTTGCCGACCAGCTCTGCGTAGCGCTCGTCTTCAGGATGCACCGCGACTGCGACGTCGCCGAGCATCGTCTCGGGGCGCGTCGTCGCGACGACTACCCCTGGTCCCCCATCAACGGCCGGGTAGCGGATTTCCCACAGGCGGCCGTCTTCCTCTTCCGTTTCCACCTCGAGGTCCGAGACCGCGGTCTGCAGCTTCGGGTCCC
>Ga0209293_10000195_pt1 | contig 10614 bp, 12 predicted proteins | sample Mud_0915_D1_FD_187690 | JGI IMG/M metagenome (GOLD analysis project Ga0209293, IMG submission 187690) | Wetland microbial communities from Old Woman Creek Reserve in Ohio, USA - Mud_0915_D1 (SPAdes) (version 2) | ecosystem: Environmental > Aquatic > Freshwater > Wetlands > Sediment ... | reverse complement strand
GCCTGATATGCTAGAATGCATATGCCGGGCCAATGTATGCCCCGTCATTCGCACGGATGATATCATCCCTGCTCTTTTGGGCAGTGAGGGGGGATGCGCTTTCCCCATCCTTGCCCATGCTGTAAAGGTCAAAGTCAGAGTTGATGGGAACCATGAATTTATCCTTCCTCATGCTTCCTTTACTTTTTGCTGTTTTGATATTGAGGTATTGGTAAGGGTTTTTTCCCCAGCAATCGCGATAGGTTGCATAGCCAACCTCAGCAAGAGAATCGGGATAGGTACTGTTGTCAGCAAAAAAGGTGGTCAATGCTGAAGAAATTGATCTTATGTCTGCTATGCAGGTTTCGGTCCTGGCCTTGTCTATATAGCCAGCGTAGAGGGGTATGGCTATGCTGGCTAATATTCCCAGTATTGCGAGAGACACAATGATTTCAATAAGTGTAAACCCTATCAATCTCTTGGTTCTCCACCGATAGAAGCCCACGCGAATCATAGGTCTGTAAAGCTTATTCATACTCACCGTTTAAGTCCCCCGGCATCCCTTACACTTCAATCTTAAAATAGCTGATCCTTTCTTCAAGCTTGCTTCCTTTCTCGCTTATGTCTTTCATCAGGTTCGTTAGTTCCTCACTTGAAGCATGACCAATCACCTTACTACACGCAGCGATGGCATCAATCAGGTCTGCCTGCGCCTTCTGAATCTCTCCCACATGTATGCGGAGGCCTTCGAGCATCTGGTTGGTGATTTCGATTTCCGCATCAAGGTGGTCACCTTTCCTGGCGCGCACGGGCTTGGGCAGCTTACCCTTTTTGAGTGACCCGAGGACAAGCATCACTCGGTATAATGGTCCCGCTACCCTATGTGAAGTGCGTATGGAGAGAAAGCATATGAGGACAAAGGATAAAAGCACGGCAGGCCAAAACTTTTCATGCAAATATAAGACCATTTTGGCAACCTGCTGGAGTTTCAAGGAAGACCCCTGGGTTTTATCCAGTTCCGTAAACAGAGGGATAAATAATCCCGACCCCACCACTGCGAGGGCTAACAAGACATAAAACAACGAAGCAAACAATAACTTCAATTGAAGATCTCTGTTTATGATGAACTTGCGTCTTCGCCATATAAAGGATTTCATTTATCCGGCACCTCCCGGCTTGGTTTGCTCCCAGATTTCGTCACTATTTTTCATTTGGATAGTTCTGGTATCGGGACTGTAGGTGAAGATAAGAGTCCATTTTTCCCCTTCTGAATCTCTGTAATGAAAGGTATACAGTGTTCCCCCGTCTGTCTGTTCCATATCTATTTTTTCTATCTCGTGGGACACTTCTTCACCTTCGCCTATGCCATATATCAGTGTGTGCTCGCTAAACTTCATATAGCGGTCTGCATATTTGGGAGCAGGGGTTTCCCATACCCCTATGAGATGCTGAGGGACGACAACTTCTCCTTTACATCCGGCCAAAAGGATAAGGAATAATAAAAAAATTCTAACCATACACTTCACCTAACCTTGAACCTCAAAATCAAACGCGCCAATTCTCTTCCCCTCCACATTCTCTCAATGTACATGATATTGTGTGAAATCTCAACTAAACCCTTGTATATCATGTCATTACTTTTGATAACAGTTCCCGTTTGATGCTTCATATATAGCATATTTTGTACCACTATTTCATCTTCATCTCAGAGCGACAAAAGGTTTAATAATACGCTTATTATACAAGAAGTTAGACATTAATTAGAGTGTCTGTTCAGATGCTTGACGCGAGATAACGTCGATAGGAGATATGGCCGAAAACACTACTATATGCCCGAAAATCTTACAAAGAGTGATCCTGACAAAGATTTTGGTAGTCGTGCCGGAATGGTCTTGGCCTTTCACTTACTATTGATCTGGTCTGCCAGGTAGCCCACCGCAGTCGAAAAGTATACGGAAGGGTTCCATTTCATGAGGGTCTGCCAGTTGTCGTACACAAGGAATACCTTTTCTCCTGGTCGGATCAGCGAAGCACGCTTGATCGAAGGGGGAAACTCTTCGCCATCCATAGGGCCTACGCCCAAAGATTTCCACTCCCCCAAGGTTTTGTGGTGCTTTCTTCCCAGCAACTTTTGATCGAAGCGGCTGGGGAGGCGCACTTCCTGCCCCCATGGTTCTCCGCTGCGCCAGCCGTGCTGGGAAAGATAGTTTGCGATAGAGGCGAGGACGTCCGCACGGCTTTCCCATATGTTGCGTCTGCCATCATTGTCATAGTCCACTGCATAGCGCCTGAAGCTTGACGGCATGAACTGACACTGCCCCATGGCGCCAGCCCAGGAACCGATCATCTGGTGCGGTTTTATATGTCCGTCATTGAGTATCCTGAGGGCATGGAGAAGCTCGCCCCGGAAGTAATTGCTCCGTCGTCCGTCATAGGCGAGGGTGACGAGCGCCCCCACCACAGAGAAACTGCCCATCCGTCTGCCAAAGTCACTCTCGATGCTCCAAAGGGCCACGATGAACTGGGGTTGAACTCCGTAGTGGGCAGCGATCTCCTGCAGAAGGGGACGGTTCTCCGCAAGCCTGGCCGAACCTTCCTCGATTCTTTCCTGCGGCGCCACCAGCTTCAGATATTCCTCAAAGCTCATGGTGAACTCCGGCTGGCTCCGATCCAACTGGATGACGCGCGGCAAAGGCGTTAAGCCGCTGAGCGCCTCATCCAGTATTGCACCGGAAACACCCTGGCTGAGCGCCTCGCGCCGAAGGCCTGCGAGCCACTTCTCAAAACGGTCATTGTAAGCCACTGCGGTAGCACAATACATTAGCCCTGCTATCATGACAGCCACCCACAGGACAAGGCGCATGGTCAACCGCCAACTATCATAATTCAGCATGCCGCATGCCTCAGCCTTTTTGCCATGAATGAAAATAACCGCAAGAGGAGGGCTTTGTCAATGGTTAACCGGCTTGAAAGAAAGGGGTTTGAGAGTGAGGTTTTGAGGGAAGGATAAAGGACGCCAGAAAGTGCGTACAGTGCGAAGTTTCCTTCTGAGCATCTGTCCGGAGGTTTCAGAAACCTGCCATTAATCAGTCTTCCACCCGTGCTCTCCCACAAGGGGTACGAACACACACGGTGTGTGAAAATCTTTTGAGAGTTTACCTCTCTGCTTTATCACTCGTACGAGTTGCTGGGAAAACCGGTCGCCCACAGGGGCGACCAATATGCCGCCCTCGGAAAGCTGATCCACGAGGGGCTCCGGTACTACGGGAGCAGCAGCAGTAATGAGAATACGGTCAAAGGGCGCAGCCTCGGGCCATCCCAACGTCCCGTCTCCTACCTTCATGTGAATATTGTCGTATCCGAGTTCTGCAATGACCTCCCTCGCTCTGTCAGACAAGGATTGAATCCTCTCTATGGTATATAATTCCCTGGAAAGCTCTGCGAGAACAGCTGCCTGATAGCCCGAACCGGTTCCTATTTCGAGAACCTTTTCGTCACCGCCAAGGCTGAGAAGCTCTGTCATCACCGCCACCATGTAAGGCTGAGATATGGTCTGTCCCTCGCCAACGGGAAGCGCCATATCATCATATGCCTTATACCACGAGGATTCATCCATAAAGAGGTGCCTTGGCACCTTTCTCATGGCAGCGATTACACGCGCGTCGTTGACCCCCCGTGAAATTATCTGTGTGTCCACCATTAAATTCCTTTGCCTTTGATAATCCATAGTGTCCATATGACGGTAGTCCCCTCCTAAAAATAAGTGTAGCAGCATTGCTTTTCAAATTCCATTGATTTTCCATTGAGTAAGAGAGAGGTGATCACGCCGTAATGGTGTTATTGGTGGTAAAATAGGGAGCACGTTTGCTAAAGGAGTGAAGAATGCCACTTGAGAGAGACAAGTTCCTGAAAATTGCCATTGAGGCCGCGCGGTGCGGGGGCAGGATTGTTCTCAGGAACCTCGGCAGTATCTCTGAGGAAGACATCAGCATCAAGGAGGCATCTGACTTCGTTACGCGGGTTGACAGGGAGTCGGAACAGGGAATCATAGCGACTATACGAAGGCATTTCCCTGATCATTCCTTTCTTGCCGAGGAATCCGAGAAAGACCTCGAGACAGAGGCATACCGCTGGATTATTGACCCCCTTGATGGCACCACGAACTATATCCACGGATACCCCGTCTTCTCCATCTCCATTGCACTCGAGTACAGAAGGGAAATACGATTGGGGGTAATCCTTGATCCGCTGCGGGATGAGCTTTTCAGTGCAGAGAAGGGAAGGGGGGCCTTTCTGAACGAAGAACAGGTATGGGTATCCCGGGTGGGTAATCCGGACGATGCCCTCATCGCCACAGGCTTCCCCTTCCGGAAAAAGAAAATGACCGACAGATACCTTGAACTCTTCCGAAATATCTTTCAGAGAGTGAGCGACCTGAGAAGAGCCGGCTCTGCAGCCCTTGACCTCGCCTATCTCGCCTGCGGCAGGTGTGACGGGTTTTTTGAGATAGGCCTCAGTCCGTGGGACATGGCTGCGGGGAGCATTCTCATACAGGAAGCGGGAGGAATCGTGACCGACTTTGGCGGAGGGCCTGCCTTTCTCTCCACAGGGAATATCGTTGCAGGCAATGCTGCTCTTCACGGTGTCTTGCTGAATGAGGTGAGGAAAGTATTCTCACTGAGTACAGAACTGTGAGGCGAAGGACAGGGACTTCTGCGCGGACTAAGTGCTGAGCCGTTCCAGTATCTCCCGTGCAGCGATGACCCCTGAAACAGAGGCCTGCACGAGTCCCCTGCTCACACCAGCCCCATCTCCTATGGCAAAGAGGTTGCCGATTTCTGTCTCGAGGCTCCTGGAGAGCTTCAGCTGCATGGAGTAAAATTTGACCTCCACACCGTAGAGAAGGGTGTGGCGTGAGTTCACCCCGGGGGCAATTCTCTCAAGGGCTTCGAGCATCTCCATGATATTCAAGAGATAACGGTAGGGCAGGACAAAGCTGAGGTCGCCGGGAGTTGCGTCTTTTAACGTTGGCTGTATGATCCCCTTTGCTATTCTCTCATGGGTTGAGCGTCTTCCTGCGTGGAGGTCTCCCAGTCTCTGGACAATTACCCCTTGACCGAGGAAATTCGCGAGTCGCGCAATATAGGCGCCGTAAGAGATGGGCTCATTAAAGGGCTCTGTGAAAACGGTGCTCACCAGGAGCGCAAAATTGGTGTTGTTGGTCCTTCTCTGGGTATAGCTGTGGCCATTCACTGTCCATATTCCCTTAAGGTATTCCTTTACCACTTCCCCGTAGGGGTTTACGCAGAAAGTCCTCACTTTGTCATCAAATTTTCTTGAGTAATACACGAGCTTAGGCTCATAGGTTACAGAAGTGAGATGTTCGAATACAGGAGCAGGAAGTTCAACCCGCACACCAATGTCCACGGGATTCTGGAGCAGGGTGAGCTTAAGGGCCTTTGCCTCACCCTCCAGCCATCGGGAGCCTTCCCTTCCTGGTGCGAGGACCACAAAATCTGATACGATCTCTTTGCCGTTTTTCAGACGGACACCCTTCACCTTGTCGCCTTCCGTAAGGATCTTCTCCGCCTCGGTGCCAAAGAGCGTATCCACCTGGTGATTTAAAGATTCCTTCATTCTTTTGAGAAGTCCCCTGCAAAGGTCGGTCCCGATGTGGCGTATCCTCGAAGGGATGAGGATAAGGTCGTTTTTCGATGCCAGCCTTTCAAGGTCCTTCACTGCTTCGGTGTCGGTGCCATAGATCTCCTTAGGCGCACCAAACCTTACATATGCATTGTCCACATAGTCGATGAGGGATTGGAGGGTGTCAGCGTCCACATGCCGTGAGAGGTGGCCGCCCACCTCAGAAGAGAGGTTTAGTTTGCCGTCGCTGAAGGCGCCGGCCCCTCCCCAGCCGCTCAGGAGGTCACACTCGGGACATTTGTTACAGGATATGTCTTTTATCGCCATGGGACATTGCCGCTTGTCTATGTCCTTGCCTTTCTCCACCATGAGGATCTTGAGTCCTCGATTGTGTTCCATGAGTTCCATGGCTGAGAAAATCCCTGCCGGCCCTGAACCAATAATCACCACATCGTATTTCTTCATGGACTAATCCCCCTCTCCCGGTCTCTCGAGCACGTCAAAGACATGGAGGTGTTTTTTGAGGATTTTGAGGGCGGTATAGTTGGTGAGATCGAGATGTATGGGGGTAACAGAGACATATCCCTCCTCTATGGCATGGATATCGGTGTCCTCGGCGTGTTCCCAGTAGGGGACCCCGCCGCCGATCCAATAGTACTGCTCACCCCGAGGGGAGAACACTTCTTTTATGGAGTTGTCATAAATTCGCTTTCCCTGTCGTGTGAGTCTTATCCCTTTCACGAGGCCCTTAGGGATGTTGGGAACATTCACATTAAGAAACGTATCATAGGGCATAGGGTGCTCCGTGATATAGTGGGTAATGGTGACGGCAAAGGATGCCGCAGTCTCAAAATGGAAGTTCTTTTCTCCGTGGGTTGAAATGGCAAAAGAGGGAATATTCAGGATCGTTCCCTCTATTGCAGCAGAGACTGTGCCGGAATAGGTGATATCATCTCCGAGGTTTCCCCCCCGGTTAATTCCGGACACCACGATATCGGGTCTTTGCGGAAGTATCTTGCTCACCCCTACCACTACCGCATCGGTCGGCGTCCCATTGATTGAATATACATGGTCCCTCATCTGCTCGACCTTGAGTGGCCTGTGGAGGGTAAGGGAATGCCCGACCGCACTTCTCTCCCGGTCAGGGGCAACAATGTACGCATCTCCAATCTCTTTCATCACCTTAAAAAGTGCGATGAGCCCTGGGGAATGTACGCCGTCATCATTGGTGACAAGGATTACCATCGTATGTTCTCGTTCTGCACCAATCTTATCTGCTTTCTCCTCTCGTGTCTTCTTCGTAGCATAGACCTTTTTTCACATAAGAATTATATCACGTTGAGATTTTTCTTGACAGGCAATGGTCATTCTTAATAAAGTTAAAACGCTTCCAGATGTTGCAGAATTGTACACATAACCAGGAAGGCGAAGATCTACAATCTCAAACGAATTAAGGAGGTTCTCCAGTATGGAAAAATGGAAATGTATGGTATGCGGTTATATCTATGATCCAGAGGCAGGCGACCCGGATGGAGGGATAGCGCCGGGTACGCCTTTTGATAAAGTCCCGGATGAGTGGACCTGTCCTGTGTGCGGTGCAGCGAAAGACATGTTCGAGAAGGTATAGTAAGAGCGTGAAACCGGGGGAGGTGAACTTCCCCCGTTGCTTTGTACAAGCATCCGGATGGCCTGTAATAATCTGATCCGAAATGGATTCGGGTATGAGGGTATATCTGGTGCTGCAGCAAATCTGAGGAGAGCCGTGTCATAACTGATCCCGTACGATATGATGTCGTGCACTTTTGCCATATGGGTATGCAATCAAGTTCCAGCCAGAGCATGAGAAAACTATTTCATCTGTTGTACAAACTTCAATTGAAGAAACCCTACCGCTCCATTGACCGGCTGCGCTACCTGAAGCGTCTCAAAAGAGAAAAGCACGCGACTGACGATTGGTACTACTCTGACAAAGATGCGTGGCAGTATCATGGGCAAGAGATTCTTATTTGCAGCAGGTTCAGAGATATTCCCGTAATGTTTTTTTGTGACCCACGCGCTCATGTGGAAAAGAAAATTATCAGGGACGGCTTATATGACGTCCATATCCTGAATTATATGGTTCAGGTTCTCTCTCCCGGTACGGTGGTGCTTGATGTTGGCGCGAGCATAGGCGCATATGCCATTCCGCTGGCAAAGGCATTTCCCCATGTCACGGTACACGCCTTTGAACCAAACCCCCATGCTGTTGGCCGCTTGAGACGCAATATTGCCATAAACAGGACTCACAATGTCACCGTGCATCAGGCCGCTGCCGGTGCTGCACCAGGAAGAGGTGAGTTCTACGCCTTTGACGTAAGAGATGCCGGGCTTTCATCTTTCATAGAACCAAAACAAAAAGAAAGGAACTACCAAACAGTGCCTGTTGATATCCTTACGCTGGATGAGGTGTGCAGGGGGCTGCCGGAGAGGATCAGTGCCATTAAAATTGATGTCCAGGGGTACGAAGCCGAGGCACTTGAGGGGTCGCACGACGTCATAAAAACCCACAGACCCCGGATTCTATTCGAGCACGAGGACGGCAATTTTGAAGGACCAGATTCTGCCAGGAAAGCAAAAAGGAGATTGGAGGGATTCTTTCTGGAGATGCGGTACGATGTTTTTTATATCACCCGATATGACCCCTGCATGCTGTTCCCCGTTGACTGGGAGCGCCCCTTGTATGGAAACCTGATTGCAATGCCGCAGGGAATATGAGGCCCAGGCGAATTCATGGGACACGAGCTTATACGGTGATGACCTTTTTGAAGTTATTGGACATGGCTGAGATATAGCCGCTGGTGAATGCCTCAATGTAAAAAAGAGCTTCCCTGTTCCCGCTCACCGGAATTCTCGGCAGGCATTCCAGATGATTCCTGTGTGCCGGGAAGATATTCCCTATCCGTGTGGTCGTCGCAGTTTTGAATCCACTGTTTCTCACCATTTCGAATTCTCGTTCTCCTGCTTCTCCCCTGCTGCCGAAGGGATATGAAAAGTGCTCCACTTTTTTCCCGATGTGATGTTCAATCGTTTCCCTCGATATGTGTATCTCGTGTTCTGCCTGTTCCTTTGTCAGTCTGCTCAGGGCATAATGGTTCATCGTATGGGCACCAATGGTCACCAAGGCATCTTCACTCATGATTCTTATCTGGTTCCAGTCGAGGGTGAGGTTGTGGGAATACCCATGCATATCCATGTGGTACGGCTCGAATAGGTCCCTCATGAGTTGCTCCAGGGCATTGTCGCTCTTCCGTATGATGAGCGTTCTGATGGCATGGAATACAGCTTCTTTCTGATCTGCCCTGGAGGAAAAATGGTAGCTCTTTTTGTCGTGGGTGAAACTGATTTCCTCGTTTCTCAGTACGAGGGCTTCCAGGAGATACCACCACAGGACCGCTTTTTTATCGGGATAATTGGTAGACACATAGATTGCAAAGGGTGCATCGTATTCCCGGAACAGTGGATATGCCAGAGAATATGCATCTGCATACCCGTCATCGAAGGTAAATGCCACGAAGCGTGCCTGCCGTCCTCCGTGAACAAGATACTCATATACGGTATCGAGAGAAACTATCTCATATCCGTTTTCCAGGAAATAGGTGATGAGCAGTTCCAGAAATTCGGGTGAGACCTCGTTCCTCCTGTTTTTTTCGATACGCTGCGAATTCTCCTTCTTCGCAATCCTGTGAAACATGAGGATGCTTCCCATCCCTGTATAAAAGGGGCGAAAGAGGTGGTGAATGCGTGAAATTCGCGCTGCCTTAAAGAGGAGTTCCTGGTCCATGCGGCCTCAGACTGAATCGCGGGAGAGGTGTTCTTCAAATTCCCGGGTGATGCGGTCCCAGCTGAACCCTTCCTCAATTCGCCTTCTCCCTTCAGTGCGCAGTCTGTCCCTCAACACACCGTCAGTGATAAGTGTCTCAAGGGCATCTGCCAAAGCCTCCTCATTTTCGGGAGGGACCAGATACCCTGCATCTCCTATTACTTCAGGGATTGCGCCCCTTGTCGTGGAAACACAGGGTACCCCGCATGCCATGGCTTCCGCGAGGGAAATTCCGAAGGACTCTTCCGCAACGGTGGGAAAGACCGCGAGAGAGGCAAGGGAATAGTATCCCGGCACTGCAGCATTGGGAATATTACCGAGAAAGAAGATATGGTCCTCCATATGCGAGTTCTTTACGAGCATCTCCAGATTCCCCCGTTCTTCCCCTTCACCGATAGCGAAGTATTTCACCGCATATCCTTTTTTGACCATCTTTTCTACTGCTCCGATTGCGTACTTTACTCCCTTTAATCCCACCAGTCTGCCCACCGTCATAATGACAATGTCACGGTCGCTGAGGTTCAGTGCACGCCGTAACACAGGGTCGGGGCTTATGGGTTTAAAATGGTGTGTGTCCACCCCGTTATGGAGGACCACAGGCCTGATTCCGCAATACCGCTCTATCTGGGAAGCATTGAATTCACTGCACGCAAAAAAATGATGGACTTTCTGTACTAACTGCGTATATCCCGGAAAGAACTCGGTTCCCGATGAGCCAAAGATTATCCTCGCCTTTGAACGCAAAGATACGAACAATGCAAGGGGGATATCATAAGGCTTAATGAGATAGACATAATCGTAGTGTCCTTTGATGAGGTCGTGATTCGCGAAGAAACCGAAGGAAAGGCGCTCCATAAATCTTCTGAATCGGGTTCCGAAATTGGGGAAGCACTCCCTTCTGATGTAAGGGAAGGTGTAGACAGGAATGCCGCAGGGGTTGTCATAGAGAAAACGGTCCTTTCCCCCGTAGATGTGGACGGTATGGCCTCTCTTTGCCAGGGCCTTCGCCATCTCCCAATTAAAGGTCTCTATTCCCCCTGATTTCGTTGTGGTGGTGAGATTGTAAAGTGCTATCTTCATGGCCGGACAGGAAAATGACGTAGAGGGCGCATCTCAATATTATACATAAAAGG
>Ga0209293_10000194_pt1 | contig 10641 bp, 9 predicted proteins | sample Mud_0915_D1_FD_187690 | JGI IMG/M metagenome (GOLD analysis project Ga0209293, IMG submission 187690) | Wetland microbial communities from Old Woman Creek Reserve in Ohio, USA - Mud_0915_D1 (SPAdes) (version 2) | ecosystem: Environmental > Aquatic > Freshwater > Wetlands > Sediment ... | reverse complement strand
TCCATCGAAGTCAGGCTCGAGCGAGTATTCGAAGGCACCGACACGGTCTCCTTCGGGCTGCCGCTGGCGCGTGGCGCGGTGACCGACCCGTCGAACATCACGGTCTACATCGGCACGACGCCCATCGCGGCCTCCGTCACGCCCTTGCTGCGCGACCACGACGCCCGCCTTGCCCAGCTCGTGGGCCAACGCATTCTCGTACACCCTCTCCAAAAACCCGCAACCGAGGGTGTTCGATACCCGCTGCGCACAACCGATAATCCGTTCCGAAATCTCGTCAAGTCCCTTCTTATCCGCGTTCATCTGCGTTATTAACCCGCGTTCATCTGCGTTTAACGCCTGTTTCAAAAAATCAGCCCCCGGTCTCCAGCACCACGTTGGTCAGCATCCCGAGCAGGCTCAGCAGGAACGCCGAGCCGAGGTACGGCGGGACGCGAAAGACGCGCATCTTGGCCAGGCTGATCTCCCACACCACCAGCACCATGCCGAGCAACGCCAGCTTGGCGGCGATCGCGACCAGGCCCCCGGCCAGCTCCCTGGGCGCGAGCTCGATGGCGATGCCCCACGGCAGGAACAGGTTGGCGATCAGGGTCATGTACAGCATCAGCTTGATCGCCGAGGCCCACTCGATGAGGGCCAGGTGGCGACCGGTGTACTCGAGGATCATCGCCTCGTGCACCATGGTGAGCTCGAGATGGGTAGCCGGGTTGTCGACCGGCACGCGCCCGGTCTCGGCCACCGCCACCAGCATCAGGCCAAGCATGGCGAACACGAACGACGGCCGCAGCACCAGGCCGCTGGTCAGGGTGAAGCCCATGGCCTCGGACAGGTTGGTGGTGGAGGCCGACATCGATACCGTGAACACGGTCATGAGCAGCGCCGGCTCGGCGAGCGCGCCGATCATCATCTCGCGCGACGAGCCCATGCCGCCGAAGGCGGTACCGACGTCGAGGCCGGCGAGCGCGATAAAGAACCGCGCCAGCGCCAGGAACCCGGCCAGCACGATCGCGTCGGCGATTGCCGCGGTCGGGAGCTGGAGCGCGACCAGCGGCACCACCGCTGCCGCCAGCAGGGTCGCGCCGAAGATGACGTACGGGGCGGTGCGGAACAACCACGAGGCGTTTTCGGCCAGCACCGTGTGCTTGCGCAGCAGTTTGGCGATGTCGCGGTACGGCTGGAACAGCGACGGCGCGGCGCGATTCTGCATGTGGCACTTCAGTCGCTTCACCCAGCCGGCGAGCAGCGGCGCGCCGGCCACGTACAGCAGCGTCTGGGCGACGGCGACCAGCCAGGCTTCGATCATGTCACCACCCACAACAGGAACAGCAGCGTGAAGAACGAGTACGCCAGGTAGGTATGGATGCTGCCGGTCTGGATCAGGCCGATGCGGCGCGCGCCGGCGAGCACCAGGTGACCGATCGGCTCATAAAGCCGCGACCAGGACTTGTCGAACGCCTGCACCTGGTGGCGGATCGAGGCGACGATCTGCGGCTGTGACGGGTGGCGTTTCTCGTCGATGTCCTCGCGCAGGTCCCAGACCGGCGCGAAGATGCGCTGGATCGGTTGCGAAAACGCGGTTGCGGTGTACTGCATGCGGGCGTTCACCTGGCCGTAGCCGCACTCCCACGGATAGCCGCGACGCGTGGTCGTGCGACGGGTGTGCACGAACAGCCAGGTCAGCCCGGCGATGCCGAAGATCGCGACGAACACCAGCGGCGCGGAGTACGACGCCACCTTGGGCGAGATCGGCGTGAACCACAGGAAGCTGCCGGCGGTGGCGGTCGGCAGTCCCTGGCCGATCAGCATCTGCGGCACGACATCGATGGCGTTGATCACGACGTTCTGCAGCACGCCGAACAGCACGCAACCGAGCGCCAGCAGCGCCATGGCCGCGCGCATGCCGATGTCGACCTCGCGCGCATGCCGCGCCTGGCGGGTGCGCGCCTGGCCGAGGAAGGCAATGCCGAACACCTTGACGAAAGTGGCAGCCGCGAGCGCCGCGGCCAGCGCCAGGGTCGCCGCGGTCACCGGGATCAGCGCGCGCAGCACGCCGCTCTCGAGGCGCGGTGCCTGCAGTGCCACCTGGAAAGTAAGCCACTCCGAAACGAAGCCGGTGAGCGGCGGCAGCCCGGCGATCGCCATGCAGCCGATCAGCATGAACAGCGCGGTCTGCGGCATGCGCCGGATCAGGCCGCCCATGTTGTTGAGATCGTACTCGTGCGAGCTGTGGGCGATGGCGCCGGCGCCGAGAAACAGCAGGCCCTTGAACAGCGCATGCCCGAGGATGTGGTAGAGGGCGGCGATCAGGCCGAGCACGCCGAGCACCGGGTGGCCGGTACCGACGAAGATGATCGACAGTCCGAGCGCCGAGAGGATGATGCCGACGTTCTCGATCGAGCTGTAGGCCAGCAGGCGCTTGAGGTTGTTGCGGACCATGGCATACAGCACGCCGAGCAGCGCCGAGGCCGAACCGATCAGCAGCATCGCCACGCCCCACTCCCAGTGCACGTCGCCGATCAGGTCGTAGACGAAGCGGATCAGGCCGTACAGCGCCACCTTCAGCATCACCCCGCTCATCAGCGCCGAGATGTGCGAGGGCGCGACCGGGTGCGCCTCCGGCAGCCAGGCGTGCACCGGCACCATGCCGGCCTTCATGCCGAAACCGAAGAACGCGAGCGCGAACGCGATCGACGACCAGGTGGCTCCCAGCTCGGCGGCGCGCATGTTCTCGAAGGTATAGCCGCCGCCGAACCCGGCCAGTACGCCGAAGGCGAGCAGGATGGCGATGCCGGCGACGTGCGCCATCAGCAGGTAGAGGAACGCGGCGCGGCGGTTGGCGGCATGCTGGTGCTGGTGCGCGACCAGGAAATAGCTCGCGACCGACATCAGCTCCCAGGCAACCATGAACAGGAAGGCGTCGCCGGCCATGATCACCAGGTACATGCCGAGTATGAACAGGCCTGTGAACAGGCCGAGCGCCACCAGCGACTGGCGGTTGCGGGCGTGCACGTAGCCGCGCATGTAACCGGGGCCGTAGAGCGAGACCGCGAACACCACCAGGCCGACGACCGCCAGAAAGAACCCGGACAGCGGATCGAGTCGCAGATGCCAGGGGAGCCAGGGGAGCCCGAGCGGCAGCGCGCTGGTGGATGGCGCGGCGGCGAACAGCGCGGCGACACCGCCGGCCAGTGCAGCGATGCCCGACACCCCCAGCAGCGCAAAACTGCCAGCGCGCAGCAGCAGCGGCCAGCGCTCGGCGCCTAACGACACGAGCGCCGAGGCCAGGGCCCCGGCGAGCGCGACATAGGCAAGGTCTATTGGCGACAAGGCTGGATCATTTCCAACCGCACACAGGGGACGACCCGGGATGACGCGCTTCTTAACAGGAGGCGGTGCCGCCGAGTCGCGTGGAATAGCCATTTCAATGCTAGGGTCTGAAATTGCAAAACGCAAGGAACGCCCCGCCCTGCGTGGACCCGCCGCACGGGTCGGCACCGTGATCGCGTCCGGCCCGCCGTTCGATTACGCGCCCGGCCGCGCCGGGCTGCATCGGGCGGTGGTGAATCGCGGGATGCGTTACTGTTCAGGAAGATGCGCCCCGGCCGGATGCACAGTCACGGTCGTTACGGCGCGGACCGGCATCCCGCCCGTAGCGCCGGAGACCGGGATGGCCGGCATGATGACTGCAACGGGTTTTATCGGCGCCTTAAATAATTCTGTGCGCCGCCACGGCACGGTGATTCATCAGCGCCGCACTCAACAAGCGCGAGCGCCGTCCCGGACACCCCCGCGCGACGGCGGCACGAGACCATATTATGGATACCGGCCCGGATGGCAATTAACTTAGGGCCACACAGGCAACAGCGACGTCATGCCGGCGAAAGCCGGCATCCAGAATCGGCCTGTCGGCCGATGCCTGTTCAGAACCCTGGATTCCGGCTTTCGCCGGAATGACGACGGAACCACGGGTTCGTTCGTTAAGTACCCGTAGCCCGCATGCAGCGCAGCGAGATGCAGGGGCGAAATCGGCAACGACATATATTTCCCCGGATTCCGCTGCGCTGCATCCGGGCTACACACCCGGTTTATCGCCGGGTCGGGGCTTGCGTGAGCGCCATTCGATACCGGCCCGGTTCTGTGGCCGGCGCTGCACCCCGCTGAAGAGCAGCCTTGCGCACGGCTCAGCCGCGACCGGAGCCGCCACCGAGTGCGCGCTTGATTGCCACGGCCGTGGCCAACGCCTCGTCGCCGGTCGCGGCGAGCACGTTGAAATGCCCCATCTTGCGACCGGGGCGCGCTTCGCGTTTGCCGTACAGGTGCAGCTTGGCGTTCGGATGCGCGAACAGCTCGGCCCACGGCGGCGCATGGCCGTCGCGCCACAGGTCGCCGAGCAGATTCACCATCACCACCGGCGCCAGCAGCCGGGTATCACCGAGCGGCAGGCCGCACAGTGCCCGCACCTGCTGCTCGAACTGGGTGGTGGCGCTGGCATCGAGGGTGTAATGGCCGCTGTTGTGCGGGCGCGGCGCGATCTCGTTGACCAGCAGCCGGCCGTTCGAGACGAAGAACTCGACCGCCATGACGCCGACGTAGTCGAGACCGACGGCGACATTGCGCGCCATGTCCTCGGCTGCGCGCGCCAGGTCATCGCTCACACGCGCCGGCACCACGGTGATATCGAGGATGCCACCGGCGTGAGTATTCTCGCTCACCGGATAGGTCGCCACCGCGCCGTCGACGCCGCGCGCCAGCACCACCGACACCTCGGTATCGAGCGGCACCAGACTTTCGAGCACGCACGGCTCGCGCCGCATCGCCTCCCAGGCGGTGCGCGCCTCCTCGAGGCCCCCCACCCGCGCCTGGCCCTTGCCGTCGTAGCCGAAGCGCGACACCTTGAGCAGCGCCGGGCTTCCGACCGCGGCGAGCCCGGCGGCCAGGTCGTCAGCGCTGCGGATCACGGCAAACTTCGCGGTCGGAAAGCCGTTGTCGCGCAGGAAGGTCTTTTCGTGGATGCGATCCTGGGTGATAGCCACCGCCCTGGCACCCGGGCGCACCACGCATTTCCGGGCCAGCGCCTCGAGCGTTGCGGCCGGCACATTCTCGAATTCGGTGCTGACCGCGGCGCAGGTCTTGGCCAGATAATCGAGTGCGGCCGGGTCCTGGTAGTCGGCGCACACGTGATCGGTGGCGAGCTTGCCGGCCGGGCTGTCGGAATCGGGATCGAGCACGATCACCTCGTAGCCCATGGTGCGGGCGGCGATCGTGAACATGCGGCCGAGCTGGCCGCCGCCGAGCATGCCGAGAGTCGCGCCGGGAAGAATCATTGGATGGAGCCTTTCATACTTTGAATAAACGCAGATCAAGGCGGATTTGTCTTTCAGGACGACCGCAGATTTACCGGAGTACCTGAATCAATCCGCGTTCATCTCTATACCTTACCTGCGTTCATCTGCGTTTCAGGTGTTTTGAGAACAATTCCATTCACTTCGGCAGCTTCATCGCCTTGACCTTGGCCGTCTGCCGTTTGCGGAACGCCGCCAGCTTGCCGGCCAGTTTCGGATCGTGGTTGGCGAGCATCGCCACTGCGAACAGGCCGGCATTGGCTGCGCCCGGCTCACCGATGGCGAAGGTCGCAACCGGGATGCCCTTGGGCATCTGTACGATCGACAGCAGCGAATCGAGCCCCTTGAGCGCGCGCGAGGTCACCGGCACACCCAGCACCGGCACCGTGGTCTTGGCGGCCAGCATGCCCGGCAGGTGCGCGGCGCCGCCGGCGCCGGCGATGATGCATTCGAGGCCGCGGGCGGCGGCGGTCTCGGCGTACTGGTAGAGGAGATCCGGGGTGCGGTGCGCCGACACCACCCGCGCCTCATGGGCAACCCCGAACTGCTTCAGCACTTCGACCGCCTGCTGCATCACCTTCCAGTCGCTGTTGCTGCCCATCACCACACCGACGCGCGGCTTCGCCATCCGGCCTCCCCGAGCCTGAACTGTTCGATACGCGGCGGCATTTTACCGCATGCCGCCGGCCGCGTCTGTGCGCCCGCGGCCGCGCTGCCGGGCCGGCGAAAACGGTGGTAATCGGGCGAGCGCGCCGCCGCGCGGGTTACGCGCTGGCGTCGGCCGGTGTCAGCCGGTGAAAGCGTCCGCTGCCCGGGTCGCAACCGAGCAGCTCGCCGCCGTCGAGATCGAAGTACCAGCCGTGCAGCTGCAGGCGGCCGGCGGCGACCGCGTCGCGCACGAACGGGAAACTCATCAGGTTGGCGAGCGACACCCGCACCGCCGCCTGCTCGCAGGCCGCGGCCCGCGCCTCGGCGTCGTCGCCGGTGTGGGTCTTGGCCACCTCGCGGCGCGCCTGCTCGGCGATCGACATCCACGGCGCGATGAACTGCCCGGCGCTGTCCTCGAAGCGGATATCCCCGAGCAGGGCGCGGATGCCGCCGCAGCGCGCATGGCCCATGACGATCACGTGCTCGACGTTGAGGCAGCGCACCGCGAATTCGAGCGCCGCCGAGGTGCCATGGTAACCGCCGCCTTCCTCGTACGGCGGCACCAGGTTGGCGACGTTGCGCACCACGAACAGATCACCCGGGTCGCAATCGGTGACGATCGCCGGGTCGACCCGCGAGTCGCAACAGGCGACCACCATCACCTTGGGGGACTGCCCCTGGCGGGCGAGGCGCTCGAACAGCTCGCGCCGCTCGCCGTAGTAGTTGGACTGGAAACGCCGGAAACCGGCGACGAGATCGTTGACGTTTTTCATCTGCCTGACCGAATTGGGGCAACAGCGGAACTGAAACAGCCTGTCCGGACCGGTGCCGGCCGGCAATTCTACCAGCACCGGGACTCGCTGTGACCGGCTCGGCCGATGGCGTATTGACGCGGCGTCCGGCAGGCAGGGCCGACGACACCCGCCGGCGGGATGGGCGCCGAGGCGCGGAACCGTGCCGCCGGGCGATGCCGACCGGGTCTCCGCACGGTCCGGTCCCGGCCCGCGCCCGATCGACTGCGACCGCCCGCTAGCGGCTGGTCGCCGCGACCGCGAGTCCGGCGGTGGCGCGCTGACCGCTGTTCGCGGGATGCACCTTCGCCGGGCGGACGACCTCGGCGAAGTCGATGCTGATGCGGTCGCCGGCGATCGGGCGGAACAGCTGGTTGGCGAAGGCGATGTGGTCGGGGTGATCGCGGTAGCGGTCGACGACCTTTTCGTGGACGAACTCCACCAGCCAGCAGCAGCGGAACTTCGCGCCCTTCTGCAGCGCCCAGCCGGTGAACACCCGCCGCACGCCGGGGATCCGCCCGAGCACCTCGCGCCCGCGCGCCATCATGGCCTCGACCTGGGCGTCGTCCGCGCCCTCGACGTTGTAGACGATCACGTGCTGCACCGGCTGCCAGGCGCGGCACTGCACCAGCACCTCGGCGGCGCGCCCGGCCGAGCCCCACAGCTGCATGCGGCGCTCGATCTGCGCACCGATCGACTCGCCCGAGCCCTCGGTGACGATCCGGTCGCAGTTGATCTTGGCCACGCCGTGCTGGATCAGCCGGTAGTAGTGCTCGTCGGCGAGCCCGTTGCCGGCCTGGATCACGAGCGGGATCTGCACCGCCTCGGCGATGCGCCGCAGCCGGTCGGCATCGGGCCTGGCCCGGCCGCGCGCCCGGCCGTTCGGCCGGCACACCGGAAGCGACAGGCAATCCACGCCGGTGCGCTGAACGAACGCGCGCGCCTCCTCGACCGAGGCGCCCGGCACCTCGGCGCCGTCGGCCTCGGCATCGCCGAGCTCACCCTCAACCGTGACACCGCAGCCGTGCGCCATCTCCGCCACCCGGCGCACGTCCGCAACCATGCCCGGAAACGACTCCTGCGCAACCCGCACCATCACGCCGTTGCAGCCGGCATTGACGGCGCGCGCCGCCGCCTCGAGCGAACCGCCGCGCTCGAAGTGCAGCGCCACCGGCACGCTGGCGCGCTGCGCGGCGCGCTCGGCGGCCGCCACCAGCGGCTCGAGGGCGTCGTCATCGAGGCGTGCGCCGTCGATATTGAGCACCACCGGGGAGCGGCAGCGCTCGGCGGCCGCCAGCACCGCCCGCAGCACGTCGAGACTGTCCGTGCCGAAGCCCCCGACCGCGTAGTGATTGCGGTAGGCATGGTTCAGCATGTCGCGCATGTCGATCAATGGCATGGCATCCCTCGTCGCGGGCCGGCGGGTCGACCCGGTGGTGTCGTGTCAGCCGAAATCCTCGCTGCCGTCGTCGACGGGGCTGGCACCATCGAGATCCTCGTCATGCCGGGCGATCGCCCGGCCGAGGTCCGTCAACGTATCGTGCAGCAGCACCAGCGCCGGTTCGTCGGTCCGCGCATGGCGCCGCTGCAGATCGTCCTGCAGCACCGCCAGCCTTCCCAGCAGCTCGCCGCTGGTGTCGATCGGCCCGTGCGCCCAGCCGACCATGTCGGCCAGCGCCTCGCTCTCGCGGGCCAGCGCCTCGCATTCCGCGGCCGACCCGCCGGTCCGGGCCACGACGTCGACCGCCTGCAGCAGTTCGGTCAGGGTCATCATCGCGGTCCGTGCGCCGGCCTGTTCAGCCCGGATCCCGGTCGAGCCGACCCTCGCGGAACACGCGGCTCGCGAGCACGTCCTCGGCCTCGAGCGTCATGAGGTCGTCCTTGGTGAGCGGCCGGCCGCGCCTGCCGAACAGGCGGTTGGCCTGGCGCAGGCGCGCGCGGTCGAGGGCGTTGCGCACCGAGCGGGCGTTGGAGAAGTGCTCCATCTGCATGCGCAGCTCGAGGTAGCGCACGAACGCCTGCTCGGCCTCGGCGCTGAAGCGGTAGTTCTGGCCGGCCAGCATCAGCTTGGCGATCGCCAGCAGCTCGTCGGGCCGGTAGTCGGGGAAATCGATGTGATGGGCGATGCGCGAGCGCATGCCCGGGTTGCTCATGAAGAACCGGTCCATCTTGTCCTTGTAGCCGGCGAGGATCACCACCAGGTCGTCGCGGTTGTTCTCCATCACCTGCAGCAGGATCTCGATCGACTCCTGGCCGTAGTCGCGCTCGTTCTCGGGCTTGTACAGGTAGTAGGCCTCGTCGATGAACAGCACCCCGCCCATGGCCTTCTTGATGACCTCCTTGGTCTTGGGCGCGGTATGGCCGATGTACTGGCCGACCAGATCGTCGCGGGTGACCGTCACCAGGTGCCCCTCGCGCACGTAGCCGAGGCGCTTGAGGATCTCGCCCATGCGCATCGCCACCGTGGTCTTGCCGGTGCCGGGGTTGCCGGTGAAGCACATGTGCAGCGTCGGCGTCTCGGAAGTGAGCGCGAACTGGCGGCGCAGGCGGTCGACCAGCAGCAGGGCCGCGATCTCGCGGATGCGGGTCTTGACCGGCTTGAGGCCGACCAGCTCGCGGTCGAGCTTGTCGAGCACCTCCTGAATATTCGAGGACCTGAACTCGGCCTCCAGGTCCACGACGTCCGGTACCTGATTGACCCTCGTCTCGGGTTTCGCTGTCTGGCTCATGCGTCAAATACCTGGTGGCAGGTAGCAAGTGGCAAGTAGCAAGAACTCGTTCTTGCTACTTGCAGGCCGCGCAGCGGCTGGCCTTGCCACTTGTTACTTTCAGTAGCGCTCCATCTCCGGCTTGTCGGTGGCGTAGGAGTGAATCGTGTAACGGATGTTGCGACCGTCCACCTCCTGCCGCACGACTCCGAAGCCCGGCTCCTTCTTCGGCCGGTTGACGAGGTATGACATGCGCGGTGACTCGACGCCGCGCGTGCTGTCGAACGCCGTGACCCGAATGTAGTGGCTCGGGAAGGTCTTGCGGCAGTTGTTGATCTCCATGAGGATGCCGGCCGGGTCCTTGAGGTCGAACATCGGGTTGCCGAACATCTCCCAGTAGGTGTTGCGCGGATGCGGGTCGTCGGTGTACTCGACGCTGACCGCCCAGCCCTTGTTGATTGCGTACTTGATCTGCGCGGTGATCTGCGCGTCGGTCAGGTCCGGCAGGAACGAGAACTGGCCCTGGGTCAGACGGTTTCCTGGATTGGTCATCATGGTTGCTGTTCTCCAAGTCTTTTCAAAGATACCTTGTACGCAGATGAACGCAGATATTTATCCGGATGAACGCGGACGCAGCGATCGAATCCGGTCACCGATCCGCGTCTATCCTGTCTGTCATCCGCGTTCATCTGCGATTGCCTTTTTGTACTCAACGCTAGGCACTGGCCGTGGTCGTGGGCACGAAGTCCGCCGTGTCGGTCGACTCGTAGTTGAAGCTGATGTCCTTCCACGTATCGAGCGCGGCCTTGAGCGGCGAGCAGGTCTTGGCCGCCTGTTCGAGGATCTGCGGACCCTCCTTCAGGTAGTCGCGGCCTTCGTTGCGCGCCAGGATCATGGCTTCGAGCGCCACGCGGTTGGCGGTCGCACCGGCCTGGATACCCATCGGATGGCCGATCGTGCCGCCGCCGAACTGCAGCACCACGTCCTCGCCGAGGTAGTGGATCAGCTGGTGCATCTGGCCGGCGTGGATGCCGCCGGAGGCGACCGGCATCACCTTGTTGAGCGACGCCCAGTCCTGGTCGAAGAACAGGCCGTGCTCGAGGCTGGTCGGCGTGTGCGTCTCGCGCAGCGTGTCGTAGAAGCCCTTGATCC
>Ga0209293_10000193_pt1 | contig 10643 bp, 11 predicted proteins | sample Mud_0915_D1_FD_187690 | JGI IMG/M metagenome (GOLD analysis project Ga0209293, IMG submission 187690) | Wetland microbial communities from Old Woman Creek Reserve in Ohio, USA - Mud_0915_D1 (SPAdes) (version 2) | ecosystem: Environmental > Aquatic > Freshwater > Wetlands > Sediment ... | reverse complement strand
ACGGGTTGACTGTCGGCGGCACCCAGGGATAGAGCGCCGTGGGTATCGCAGAGGACGCAGAGGCGCGGAGAACGCAGAGAGAAGATGATCAAGAACCTTTGCGTCCTCTGCGCCTCCGCGCCCTCTGCGTTTGATTTCCACTACCTGATCCGGGCACGACAAGACACGTGAAAAAGACCGCAGCACAACAGGTCGGCGCCTCCACCGAGCAGCTCAGGAACCTGGTCAGCGAGGCGCTGGCCGAGGCCCGGCGCCAGGGCGCGTCGGCGGCTGAGGCCAACTGCTCGATCAGCCAGGGGCTGTCGGTGAACGTGCGGCTCGGCGAGGTCGAGACCGTCGAGCACAACCGCGACAAGGGCCTGGCGGTCACGGTGTTCGTCGGGCAGCAGAGCGGTTCGGCCAGTACCACGGATTTTTCGCCGGCCGGGGTGCGCGACTGCGTGCGTGCGGCTGCGACCATCGCCCGCTACACCGCGGCCGACGAGCATGCCGGTCTGGCCGATCCCGGCGAGCTGGCGCGCGAGCTGCCGGATCTCGACCTTTATCATCCGTGGAACCCGCCGGTCGAGCGCGCCATCGACCTGGCGCGCGAGTGCGAGGATGCCGCGCGCGCCGCCGATGCCCGGATCGTCAACTCCGAAGGCGCATCGGTGTCGAGCCACGATGGCATCGAGGTGTACGGCAACAGTCACGGTTTCCTCGGCGTGCTGCCGTCCAGCCGCCACAGCATCAGCTGCTCGGTGATCGGACAGGACGACTCCGGCATGCAGCGCGACTACTGGTACAGTGCGGCGCGCGCCGCCGCGGCGCTCGAGTCGCCCGCGGCCATCGGCCGCAAGGCGGCCGAGCGCACCGTGCGCCGGCTCGGGGCCGAGAAGCTCGCGACCCGACGCACCCCGGTGGTGTACGAGGCGCCGGTGGCGGCCAGCCTGCTGTCGCATTTCGTCGGCGCGGTGCGCGGCACCAGCCTGTACCGGCGCGCATCTTTTCTGCTCGACCAGCTCGGCCAGCCGGTGTTCGCGCCGCAGGTGCGCATCCACGAGCAGCCGTTCCTCAAGGGCGCGCTCGGCAGCGCGCCGTTCGACCACGACGGGGTCGCACCGGCCAACCGCGACCTGGTGCGCGACGGCGTGCTGCTCGGCTACGTGCTGGACGTGTACTCGGCGCGCAAGCTCGGCATGAAGAGCACCGGCAACGCCGGCGGCGTGCACAACCTCACCATTGTCCCGGGGGCCGAGGACCTGGCCGGCCTGTTGCGGCAGATGGGCACCGGACTGCTGGTGACCGAGCTGATCGGCTTCGGGGTCAACACCGTGACCGGCGACTATTCGCGCGGCGCCGCCGGGTTCTGGGTGGAGAACGGCACGATCGCCTACCCGGTCGAGGAGATCACCATCGCCGGCAATCTCAGGGACATGTTCCGCGGTCTCCTTGCAGTCGGCAACGACGTCGATGTGCGGGGCAACATCCGCACCGGGTCGATCCTGATCGATTCGGTGACGGTCGCCGGGTCCTGAAAGAAGTTTCGGGTTTCAAGTTTCAGGTTTCAAGTTCGGCGTGCTGGGCATCGGCGTCCCGGTTGTGGTGCGGGACGCTGTTCCAACTTGAAACTTGAAACCAGAAACTTGAAACACAAGAAGCACTTCCCGCCCACCCCATTAGCCTCTACACTTTCCGCGTCCGCGACTGCTCCGGTCGCGGTTTTGCCGGAGTCGTCGTGGTGGCCACGTCGCGCAAGAAGAAGCTCAAGCCGGACTATCCGCAGATCGTGCGGGTGGCGCTGGAAGAGGATCAGCCCGAACGCGTCCGCGCTGTGCTGGCGGCGCTGCACCCGGCCGATATCGGCGCGCTGCTCGAGAGCCTGCCGCCCGAGCAGCGTCACCCGGTGTGGGCGATGGTCGGTGCCGATGTCGCCGGCGAGGTGCTGCTGGAAGTCTCCGAGGCGGTCCGCCAGGACCTGATCGAGAAGATGGACGGCGCGCAGCTGGTGCTGGCGGCGCGCGCGCTCGACATCGACGACATCGCCGACCTGATCCCCGACCTGTCCGACGAAGTGATCGCCGAGATCCTGTTCGCGCTCGGCAAGCAGGACCGTCAGCGCCTGGACGCGGTGCTGTCCTACGCCGAGGACACCGCCGGCGGGCTGATGAACGTCGACACCGTGACGGTGCGCGAGAACATCAGCGTCGAGGTGGTGTTGCGTTATCTCCGCCAGCGCGGCGAGCTCCCCGAGCACACCCACAGCCTGTTCGTCGTCGACCGCAGCGACCGGCTGCTGGGCACGCTGCCGCTCGACCGGTTGCTCACCTCGAGCCTGCGGCTGCGGGTCGGGCAGATCATGGAGCGTGACCAGATCAGCTTCCTGGCGAATACCACCGACCGCGAGGTCGCCGAGGCCTTCGAACGCTATAACCTGGTTACCGCGCCGGTGGTGGATGTGAACGGACGCCTGCTCGGGCGCATCACCGTCGACGACGTGGTGGACGTGATCCGCGAGGAGGCCGACCGCGAGATCCTCAATCTCGCCGGCCTGCGCGAGGAAGAGGACCTGTTCGCGTCGGTGTGGGAGAGCATCCGCAACCGCTGGATGTGGCTGGCGGTCAACCTGGTGACGGCGATCATCGCCTCGCGCGTGATCGGCCTGTTCGAGTCCTCGATCGAGAAACTGGTGGCGCTGGCCGCGCTGATGCCGATCGTGGCCGGCATTGGCGGCAATTCCGGCAACCAGACCACCACCATGATCGTGCGCGCGCTCGCCGTCGGCCAGCTCAAGGCCGAGGGCATGCGCCAGCTGGTGTCGAAAGAGATCGGAGTGGCGCTGATCAACGGCCTGGTGTGGGGCGGCCTGCTCGGCCTGGTCGCCTGGCTGCTGTACCGCAACGTGCCGCTGGCGCTGGTCATGACCGCGGCCATGGCTCTCAACCTGCTGCTGGCCGCGCTCGCCGGGGTTGGCATTCCGTACCTGCGCCAGCGGCTCGGGCGCGACCCGGCGCTCGGATCGAGCGTCATGATCACGGCGATCACCGACAGCGGCGGGTTTTTCATTTTCCTGGGGTTGGCGACGCTGTTCCTGTTGTAGTCGATGGTTTCGAGCCCGGAGTTGTGTGTCGTCGGTAGACAGTCGGGAGTGAGCCGATCAGGGTCTGGCTCTGTTCCCGGGCAGACCTCCGGTCCCAGGCGCGCCAAACCCGAAACCCGTAACTCGAAACCCGAAACCGCTGTCGCGGCCCGCCGAAAGAGGGTGTCAAACCGACCGTTCGTCCGGCTGGCGGTTTCCGGCCGCCCGCAGCGGGGGTTAAATTAGGGTATGTCGACGCCAACCGAGACCCGGGGCAAGGGACGAAGGAAAAAGAAGGACGCGGCGAACCCCATGATTCCGAACATCCTGCAACTGCTCACCGGCGCCATTCGCGAGAAGCGCTGCGTGGCCATCCGTTATCACGACCAGCGCCAGGTGCGCGTGGTCGAGCCGCACGTGATCTACGCGCTCGACAACGGCGAGCTGGTGGTCGAGGCCTACCAGACCCGCGGCTACTCGGCCGCCGGCCGGCCGCCGCCGTTCTGGCGCCCGTTCCGCCTCAAGAAGATCACCGCGGTTTCGCTGCTGCAGGAGAATTTCGAGATCCGCACCCACGAGGGCTTCGCGCGCGACAAGGACCGCTATCGCAACGGCCTGGTGGCCATGGTCGACGACCGGCGCCGCGCCGCCACCCTGCCGCCGCAGGCCATCGCGCGTAAGGCCAGCGCACGCCGCGGCGGGCTCTATACCGTCCCGCAGCCGGACGACATCGGCCCGTACCCGCCCAAGAATCCCTATCGCCGCTGATGGCCGGTCGCCGGGCGCCGGTCACCCCGGGCGGCTGTTGAGGTTCTCGACCAGCTCGTGCAGTTCGCGGGTGTCGCGCGCCGCCAGCACCTCCTCGGCGTGGCGCTCGAGCTCGCCGGCCTCGCTCTCCATCACGATCTTCTTCACCTGCAGCAGCCCGGACGGGTGCATGCTGAACTCGCGCAGCCCCAGGCCGAGCAGCAGCCGCGTGTAACGGGTGTCGCCGGCCATCTCGCCGCACATCGCCACCGGGATGCCGGCGTTGACCCCGGCGCGGATGGTCATGTGGATCAGGCGCAGCACCGAGGGGTGCAGCGGGTCGTACAGGTAGCTGACCGCGTCGTCGACGCGATCGATCGCGAGCGTGTACTGGATCAGGTCGTTGGTGCCGATCGAGAAGAAGTCGAGGTGGCGCGCGAACAGGTCGGCGGCCACCGCCGCCGCCGGCACCTCGATCATGCCGCCGACCGGGATCTCCGGGTTGAACTTGTGACCCTCGCGCGCCAGCTCGGTCTTCATCTCTGCCAGCAGGTCGAACACCCGGAACAGTTCGTCGAGGCTCGACAGCATCGGGATCATCAGCCGCACGTCGCCGTGCGCCGAGGCGCGCAGGATCGCGCGCAGCTGCGGCTTGAACAGGCTGGTGTCGTGCAGGCACAGCCGCACCGCGCGCAGCCCGAGCGCCGGGTTCACGCAGATCTTGTCGTGCGGCATGGCGCCGCCATCGGCCTGCTTGTCGGCGCCGAGGTCTAGGGTGCGGATCGTCACCGGCTTGCCGGCCATGCCCTTGACCACCTTGAGATAGGCCCGGTACTGCTCGTCCTCGTCCGGGAGGTCGGGGCGGTTCATGAACAGGAACTCGGTACGGTACAGGCCGATGCCCTGGGCGGCGACCTTGGTGACCGCCTTGAGATCGTCCGGCAGCTCGATGTTGGCCAGCAGCCCGACCTCGGCGCCGTCGCGGGTGACGGCGCGGCTTTCCTTGAGCGTGGCCAGCTCGCGCTTGAGCGCGACGATCTGCTTCTGGCGCTGGTGGTATTCGTGGACGATCGGCCGTTCCGGCGCCACCACCAGCACGCCGAGCTTGCCGTCGACGATCAGCTCCTCGCCGTCGCGCACGTAGCGGGTGGCGTTGTGCACGGCGACGATCGCCGGGATCTCGAGGTTGCGCGCCAGGATCGCGGTGTGCGAGATCGGGCCGCCGAGGTTGGTGACGAACGCCGCCACCTTGTGGTGCTTGAGCAGCACGGTGTCGGCCGGCGACAGGTCGTTGGCGATGATGATCTGGCCCTCGAGCGCGCCCGAGATCTGTTCGTGCTCGTCCTCGGCGGCCAGCAGGATGCGCAGCAGCCGGTCGACCACCTGGGTGATGTCGGCCTTGCGGCTGCGCAGGTACGGATCCGCCATCTGCTCGAACACCGCCACCAGCGCGTCGCCCTGGGACTTGAGCGCCCACTCGGCGTTCACCTGCTGGCGCCGGATCACCTCGGCCGGGGCCTCGGTCAGCATCTTGTCCTGCAGGATCAGCAGGTGCGTGTCCATGATGCTGGCGATCTCGGCCGGGGCCGAGCGCGGGATATGGTCGCGGATACGGCCGAGCTGCTCGCGGGCGCGAGCGACTGCGGCGCGGAAGCGCGCCACCTCCTCGTCGAGCAGGTGCTCCGGCAGCGCGTACTGCGGCACCTCGGGGCGCTCGTGATGCAGCACGTAGGCCTTGCCGAGGGCAAGGCCGCTGCTGACGCCGGTGCCGTGCAGGGTGAGCATGGGTCCTATCCCTGGATCGTGAAACGGGGCGGGCGTGCCCGCACAGGAACTATCATCATACGATTACTCGTCCTCGCCGAAGCGGCTGGCGATCAGCTCGACCAGCGCGGCCAGCGCCTGGTCCTCGTCGTCGCCGTCGACCATGAGCTCCACCTGGGTGCCCTTGCCGGCGGCCAGCATCATGATGCCCATGATGCTCTTGCCGTTGGCGTGCTGGCCGTTGCGCCCGAGCGTCACATCGCTCTTGAACTGCGAGGCGAGCGTGACGAACTTGGCCGAGGCGCGCGCGTGCAGCCCGAGCTTGTTGACGATGGTGGCGACCGTGGTCTTCATCGGCCGGTCCCCGACACCGGTGCCGGCAGCGCCGCGCGCACGATGCCCTCGGTGCCGCCGCTCATGGCCTTGCGCAGCAGCTCGTTCATGCCAAGCGTGCGGTAGCTCAGCACCCGCAGCAGCATCGGCACGTTCACGCCGCTGACCAGTTCCACCCGCCCCGGCGCCAGCAGCCGGCAGGCGGCATTGGTGTGCGAGGAGCCGTACACGTCGGCCAGCACCAGCACGCCGTCGCCCTGGTCGAGACGGCGGATGCGCTCGCCGAGTGCGGCGGCGAGCGCCTCCTGCGGCTGGTGGTAGTCGATCGGCTGGATTTCGAGCGCCGGCGGAACCCTGCCGAGCACGTGCTCGATGGCGTGGAGCAGTCCCTTGGCCATGTCGTCCTGGGCGAGGATGATGAGGCTGATCATGCGAGTTCCCGGTGACGGATCTGGGTGCGGGTGCCGCGGCCGGCAAAGTGCGCGGCCAGGCGTTCGGCGAAGTACACCGAGCGGTGCTGGCCGCCGGTGCAGCCGACCGCGATGGTGAGGTAGCTGCGCCGCTCCTCCTCGAAGCGCGGCAGCCAGCGTTCGATGAACCGCACCAGGTCCTCGAACATCGCCTGCACCTCGGGGTGGCGTTCCAGGAACCCGATCACCGGCGGGTCGCGGCCGGTGAGCGCGCGCAGCTCCGGCTGCCAGTGCGGGTTCGGCAGGCAGCGCACGTCGAACACGTAGTCGGCATCGAGCGGCACGCCCTTCTTGAAGCCGAACGACTGGAACAGCAGGGTCACGCCGCCGAGCTCGTCGCCGCGCGCGAAGTCCTGCACGCGCATGCGCAGCTCGTGGGGCGTGGCGTGGGTGGTGTCGATGCGGATCGAGGGATCGAAGGCCAGTGGCTCGAGCAGCTTGCGTTCGAGGCGGATGCCCTCGAGCAGCGGGATGTTCTGGTCGGTGAGCGGGTGGCGCCGGCGTGTTTCCTTGAAGCGTTTGACCAGCGTGGCCTCGTCGGCCTCGAGGAAGACGGTGCGGGTCGGCACGCCGAGCGCCTTGAGGCGTGCCAGGCTGTCGGGCAGGGCGTCGAGAAACGCGCGGTTGCGGGCGTCGATGCCGACCGCCGCCTGCCGCAGGTTGTGGCCGGCCGCCTGGAGCTGCTCGGCGAAGTGCGGCAGCAGGCTGGCCGGCAGGTTGTCGATACAGTACAGGCCCAGATCCTCCAGCGCCTGCAGGGCGATGGTCTTGCCGGAGCCGGACAGGCCGCTGACGATGATCAGGCTCATGCGGGTCGCGGGCGGCGTCAGTGCTGGTCGGACATCATGTGCGCCTCCTGGCGCTGCATGAGTTCCTGCAGGGGGTTGATGCCGCGCATGCGCAGGATGTGGGCACGCACCGCCGCCTCCACCAGCACTGCCAGATTACGGCCCGGGGCCACGTACAGAACCACTTCCGGGATGTCGACATCGAGGATACTGCGGGTCTTCTGCTCGACCTGCAGGCGGTCGACCTTCTTCATGCGCTCGGGGGTGAGCGGTTCGAGGTGCACGAACAGGCGCACGGTCTTTTCCGGGCGCACCGCGGTGTCGCCGTACATGGCGCGCACGTTGAGGATGCCCAGGCCGCGGACCTCGAGGAAGTCGCACAGCATGCGCGGGCAGCGGCCGATCACGGTGTCCGGGCCGACGCGCGACAGGTCGACGGCGTCGTCGGCCACCATGCGGTGGCCGCGCGACAGCAGTTCCAGCGCCAGCTCGCTCTTGCCGATGCCGGATTCGCCGGTAATCAGCACGCCGATACCCATGACCTCCAGGAACACCCCGTGCAGGGTGGTGCGGCGCGCGAGCGCGCGGGTGAGATAGTGCTGCAGGTGGTCGATGACGCGCGGGCCGGGCCAGGACGTGGCGAACAGCGGCAGGCCGGCGGCATCGGCGGCACTGAGCAGATCGTCGTCTATGTTCTCGTCGCTGGCGACCACGACCAGCGTGGTGGTGTCGCAACTGAACAGGCGCTCGATGGCGGTGCGGCGTTCGGTCGCCGGCAGCTTGCGCAGGTAGTCGACCTCGCCGGAGCCGAGCACCTGAACCCGGTTCGGGTGGACGTAGTTGAGATAGCCGACCAGCGCCATGCCCGGAAACCTGGCGGTGGCCGGTTCCAGCAGGCGCTCGCGGCCGCTGCGGCCGGCCAGCCAGCGCAGTTTCAGCGAGGCCGCCTGGGCCTCGAACAGCTCATCGACCGTCAGTATGGGGTTCATGCGGGTGGGGCGATAGCGGCCGCGGCGGGCCGCGGTCGTTCCGGTTGTCTCTCGGTAACGCGTTGTCGAGATTGCATGTTATCCGGTTCGCGGTCAAGACGCGGGCGCCGGACACGACCGGGCGGGCGGTGGCCCGCAGGGGGGGCGGTGAGCGGTGCCGTTCGCCGTGCGGCCCGGGCCGCACGGTCCCGGGCGTCAGCGGTGGCTGCTGACTTTTTCCTTGTGCTTGAGGACCTGGCGATCGAGCTTGTCGGCGAGCGCGTCGATCACCGCGTACATGTCGTCGCCCTCGGTGTCGGCGTGCAGCTGCGTGCCCTTGGCGTTGATGGTGGCCTCGGCGGCGTGGCGGTTCTTCTTCTTTTCGTAGTGCAGGACCACGTTGGTGCTGGTCACGTGGTCGAAGTGTTTCTGGATGCGGCCGAATTTCTCGTTGACATAGTTGCGCAGGGGTTCGGTGATTTCGATCTGCTGGCCGCTGACGGTGATCTGCATGACTGCCTCCGGAAGGCTTGGGGTTTCAAACGAGAGACTTGCGCTGGCTGGACGGGGGGATGTTCAGCGCTTCGCGGTATTTTGCCACGGTTCGCCGCGCCACGTGGATGCCCTGGCCGGCGAGCAGATCGGCGATCATGCTGTCGCTGATCGGCTTCTCGGGCTTTTCGGCCTCGACCAGCTTCTTGATCAGCGAGCGGATCGCGGTCGCCGAGCAGGTGCCGCCGTCGGCGGTGCCCACGTGGCTGGAGAAGAAATACTTGAGCTCGTAGATGCCGCGCGGGGTAAGCATGTACTTGTTGGTGGTCACCCGCGAGATGGTCGACTCGTGCATGCCGACGATCTCGGCGATGTCGTGCAGCACCAGCGGCTTCATCGCCTCGGCGCCGTGCTCGAAGAACGCGCGCTGGCGGTCGACGATCGCGCGCGCCACCTTGAGCAGGGTCTCGTTGCGGCTGTTGAGGCTCTTGATGAACCAGCGCGCCTCCTGCAGCTTGTCCTGCAGGTACTTGTTGTCGGCGCTGTCGGAACCGCGCCGGATCAGGCGTTCGTACTCGCGGTTGATACCGAGGCGCGGGGTGGCGGCGGCGGTCAGCTCGGCGCGCCACACACCGCGGATCTTCTTCACCGTGATGTCCGGGGCGACGTAGCCAGCGTGGCTGCTGGTGACGGCGGCGCCCGGGCGCGGGTTGAGGTGCTGGATCAGGCCGATCGCGCCCTGCAGCTCCTCGGGCCCGAGCCGGGTCAGGCGCTTGAGCGCCTTGATGTCGCGGGCGGCGAGCAGGTCGAGGTGCCCGGGGGTGGCGAGCTTGCGGGCGTTGGCAAGGTGCGCGGTGTCCGCGGCGAGGTTGCGCAGCTGCAGCTGCAGGCACTCGGCCAGGTCGCGGGCGGCGACCCCGATCGGGGTCGAAATTCTGGATCTGGTGCACCACCGCCACGATCTCGTCCAGATCGGCCTCGAGTTCGCCGGCCAGCGCCTGCTGCACCTCTTCGAGCGAGCAGCTGAGGTAGCCGTCCTCGTCGATGGCGTCGATCACCGCCTCGGCGATCGTGCAATCCTTGGGGGAGAACAGGGTCATGTGCATCTGCCACAGCAGGTGTTCGCGCAGGGTGGTGGGCGCGCTGTTGCGGGCATCGATGTCGGGGCGCTCGTCGTCGCTGCGGGTGGTGCTGGCGGTGAGCGTGTCGTAGGTCTCGGCCCAGTCGTCGCCGCCGTTCAGTTCCTCGCGAAACGAATCGTCGTCGATGGCAGCGTCGCGGTCGACCGCCAGGTCCTCGCCGGCCGGGGCGTCGGTGGTGTCGGTGGTGTCCGTGCCGCCGGTGTCGTCGGCCGGCGCCGCCACCTGGTCGACGGCGGCGGCCTCGAGGTCGTCCTTGGCCTGGCTCTCGTCCTCGGGCTCCTCGAGCAGGGGGTTGCTTTCGAGCGCCTCCTGGATCTCCTGCTGCAACTCGAGCGACGACAGCTGCAGCAGGCGGATCGCCTGCTGCAGCTGCGGCGTGATTGTCAGGTGCTGACCGAGTCTGAGATCGAGTGACTGCTTCATGTGTCCGTTGCGCGTCCGGGCGGGCACCGGCCGCAATAGCGCCGATCGTCCCTTGCTGGGCGGTTACGACCCAAGTCTAGCCCAATTTTTGCATGGCGGGCGGTGGCCGGCCGGGCGGATCGGGAGATTTTTTCGACGGAACAAGGGGTTATGCTTTCCCTAGTTTCAAGTTTCAGGTTTCAAGTTTCAAGTTCGGCGTACCCGGGTCTGGGGCCGCGATGTGCTTCGGGGTGGAACTTGAGACTTGAAACTTGCGACTTGAAACTGGGGTTCAGAGCCTGAAATCTTCGCCCAGATAGACCTTTTTGACTTCCTCGTTATAGAGGATGTCGGCCGGGGCGCCGGCCGCCAGCGCCTGACCCTCGGACAGGATGTAGGCACGGTCGCAGATCTTGAGGGTCTCGCGCACATTGTGGTCGGTGATCAGCACACCGATGCCGCGCTGCTTGAGGTGCAGG
>Ga0209293_10000188_pt1 | contig 10681 bp, 9 predicted proteins | sample Mud_0915_D1_FD_187690 | JGI IMG/M metagenome (GOLD analysis project Ga0209293, IMG submission 187690) | Wetland microbial communities from Old Woman Creek Reserve in Ohio, USA - Mud_0915_D1 (SPAdes) (version 2) | ecosystem: Environmental > Aquatic > Freshwater > Wetlands > Sediment ... | reverse complement strand
TTGATATGAGCAATTTCAATGCCAAGAACAATTAAGTCATATAACAGGTTGATATTTAATTGTTTCCAGAAAAATAGAATTTCACAAAAACAAAATTTATGACGTTTTTTTGATTGCCTCATGCAATCGTAGAGTCATAAAATGGCTAGTCACTTTAGGTAATCCCTTGGCTATATCTACCATTTCCGGTTTCGTGCCTTTTTAGGTTCGCCGCAGCGTTCTCCATTCCCCGCGACTTCAGTGGGGTAGAAAAATTGTCTGCTTTTTTGGTTTAGGGGATTGTGGATTGTTGTAATTCTCAGGCTGATGTCGAAATCCACTTTCGAGGAGCAAGGGAGGGACTTGACGCTATTTTGCTATTGTCTGTCGGGTGGAGCATCATCTTTTCACCCCATCTCCCGATCCCCTTATTCAGGAAGTCTCTTGCTGTCCTCCGACGACCAATTCCGGAATTCTCAGGGTGGGCTGGGCATCGGAGACCGGAACGCCCTGGCCGTCCTTTCCGCAGGTTCCGATCCCGAACCCGAGATCGTTTCCGAGCATATCGATGTCTTTCAGAACCTTGGGTCCGTTGCCGATCAGCGTTGCGCCGCGGACCGGCTCTCCAATACTCCCTTTTTCTATCAGATATCCCTCATTGACCTCAAAAATGAAATCGCCGTTGACCGTATTGACCTGTCCCCCGCCCATCTTCTTTACAAACAATCCCTTTTCAACGGAATGAACAATTTCTTCAGGCTTCCTCTTCCCGGGAAGGATCATCGTGTTGCTCATCCTGGGAATGGGTTTATCCTGATAGGACTCTCTTCTTCCATTCCCGCTTGATTCCACCCCGTCTTTCAACGCGGTCAGCCGGTCATAAAGATACCCTTTCAAAACTCCTCCCTCCACCAGGATCGTTCTTTGAGAAGCCACTCCTTCATCATCGAACGAATAGGACCCTCTTCGCTGTGGAAGAGTGGGATCGTCCACGACGGTGATTAGAGGGGAAGCCACGGTTTCTCCGACTTTCTTGGAATAGACAGACAGCCCTTGCTGGGCAAGATCTGCCTCCAGCCCATGGCCGATCGCTTCGTGGATCATCGTTCCCCCTGCATCGCTCGATAAGATCACCGCCATTTTCCCCATCGGAGCCTTTCTGGCAGAAAGCATCAGGAGAGATCTCTTGGCGGCCACCTGAGCCACGTCTTCCGGAGGATGAAGGTCAAAGAGTTCAAAACCCATCGTTCCTCCGGCCGGTTCATAGCCGGTTTGAACCACATCCCCTTTTGCAGAAACGACCTGAACAGAGAAGACCGTTCCCACTCTCTCCCCTTCTGCCAAGAGCCCCTCTGAATTCGAAATGGAAATTTTCTGACTCACATCCCGATAGAGGACCCTTACCTGTTGAACGTGGGGATCGAATTTCCGGGCCAGTTCGTTGGCTCGTTTCACCACGGAAATCCTTTCTTCGATCGAAAGTTTCTCGGGATGCTTCCGGATCGAAGGAAGAGATCTGGAAACCGGAAGAGACGAAAGCGCAGACGGGGAGAACCGGGAGCCTCCTTTTCCCTCTTCCCCTTTGCCTTCCCTGGCAGACCGGCTGATCCTTCTGGCTAAACGAAGGAGGGATTCCTTTGAGAGTTCCGTTGTAAAACCATAAAACGTCTTTCTGTCGAAAAGGAGTCGAAGCCCCACCCCGATATCCAAACCTGAGACCACTTTCTCAATCCGATCCTCTTCGCAAATGATGACCACCGAATGGGTCTGCTCAAAAAAGAGATCTGCGAACTCCCCTCCCTCTCGAAGGGCCTCGCGCAGTATTTCTTGGTATGGAATATCTTCTATCACATTTCCTCCTGCCGTAGATAATGAATAGCCATGGGGGTTCATCAAAAATTCGAAATTCGCCTGCCTTCATCCCACAAAGCGGGACTACGCGCAGGCAGGCGCTTCGGATTTAGGAAATTGGCTCAATAGTCATTTCCTTCCGCAGCCCTTCCAACACCTCCTCCAAGTCTTTTTCCCATCCCGGAGCGACCATCAACTCCACTGTCGCCTCGTATGGATTTTTCGTTCTGACAACAGCCATTCCCTCATAGGATTCGATGATGAATTTGAAATACGCGATATCTTCCCGGCGCAATCTGAAATATTTCGATTGAGTGTCCATTACCTTTATTAGTATACTCCTGTTCCGAGTTTTCGCAACCCCTATTGCAGTGCTTCTCCAAATCAGACGCTGGACTTCAGACGCCAGACTTTATTATCTTGTGAGAGCACAAGTTGCCAGTAGGGGTTACACCTTACACCTCAAAACTGACGCCTTCAGATACGAAATATCCGGTCTGAAGTCTGAAGTCTATAGTCTTACTGTCTGAATCACGGTACCTCTCCCATCTTGACACCTTTGGCCTTTTGAATGAACAATGAATAGATATGGATGATTGGACCCCAGGAAATGTCCCTTCGATCGTTTCGTGGTTCGACTCCGAATCATGGAAGAAGGGGAACCCTATCGGATTGACGCGCCTTGCAGGTTCTTCCAGGGCCTATTTCTTGTCTCATTGGAGAGAAAAAGTGGGGGGGCGTTTGCTGGTGGTGGTCCCGCATCTCAGGGATGTGGAGACGCTTCTCGAAGATCTCCGATTTTTTATGAAAGGGTCGGAAGTTCCCTTCTTTCCCTTTCCCCAATGGGAAACCCTTCCCTATGATGAAATTCCCCCTCATCCCGAAATCATCAGGGAACGGGTGAGAACCCTTTATTCCCTTCTAAAAGGAGAGGAAGGGGTGATCGTCTCTTCCGTCAAAGCTCTGATGCAAAAAGTCCTGGCTCCGGACGATTTAAGAAGGTCTGTTTTTCCTCTCTCCGCTGGACAAGAGACAGACCGCGATCAATTGATCCGTTTCCTTCAAGAGGGAGGGTATACCTCAACGAGGATCGTGGAGGAAAGAGGAGATTTTAGCGTCCGGGGAGCGATCATCGATATCCATACACCTTTTTATGAAGAGCCCCTTCGACTGGAATTTGATGGAGACCGCGTTACATCCATCCGCCGGTTCGAGACAGAGACTCAGCGGTCCCTTCCGCAGGGGATGATGGAAAATGCCATCCTCCTCCCGGCGAGGGATATTTCAGCCGACGCAACGATCCAACCCCTGAAGACCCTTTTGGATTACTTGAAGAGGAATGAGGTCATCTTTATTGATGAAGGGGACGAAGTGGAGAAAGAGGCCCAGGCTTTTTCCCATCTGATCGAGGAGCATTATGAAAAGGCCTCGTTAAAAAAGGGGTCCGTGCCCCCGCCGGAGGCCGCTTATCTCCGTGATGAAGAGGTCTCGCTTTGCCTCGAAAGATTTCGAAGAGTTTATCTCCAGGGAGGGCCTCTGGCTCCTTCCCAGTGTCGACAAGTTTTTTCTTTCGAGATGGAGACCAATGAAAATCTCCAGAGGGAGATGAAGGCCTTCCTCTCCCCGAAAACCGGCTCCCCGGAAACTTCTCCTTTCTCAATCCTCCTGAAGAACCTTCATGATTGGCAGGAAAAAGGGATGAGAGTGTTTATTGTTTCTCATACCCAGGGTCAGGCCGAGCGATTGAGAGACCTTCTCTCGGAACACGGGGTGGAGCCAAGACTGGAAAAAACAGAGGGATTCAGAGAAGCCCTGGACCAAACCAAAGAAGGCCTTGTCCTCCTGACCGGCTCCCTCTCCTCAGGATTTCGAAACCCGGGGGAGGGCTGGGTGATTCTGACGGAAGAGGAAATTTTTGGCGAGCGCAGGAGGCTTCCTGAAGGAAGGGTCCGGACTTCCGTCACCTCCACTTCGTGGCAGAGAGGGAGTCCAGGCGTCTCTTCTTACCGAGAACTTCGAGAAGACGATTACATCGTCCATATCGACTACGGAGTGGGTCATTACAGAGGGTTGAGGCATTTGAAGATCTGGGGGGTCTCGAACGACTACCTTCTCCTGGAGTATCAAGACGGGGATAAACTCTATCTTCCCGTGGACCGGCTGAATCTAATCCAACGCTATATCGGAGGGGATGGAAAACCCCCCAGACTGGATAAACTGGGAAGCCATTCATGGGAGAGGGCGAAGAAAAGGGCGAAGGCCGCCGTTGCGGAGATGGTGAAAGAACTCCTCGACCTCTATGCGGCCCGACAGGTTTTCGAAGGGTTCAAATTTCCTCAGGCGGATCAGTTCTATAAAGAGTTTGAAGCTGCGTTTGAATATGAAGAGACCCCGGATCAGATGCAGGCGATTGGCGAGGTGATGAGAGACATGGACAAGCCCAAGCCCATGGATCGGCTGATCTGCGGCGACGTTGGATATGGAAAGACAGAGGTGGCCATCCGGGCGGCCTATCGTGCCGTGATGAGCGGGAAGCAGGTTGCGATTTTAGTCCCGACGACGGTGCTGGCCCAGCAGCATTCCCAGACCTTCAGCGAACGATTCAAGATGTATCCGGTGGCGATCGAGGCTTTGAGCCGGTTCAAACGTCCCCGGGAGCAAAAAGAGATCCTTGAACGGCTGAAGGGCGGCAAGGTGGACATTATCATCGGGACACACCGGCTTTTGCAGAAAGACGTCTCCTTCCGGGACTTGGGATTGGTGGTGATTGATGAGGAGCATCGATTTGGCGTCTCCCATAAAGAAAAATTAAAGCAGATGAGAAAATTAGTGGATGTGATCACCCTCACGGCGACCCCCATTCCGAGGACACTTCAGATGGCCGTCTCCGGAATTCGGGACCTCAGCCTCATCCAGACCGCCCCTGAAAATCGCCTCTCGATCCGGACGTTTGTGATCCGCTACGACGAGGAGGTCATCCGGGACGCCATCCGGAGGGAGTTCCAACGAGGGGGTCAAGTCTTTTTTGTCCACCATCGGGTCCAAAACATCCATACGATCGCGAACCATCTGAAGCGTCTCGTTCCAGAGGCTTCTTTGGCCGTTGCCCACGGACAAATGGGAGAAAAGGAATTGGAGAAGGCGATGCTCCAATTCGTCGGGAAGGAAGTGAATCTTCTCGTCTGCACCAGCATTATCGAATCGGGTTTGGACATTCCGGCCGCCAACACTATCCTGATCAATCACGCCGAGCGTTTTGGCCTGGCAGACCTCTATCAGATCCGTGGTCGAGTGGGCCGGGGAAGCCATCAGGCCTATGCTTATCTCATCATTCCCGGGGAGCTGACCCTTTCCAAGGATGCCATGAGAAGGCTTCGGGCGATTCAGGAATTGAGCGAGCTGGGATCCGGATTCAAACTCGCCATTCAGGATTTGGAGATCCGAGGGGCGGGAAACCTTCTCGGGCCCTCTCAGTCCGGGCACATCGCCGCCCTGGGGTTTGAACTCTATACCCAGCTGATGGAGAAAGCGGTCAAGGAATTAAAAGGAGAGAAGATCATCGAAGAGATCACTCCAGAGATTCACTTTCATCTTCCCGCTTTCATTCCGGAGACCTATGTGGGGGACCCTGGAGAACGGTTGAGTCTTTATCGAAGGCTTTCCCTTTCACGGTCTGACGAGGAAGTGGAAAGGGTACGGGGGGAACTGATCGACCGATTTGGGAAGAACCCCAAAGAGGTGGATCATCTCTTGGAAGTGATCAAGGTTAAAATCCTCCTGACGAGATTATCGATCAAGAAATTTGAGGAGACACCCTCTCAATTCGTCCTCACCTTCGATGAAAGCACCCCGGTTTCTCCTCAAAGGGTCGTCGATTTTGTGCATCAAGGGGGTGGAAAATATCGATTCACCCCAGACTCGAAACTGGTTATCGAAGAATGGCCCGGGGGAAAAGAAGACCCCTTCGGGGCGGCCAAAAAGCTATTGCAAGCATTGACTTGATATGGTAAATATCATCGTGGTGTCTCTTCTTACAAAGGGCGAAAAGTTCGTTTACAGATAGGTCCATAGGGTGAAGACGATGGGAAACAGGTTGATTTTATTATGGGTTTTGTTCCTTCTGACTTTTTTGATTTCAGGCTGCCAGAAGCCAAGAGAGAACGGGCTGGGGGAAAAAGACCTGGTGAGGATCAACGATGTTTCTCTCTCCCTGGGAGAGTTCCAGGACATGTTGGAAAGACAACCCTTGGAAGGGAAGATGAAGCTGTTGAGCCAAAAGGGGACGAGAGATTTTCTTGAAAATTACGTCATCCCCCGAGAGGTGCTTTATCAGGAGGCAAAGAAGAAAGGCTTGGATAAGAAGAAAGAGATCCTGGCCAAGATCGAGGATGCAGGAAGGGCCATCCTCATCGATGCGCTTCTCGAAGAGGTATTGAGAGGAAGAGGGGAAGTTTCAGAGGAGGAGATTCAACGATACTATAAAGAGAACCCAACCCTCTTTAAGGAACCTCAGGAAATAAAGATCCGCCACATTGTCGTCAACACGGAGCCCACTCTGAAAGAGGTGGTAACGAAACTCTCACAGGGTGAACCTTTTGAAAAGTTGGCCTCCGCATACAATGTTGGTAACTTCAAAGAGGATGGGGGAAATTTAGGCTACATTCGCCGGGGGCAATTGGCCCCTCCCTTTGCTCAGTTTGAAGAAGCGGCCTTTTCCCTCAGAAAAAGGGGGGCGATCAGTGAAGTCGTCAGCACGCCCTATGGATATCATATCCTGCGTTTGGAAGATATGCGGGGTAGCACCTTGAAGCCCTTGAATCAAGTCAAGGAAAGAATCCGCTTCTTCCTCCAGCCGAAAAAGAAGCAGGAAGCCTATCTTGAATATGTGAAAGAAGCAAAATCGAAAGCCAACGTCCTCATCAATGAGAAGCTCTGGGCTGCTGAAGAAAAAAAGGAGGCGAAGCCGGAGGAGGGGAAGAAATGAGGAAACCTCCTGCCCTCGTCGTCTTGGTCGTCCTCCTGTCGTTCCTGGGGGGATGCAATCCGTGGGGAACGGGATTGCCTGAACATATTATCGCTCAGGTCAATGAGGAGCAGATCCCCGTTGAGCAATTTGACCGGGAGTTTAGGGAGTTGATCTTAGAATCGGATAAAGACGCAAAAGAAACGGATCTCGGAAACCTGAGGCGGGTTTGTCTCGATCAGGTGATCGAGCGCAAGATTCTCGTCCAAGAGGCCCGACGCTCGGGCATCAAGGTTTCTCCCGAGGAGCTGAATCAGGCCATTTCTGATATAGAAAAAGATTACCCCGGAGAGGGGTTTGGAGAGAAATTGGGTCTCAAGGGAATCACCTTGGAGGAGTGGAAGATTCGACTGGAAGAAAGATTGTTGGCGGAGAAAGTCATCCGGGGTGCGTTCCACTCGCGAGAAAAAATCGACGAAAAGGAAGCCCTTCAGTATTATGAGGATCATCCCTCCTCATTTCAGATTGACCAGAAGGTGAGGGTACGTCAGATCGTTGTGGCAGACGGGGAAGAAGCGATTCAGATCCTGAAACGACTGAAAAAAGGAGAGGCCTTTGAGAAGCTGGCCACGGAAAAATCCTTGGGGCCCGAAAAGGTCCAGGGAGGGGATCTAGGCTATTTCAGCCCGGGAGAGAGACCCACTGAATTCAACCATGTCTTTAATATGGAGGTCGGGGGAATCAGTGAAGTGATCAAAAGTCCTTACGGGTACCATATTTTTAAATTGGAGGAGAAAATCGAGCCCAGGCACGTTCCCTTCGGAGAAGCCAAGTTAGGAATTCTCGAAGCGCTTGGGCAGAAGAAAGAGGAGGAGGGCTATCAGAAGTGGCTTAAAGACCTCAAAGGGAAGGCGAAGGTGAAGATCAACAAGAAATGGCTCAGATGAGAAAGGGAATTGTGAGGACGTGAAAAAGCTCTTTACCCTATTTGGATGCATTCTGTTTTTTTATGGATCGACCCCGTTGAGCGAAGCCGTCGTTGACCGCGTCGTGGCTGTGGTCAACCAAGAAATCATCACTCTCTCCGAAGTCGAAAAGTGGGTCGGCCCCCAGAAAGAAGAGATCGCGGCCGAGGATCGTTTGGAGAAGCAGGAACAAATAGAGGCGCTTTGTCGAAAGGTGCTGGACAGGCTCATTGAGGAGAAATTGATTGACCAAGAAGCGAAGAAGTCCGGAGTCAAAGTTTCCAGCAAAGAAGTAGAGGCCACAGTGGAGGAAGTCAAGCGCCGGAATGCGATCACCCAAGAGGGTTTAGAAAAAGCACTCGCTGCCGAAGGCCTGACGCTAGAGACTTATAAGAAGCAGATTGAGAAGAACCTCCAGCGCCAGAGGCTCATCCATTGGTCGGTGAAGGTTGAAGAGAAAGCTGGAGAAAGAGAGCTCAGGGAATTCTATCGGGAGAATACCAGTCGCTATCGAACCAACGAAACCTATCGACCCGGCCAGATCCTCTTCATCATTCGGAAAGGAGCGACCCCCGAGGAGATTCGGGAGGTCCGGAAAAAGTGTCAGAGCGTCTTAGAAAAGATTAAAAAAGGAGAGGATTTTGGGGAAATGGCTCTTCTCTACTCCGAAGATGGCTCGAACAAGGTTCGTGGGGATTTGGGCTATTTTAGGAAAGGGGAACTCCTTCCGGTCTTTGAGAGAGAAGCGCTGCGCCTTAAGGTCGGAGAGGTGAGCGGAGTCATTCGAACAGAATTTGGTTTCCATATTATTAAACTTCTGGATCGAAAAGGAGCGGACCCTCTCCCTTTTGAGGAGGTGACCGAAAGGGTGAAGGCAGATTATCATAACGCGGAAATGGAGAAGGCCTTTCGACAATTTCTCAGTAAGCTGAGAGAAAAGGCCGTCATCGAAATCAAGCTTTAGATTTGAACCCCCCATTCCTCGAGGCCGGAGGGGCTATTCCAATTTCTTTTCGTACTCGTCTTGCTTTCGATTTACTTGAACAGCATAGTCCAAATTCGGATTCGTCGCATTCTCACCGTTATTGTAATCCGTCAGAGTCTTGGACATTCTAACCTTATAATCCGTTATATGCGTATATTGATTATAGAAATCCTTGAGGATCTCACATCCTACCGTTATATTCATCAGCGGATCGGTCATCGCCCTCCGGTCAACATTCAGATTGAGCTTGACCACATACGCGTCCCATTTAAAAGGCATGATCTGCATCAGGCCTTGAGCGCCCTTGGACGATCTGGCGTTAGGATAAAATTCGGATTCCTGGTGGATCACGGCCATAATCAGTGACAACGGTAGCTCCAGCTCTTTTGATTTCTTGACGATCGCCTCCACAATATCAAGCCCTTGGCCAAGACTGTAGCCTTTGGTTCTCAGGATTCCGTAAAGCTTATCTTTGATGCGATACTCCTCGATGATCTGCACGGTATCGGAGAAAGAAGGAATCGTTTTCTTTTCCTCAATGATCACCATCGATAGACCAGCGATGACGAGGAGGTAGATCAAATTGGCCAGAGTGAATCGAAGAATCCACTTTCTCCGAAACGCCACAAACGTTTCTTTTAAAACGACCCCGGAAATGAATTTATTTGTCATGGCTTAGCGCTCCTAAAGAGATTCCTTGCAGCACACAATGGCTAGCCCAAGAAACCCGGTCGACACAATTCCTTTTTCAACCCAGCGATGGAAATAAGGATCCTTGTTGATTGAAAGACCCCTCGATGCAGTGATAAGTTACAAGTTCCGTGCCAGTAACGCATCTTTACATGAACTCAGCCCGTTTACCCACATTTCTATCGAAAGACATAAAGGGCTCTCATGAGAAGGAAACACTTTTCTCTTTTTTCCTGCTGCGTTTCCACATTTTCCGTCGAAGAGCCGAACCCCTATCATCCAGGAAATGGTCCCTCGGCGCTGCCCTCGTTTAAGAGAAGCCGAAATCGTGTAGAAGAGTTAATCAATTTCGTTGGTAACAAGTTTTGGGTTACGAGCGAGGAGATTTACAGGGGAGAACCAAAGGCGGAACTGCGGCTAAACCAAGATCTGTCTTTCGTTGCCTAGTAGAAAAGGCTGCTGAAAAAAACCCCTGCCTACCGGCCCCGGTCCCGCACTATTAATAGGCCGAGGGCGGGGCAGGCAGGCATCTGCGGCTATCCGGCCCGCTCACCTTTTCGCGGGCGTGCCAATCCCGCGAAGCGCGGGACTTACCCGTCGCAACGGCACCCTCATTTTTGTCTTCCCGAAGCCTTACGAAGGTCGGCAAGAAAATCAAGGGGAATTTGATACCCCAAATCCTGTGCCTTTTTGATATCCGCCCAGGATTTGTCGTACTCTTGGATTGAGTAATAGGCGACGCCCCGGTTAAAGAAGACTTGAGGATCCTTCGAATTTATCTCAAGAGCTTTATTGTAATCGAAGACGGCCTTGTCATATTGACCTTTTTCGATATAGGCGTTTCCCCGGTTACAATAGGCTCGAGCATCCTTGGAATCTATCAAAAGTACCGCGCTATAATCAGAGATGGCCTGATCCAGTTGGCCTTTGCGCCTGTAAGCAATTCCCCGATTAAGATAAGCCTCCGCATATCTCGGGTTTATCTCAAGAGCTTTGTTGTAAGCCGAGATTGCCTGATCATCATCTCCCTGTTGCAGATGTCTCGTTCCTAAATCAAAAAAGCCATCAGCTTGTTTGGTCTGTATTGATTGGTTTGATGCACATGAGAATAAAATGGGAATGGAGATCATAAACACTGTCCCAATCCATCGAACCATCTTGTCTTTCATGGGATGCCCCCTTGTCGGACTGTTGAAAATGCCCATCTTTTCCGCGCTTCGCGGGATTATCCGGTCGCCTCACTCTCTC
>Ga0209293_10000186_pt1 | contig 10721 bp, 9 predicted proteins | sample Mud_0915_D1_FD_187690 | JGI IMG/M metagenome (GOLD analysis project Ga0209293, IMG submission 187690) | Wetland microbial communities from Old Woman Creek Reserve in Ohio, USA - Mud_0915_D1 (SPAdes) (version 2) | ecosystem: Environmental > Aquatic > Freshwater > Wetlands > Sediment ... | reverse complement strand
CTTCTGGACGCTCAGGAGCTTTTTCAGCTCCGCCACGAAATCGTTCACGTCCTTGAATTCGCGGTAGACCGAGGCGAACCGCACGTAGGCCACGTCATCCAGCTCGTGCAGCTTCGCCATGATCTTCTCGCCGATGACGGTCGAGGGGATCTCCTTTTCTTCGGACTCCCGCAGGTCGCGCTCCATCTCGTCGATGAACTCCTCGATGACGTTCATGCTGATGTTGCGCTTTTCGCAGGCCTTGAGCATCCCCGACCGGACCTTGTCCCGGCTGAAGAGTTCGCGCCCGCCGTCCTTCTTGATGATCATGATCGGGATTTCTTCGATGTGCTCGTAAGTGGTGAAACGCCGGTTGCAGGTCAGGCATTCCCGGCGCCGGCGGATGACGCTGGCATCCTTGCTCAACCTGGAGTCGATCACCTTGTTTTCAATCTCGCTGCAGAACGGACACTTCATCCCTCACGCCCTCCCCATTCGTAATCCCGTCGCCCTCATGGACTCACCGGCCTGTTCGCCATGCGTTTCATCGATGATGTTGGGATTCGGCATACTTGATTGCCTGGATAATATAACGATTGACCGCTTGCATGGAGCGCTCAGCCCTGAGTGCTCGGCGCTTCCGTGCCGCTGATCTGAATCATCCCGATCCCCGCCTCGGCGAGCATGTCCCGCGCCAGTTCATCCGCATAGCCGGACCGGTAGTAGATCATCGTGATGCCGGCGTTGATCAGCATCTTCGCGCATATGGAGCAGGGCTGGGTCGTGCAGTAAAGGCTGGCGCCTTTCACCGAAACCCCGTGGTAGGCCGCCTGGATGATGGCGTTCTGCTCGGCGTGAATGCCGCGGCACAATTCGTGGCGCATGCCGGACTGCACGTTGAGCTTCTCGCGCAGGCAGCCCACCTCGGCGCAGTGGCGAATGCCGGAAGGCGCGCCGTTGTAGCCGGTGGACAGGATGCGCTTGTCCTTGACGATCACCGCCCCGACCGCCCGCCGGGTGCACGTCGTGCGCTTGGCGACCAGGATGGTGATGTCCATGAAGTAGGTTTCCCAGCTGGGGCGTTGAGTCGTGATCATTGGAATCGAGAATCAGGATCCATTGGTTTGTGGACACTCAGGGCGACAAACACCTAAAAATTTGAAAATACAGCTACCTATAGTATAGTGATGGGCGTGCAACCGCAAGAGAAAAGTTGCCGAAGATCTCTCCGGTCGCAGACAAAAAGAGCACGGCTCGCAGGGCGGCTTTGCCAGCCCTCGACGCCGTGCTCTCCAGCGCTTCCGATTAATTACATATTTTCTCGGGAAGCGGGATGTTGCCGCGACGATTGTCGCGGCAGAAAGCCGCTTCCACAGGAACCACCGTTCATTCTCAAGCGGCGTTGGCGCAACGCGCCGCAACCGGCGGCCGGATAGGCTTGAACCGGCCGGCTATCCCTTGTACTTGCCGAACAGCAGCGTCGCGTTGGTGCCGCCGAACCCGAAGGAGTTGGACATGGCAAAGTTCACCGTGGCTTTGCGGGCCGTGTTCGGCACGTAGTCCAAGTCCAGCTCCTCGGCCGGGTGCTCGTAGTTGATGGTGGGCGGCATGATGTCGTCGTAGACGGCCATGGCGGAGAACACGGCTTCGATGCCGCCCGAGCCCCCCAGCAGATGGCCCGTCATGGATTTGGAGGAGCTGACGGCCACCTTGTGGGCGTACTCCTTGAATACCGCTTTGATGGCGCGCGTCTCGTAAAGGTCGTTCAACTCGGTGGAGGTGCCGTGGGCGTTGATGTAGTCCACCTGGTCGCAGCGGATGCCGGCGTCGTCGAGCGCCATCTGCATGCAGCGGGACGCGCCGTTGCCGTCCGGCGGCGGCGAGGTCATGTGGTAGCCGTCCCCGGTGAGTCCGTAGCCGATCATTTCGGCGTAGATCCGGGCATTACGCCGGCGGGCGTGCTCGAGCTCCTCCAGGATGAGGATGCCCGCCCCTTCCCCCGGCACGAACCCGTCGCGGTCGCGGTCGAACGGCCGCGAGGCTCTCTCGGGCTCGGCGTTGCGCGTGGACAGGGCCTTCATGGCATTGAACCCCGCCACGCAGGAGGGGGAGATGACGGCTTCGGTCCCGCCGGTGATCATGGCGTCGGCCCGGCCCTCCTGGATGACCTTGAACGAATCCCCCACCGCGTGGGCGCCCGCCGCGCAGGCGGTCGCCAGCGACAGGTTGGGGCCTCTGGCCCCGAAGAGGATCGATATCATCCCGGGCGCCATGTTGCCGATCATCATGGGGATGAAAAACGGACTCACGCGCTTGGGCCCGTTCTGGTGGATGGTCAGGACCGTGTCCTCCATGAACCGCAATCCGCCGAGCCCGCAGCCCGTGATCACCCCCACCCGGTCGCCGTTTTCGGCGGTGATGGCGATCCCGGCGTCATCCACCGCCATGCGCGCGGCGGCAATGGCATAGGAGATGAAGAGCTCGAAGCGCTTGGCCTCTTTCTTGCTCATCCAGTCTTCGGCCTTGAATCCTTTGACTTCACCGGCGATCTGGGTCTCGTAGGGCGTCGGATCGAATTTCGTGATCCGGCCGATTCCGGACCTGCCTTCGCACAGCGCCTTCCAGCTCTCCCGGATACCGATCCCGATCGGGCTGACGATGCCGAGGCCGGTGACAACCACCCGCTTCATCAAGGGGCCTCCTTGTCTGCAACGCTGGTTCGGCATTACTTTTTCTTGGCGACGTAGTCCATCGCGTCCTTGACGGTCACGATCTTCTCCGCATCCTCGTCGGAAATTTCAACGTTGAACTCCTCTTCCATGGACATGATGAGCTCGACCAGGTCCAGGGAGTCCGCGCCCAGGTCGTCCACGAAAGACGCCTCGGGTTTGACTTCCGCGAGATCCACGCTCAGTTTCTCGGCAATGATCTTTTTGACTTTTTCTTCGATCGACATGGGTATTCCCTCCGTGGTTTCGATTATTCGGTGTTGGATGTTTGGTTTTTAGTGTTGGGGGTTTGCCGTCTAGATTTTTGGGTGTTCGGCCTCTTGGGTGCTCGGAGTTGGTTGGAACCAGACACCAAAACAGCTGAATACCCAAACACCCACACTCCTTCGGAGCCTCACATGTACATCCCGCCGCTCACGTGCAGCACCTGACCTGTAAGGTACGCGGCCTGGTCCGAGGCGAGGAAGGTCACCGCGGCGGCCACCTCCTCGGGGCTGCCGGCCCGCCCCAGGGGGATCTGGGCGAGGAAGGCCGCCTTGACCTTGTCGCTCAGCACCGCCGTCATCTGGGTCTCGATGAAGCCCGGCGCCACCGCGTTGACCGTGATCCCGCGCGCCGCGAACTCGCGGGCCACCGTCTTGGTCAGCCCGATCAGGCCGGCCTTGGACGCCACGTAGTTGGCCTGGCCCACGTTGCCGACCACGCCGACCACCGAGGCCACGTTGACGATGCGCCCCGAACGCTGCTGGGCCATGACCCGCACCGCCGCGCGCGTGCACAGGAAAGCGCCCTTGAGGTTGATGTTCAGCACGAGGTCCCAGTCGGCCTCCTTCATGCGCAGCAGCAGGGCGTCGCGCGTGATGCCGGCGTTGTTGACCAGCACGTCGATGCGGCCGTAGCGCTTGGCCACCGCGTCCGCCCAGGCGGAGACGGCCGCCTCGCTCGCCACGTCCACCTTCTCGAAGGACGCCTCGGGCCCGAGGGCGTTCGCGGCCGCCTCCCCCGCCTCGGGGTTGACGTCGCAGATGGCGAGTTTCGCCCCCTCGCGGGCGAACGCCTCGGCCGTCACCCGGCCGATCCCGGCCGCCCCGCCGGTGACCATGACCACCTTGTCTTTGAAACGCATCGTCTTCTCCCTCGTGCTTCGTTGATCCGTAAAACGGGGGGACAGTGAAACCGTTGAACTGTTGAAAAGGTAAGCGGTAAAGTTGTATCCGTTTCACCTGTTTTCGGTTTTACTGTGCTCTTGTTCACCTTTTCCCGGTTTAACCTTTTTCAGTTTGACTGTTTGCCTGTTTACCTGTTTTCTTTTTAGCTGTTCAGCTTTCTCATCGCCCGAAAACGATGTCGGCCAGCCGGTCCATGTCCTTGATCAGGCCGCGGCAGCTCTCGCCCAGTTCCCCGAAGCGGATCTCGGCCAGGGAGGCGGCGGCGGCGGCCGTATCGATATCGCCGGTGCCGGTGAGGATCCGCAGGCTGCTGCGCTCCAGAAGCTCGCACACCTCGCGGGCGAAGATCCGGGCCACGAGCGCCGCCCGCTCGGCCTGGGGGTCGCCGGCCGCGGCCAGAGCGCCCGCCCGGCGCGCGACGGCCACGCCGACCTCGACGTGGGCCATCAGGTCCGCCAGGTCGAACATGAGGATCTGCTGCCGGGTCAGGCGCCGGGTGTCGGCCACCCCGATCAGGTGGTTGAGCGCCCGGGCGGCCAGGGCGTAGAAGCGGCCGCCGCAGCCCGTCCGGTTTTTCTCCAGCTGCTCCATCTCGGCCGCCATCGCCAGGTAGAACCCGCCCTTGGTCTTGCGGCTCTTCTTCCAGCGGAACGTGCTGATGATGTTCTGCTGGATCTCGCTCGTGCCCTCGTAGATGGTTGTGATGCGCACGTCGCGCTTGACCTTCTCCACCCCGTACTCGTTGATGTAGCCGTACCCGCCCAGGGCCTGGATGCCGTCCTCGGCCGCACGGTTGCCCGCCTCGGTGGCGAACCACTTGGCGATGGAGCCCTCCACCTCGAGGTCCTTCTCGCCGGCGTCGAGCCGTTCGGCCACCTCGTCAATGTAGGCAGCCGCCGCTTCCAGGCGCACGACGTTGGGCACGATCAGCTTGTGGGTGTAGCCCTGCTTCTCGGAAAGCGGCGTCTTGAACTGGATGCGCTCCTTGGCGTAGGGGATGGCGACGTCGAGCGCGGCTTCGCCCGCGCCCAGCCCCATGGCGGCCACCATCAGCCGGGTGTAGCCGAACACCTCGTTGGCCTGCTTCAGGCCCTGGCCGGGCACCCCGCCGACCACGTTTTCCACCGGCACGAAGGCGTCCGTGAAGGTCAGCGGCGAGGTGTTGGAGGCCCGTATCCCGTGCTTCTCCTCGCCCTTGCCGCGCCGGTAGCCGGGGGTGTCCTTCTCCATGATGAAAAAGGTGGGGCCTTCGGGCGCATCCGCAAGCACCGTGATGAAGTCCGCGTAGCCGCCCGTAGAGATGAACTGCTTGCTGCCGTTGATGCGGTAGCCCGTGACCCTGCCGGAGGCGTCCGTCACCGGGTCGGCCTTGGTCTTGAGGGCGGCGACGTTGCTGCCCGCATCGGGCTCCGTCACCGCATAGGCCACGAGGGCCTCGCCGGCGGCGATCTTCCCGAGCCACTTCTTTTTCTGCGCCTCGGTGGCCCCGACCAGGATGGGGTCGGCCCCCAGCTGGATCGCAAAGAAGGCGGTGGTGATGCCCAGGCAGATCTTGGCCATCTCGCGCGTGACCTCGCAGCTGTCGCGCGCCCCGCCGCCCAGGCCGCCGTAGGCCTCCGGGATCATCAGCAGCTGCAGGCCGATCTCGGGCCCCAGCATCTCCCGGATGACCTCTTCAGGGAAGACCTCCTTGCTGTCGAACTCGAGGATCCGCTCCTTGGTCAGCAGCCGCTTTTTCAGCTGGGCGACCGTGTCCAGGACCATCTGCCTGGACTCGAGGTCCAGTCCGGCCGGCGGCTTGTTTTTCCCGGTGTCGTGGGTTGCCATGCGATCGTTCCTTATGCCTCGTCGGTCTTGATCACTTTGCGCCCTTTGTAGGAGCCGCAGCTGGGGCAGGCGCGGTGCGGCAGAACGGGCTCCCCGCAATCCGGGCAGGTGGAAATGGAAGGGGCCGTGAGGTTTTTGCCGGTCCGGCGCTTGTCTCTGCGGGACTTGGACACTCTTCGCTTGGGCAGACCCATGAGTAATCTCCTAACTAATTGAGTTTAAACGGATAACTATTTAACCGCTTCCTAGACCGAAATTCCCGCGTTAAGTAATTTAATTCGGCACGCATGTCAAGCATAAAAAGCGTGCGTGGCGCCTATTGAGATGGAATGCGTTCTGTGCTATGCAATTGCTCGCGAGCCGGTCGGCGCACATTTTTTATTTAAATTTTTGAAATAATTTAAATATTCGGCAAGCTGCGTTTCCGGCGACAAGCCCGGTCGGCACGCCGGCACCCCCCTTGCGTCCCGTTAACGCCGGCCTCGCCGACCGGGTGGGCCGGTCGACACCAATGGATTACTCAGGCGGATTAGATAAAATTTAGAAAAAGTATATTGGGATCCATATTAATTTCAAACAACTTACCCAAAATACGCTTGAAAGGCAAGCGCCCGAGCGGCTAGACATAACCGTCGAATGAACGGCCGCCGGCATTCCTGCGGCCCCGCCGACAGGACACCACACGAGGAGAGTGTTATGTCCGGAATCGTCACGCGCTTTCCGCCGAGCCCCACCGGCTACCTGCACCTGGGCGGGGCCCGCACGGCGATCTTCAACTGGCTTTATGCGCGCCGCATGCAGGGCCGCTTCGTGCTGCGCTTCGAGGACACCGACACCGAGCGCTCCTCCCGGGAATACGTGGATTCCATCCTGGACTCCCTGGAGTGGCTTGGGATCGACTGGGACGAGGGGCCCTATTACCAGACCCGTCGTTTCGACGTCTACCGCGAGTTCGTCCGGAAACTGCTTGACTCCGGCAGCGCCTACTACTGCACCTGTCCGCCGGAGCGGCTCGATGAAATGCGCCGGACGGCCATGGCGACGGGCGGCAAGCCCAAGTACGACGGCACCTGCCGCAACCGGGGGCTCGGCGCCGGCGCGGGTGCGGCCGTGCGCTTCAAGGCGCCGCTGACCGGCGCCACCGTGCTGGACGACGTGGTCAAAGGCGGCATCGTCTTTCAGAACGAGGAGCTGGACGATTTCATCATCTGCCGCAGCGACGGCAGCCCCACCTACAATTTCGCGGTGGTGGTGGACGACATCACCATGGGGGTCAACACCATCATCCGGGGCGACGACCACGTCATGAACACACCCAAGCAGATCCAGCTCTACCAGGCCTTGGGCCACCCCCTGCCCGTGTTCGCGCACGTGCCCATGGTGCTCGGCAAAGACCGCACGCGCCTGAGCAAGCGCCACGGCGCCACCTCGGTCACGGCTTACCGCGACATGGGCTTTCTCCCAGAGGCCATGATCAACTACCTGGTCCGCCTGGGGTGGTCGCACGGCGACCAGGAGTTCTTCACGCGGCAGGAGCTGGCGGAGGTCTTCAATTTGGAGGCGATCGGCCGCGCCGCCGGCGTCTTCGACCTAGAGAAGCTTCAGGCCTTGAACGCCGACCACATCAAGGCGACCCCGCCGGCGCAGCTCGTGACCCCGCTGCGGCCGTTCATGCGGGCGCACGGGATCGAGATCGCCGTGGACGGCCGCACGGAAAAGGCCATCGCCACCCTGTCGGCCCGCAGCAAAACCTTGAAGGAGATGGCCGATCAAGCGCTGTTTTATTTCCAGGACGACATCGCCTACGACTCGGACGCCGCCAAAAAATTCCTGACGACCGAGGCGCTTCCGGCGCTGAAATCCCTGGCCGCGCGGCTCGAGGCGCTTGAGGATTTCACTGAACAGCGCCTGGAGGAGACCTTCAAAGCCGTGATGGCGGAAACCGGCCTCAAGCTCGGCAAGATCGCCCAGCCCGTGCGGGTCGCCCTGAGCGGGCGAGCGGCCAGCCCGGGCATCTTCGAGATCGCGGCCGTGATCGGCAAGCAGAGGACGCTCGCGCGCCTGCGCCAGGCGATCGGGCGCATCGAAAATGGGTAATGTCGAGCTATTTCACGGTGTCATGGCGGCCGGTGGAAAAAAATGACCCTTGACTGAGCGCGTGCGGTCGGGTATTGTGTTGCCGACTGCTGAGGGATCGTCTAGCGGCAGGACAACGGGTTCTGGCCCCGTTAACCTAGGTTCGAATCCTAGTCCCTCAGCCAAGTAAAAATGGCTTACGGCAAACCGTAAGCCATTTTTATTGTTGATTCGTCATTTTGTTGCGAGATAATAGAAAATCATTCGTGGTCACCCGCAAACCAGGTGAGGTAAAAAAATGACATCCCCCGTGAAGCCGTCGGAGGCGAGCGCACCCACCAACTTCATCAAGCAGATCGTCGCGGCGGATGTGGCCGCCGGCAGGAACGGCGGCCGCGTGGTCACGCGCTTCCCGCCGGAGCCGAACGGCTACCTGCACCTCGGGCATGCCAAGTCGATCTGCCTCAACTTCGGGCTGGCGGCCGAGTTCGGCGGGACGACCCACGTACGCTTCGACGACACCGACCCGGCCAAGGAGTCCATGGAGTACGTCGCCTCCATCGAGGAGGACGTGCGCTGGCTGGGGTTCGACTGGAAGGACAAGCGCTTCTTCGCCTCCGACTACTTCGAAAAGCTCCACGACTTCGCCGTGCAGCTCATCCGGGCCGGCAAGGCCTACGTGGACCACCTGAGCGCCGACGAGATCCGCGATTACCGCGGCACCCTGACGACGCCCGGCCGCAACAGCCCCTGGCGCGAACGCTCGATCGAGGAGAACCTGGACCTCTTCCGGCGCATGCGGGCCGGGGAGTTCAAGGACGGCGAGTGCGTGCTGCGGGCCAAGATCGACATGGCCGCGCCCAACATCGTCATGCGCGACCCGACGCTCTACCGCATCAAGCACGTCTCCCACTACCGCACGGGGGGCGCCTGGTGCATCTACCCCATGTACGACTTCACCCACTGCCTGTCGGACATGATCGAGGGCATGACCCATTCCATCTGCACGCTGGAGTTCGAGAACAACCGCGAGCTCTACGACTGGGTGCTGGACGCGCTCAAGACCCCCTGCCACCCGCAGCAGATCGAGTTCGCCCGCCTCAACCTCAACTACACCGTGCTCTCCAAGCGCAAGCTGATCGAACTCGTGGAAAAGGGCATCGTGACGGGCTGGGACGACCCGCGCATGCCCACCCTCTCCGGCTATCGCCGCCGCGGCTACACGCCGGAGGCCATCCGCACCTTCTGCGAGCGCATCGGGGTGGCCCGGGCCGACAGCACCGTGGACATCGGGCTGATGGAGCACTGCCTGCGGGAGGACCTGAACCGGCGCGCGCCGCGGGTCATGGCGGTCCTGAGGCCGCTCCGGGTGACGATCGTGAACTATCCGGAGGGGCGGCCCGAGGAGCTTGACGCCGTCAACAACCCGGAAGACCCCGCCGCCGGCACGCGCCAGGTGCCCTTCAGCCGCGAGATCTACATCGAACGCGAGGACTTCATGGAGGACCCGCCCAAGAAGTTTTTCCGCCTGGCGCCGGGGAGGGAGGTGCGCCTGCGTTACGCCTACTTTATAAAATGCGTGCAGGTCGTCAAAGACCCGGCCACCGGCGAGGTGACCGAGCTGCGCTGCACCTACGACCCGGCCACCCGCGGCGGGGACGCGCCCGACGGCCGCAAGGTCCAGGGCACGCTGCACTGGGTGTCGGCCGCCCACGCCGTGACCGCCGAGGTGCGCCTCTACAACCACCTCTTCACACGCGAAAACCCCAATGATGTGGAGGAGGGCCGGCACTTCACCGACACCGTCAACCCCGGGTCCCTGGAAGTGCTGAAAGGCTGCCGGCTCGAGCCGAGCCTCGCCGCAGCAGCGCCCGGCAGCCGTTTCCAGTTCGAGCGCATGGGCTACTTCTGCGCGGATCTCAAGGATTCGCAGCCGGGCCGGCCGGTTTTCAACCGCTCCGTGACCCTGCGCGACACCTGGGCAAAAATCGCAAAAAAACCATCAAAAGGGTGATCCCTACCGGTAGAACAGATACCCGCCGACGAGCTTGATATATTCGTCGGCCACCCGCAGCGCGTAGCCCCCGTTCATCCACCAGGGCCCGGAATCCTCGGGATCCAGAACGTCCACGGGGTGAAAGTAAAACACGAGGGCGGGGTCCGGGCTGGCCCGCTCGAAGGCCAGCCGCGCGCGGCGCATGTGATAGCCCGAGCTCACGACGACGGCCGAGTGCAGGTTGTGCCGGCGCATGATTTCGATGGTCTTCCGGGCCTCGGCGAAAGTTCCGCCGGGGTCGGGCCACGACCGGCTTTTGGAGTTCTCCTCACGGCCGATGATCACGCGGTCCTCGGGCAACGGACCCCGGATGCGGTACTTGCGGACGAACCACGGCCATTCCAGGGCGCGGTGGCGCACGGGCAGCAGCAGGAGGCCGGCCTCCTCGGCCTGCACCAGGTCGACGGCGACCAGCACCCGCTCGCGGTCCTCGTCCGGAGGGCCGGCCAGCACCACGGCCGCATCGACCCGCTGCGCCGGGAGCCCCTGCTCGATGCAGAGAAAATCGTTGCCCCAGATAAAGAAGGCGACGATCCCTCCCATCAAAACAGCCGTTATGCCAACCGCCAGCCGGTAGATCATAGCCCTCCCTGGCGCCCTGCCGGTGGAGAGGATAACTGCCCGAATACGTTAGCATGAACAATGGTGCCAGGCAACAGCATTCCTTTGCGCCCTTCGGTTGAAAAGGAATAGCGCCCGTTTAACGGTGGCCGTTGACTTGCCTTTTTCGGATATTTTTACGAAAATGCCAGAAGCAACCTTGCCGATGGCGAGGGAATTCCGTAATTACTCAACGAGGAGCTCTGAATGAACGTCTGCATCGTCGGAACCGGTTACGTGGGCTTGGTCACCGCCGCCTGCCTGGCGGAGATGGGCAACCTCATC
>Ga0209293_10000185_pt1 | contig 10724 bp, 6 predicted proteins | sample Mud_0915_D1_FD_187690 | JGI IMG/M metagenome (GOLD analysis project Ga0209293, IMG submission 187690) | Wetland microbial communities from Old Woman Creek Reserve in Ohio, USA - Mud_0915_D1 (SPAdes) (version 2) | ecosystem: Environmental > Aquatic > Freshwater > Wetlands > Sediment ... | reverse complement strand
CACTTCAGTCTTGATTATGGGCTGCTTATAGGCGATAATCGCGAGAGTCTCAAGCGCTGCAAGGGATAATCTTGTAGACTCGGAGCCCACCAGCTTTTTCACCCATGGAGCATAATGAGAGTTGGTGACCATTTGATAGCCGTTGGCTATCTCCGCAATTTGAACGCCTCCGTCCCTCGTGCGGTACTCATCAACAAGCTCATTCATGAGCCGCTGAATCTCTGGCTCGTCCAGCTCGGTAATGGTCTTAAGGGCTGACGTAGTCAAAGGCTCACCGGAAAGAAACAATAATGCCTCCAATAGCGATTTATTTCCCCTATCTTCCATACAAAACTTTTACCAATATAGCAGAAATGTCAAGAGATTTCAATAATTATTTAACCCATTACTTGAAGCTGTGTTCGTCCAGAGGGAAAAGGCCCTTTTCCACCTCGTCTCTATAGGTAGTCATAGCATCCAATGCGACTTTCCTGAGGTCTGCATAACGCTTGACAAATTTTGGCACGAATCTCTCGAATAACCCCAGTACGTCATGGAGGACCAGAACCTGCCCGTCACAATGGGGGCCAGCACCGATCCCTATAGTAGGGATTGAAAGTTCTTCGGTAATCCTTTTTGCAAGATCCATTGGAATCGCCTCAAGGAGAAGGGCATATGCACCTGCATCCTCAACCATGTGCGATTCCTCAATCAATCTTTTTGCGGCCTCCTCTGACCTTCCCTGGACCTTAAACCCGCCCATTCGGTGGATGGCCTGGGGAGTGAGCCCGATATGCGCCATGACAGGGATATCCGCTCTTGTCATGGCCCTGATAAGTCCCTCGACCTCGGCCCCTCCTTCGATCTTTATGGCAGATGCACCCGCCTCTTTAAGAAATCTCCCTGCATTCTTGACCGCTTCTTCGCTGCTCCCGTGATACGACATGAAGGGCATGTCCCCTATGACCATTGCATTCTTGACTGCCCTTGATACCATCTTCACATGATAAATCATCTCATCCATGGTGACAGGAAGGGTGTTTTCGAGACCCTGAACAACCATGCCAACAGAATCGCCCACGAGAATCGCGTCCATCCCTGCCTCGTCAGCAATCAGGGCAAAGGGGTAGTCGTAGGCAGTGATCATGCTGATCTTCTTCCTCTCAGCCTTTTTTCTGAGAAAATCGTTTACCGTGATCTTGGCCATAGCGCAGCTATTGTATCAATGTTCTTGACAATGCGTCAATGCCATGATACTCTTACACATGAGGATGACAAGGGTCCTATTTGCAGTAGTCATAGTGGCAATTCTTATCAGCCTCATTCCTCGTCCTGCAATTTCACAAGTGAAAGATATTCCCCCTCCTGATACCTCCATCAGATATACTCTTTCCGAAGCACTCTCCAAGGGAAGAGGTGTCTGCGGAGTGGTAGGAGACCTAATAAAGGACGGAATGAGTTCGGCCCAGGTGGTTGAAAATGCCATACTGATGGGTCATCCTGCCTGCATTGTGGTGAGATGCGCTATTGACGCGGGTGGGAAACTGGAAGATGTAATAACCGCGGCATTCAGGACAGGTGCCACCTCTGATGTGATCCTCTCCTGCTGTATGCTTGCCGGAATACCGGTTGAAGCCCTGACGAGGATACTCGAATGCAGAGGATATCCTTGCCTCTGGGATGATGTAGTGATGAGCCAATCTTCGCCCGCTGCAATAGGGGGTGGAGGCGGCGACAGGCCGGTGAGTCCTTTTAGGCCCTGAGAATAATCCCTCGTGATTGGACCCCTGTATGAAAATAGGACATGTGAGTGAAAATTGTTTGTGATGTGGTAACCTGCCTTTTCTTCTTTCCATATTTAGCGCTTGTAAAATAGTTCTAATTAGGTTTAAAATCTAATAATTTTTGTTTTGTAAAGAATTTGCCATAAAAACCTTATTTGGCATCTTGTTTGCATAAACAAGTTACTGTTTATGAAAAAGTATACTTTTGGAATTGCTTTTTTTATCATGGGCCTCTTCATGAGTGCAGATGCATTTGCGCTGAGAACGGGTGATCTTGAAGTGCACCCCTATCTCTGGCTGACGGAGGCGTACACCGATAACGTATTTAATAGCAATACTGATGTACAAAGCGATTTCCTTACTGTAATAACCCCTGGTATCAGATTAATCCTTCCGATGGTGCAAAAGAGGTATCATCTTGACCTTCAAGCTCAGGCCGATTTTGCGCTGTACAACAAATTCACGTCACAGAACTCGACAAGCTATATGGCAATGGGAAAGTTCGATGGCCAATTGCCCTCCGGCATTAAACTCAACATATATGAAATGTTCAGGCGGGGCTTTGACGCCCCTGGCGTGAATCTGAACCCGGAAATTGAGTATTACTACGAAAACGCTCTCAGCGGAAGTCTGGGGTATGACTTATCCAAACGGTTTAGTGCAAGGGTGGACTACACCAACCATTTCCTCAGTTACGATAATGATCAGTTCAGCTACAGAAATGAATCTGATAATACCGTTGCGGCATACCTCTTTTACAGGATCATGCCCAAGACCTCTCTCTTTGTTGAGTACCAATATGTGAAGTTCAACTATGACTCCTCTGCTCAGGACAATAACAGTGAAAATTATGTGTATGGCGGCATTACCTGGGATATAACTGCGAAGAGCACAGGAAGAGTCCAGGCGGGATATCAGACAAAAAAATATGACAACTCGTCTTTGGGTAAATACAATGAGTTTGCGTTTGACGTAAGCATAGACCACAATTTTGACCCCAAGAATTCACTTAAGCTCCTTGCCTCAAGGAGAACACATGAGACCAACATGCAAGGGACCCTCTTTTACATTACCACCGGATTTCTGGCGCAGTACTATCACAGGATCACGGGAAAGATCACCGCACGGGGTGATGTCGGATACGGACAGGACAAGTATTATGGGGGCATTCCGAGAACGGATAACACGTGGCAAGCAGCCGTCTGGCTGTTCTATCAGATGAAGAAGTGGCTGAGATTTGAACTGGGTTACAACTACACAAACAGGAATTCAACTATTGATGAATTCAGCTACAAGAATAATACATTTTATCTCAAACTCAATGCAGAACCATAACGACGGAATGCTCTCGTCCAAAGCGTGGGTGTGTTGTTTTTTCCTCGGGTTTGCTGCTCTTGTGTCTGTGATTTTTGCTGGTGCTCTTCATCCCCAGGATTATGTTGTTGGCGAAAGGGATGTCCTGAGGGTCACGGTATACGATCACCCCGATTTAACCACTGTGGGCAGGGTGAGCGGAGAGGGTACCTTTTTCTTTCCTTTCCTGGGCGATGTGAAGGTAAAGGGCCTGACTATCCCGCAGATTGCGTCAAAGATAAGTTCACAACTCGCCGATGGATATATCGTAAATCCGCAGGTGAGTGTGTTCATAGAGGAATACAGAAGCAGGAAGGTTCTTTTGATTGGTGAGGTCATCAGACCAGGACCTTATGAACTCACAGGGCCCACGACACTCCTCGAACTGCTTTCAAGGGCAGGACCCCTTGCCAGTAATGCAGGGGATGAGGCGATTATTAAGAGGAAAACATCAGGAAGCGAGCAGGCCATCAAGATTGATCTCATCAGACTGATTGAAAAGGGCGATACGACCGTCGATCTGGTGCTTCAGGACGGAGATAGTATATATATTCCTAAGGCCGGGGTTTTTTACGTGCACGGTGAGGTGAAAAAACCCGATATGTACAAATTCAAGGAGGGGCTTACGGTGATTAAGGCCATTACTATGGCGGGTGGATTTACTGACATCGCTTCTCCCAAACGAGTACGTATCAAGAGACTAGAAAACGGCAAAGAGATTACACTCGAGAAGGTAGGGTTTGATGAAGTCATAAAGGCTGACGATGTCATCTTTGTACCCGAAAGCCTTTTCTGAGCACTAGAGGAGAGTCATGAAGGAACTGGAAGAAGAATCACTTCATCTCAGAGACTACCTGAAGGTAATCATAAAGAGGAGAAATAGCGTAGTTACCTTCGCTGCAGTCATAGTTATCATAGTGAGCGTAGGAGCCCTCCGGGAGACGCCCGTATATAAAGCGACTACAAGGGTCCTTATTGATAAGGAAGGTTCGAATGTGATTAATCTAAGGGACCCCTACTATGAGGGCTACTATTCAGAGGACTATTATAGGACCCAGTATGAGCTTATACAGAGCACTGCTGTCGCGTCTAAGGTGGTAAAGAACCTTACCCTTGATAAGAGCCCGGAATTTAATGGCACCAGCGGGAAAAGAAGACCGGGCATTGTAAACGCCTTTTGGTCTCTCTTTGGTTCAAGAAATCAGGAAGACAAGGCTGAAGTGAAGACAGGTGAGATGAAAACGGATGATCTCAACCTGCGTTTTGCAAGAATGGTTCAGGGAGGGCTGAAGGTTGAGCCGGTAAAGAATAGCCGCATCGTGAATATCAGTTACGAACATACTGACCCTGTTCTGGCCGCAACAATTGCGAATGGTATCGCGAATGCATATGTTGAGCAGGTACTTGATATAAAAATGGGAACCACACGCCATGCAGTAGAGTGGATGACGAAAAAGCTGGATGAACAGAAGGCGAAGATGGAGGACTCACAGAGAGCCATTCAGGAATACGCGAAAAACAAGGATATCGTTGCCATAGAGAATAAAGAGACGATCACCCCGCAAAAAATACAAAACCTGGGTTCCCAACTCATGGCTGCCGAGGCAAAGAGGAGAGAGACAGAGGCATTATACAACCAGGTCAGGGGCCTTGGCAGCAACACCCTCGATGCACTTACCATACCTGCAATTGCGGGAGATCCGGTGATACAATCGCTCAGGGAAGAGGAAATCAAGAACGAGAAGCAAATTGCGGAGATGTCAAGAAAGTTCGGTGACCGGCATCCCCAGATGATCAAACTTAAGGGTGACCTCAAGTCAGTCAGGGAAAAGTTGAGTAGTGAGATAAAGAGGGTCATCTCCGCACTCAAGAATGAGTACGAGCTTTCGAGGTCAAATGAGTCAAGCCTCAAAACCCTTTTTGCGCAAGGAAAAGGAGAGGCAATGGCGTTATCCGAGAAGTCCATGCGATATGACGTGCTCAAACGCGAACTGGATACCAATCAACAGATATACGAGGCCCTCCTCAAGAGGGTGAAGGAGACTACCCTTGTGGAGGAGGTGAAGTCTTTCAATATCTTCATCGTTGACAAGGCTGAGATACCGAAAAGTCCTATAAGACCTAATAAATTTAAGAATATCCTTTTTGCGCTTGTTTTGGGGGTGTGTGGCGGACTTGGAATTGCGTTTTTCCTCGAATACCTGGATAACACCTTTAAAGGACCTCAGGATATCGAAGAGAAGCTTGCACTCCCTCTTCTAGGGATCGTGCCTCTCATAAAGAAGGCAGATGAGCAGGGTGGTCGTATTGAGACCCTCCTTCTTAACAACCAGAAATCAAATATTGCTGAGTCATACAAAGCGCTTCGCACCAGCCTCCTCCTCTCGTCAGGAGATCCAATTAAGAGTGTTCTCATCACAAGCTCTGTAGAAGACGAAGGAAAAACAACCACTGCAATCAATATTGCGGTCTCCTTTGCACAACTCGAAAAAAAGGTCTTACTGGTGGACGCAGACCTGAGAAAACCAAAGGTCCACACCATGCTTGGCATGGATAATTCTGTCGGGTTGAGCGCTTACTTAAGCCGGCAGACCCTCCAGGAAAACATAAGGGGAACCAAAATGCCCAATCTCAGTTTTCTCTCTGCAGGGCCCCTTCCCCCTAATCCATCGGAACTTCTGAGTTCCAAAAGGATGAAGGATTTTCTGGATAGTGCCACAAATCATTTTGATATTGTGGTGTTTGACTCGGCGCCCCTTATTACGGTGACCGACACCATTGTCCTTTCCGCCCTCGTGGATGGAACTGTCCTGGTGGTGAAGGCTGGCAAGACAACATTGGATATCGCGAAGAGGGGTTTGAAGCTTCTTATGGATTCAAACATAAAGATATTGGGTGCTGTGCTTAATGGTATGGATACAGAGAAAGAAGGATACCGGTATCTCTATCCCTATTACTACCAGTATGGTCAAGAAAGGAAAAAAACTCCTTGATTGATCCTGTCCGGTCACGTCCTCCCTGGAATTAGGGAGGGAATCCGGGATGCAGTATATTCTTTACGGGCTTCTCTGTTTACTCTTCCTCGCTCCCTTCATGTTTGGTACCGTGGAGCCTTGGTCTGTTGGGATGATGGAGACAGCCTCTTTCTCTCTTTGCTTCTTCTGGTTGCTGGGGACTTTGAAGAGCAAAGAGCAGAAGTTCTCAATCATAAAGCCTCCCTTTCTCGTCCCCCTCGGGTTACTGGTATGTACTGCACTTTTTCAGGTTACCCCTTTCCCTCCTTTTTTTCTCAAGATCATTGCTCCTGAGACGTATGAGGTATATAAGGACATTTCCATCAATGGCGAAAGTCTGGGTTGGCGGACCATTTCTTTATACCCCCATGCTACTGTTCTTGAGATTGTGAGGTTTGTCTGCTATATCACTGTCTATTTTCTCACCCTCCAGTTAGTAAGGAGGAGGAATTCCATAGAATTCCTGACCATGGGTATCCTAATCACAGGTGTATGCGTTGCACTCACCGGCATATTTCAGGTCGGATCGTCTCACAAGAAACTCCTCTGGTTCAGGGAAGTCCCTCAGTATGCTCTTATCTTTGGCCCTTATGTGAACAGAAATCACTTTGCTGGCCTTATGGTTTTGCTCATCCCTGTTGGTATGGGCATGAGTACGTATCTGCTCCCGGCGATACGAAACAGGTATGGCCGCATGGCAATGGTCTCTGAGTTCCTTACCCATGTTAAGGCGAACAGACTAATCCTTTGCTTCGCGGGGATGATGACCATGGTCATTGGGCTCTTTTTGTGTCTTTCACTGGGTGGCATCGTGGCATTTAGTCTTAGCATGATATTTTTCGGAGTCATGCTCCTCCTTAGAACCCAAAGTCAGAAGAAGGGTTGGTTCCTGATAATCAGTTTTCTCGTTGTTCTTCTGAGTGTGGCATGGTTTGGGTGGAATCCTGTTCTGGAAAGGATTGAGGGCGCAACGATGCACACAGAAGCCTCATTGGGCGACAGGGTTCATAACTGGAAAGACTCTTTTAAAATCATAAAATCCTATCCCTTCCTTGGAACGGGTCTGGGAACGTATGAGTATGTCTATCCCCGCTACAAGACGCTTTCCTCAAGGGCAAGGTGGGAACATGCGCACAATGAATATGTGGAGGGGGCAGCTGAGTTGGGAATCCCTGCGATGCTTATAGGTATGTATATCATTGGCGGTTTTTATGTGATGATGTTCAGGGTGCTCAGACAGAGAAGGTCCTCTCTTACGAGGCTCCTCGGCATCGGGGGCATGGCGGGAATTACGGGGATGTTGATTCATAACCTCGTTGATTTCAATTTTCACATAGGCGCTAATGCACTCTTCTTCTCATTTCTTTTTGGGTATACGCTCGCCGTGTCCCATGCCGATGCTGAAAATAACGGTTCAGGAACTCTCCTCGAGCAGAAACAAATCGATGTTCCGTTAAAGGCGAGACATGCAGTCATTGCAATAATGGGTGCACTTTGGATAGGTGTTTCAGTACTCTCCATTTTGCCTGCTGTTGCTGAACTTTATTATCTTAATGCAGAAGGACCGCTCAAGAACGATTCATCCCTGCTTATGGAGAAACGTATGCTTTTGGAGAAAGGTTCACAATTGAGTCCACTTGATGCCCGGTTTCCCTTTGCTGAGGGAAATATAGACACGTTACTGCGGAATGAAAGGGAGGCCATCAGACATTACATAACGGCTGTCAAGCTCAATCCCGTAAATGGAGGATATCTCCGGATGCTGGGTGCTGCATATGCAGCCTCTGGTGAGATAACACATGCCGGTCAGTACCTGAAACTGGCAGTGTTGTACGACCCTACATATCCCCTGGCCAGGAAGAATTATGCCTCATGGCTTCTTTCCCAGGGAAGAAAAGACGAGGGAATGGCAGAGATGAGAAAGGCCATATCTCTTGACCCTTCGAATATGAGAGGCTATATCGCTGCCATGGTGCTGAGTGGCCTCACTCCCTCGGAGACACGACGGGGGATACCCGAAATCTCTTTGGCAGTTTCGCAGTATGGAACATACAGGCAGCAGATCGGGGACACGGAAGATGCACTACAGTCTTTTCATGATGCCCTCTTACTGATGAAAAAAGAGGGTAATGTCACGAGCGAACTCTATTACAAGATTGCAGGAATATACGAGAAAAGGGGCCAGATGGAAAAGGCAATGGCGAGCTATGAGGAAGGCGTGAGAGAGATGCCGTCCGACGTAAATTTGCGATTAGCACTTGCAAGAATATATGAGAACCTCAAGATTTTCCAAAAAGCGAAAGAGCAGTATGGAAAAATCCTTGCGTTAGACCCCACCAATACGCATGCCCAAAAAATGGTAAAGGAGCTGGAGGGCAAGCAATAAGAATAAAGGAAATGTCTCTCCGTGTTTTAAACTGAGGGTTTGGTCAAGTGTAGGAATTCCGTACAGAAGACTGGCCGATATCTGTCACTTTTGCATGATGTGCTTGAAGCGAAGTGATATGTTCTTTAATTGCAATAAGTTGAAGTCATAAGACCATTGGCGTAAAACTTGCTTCAATCTAAAGTGTAGAAAATGCAGATTGTAGATAGAATAAACAGAATTGGCCGCATCATGATTGCGGCCATTATCAAGGATGAGCTATTCCCTAAGATATCATTACAAAAACAATACAAAAAATAAGGGAAAAGTACTATAGTACACTGTATTAATCAGGGGGATTCATGAACAATGTGAGAAACAAAAGACATGAAGCACTCCTAATCGTTATTGTTCTTATCTTCCTTTCACTGCACGTCATCCCGTCCATAGTCTCTGCCGGCGGCAACCCTTCCACCCAGTTGCATGTGCTAAACGGACAAAACAGGCTTCTTCCCTTCGGTGATTATATAAGCACCAGTACTGCGAACGGAGGTCTGCAATCATATTACTCTTACTTTATCGAAGTCACTCCAAGCTTGAGCAGGCTCCAGATAGACATTTTCGATGCCGACATTGGATTCGGAGACGCTGACAATGGCCCCCGCGACAGGAAGGGGGGAGGGGCAGGCAGTTGGGACACTACAGCTACTTATAGCCTGTTCGATCCTACAGGTGCCGCAAGGCCCACAAGTTTCACGATCGGCAATAATACAGGACCGGCCGGGTCAAACGACGCATGGTTGAAGTTTTATAGCGCTAACGGTAATTATGTACGGGATAATTTTACCACTGTGGCCTACAACAACAACGACGGAAACATGAACTGGGCCACCGGCTGGGTTGAAGCCGATTCCGCTGGGGGGGGGCCCGGAGCAGGAAATATCCAGATTACCGGTGGAGAGTTGAGTATCGCTGGCACCGCAAATAATAATTACATTACTCGGACAGCCGATTTGTCAGCTACAGGACTGAACCTTACCACTGCCATCCTCAGTTTTTCCTATAGGACACCTCAGAATATGTCATTTAACGACTGCATAGCAATACAAATATCATTCACTGGTACATTGCCATGGACGACATTGCAGCAATTTTGCGGTAACAACTCGGGAGCTTTTTCACAGGATATAAGCGCCTACATATCGGCCACCACCACTATCAGGTTCATTGTAACAATCGCAGTGGAGGGACCAAAGACTTTTAACGTCGATAATGTTCAGATTGCCGATGGCGCGGGTCCCATAACTCCCGGCCACTGGGAACTAAGAGTGGATATGGGTACCAACGACGATATGAACGGTTTTGCTATCCGTGCACATGACGGCGACCCAGGATCGGGAGGGACTGAGGTGAATGCGTATGCACACACTTTCATCGAACTTGGTGTCAATTCGGGCGCTTCCCCCCGCTCTGTTGACTATATGCTCTACCCATACATTACCTCCGGCTGTTTCTTTGACTCAAGAGATTTTGACTTTGACCATTGCGGCTCTTTTTCGTACACAAGCATGACCGGAGCCTTCACATTCAACTTCAACAACCCGGCCGTTTCTGGGAATGCGGTTTGGTTGAATACACAGGTCGGCAACAACCCGCCGTTGGCAGGTTGGGTAACTGACACCTGGTCCGCGGATTACGGGATATGGAGTGCCGCGATTAACATTAATAACTCATGCCCTACCTCGGACCCCAGTAATTACGGAACATATTATTTGGGGGCCTTCGATGCAGAAGCCACGCCGCCTGATGATCAGCCTGAAGAAAATTCCTTTCGCCTCTATCTCCCGACCGACAGTGGCACGCCACCTGTAAAACCTTTTCTTACGCAAACACTCAGCCATATTTCGGGACAGAACCCGCCGGGCGTGGGTCAGACCGAGAGGGTCGCTGTGCAGACCACAATGTTCAACCCCACGCTCTATCCCATAACGTTTTCAGCTTCGAATCTTGTAACCGCAAATGTCCCGGGCGGGGGAGCGGTATATGCCGGCAATGCGACGGTATCACAAGGCTCAATTACAGGCCAACCGAGCATAGGGGGCACCGGAAATATCACGTGGAATCCGGGGACTGTTGCCGCAGGCACTTTTGCTACTCTTCTTTATTATGCCGATGTGACTCCTGCCTCTTCCGGACAGAGGGTTGGAGTGACAGGGAGCGGAACGAATG
>Ga0209293_10000184_pt1 | contig 10756 bp, 12 predicted proteins | sample Mud_0915_D1_FD_187690 | JGI IMG/M metagenome (GOLD analysis project Ga0209293, IMG submission 187690) | Wetland microbial communities from Old Woman Creek Reserve in Ohio, USA - Mud_0915_D1 (SPAdes) (version 2) | ecosystem: Environmental > Aquatic > Freshwater > Wetlands > Sediment ... | reverse complement strand
TCCCCCTCGAGTTCCAGAAGATCGCTATTTGTCAGAAGCTCAATGTTCAGATGCCGGCCGACCTCGACCAGTTTGGGCGAGATAATTCACATCGCACAGTCATTGGTGGGAAAGGTCTTGTCCAGCTGGGACATCAATCCGCCGATGGCGGAAGACTGTTCCACGAGGTGCACCAGGTATCCGGAGTTGGCAAGATCCAAGGATGCCTGCATCCCGGCGATACCGCCGCCCACAACCAAAACGGATCCACGGACGCTAGCAGTCATGTTGAACTCCTTAATAAATTGTGAATTGGCATTAAAAAGGGGAAATCAGACAGAGAATGAGGATGATCGCTTATGGACATGGCCCTATTGAAAAATGATGAGCGGGAACAAACGCAAAAAAAAAGAATTTTAAAAATGACAATCAATTATCTCTGACCGCACCGCAAGTGATCAACTAAAAGCCGCAACAGAAAATTATTTTTAAAGGCAACCGCCCCCTTTGTCAACCAAAATCTTACGGAACCACTCTGAATTTTCAAGAAAATACATCCGCGAGCGTTTGGAGATGATGCTCAGAATCACCTTGATGGCGGCCATGAGTCATGGTAAAAAAACCTTAACCCATGCTATCTTCAGGTGGTTCGCGGATGACCAGTAGCATGATTTCCCACTTAATCTCTGGTGATTATGGAGAGCCGTTGCAGGCTTCCACGGATACACGCGGCAGGGTTTAACAAACCTCTGAAGCATTCCCAAAACCGTTCAAAGAGGACCGGAAATGGATAACGGACACCCCTCTGTGATCCACATTGGTCTGGTCGGCGGCGGAGAGTTCTGCACCGAGATCCTGGAAAAGACCACCTCCGTGTATGCCGAGGAGGAGATCTACGCCCCTTTTTTGGCGGTTGCCGATCCTGATCCCCAAAGCCCCGGGATGCAACTCGCCGACCAGTTGGGTCTTTTGACCTTTACCGACTACCATCAGCTGTACGATCCGCGTTTTAATATCCATCTCATCATCATCCTCACCCCCGAGGAGGCGATCCTCCACGACATCCTGCAAACCCGGCCAGAGCGTATCCGTATCCTCTCTTATCCTGTTTTTCGTATGTTCTGGCAAGCCATCGGCCGCGAGGAGCGCAAGCTGCGGGAGCGCACCCGGGAAATGGAGACCTTAGTAAACGGGATCACCGATTTCATCCTGGTGATCAACCCGGACATGACCATTACCGACGTCAATGAATCGTTTCTGCAGAAAATGGGATATACCCGCGATCAGGTCATCGGCCGGAAGTGTTATCAGGTGTATCATGGCCTCGAAAACCCCTGCGAAGGCCGTCCCGAGACATGCCCCCTGCGCGAAGCGGTCCAGAACAAGCAGGAGGTCCGGCGGATCCAAAAACGGGTGCTCCCGGACGGGGAGACCCGCTACTACGAAGTGAGCATCCATCCCATCTGGGAGAAGCGCGGCAAAATCGCCAAATTCATTCACATCAGCCGGGACATCACCCGGCAGCGACGCGAGGAGGAGGAAATCACCCGCCGCCTGGAGCAGATGGTGGAGGATCGCACCCGCCAGCTCAAGGAAACCCATGAAAAGCTCCTGCACCAGGACAAGATGTCCTCTCTCGGCAAGCTTTCCGCATCGGTTGTGCATGAAATCAACAACCCCATCGCCGGAATTCTCAACCTCGTCATGCTCATGAAGCGCGTCATGAACGAGCAGGCCTTGAGCGCCAAGGATGTTGACCAATTCAAGCTCTATCTGAATCTGATGGAGACCGAAACCCGGCGCACCGGCCGGATTGTCTCCAATCTGCTCGCTTTTTCCCGGCAATCCAAGATGGAGATGAAAAGCGTCAACATCAACCGCCTGATCGAACAGACGCTGCTGATCAACGCCAACCTTCTCATGATCGCCGGGGTCAAAATCGAAAAGCACTTATGCCCGGATTTACCCGATTTGATCGGCTCCGAAGATCAGCTCCTGCAGGTGTTCATGAACTTGGTTTCAAACGCGGCGCAGGCCATGGAATCCTGCGACGGCGGTGTGCTGCGCATCCAAACCGACTTCTCTTCAAAGCCAAATGCTATTCTGATTCAGATCGCGGACACCGGTGTGGGCATTCCGGAGAAGGACATGTCCAGACTGTTCGAACCCTTCTTCACCACGCGCAAGGGCAAGGGAGTCGGTTTGGGACTCTCGGTCGCCTATGGGATCATTCAGGAACACGGAGGGTCCATCTACGTCCAATCTAAGACCGGCGAAGGCACAACCTTCCATGTCAAACTGCCCGTTCGCTCATCGATCGATGAGGCTTCCCGGGAAGGAGGTCAACGTGAACTCCGCTAAACTTCTGGTTGTCGACGACGAAGTCATCATGCGGGAATCCCTGGCCGGCTGGCTCGAGAGGGACGGCCACGCGGTGCAGACGGCCGCCAGCGGTGAAGCCGCCTTGAAGCTTTGTAAAGAAACCCGATTTGACATCCTGCTGGTGGACATCAAGATGGAGGGCATGAGCGGACTGGAGGTCCTGCGGCGGATGAAGGACATCGATCCGGACGTCGCCGTGGTGATGATCACCGCCTACGGATCGATAGCCACCGCCATCGAAGCCATGAAAAACGGCGCCTCCGATTACATGCTCAAGCCGTTCGACCCCAACGAGATCGGCGTGCTGATCGAAAAAATATTGCAGCAGCAGGCGCAGGCCCGAGAGAATCTCTATCTGAAAGAACAATACAAGGAACGAGCGCGATTTGAGAGCATGATCGGCCAATCCAGCGCCATGCAGCAGATCTTCGATCTCATCCGGGATGTGGCCCCGTCGGAGGCGACCGTGCTGATCACGGGCGAGACCGGAACCGGCAAAGGGCTCGCCGCCAAAGCCATCCACAGCCACAGCCCGCGCTGCGAAGGCCCTTATGTGGTCGTCAACTGCGGCGCCATACCCGAACATCTCATGGAAAGCGAACTCTTCGGTTATGAAAAGGGCGCGTTCACGGACGCCAAGCAGACCAAGAAAGGGCGTCTGGAGCTCGCCCACGGCGGCACGCTGTTTCTGGATGAAATCGGTGAAATCAGCATGCGCATGCAGATCGACCTCCTGCGCGTTCTCGAGGACCGCGTTTTCTACCGGGTCGGCGGCACTCAGCCCATCGAGGCGGATTTCAGGGTCATCGCCGCCACCAACCGCAACCTGGAGCAGGCCATTGGCGAAGGGCGCTTCCGCGAGGACCTCTACTACCGGCTGAACGTGGTATCCTTCGTCATGCCCCCCCTGCGGCGACGCAAAGAGGACATTCCATTGCTGGCCGATAATTTCCTGCTCCGCTATGCCCAGGAGACTCACCGGCCCATCGACAAGATCAGCCGCGAGACGATCGATGAGATGATGATCTACGATTGGCCGGGCAATGTACGCGAGCTTGAAAACGCGATCGAGCGGGCGGTGGTGGTGGGAAAAGGGCGCCAAATCATGCCGGAGGACCTGCCGATTTCATGCCGCAAGCCGGAGGCCGGCCCCCGCACGCAACGCCTCAAGGAGATGGAAAAAGAGCTCATCCATCGGATTCTGGAGGAACATGCCTGGAACATCGCCCGCAGCGCGAAGATTCTGGGCATCGACCGGTCGACGCTCTATACCAAGATCAAACGCTACCGGCTTCAAAAATCCACGTGACCTCTCTCAGCCCGTATACGATCCTGATCTCACCGATCGGTTCATTCGACCCCACTCTAATTGATACGGTTGCCCAGGGGATCCAGCGGGTTTTCGGATTGAACAGCGCGGTCTCCTCTCTGATTTCGGATCTGGCTTTCGCGTTTGATCCCAAGCGCGATCAGTATCACTCCACGCCCATTCTCGATAAACTGGCGGCGGCGGCGCCGCCCTGGGCGCTCAAAGTTCTGGCCATGACCCAGGTGGATCTCTTCATTCCCATCCTCACCCATGTCTACGGGGAAGCCCAGCTGGGTGGCCGCGCCTGCATTGTTTCGTATTTCCGGCTGAACGAGGGACCGTCCGTTCTTCGCGCGCCTCAGATACAAGTTGAACGCCTGGTCAAGGAGGCCGTCCACGAATTAGGCCATACCTTCCGGCTGCGCCACTGTCCATCGCCGGTATGTCTGATGCATTATTGCCGCAGCGAGTCCGACGTGGATCGCAAATCGGACCAGCTTTGCCGGTACTGCCAGGTCCTGCTGCAGGATGAACTGCGACGGACCGGAACGCAAAAATGAAGCGGCGGGTCCAGCCGATGTGGACTCCGCCGCATTCATCCGCCGCCGAAACGCTTAAGACCGCAGAAAAGCGCCCACCAGAGTCTGCCAGCCGAGCTGTGGCAAATGGCCGAAGATATCGCTGGCAAGCTGGCCGCCGTCGGTGGCCAGGGGCCCTGCCTTTTCTTCGATCATCTGGTGGAGCTGGGCGATTTCGCTGTCCAGAAAAGCACCCGCCTCGTCCCCGATCATGAGCACGCGCAGATCCTCCCGCAAGCGAGGGGCATAAGCCCGCAGCACCCATCCCTCCCCGTATGGGTCGGCAGCAGCCCGGTCGCCCTGGTCTCTAAGCTTTGGGTTGATTTCGGTGACAACGCCCTCGACTGGCGCAAGTACCCGTGCCGTGAAATCGCCGCGCTGCACCCCGATCGCAGCGGCGTTTGGCCGGATTTCCTTGCCGATCAGGGGTGCTTCAATGCGGCCGAAGGGACCGAGAACCCGCAAGGCGAAGTCGTCGAGACCGATGCGCACCTCGGCGTTCTCCTCGAGCTTGACCCAACAGTGGCCGCGGTGCAGGTAATAGCCCTGAGGCAGGCGCACCCCATGGATGTCGAGCACATCGACGGGGCGGACAACGGCATACACGGTGAACTGGTCGTTGAAGTACTGATCAAACTCGCAATTGCCGCAGAGGTAGTCATGCAGGCACGCCCGGAAATCGATGCGTTCCTTCAGACTGTGCAGGCACGGGCGCTTGCCGGTCGGAAGCTCTCGCAGCTTCTCCCTCCAGGAGACAATTCTTCCGCGCTTTCCACCGGTCGGCTGCCCCTGCTGCCGCAGCCGCCGGTTTTCGGTAGCGACCCGCCTCAGGGCGCGGTCAAACCGGCAGGCCGCGCAATCATACTGCGAATTGCAAAGCCTCCGGCGCACGACACCCGCCTGCATCCAGATGCAGGGATGGGCTTTGCTGTCGACGGTGGTCATTCGCGGGTTTCTTTCCATGGTGCAGTTTCCTCTCGCTTCAATGGCTGCTCGCCAACGGACGCGTAAACATGCCGAGCCTGCATACCGCTTCGTTTCCAGATTCGGGGGCACGCGTCGATAGGTCAACCCTCTTCAGGTCTTCAGGAAAGTCTGGGTGAGCCTTCCCCAGCCAAGACCGGGAAGATTGCCGAAAATGTCCTCCGCAAGATAGCCGCCGTCGGCGGCCAGCGGACCGGCTACTTCTTCGATCATGTGCTCGAGCTGATCCACCTCATCCCTGATCCAGCCGATGCTCTGCTGATCGCTCATCAGCGGTTTGATCGAGGTTTTGACATCCGGAGTCCGCACCAGGAACAGCCAGCCATCCCCGTAAGGTTCGCGATTGGCCACACCGGGGGTCTCGCGCACTTTCGAGTTCACCTCCATGATAACCCCGCCCACCGGCGACAGCACGTCAGCCAGGTTGTCCTTGCGACGCAACCCCCATCCGGCCCTGCCCGGATTAAGTTCTTTTCCCATCAGCGGAAGATCAAAGGCGTCGGCTGCGCCCAGGAGCTTCAAGGAAAAATCGTCGAGACCAATGCGGATGAACCCTCCGCTCTCCACCCGCGCCCAGGCGTGGCCTTCGTGAAAATAGTGATCCATCGGCACGTCGAATCCCCTGATTTTCTGCACCTCGCCGGGTAGGCTCCTCGCCCTGGCGGTCCATACGTCCTCAAAGAATTGATCAAAATCACAGCTCGTGCAGTCGTAGTTGTAGGCGCAGGCCCGTTTGGCAATGCGGCCGGTCAGGGAATGCCGGCACACCCGGTGCATATCCGGCTGCCGGCGCATAGCATCCTGCCAGCTGAGCTGCTTGCCGCTGTGTGCCTTGGCCCCCATGGCATGGTCGTAATCGCAGGTGGTGCAATCGTAGAAGTTGGTGCAGTTTTTGAATTTCACTACACCGCTTTGCATCCAGAGACAGGGATGGGTGGCTTTGGCTTTCTGGTCGGGCTTCACCAGCCACACTTGGGCTCCCAGAACGGACTTGATTTCCTTTTTGGAGCCTTCCTCAGCTTTTCCCTTGCGATAAGTCGAACCGTATCCCAGTTGACCTCTCTTGGTTTCCTTGGTTTGCTCAGCCATTGTATATCTCCTTTCGTGGCAGTTTGCCGAATATTGTGACGGTGTTTAACTTCTCTAAGAGCAAGGCGCGTACCAAACCCTGGAATGACGCCAAAATTTTAGTAAGCTATTCATAATTCAGTGAAATTCTGCGCGTACAAAAAGCAACGCAGAAAGCGCGAGCTGGTAATGGTTGTTGGGTTTTCCTACACAGATTTAAAATTATGCATTGAAACCCCCTGTATTTAAACTTTTTTTTAATAAATTCAGTTAGTTTAAAACGTGTGGCTTTTCCCACCACTTTAATCTTGGTTTCCTACACGGCCTCAACTTGCACATTGCCACTCTGGTTCCCAATAGAGATTGATCTCCCCGGGAAAAATTGATAAGGAGCTTTTACTCATGAAACCGTCAACCCGTCTTGATCGGAATTTTTTCGGACAACCCTGTGCGAAAGGAGGCGTATTATGAAATTTGACAGCCTGGTTTCCATCCTGGATTTTGCTATCGAGAAGGAAAAAGAAGCGGTGGAGTTCTACTCCGGCCTGAGCAAGGAAGAAGCATTTTCCGGTACCAAAGAGATGTTCCAGAGCTTCGCGAAGGAGGAAGATAAGCACCGCAAGCTTCTCGAGGACTTCAAGGCCAAAGGGCTCACGCAGGCCATGAAGGACTATAAGCTCAAGTGGATCAAGGACATCAAACGCAGCGACTATGTGGTGGAGCTCGAATACCGCAAGGGCATGGCTTACAACGAAATCCTGATGCTTGCCATGAAACGGGAAGAAAAGGCTCTCAAGCTCTACAACGATTTCCTGAAACAGGCTGAAACCCCGGAAAGTCAGAAGGTGTTCAAGATGCTCTGCCAGGAGGAAGCCAAACACAAGCTCGCTTTGGAAACGATGTACGACGATTACATGGCCAAGATGGGCGACTGATAGACAGATTTTTTCTCGGCAGCTCAAATTATAAGGTATAGGCCGGGGACGCCTTACCGTGCACTGGATTCGGGAGGATTTATCGGCCGCCTGCCGCGCAGGACCTAAACCATGCGAGAAACTGACGAGATTTCGCGGTGGCGGAAACACGCGGCGAGGTGATCGTTCACCATACCGACGGCTTGCATGAAGGCGTAGCAGATGGTGGGGCCGACGAAAGTGAGTCCCCGGCGGATCAGGTCCTGACTGAAAGCCCGGGATTCCGTCGTTTCAGCAGGGACCTCGGGCAGGCTGCGCCAGCGGTTGATTTTCGGCTTGCCTTCCACAAAACGCCACACATACGCGTCAAAACTTCCGAACTCCCGCTGGATATCGAGAAACGCCCGGGCGTTGCGAACCGCGGATACGACTTTGAGCCGGTTGCGCACGATCCCGGCGTTTGCCATCAGCCTTTCAATCTTTTCGCTACCAAACTCAGCAATTCGGGCAGGATCAAAACCGTCGAAAACCTGGCGGTAATTCTCGCGCTTTCTCAGAATAGTGAGCCAGCTCAGGCCGGCCTGCGCACCCTCCAGCACCAGGAACTCGAACAGCCGGCGGTCGTCGTGCAGCGGCACTCCCCATTCGGTGTCATGATAGTCGACATACAGAGGGTCATCCCCGGCCCAGGGACAGCGGATTCTCGTCATTTTCGGTCTTCTTTCCGACGAGGCGGCGCTCAGGAGCGCAAATAAAACCCAAGGGCCTTGTCGAGGGCTTCGGTGGGGGCGAACTCGACGCCGACATACGGCAGGCCGATGTTCTGGACAACAACCTTCTTTTGGACCAGGCTGCGCTGGGGGTTGTCCAATTGAAACGAAACTTGGAGCACATCCCCGATCGCAAGGGGTTCACTCGAAGTTATCATGAGTTTCAGGCCGCTGGTCGAAAGGTCTTTCACCCGCAGGGAGCCTTTGCCCTTCGGTTGGCCGTTGACGTAGTGCACGTAGGTGCCGACCAAGTCGGTCTCTTTGCGGTATCGCCGCCGCTTCTCGATGACGGAAACGGTAATCTGACCGCAGGGGCACTTCACCTTGAACCGCAAGGGTTGGTTGAGGTCTTTGAAAGTGGAAATATCCACGTTTTTTGTCCGCTGGCAGTGCGGGCATCGAAACACCGCGGTGTTGTTGCTGGTGATGTAAACGGTCTCGGCCATCACGTTCCCCTAACTAAAGCCTGTGGTTAGAAGATCATTTCAGGTCTTTATTAAATCATTCTATCATGAATTCCGAAGAGTTAAAAGCCACTCGAGGAGGTATCGCATCGCCTTCTTAGGCCGCCATGGTCCGCAGATGAAAAGCCATGGTCAAACCAGGCCTGGCGTAATGTCGCCTCGTTGACTTCAAGGCGGAGGCGCTTACTATTATCCAATCCGGACAAGCCGAAGCCAAATTTGAAATCCGAAGCACGAAATTCGATACAAATTAAAATTGTATAGAATCTCACTCGTAAGGGCCTAAATTGAGCGCTTAATTTGTAACACCGAGAGCGCCCGGTTGGGGGGAGGCATTTGATGAGCCAGACGAGACCGGACATCCAAGAAGGCGATCTGGCTGAGGTTCGCGATGAGGTCACCGAGCCGCCTCTCTACAAAGTCTTGATCCACAACGACGACTACACCACCAAGGCCTTCGTGGTGGAAGTCCTGATGAAGGTCTTCAACAAGTCCATGGACGAGGCCGCCCGCATCATGTGGCATACGCATCAAAACGGGACCGGGCTCTGCGGCATTTACCCCTTTGAAGTCGCCGAAACCAAGGTGAACATGGTGACGGAGGCCGCGCGCGACAGCGGCTTCCCGTTGAAATTGACAATCGAGGAAGACTAGCGAGGTGTACGGCACATGCAGCATCTGCAGCCCGATGACATCCTGACGCGAATCAGCCGTTATAACTTGATCCGCAGCCAGCGGCTGGTCTATATCGACATTCACGAGGCCCTCTACGGCAGACTCGCCGCCAGGTTCGTGGCCGTCCCCAACCTCATCAACATCATCGCCAAACAGGAATATCAGGGAGTCGGCGAGACCGAATCCGAAGCCCTGGAAAACTGCCTCGCCAAGATTCAGAATGTACAGATTGAGGATCTTTTCCCGAGCAAATCGGGAAAAGATATATGAGCTAACCGCAACTTCGTCGGCCGACGGCACCCTGTCTTCAACGACGATCATCCAAAGTTGATTGATCGTTCGGCTCGGCGTTTAGCGGAGTACCGGATTGCCCTTTCAGCCGACCGATCACCCTGGAGATCCGCGGGCGGTAGGCGTCCTTTTTTGCCAGGCCGCCGGCGATGATCGTCATGAGGAGCAGGCCGACCGCCAGCGAACCGAAGCCGAGCAGTGCCGCGGGCCAGGGCGAATCGATCCCGGACGAGCGCGAGATCCATTCACCGGCCGCGGCGCCAACGACCAGCAGCAGAATGGGGAACAGGTAAACCAGGAAGGTGCCTTTCAATAACGGCGCCGTGTCCATTTTGATGACAACGCGGTCGCCGACGCGCGCCCCGATCGTGTTCACAGCGGCGACCTCCATCTCCTTGCCCCCGCCCATCGAATGACAAGCGGCTTTGGAAGAACAGCTGTCGCACGCACCGCTGCGCAGCGTCTTGACCCACGTGCCGGATGCATCCCTGCGGATGACTACGCCTTCCTCGGTTGCCACCCGTGCCTACCTCTTCTCGATTCGTGCGCTCCGGTCAGGCGGCAAGGGATGCGGCTGCTGGTTTCTTGGAGGGCGCCTGCCGGTAGCAGATCAGACCGCACTGCAGGCAGCGGCCGGCTTCCTTGCGCGCCGTGTCTTCCGAGAAGCCGCGTTCGATCTCGCCGCAGCGCTTCAGCTCCGGCCCACTGCAAATCGGCATGATCTGCCGCGGGAAGGGCTTGATGTTTTCAACGCAGCTGATGTTCTGGATGTAGGACTGCGGGTCGATCACTTTTTCGCCGAGCTGGGGGGGGATGCCGTTCATGACCTGATGAAGGGATACCGCCGCCCTCCGTCCGGCCCCGATGGCCTTGATGGCAGCGCTGTAGTCGCTAAGCACATCGCCTTCTGCATACAGCCCTCGCTGATCACGATACCACGGCTGTTTGTATGGCAGAATTCCTTCCCATGCAGGCGGCACGGGGGGCGCCCCTGCCTCCGCCGCCGGCGCTAGGCTGGATGGAATAAAAATCATCTCCGGGAAACGGCCGGCGGACAGGACCAGTCGTTGGGCGGCCAGCCGGTAGGTCTGACCGCTGTCATGCTCCAGCACCTCGACTCCGGTCAATTGGTCGCCTTCGCCGAACATTCTCTGAATGGCCGCCGCGTGGCGAATGTTCAAGGACTCAAGTCCGCTGGCGGCGACATCTGCGTCCGTCAGCGGACTCTTATCCCAGGGTTCTCGAAAGAGAATTGTGACGGTCCGGGCGCCGAGATCCCGGCAGCGTCTGGCGGCATCCAGCGCCAGCTTGCCGCCGCCGAAAATGACCACGTCTGCATCGG